>Ga0179593_1635631_pt1 | contig 15579 bp, 17 predicted proteins | sample CZODoug2_1_08_16_FD_185931 | JGI IMG/M metagenome (GOLD analysis project Ga0179593, IMG submission 185931) | Vadose zone soil fungal communities from Angelo Coast Range Reserve, California, USA - CZODoug2_1_08_16fungal (PacBio error correction) | ecosystem: Environmental > Terrestrial > Soil >... | reverse complement strand
GTTTCTTGTGGGTCCCTGACATTTTTAAGTGTTCAAAACCTTTTCCAGGTCCCTGTTTTTTTCGATAGGGCGTCTGACGAGTTGAGATTTTTTTTCAGTAACCCCTTTTTTCTTTCCTTATGCTCGGGTGGTCTCCCCCACTTTTTTCCGGACGTTCTTACCGTCTTGGACCTGGAAGATGTATTTTATTAGAGAGAATTCCATGGGTTGGTCGAGAGATGTCCTTTTCGTGGTTTCTTTCCATTTTTTCTTGGCGCGAGCGTTCCATTAGGGAACCTTGGGGTTTTTTAGGAGATGTGTTTTCATTCTGTGAGGGGTGGGCTTTTTGCTGTTTTTTTGGTTTTCTCTCGATTCTTTTTTCTCACTTCACTGGTTTTGATGGGTTGCGGGTATGGAGGTCCGACGTTGATTGGGCCAGGGTTCTCTTAGCTTTTCCATTTTCTTTTCTGGGGGTCTTTTTGTTTTGACTGGCCGGCAAGACCACCCCCCCCCCAACCTTTTGGGTTTGGAGTTTTTTGGCTGTTTGGTTTTTCGACTCACAAACGCCATTGGTCCCCACGGGTCGCTCATTGACCCGGATTTTCGCGTTTTGCGTTTCTTTTGTTACCTTCCGCCTCCGTTTTTGGCCCCAGCTCATTCCCTGATGAAGACGGCTGTTGGTTTCTTTTCCCCACGTTGGCCTTTTGCGGGCTGGCCGTTTCCTTTGGTCTTTTTTTCCTGTCCTTTTTTCCATATGGGCGTTTGACGAATCGTCTGCCTTTGACGAGCACTGCTCTTGCACCTGAGGCTCCTGCCTGATACCCCTTGCCTTTAGTTGAAAAGTTTCTTAATGTCGTCCCTCCCTCGCTAGCTTCATCTGGGGTGTTTTAGTTCTCTTTTGATCTTTTTTCTTTCCCTTTCTTTCGGTGAACCATGGGTCCCCCCCCCTTTTATTTTTTCTCGAGTGTCGATTTTTCGGGTTCTCCATCAAGTGATTTCCGGCGCTTGCCGTCTTTTCGCATCCCTTCTTGGGTGGGACTGCTTTTAGTACAGGGATCACGCCCGACTTGGAACTTCCTCTGTGTGCCGGTCCCCAGCTTTTTACCACCCTGTCTCTTTTTTGGGGTATTCCTGTCTCTTTTTCAGACCAGAGTGTTTTACAGTTAGGGGCCCCGCTTTTGAAAGTTGCACCCTTTCCCCCCCTTATTCCAGCCCCCCCCCTCCCCCTGGACTCTTGTTTGAGTCGGTGGCTTTGAGCTCTCCGATTTCCGCTTTTTGGCTCAGTCCCTTCCCCAAGATTTTCATTGCCTCCCCCGGTCCCGTTGAGGGCAACATTCCCCCCGGGGACTCGGCAGCGGTCCCTCTTTTGGTCACCCTCCCCTGAACTTACAATCTCTCTTTTTTTGTTCTTGGTTTATCCCTTTCTCAACTTCTTGACAGTCCTTTTTGCTTGTCCCCCGGAGGCCCCTGCACCGGTTGAAAATACGCTCATCCAACCCCCCTCCCTTTTGGCCGCTCTCGGTGCCCTTTATTTCCCTGTTCCTCATTATCCCCCCTTGTCTTGCCATTTTTTTTCCCCGAGTCTCTTCTGCAGTCTTATTCTCCCTTTCCCGCCTTTTCCCAAGGACCTGCTCCCAACCCCCGGCCCGCCCCAGCGGGAACTCGGTTTAAGAGTATTTTTTTTTTTTTCTATTTTCCCCCCTCTCCACTTTTTCCCTCAGGTACCTTTTTACCCTGTAGCCACCTCCATAGATTGCGGTACCCAGCTTCCGATTGGCGCTCGAGGGCGTCGACCCCTGAGCCCCCTTTCCCCAACGACCTTCTTCCCTTTTTTCTCATAGTGGAGCCTGTTTTTTTTTTTCCGTTGTGGCAGTTTTCTTCCTAAACGTTCCCCTCCACTTCCCCCCCCCATCTTTTTGACCTTTTTCCACACACTTACTCCCTTCTCCCCCTCCCCCTGTGGCACCTCGACTCTTCCGTCTTTGCACGCCGTCGACTTTTTTGAACTCTGTTAGCGTTTTCGGGTGCCCTTTCCCCTCTCTCCCGGAGTCTTTCCGCGCCCGTTCTGCTGCCTGCACAGGTTGTCCCGCAACCCTCAGGGTTTTTTTTCTTTTTTCGGAACCCCTTTGTTTTTCTCGATTTACATCCTAGTACTTTGCTATTTGTGTCGATCCGCCTCGGCTGTTGTTTTATAGAGCTGTCTGACTTCTGAACTTTTAACGCTTTCGTGAAGGATAACTCCGAACGTTAGCTTACCTTTTTACGCTAGATTGCTTCTCGCCCACACTCCTTCCGTTCAGTCGCCGAAAGAGATGATATCGTCTTCCCCCCCCGGACTGCCGCCACCACCCTGTTTCCCCCCTAATCAGACCGCACGGTGTTTTGGGGAGGGGGGGGCGCCCCCCTGATCCCACCCTCTTGTTTTTTTCTTGAGCGCCCGGCACCCGTGTTCTTTTATTCCTTTTTTTTTCTTGGGCTGAGTTTTGCACTTTTCAACCCCCTCTGCAACTAGGTAAATTGACGGAGGCAAGCCGTGATTTTTTTTTCCCACGACTGCCTCCAGCGCCCCCCCCCCCCCAGTTCTCCCCCTGAGAGTCGCGGTTTTTCCTCGAAAGAGACTTCGTTGCTCGTTTTTGCTTCCTTTCCTGACAAAGCTCTGATTCTTTTTTCCCCCCTTTTTTTTCTACAAACCGGGCAGGGCTTTCGTCACCGGTCCCATCTCTTCCATTATGTGAGCCCTCCAGTTCCGAGGGCACGGTTTACTATTGTAGAACCTCGCGTTTTCTTTCCTTGCCCACCATCTTTCCTTGAGAGGGGGCGCCAATGATCTATGGGGGTGCCCCTTTTTCTCTCCTTTTAGAATCCATCGGGTGCTGTAGACCCTTTCCTCGTTGCTTTCGAGGGGAATGAGGCTCTTTCGCCCCCTATTGCGAAAGACCTCCCTTTCTAGTTTCTCTCTTATAGCCGATTCCTCAGCTTCTGGGTCCTGCAGCGGGGGACCAGAGCTTTACCACCCTTCCCCCTCCAAACGTTGGTCCCCTCCTTTTTGTCTGACCAACCCCCTCCTCTTCGGCATTTTTTCACCCATTTTGCACAGTACTTTCACGTCCTGACCCCCCGAAGGACGTCTGCTCTGCGGGGTTGTTTTTGATCTTCCCCTTCCTTTTTTCTCATTCTTTCTTTTTTTTTTTTGAGTGAGATTCCGACGTCAGAGTCTCGTCTTCTCTTTTATTTTGTTCCTTGTGAAGGATTTTTCTACTGGTTGGACTGCTGCGGCCTCGGTTCCTTCTGGCTGAGTACTTCCAGTGAGTGGTTGCCTACCTTTTGTCGTGTTTCCCCCAGTTGAGGACTGAAAAGGTACTGTTCCTCTTTGAAGTACAAGGTGACTTTAGTGCCCTCCGGGTCTCCCTGTGCTTGCAGGCTACTTTGGCTTTGTCGACCAGTCTCTTATATTTTTTTTTTATAGCGCGCCTTTGCTAGTCCGCTTCAGGCCCTGGTTTGAGGGAAAGCTACTAGGAGGTCTACGATTTCTCCCTTTTTCCCCCCCAAGGAACCAAAGCTTTCTGGTTTACGGTTTCCCCTACGGCGGTTGTTTTCCTGAGAGCTCTTAACCTCTTTCGCCCCTCCTGTGGCCAGGACTTCTCACCTCGAGGCGTCTTTTTCGGAGTCGGGAAGATAAGGGTACCTTTTTTTTTTCGTGGGCCTTTCGCCTTTCTTTTGTCTGGATTTCGAGATCCTCAATCGATCCTCTTCTGCCTTACGAGACACGCCGCGGTGCTACTTTGGATTTCGAGGCGGCTGGTTGTTGCTTTTGGTTTACCTTTTGCTCCTTAGAGTGTGACCTTGGCCAATGTCCCTCGAATTGAAGGGTGGCTCCAGGCGTATGTTTTAAACTGCCTCCCCCCCCCACAGGACCCAGCTTTTCTTCTTCTTCTCTCATTGGCGCTGCTGCTTACCTTGGGTCTTTTTGTTGATCTGCCTAAGAGAGCTTCGGTAACTGTTCAAAATGATGAGGGTCCCATCTTCTCCCTGAGTTTCTTCTACTTTCTTATGGCCGTGTGATGTTCGTAACTATGCGGTTTTCAAACATTCTCTCAATGCTGAGCTCCCACGACGATTTCATTCTCTCTGATAGACCACAGTATGGATACTCGAGCTTTTTGTCACACAGCTGTCCTCAAGTCGATTTCTTTCCCCTCCGGTTTTCCTCCCTTGAGGGAATTGGGTTCGCCCTTTTCCCCCCGGAGGATACCAGCTGAAGAAGCGATTTTTTCCCCTTTCTGTTTTTTGTCCCCTAGCCCTTCTGGGCCCTTTTTGTTGTAACCGTCATTTTGCGCTGTCCTTTTTCTTTCCTCCGCGTTTCACCGGCTTGCGGGGTCAGTCTTGTCCTTTCTTTTTTTTTCTACGTTCCCTTCAGCTTTTTTTTTGAGGGGTTCAAACGTACTTTTTGGAGTGTCCCTGCCCCCCCGCCGCGGCCCGCAGTCCTCCCCCCTAGACAATTGGCCTGGCTCTTCTTTCTTTAATCCTGCCGGCTCCTCATTTCTTTTTTCGGTTTTTCGTTTTTCTTGGAAAAGGCTCCCGAACTTTGTCCTGCCCCTTGCGGGTTGTTTGCATGAGCGCCCTGACTTTTTTTCCAGTGCCTGATGGGGTTTGGCTGCTTTTTTTAAGGGGCCTCTGCCTGGTTTTTATTTGGCGGCTTCTCTTGGCTTCCTTGTGTCCCACATGTGATCGTTTCTCTTTTCCTTTTTTTCCCCTTTTGTTTCGGGTTTGGGCTCGATCGGCTTTTTTTTTCCTTTTTTTTGAGCTTTTTTTCTTGCTTTGGGCGAGATCCGCGTCCTAGGGGTTTACACCCTGACATCGCGGGTCCGCCCCGTTTGTTTCGCTTTTTTTCGGCCAGGTTTTCCGGTTTTTCCCCTGATTTTGCGCGCGGTTTTTTTTGTTTTTTTTTTCCCCCTCGCCAACGGATTCGATCCCAAACGTACCTTTTTGCGGGCTTGGAGGGGGAACTGGCTCTACGGCCATCCACAGGCATCATTTTTCTCTCGCCTGCTCCTTTTCACTGGGCTGGTCTTCCTGGGGTTGGTCCTGGGGCACTTAGAACGGGTCCGTTACATTTTCCCCCCTCTTTGCCCAATTATTGTTGGTACGTACTGTCAAACGGTAGGTTGTCTTTTTCTAAAAGGCAGTGTCTCTGCTTCTCTTCTCTGACTGCACGTCCCTTCCAAATTCCCTTTTTTTGTGCAGGGACCGTGCGGATATCCTCCGTTCCTCCGACCAATCTTCCAGGTTTTTCTTTTTCCCCCCGCCTAGATTCTGTCCCCGCTTCAGAAGAGGTCTTTTCCCCCCAGATCCTCTATTTTTTCCTTGCCTCCTTGAGCAGTTCTTCCGGGTCTTACCCTTTTTTTCTTTTTGCAGGGGCTCCTTTGTCGCTCCCTTCGACTTGTTCGATGCTGCCTTAAAATATCGGTAGACCCCCCTGCCAGTATCTTCGGATTGCAGCTCACCAGGATCGGCCTCCCGCCTCACTGAATTTTTCCCTTTTCGTTGTCTTCCCCTATCTTCCTCCGCGGCTGTGCTCAATTGACGTTTCGCGCTCAAAAGGAACCTCCCCCCCTGGGGGCCCCTTGCTTGTCTCGTGTGGGAGACTTCGTACATCCCCCCCTCTTTTTAACTCTCCCCCCCCCTTTTTGTCTGTTTCTGACTTTCTGTTTTTTCAACGTTAAAAGATTTTCCTGCTATGAGCAACTGCCCCTTTTCGAATTTTCCCCTAGACCGGCGTTTCCCTTCTTTTGAAAGTAACTTTTCCCCCAGCTCGCATATTGTTACCGCATTTCGCAGATCCCAGCACCGCGGCTCTTACACCCACTTGCCCCCTGGTCCATCCCCCCCCCCGCTCTACTTTTCATCCCAATTCAAGGCTCGCTAAGGATGCTGCCTCTCTTCTTCTTACGGTCCAAAGGCTTTCTTCCTTCCAGCCAACTTCAGTTAGACGTCCCCACTGGGGGAAGATGACTTTCCTTTCTTTTTTTCAGTCCCCTCTTTCTGTTCACTGCCTACGGATTCATGTTTGATGTTTCTTCTAATTGAAGTCCCTATTATCTTTTTTTTTTTTCTTAAAGATTTGGTGATGAAGTTCCGTGTTTCACTCTCCCCTTTCGTTTAAGAGTAGATGTCTTTCGATTAGTAAAAATGTTGATGGCCTTTTGATACCCCCCTTCGGTATAAGCCTTCTCGATAGGTGGTCCTAAGTGGCTCCTCTTTTTTTTAGAGGGAGTCCCCCGCCTTTCAATGGATGTTCGAAGGCCCCTGACTTTTTTTCCTGCTTGATGGCGTGGTTTTTTTTAAAATTATAGCTTTAAGGTAGTCTCCTCCTGGTTCTGTCACCCCACGTTTGGGTGCTATCTACTTTTTTGCGTTTATGTCTCTTATTGGACTCGGTTAGCTCCCGTGTTTACAACCTTTTTTTTTATTTCCTGGGTTTCCCTAGGACTTTTTTTTCTTAGCGTCGTCTTTGTTGAACAGCTCTCTGGATCAGAAAGAGACCTGGCTGGAGATGTCTCATTTCTCCTGCTTTCGCTTTTCTTTTTTTAGCGTCCGGCCCCTCCACCCCCCCACACCAAAAGGTTGGAGTAACTTTTTTCTTTTTTTCCCACGAGGCACCTGCGATGCCGTTTTCCCCCTACCTTGACGGGCGTTATTTTTTTTTCTTTGGTCTCCCTCCGCTCCTCAGAAGTTTTTCCCCCGCGTCGGTCCGCCGCTTTCTTTTTCCAGTGCCAACAGCGGCCTTTCTCTGATTTTTGGTGGGGAGTCTTTCGTTCCGATTGAGCTCCTCTTCCCGAGGACTGAATTACTGTCTCCCCCCTTCACGACAGCCTTTTTTTTGGAGCTTTCGGCCTGCTTTTTTGTCCCCCTTCCCCCCTTCGTTTGTACTTTTCCCGGATTCCTGACTCTTTTCCAGAGATGGCTGGCTGAGGGTTTTTTCGTTTAGCAGTTTGACTGTTCGGCATCTCTTCGGCGGCCGTTGCAACCCCCGCTGTTTTTCCCTTTGTCTGATTTTTCGTCCAGGCAACCAAACGATCGCGGACCGTCTTCTTCTCAACTGTGGGCCTTGCTAGGCTCTTTAAGAAGCGTCCCGGACCCCCCCCATTTCTCCCATCCCCCCCAAGTGGCCCATGTATCAGCGACAATACCACCATTATGCCCCGCTTATGGGAGCTTCTTTTCCCGCCACAAGGTGGTATCTAGTTAAAACGTCTGACCGTTATATTCAGTCATGAAGTTATCTATTTACGGGCGGTGGTTGTTCCTTTCCTTTTTTTTTCTCCTGATTAGCAGCATGTCCCCTTTTTTCACGAAAAGTGTCAATTTATTTCTCTCCCGGGGAGGGCCATTCGATCTCGGAACATAGTTTCTTCTTCCTTTTTTTTTCTTTTTATGCCTTCTTCCTCTTCTTTACCCAACGTTTTGTTTCGTTTGGTCAGGTCTTGATCCGGGTTTACACCGTCAGGACTCGCCGTTTCGCATCAATCAGGCCTCGGCCCCCCCTTTCCCCCCCGTTTCGAATTGCCATTGGTCCGACCCTCTTTCCCTGAATAATATTTTGACCCTCCCCTTTTAATTTGAAGCAGGTTTTTCCCAGCTCCTCCCCCTGCCCGCCTGTTTCCGTCCAGCACACTTCTGAAGGGAATCTTCACGAAGCTCTTTTACTTCTGGAAACGTCACCCCCGTTTTTTTTTTCCCCCCTTTCACCATGGCCAGTTTAGTACATTTTTTCGATTCGTTAACCCCCCCAGACCCGACCGTCATATTCTCCTTTCTCGTGATGATTTCCTTTTCTCCCAGAAAAGACTTTTTCTTTCGAAAGAATTTTCTCTTTACGAATTTTGAGGGTGGGACCCTGTTTTTCGTTCGTTATGAACAAGTAAGCCCCCGACCCCTTTTCTGCATACCAGGTAGCCCCCCCACCGGTGTCCTCAAGTCTAACGAAAGAATTTTGGCGGCATCTTTTTGCCTTTCTTTTTCCTGAACGCCGTTCGACAGTTGATTTTTCTCTATTTTCTTTTAGAAACATCTGTTAATTCAAGGGCTACCTCGCAGCTTTGGGACTCCTCTTTTCCTTTTGATCACTCGGTTCTTCATACTCGGAAAAGGGCCCCCCGCTTGTTATGGATTTTCCCTTTTTTTTTTTACACCCCTTCTCCCTTGCGTAGATATCCCGTTCGACCCCTTTTCCTTGGTCGAGTCGGCCTTCCTTTCTTTATTTTTGGTTGGTACAACCGATGGATGTCACCCCCTTTCTTCTTGCTCCTTGGGCACCTTTTTTCCCCCCGTTTTTTTCCACACCCTCCCTTCCCTTCCTGGGATCTTAGCGACTCTATCTTTCTACAGCTCCTTTTTTTCCTCCCCCTTTCTCAAACGGCGCATTTGACTTTCCTCACCCTCCTGGGAACCCTGCCCAGCGAGAGCCGGGCCTCCTTTTTTTTCTTTTTTTTTTTAAGACCCCAACGTACGACTTGGGGCTTTTTTTTCGGGTGTGTTGTGGCTGGTTCCCCAAAAGCCGTTTCCGTCAGCCATAACGATCAGGTGCTTTTTTGAGTACCCTTTCCCCCCCCTGATGTAAACTTCCCCCCCCCCGTTCCTTTCCCTTCTTCACAGCAATTCACTTCAAGACGCTTGCCATTCCCGTCCCTCATGACCGCGGCTTTTACTCGATTGCGCTTTGTACCAGGGTAGACTTATTTTTCTTTCCCTGAAAATTAAGGACCATCGACCCTTTTTAGATGTCCCCCATGTCTTTTTTTCTCCTTTTCCCCCCCCTTCCCCCTGGATTCGGTCACGTTTCTCTTTACCAAAGTAATGATCCTTGTCTTTTTACCCCCGATAGGCCAATTTCAGGACACTAGATTGTTTCTTTTTCGTAAAGGCGCGTGATGATTTTTCCCCACGAACACTTCTTTTTCTTTTGTCAGCGGTTGACCTTATATCTTTTTTGTGTAAGAGACACTTCACTTACTTTCTCTACGATTGTCTGCTCACCTTCCTTTAAACCCCCTGTCCAAAGATCCGGCTTTTTCTAGTTACATCAGCCCCTCCTCCCGGTCCTTTATTTCTTTGTCTCCTTCTCGCACTGGGAGCTGCCCTTTTACTTCCCGACGCTCAGTCCTCTTTTTTTTTTGAACGGACACTGACTGGGCGCTCGCCCGGTTTCCTTTCCCCCCCCGGCCACCGTTTTTTGTCTCGCCTTTTGAGTTTCGCCCCGTTCCCCCCCCCCTCTCCCCTGCACTCAGAGTCCCAACTACAAGGTCGTCCACCAGACCACTCCAGCAAGTCCCGTCTTTTTCTTTTCCCCATTTTATCTTCTCCTCCCTCTTCTTTTTGTTGGTCCGGAGATTCCACGTCTCCTTTTTCTCTTTTTTTTTTCCCGGGAGTTGTTCTGGGGTTACTTCTTTTAGGAGGTCTACGCTTTTTTTTCGACGGGGTGGGGCGTAGAAGCTCGGCTGCCGACGGTTTGTCGGTTTTTCCTGATTTTTTTGAGCTTCCTTTTTCTTTTCCCCCTCGGTGAAGTCCTCCGTCTAGTTGAGTTATGCAGGCCTTCGGCGCCGGCCTCTTGTTCCCTTTCCCTTTTGACTTTTTTTCTCTTTTCCGGCGCGGCTGGCTCCCGCTCTTTTCCCTTAGAAATCTGGCACGGAAGAGATCATATTTTTTCACGGGCCCCCCTGACTTTTTCCCCCCCTTTTTGTGTTTCCCGTCTTTCACGCCGCGCTTTCTCTGTCCATCCCCTTTTCTTCACCCGGCGGCGTCTCTACCCCGGGCGCACTTGTCCTTTCTTCCGCTATTGCGATGCCCTATCGTTTCTTTTCTCCTCTCAGGTTGCCCCTTTCGCCGCTGGGAGTTTGGGGGAGTCTTTCTCCTGATCCGACTCCTGTGTGGCCGCGCTTTTTTAAACCGCTGGTAGGGGTTGTCCCTTCCCTTGGACCTTTTGCGTTTTTTTTTGGCCCGCCGTGGTCAAGTCCCTATTTCTCTTGTTCGTGCACTCTCCCCTCCCCAATGAGTTCTCTTCTGGTTGGGGTTTTTTTCCCCCCACCCTTTTCCCGACCCTACCCAACGCGGCGTGCGGGTTTTCTTTTCTTTTCCTTTTTGCGGGCGGGGGGTCTTTCTTTTGTGCTTTTTATTCCGCGCCTCCCGCACCCCTTTTCGTTCTTGCTGCTTTTCTGAGGCGCTCCTTTTTTATGTGTTTGAGGTTTCTTCTCCTTTTTTTTTTGCGTTAGGACGAGCGTGGTCCTCACTTCGCGTTTTTCTTTCGGCAGGGAAGGTTTTCTCCGATCAAGGGCCTTCTGTCCTTACCATTCTTTCCTTCTTTCCTTTTCGTTTTTGGGAAACCCGACGCTTCTCTGTTGTTGCTGGGCATACATCACTTTCTGTTTTTTTTTTTTTTTCTTTTTGAGGCTAGCACTGGCTTCTCGAGGTTTTTTTTTGGCGTCCTCGCTTTTCTCTTCTTTCTGAATCGGACGGCCCCTCTTGGCGGGATTTCGTCTGATTTGACTTTCCGTGGCGCGGCTCTTCCCTTAACTTTCCCCCCTTCTTTTCACTTGTGCGGGGGATGTTTTTTTTCCCTGTGCGTTTCAGTGAATTTCCTCACTTCTCTTCCCCTGTTCCCTGTGAGAGACCCTGTCCGTACAGGCGCCCTTCAGATCCTTTCGTTTTCCTTGCGTTGGCCTTTGAAATTTTTCCCTGCTTCGGGCCACTTTTTAGGTGCGGGGTTTCTTATTTCCTTCTTCCCGGGCCGTACGGGATTTTCATGTTGCGGGTCCCTGTTTTATGCCGCAAGATGTGTTTTTTCCCCTTCCCAGCTTGGGTCCGGCTTCTGTGTGAAGTTTCTACGATCCTGTTTCTCGCGGGCGGCCAACTGTTCTTCCCCTCTATGCAGGGGTATTTTTTGCGCGGTTTCTCGTGCGACCGGGTTTTTTTTCTTCTACTCGCTGACTCTTGAGTGGTTGCCAGGATGTCGCTCAACGTGGGTTTATCCCCCCGGCGTCATCCCGTCTCCGAATAATCCGCCCCCCTCCCGCGTATGCCTCGATTCTTGCCAATCGTTGCTGTCCTGCGCGGCTCTTTCCCCCAGGCACGTTGTATTTTTTTTTTTCGTTGTTCCACTATTATTATGTTTTCCTTTTTTTTTTTTTTTGGCGGGGCCATTTTCCCCTTTTCCCCTGTATTTCTGGTTTTTTTCTGGTTTCTCGCAATCCCTTTATTTTCAAGTTCTGCTTTCGGGGCCCTCGGCCGGGGCTTCCGTTTTCCCTTCAATTTTTTTCACCTTCCCTGTGGGCTTTTTCACTTCAGTCTCGCCCCTGCTTCAACGATTGGTCGATTTCCGGCCCACCCCTCTTTTTTTTTTCGTCCTTTTGTTCCTGTTTACCCTTGCTCCTCCCTCTGCAGTAACTGCCTGGGGCTACCGGTTCGGCTTCTTTTTTTCGCTGCCTGTTAGTTCCCTACCCGTTCCCGGTTTTTTCCCGTGATCGTTTTTTTGACAGATCATTTTTCAAACCCAATTTGTTTCAGCTTCCTTTCCTTTCGTTAGGGTCCCCATACTTTCCTCCTGAATCAAGGCTGGCCTCTTACATTCCAGGCTCAGCTTCCCGCTAGTGGTTCCTTCTCTTTTTCCTTCCTGGCATCGTTCTCCTTTCTTTCGCTGGCATCTCGGGAATCCTCCGTCAGACTCCCCCCCATCAACTCGCGCGCAAGTTTTGGATCTGGGCAACCCATGCACCGGCTGTGGCGCCAACGGCCTTTTCTTTTTGCGCTCCCACCGAACCCCAGTTTTTACCACCGTTCTTGTTCGCCCCCGTTTCCTTCGGGGTTTTGTGACACAAGCACCATTCTTTCTTTCCCCCCCCCCCCGTTTTCCTGTTTGTTTCAGGCCGGCCTTGCCGCATCAAACTTTGCCAGATGTCTCTATAGGCCATTCTGATGTGGGGCTTCTTTTTACTACGGCCAACTTCTGCGAAGCTTTCAACCTTCTTGTCTTCCAAGCCTCGAAATCCTTCTCTCAATCCCCTACAACCCCCCCGCTGTTTTTATTCCATTCCCGCCCCCCCCCTTGCCCCCCCAATCAAGCACACAACTTCCTTGAACCCCAACCGCCCAATTCCCCCTTTCGCGCAGGGCCCCCTTTCGCGAAGCGTCCCCCATTCTTTTTCAGGCTTACGGTTTAAACTAGGCAATTTTTCCCCAGTTTTTCCTTGTCAACCCTGAAGTACGCAGGATTTTACCCTCTTTAAGGGAATTCCCTTTTTCCGTCCTAGGTTTCAAGAGTTAAGCGGTTTTTTCTTCTTTTTTTCTTGGGGTCCAGTTTGACCTCGGGCTTCACTTTGTAAATCCCCCCCCCTCATCCTTCGTTGTTTTTTTTTTTGCTAGAGGATGGGTTCAGGTTTCTCCTTGGTAAAATAGAAGGATCCGTTTTTTTTCTCTCTTATAGATGGCTGGCTCGAAACCCCTTTGCCCGTTGATTTATTCCTTCCCTTTGTGTCTTCAAGTGATGTCTTAGGTTTTTATAGCCGATTTCGACCCGATTATCCTCTGGAGTAGGTTTGAGCCCGCCGAGTATTTTTTGTTTTTTAAGGCCACTGAGAGACTGTCTTGGGCTTTTCGTCCCAAGTACTTCGGGTTTTCTGTCTTTAGTTTGGACTTCCTCTTTGCAAAGTTGGTCTCTGTCCTTAGGGTTGGTGGGTGGACTCTTCTTCTGGTGGATGAGGTGTCAGTTGACCCGTTTTTTTCCCTATTGTTCTTTCCGGTCCAAACACGGTTTTCAGTCGTCCTTTAAACCTTCTATGAGAGAAACCTTGGATTTTTTTAGGACGTTTTCACGTTTTTTTTTTTGTGGAACGTCTTCTGACCGGGGGGACCTCCCCAACCACCCTAACGGGGCTGGTTTTTGTGTTTGGGCGATCTACCTTTTTCCGCAATTCTGAGAGGTCTGTACCGTCGCGACTTTGCTTTTTTTTTGGTGGCGCGCACACGTCTCGTTTTGCGCCCCAGTGTGGACGGCCAAAGACGAGGGTCTTTTCTCCCCACAGATTTTCTCCTTTGAGGTTTGGTTTTCGTTTTTTTTTTTTCCCTTTTTGAGATAAGAACTCTTCGGGCCTCCGATAGTGCCATTTTGGCCGAGCATTCGACGTTCAAGTTTCCTCCCCGCGTGTCGGTCTTTCCTTTTTTTGGAATGTGGTTCATTCCAATTCCCTTCTGACTGATACGGAGGGGTACTTTGATTGGAACCTGGTGTTTCCTGGCCGCTGATTGGGGGTTTTTTTGCCCCTTTCCTTTCCGATCTAGGCGAACCGTGCCACTTCTTTCGTTGTAATTTGTCGGTCCTGAAAAGATGGCGTTTTGCGTTTCACCTTCTTAGGACTTTGCCCTTGTTGGATTGATGTTTTTGATAAAGAGGGCTGATCTTCCCCCTTTACCTTCCCCTTTGTGGATTCTCTTGGTTACTAGCTAAGACTTCTCGGCCATTGGGCAGAGTGCCATTTTTTCCTTTTCATCCATTTGGTGAAGTTTTCTGGAAAACTTTCTCGCCGAAACTTGTTTCCCCCTCCACACCTTTTAAGAAGTTTTCCTCTCCTTTTATTGGTTTCTTTTTTGGGGGCCCCCCTTTTCTCTTCCAAGCTGAGTGTACGGTTTTCCAACCCCCATTTCCAAGTCTCCCCCTTCTTCTACGGTTGCTCTTGCCCGCCCCCTCTGGTGTCCAAGGCTTTAAACCCTGGCTCTTTGCAAAGGGGAGTTGTTTTGTTTTTTTTTCTTCTCTTTTTGTTCGTTTCCTGGGCCGGCCCATGGGGATTTTTCTCCCTGCGGCGCCTGATTGCCAAACGTTGCGCCCCCCTCTTCGCGGGATCGTCATTTCCTCGTTTTTGAAACCCCCGTTTTTGGGGGGACCCTCCCCCCCCGCGGAGGGAACCCATTTTTACCCGGGCCGCGTCCCCTTTGGCCCCAGGCCACTTTCCCCTTCAGGAGGAACACGGAGTCCCTTTCTTTCCACCACCTTGGCTCCCTTTTCATTGTCATTTCAGCCACTTCCCTTTTATCTTCGCATGGACAAACCAAGTAGTCTTTTCCCCAACCCACATTTTTTCGATCCTTCTTTCCCCATTAGTTCCTGAAAAAAGGTTCCAATCAGCCCTCTTAGAGGTTTTTGGCGTCCGCTTTTTCTTTCCCCTTGTGCCAACTTGAGATTGACGCTTGCCCATTTTATAGGGGCGAACTTTTCAAGACAATGGAATTTGTCTTCTCACCACGTACGTTCCCCTCCCACCACCATCTTGTGATCGTTCCTCCTTGCCACGTTTTTCCTTTTCCCCACAATTTCCGTTTTTCACACCCCCTCTCCTTTCTTCATAGAGAAATGCCGTCGACCTTTTCAGTCAAAAATGTCGTACTTGATCCCCCCTTTTCGCAGTAGATTTCCCACAAGCCCTTTAGCAAAGTCTCGTGCTTTTTCAAGGCTTAGTTTTTTTATTTCCTACTCTTCCCCTGGGAGCCCCCTGTTTTGTTAAGATTAGGACCGCGTTTTTTTTTTAGATGAGATTCCCCTACCCTCAAGAGATTTCTCGGTAGTTCGCGTCTTTTTCCTGTTGTAGGTTGTTTTTCTTAACTACGAGGGGAGGCGCAGGGGTCCTCTTTTCCAAGTATTTTCCGCTCCACTCGGGCCTTTTTTCTGAGCAGAAGCGGATCCTTACATCCCCCTTCGTTGATTCCTGCCAGTTTTCTCCTTTCTGAGGATAGTTTACTTCCCACAGCTGGGGCCACTTTTTCCCTCCCCTTTTTTCCGGCCCGTCCCTCAAGGACGTCCTCTGTTTTTTTCTTGGGTGGGCGTGTTTGCGAAGAGATTTTGGGCAGGTACTCGGCCAACTTTCATGGAGAGGTCTGGCAGGTTGTACCTTTTCTGAAAGTTTTCCCAACAACCTGCTTCCCCGCACGGTGGCCAGCCTTTTTTTCCGCGCCTTTCTCTCGCCCCCTTCCAGATCAGCTTTTCGTCGTTTTTCTTTGTCTTGACGAGGACAACCGGGCCTTTTGGATTCTCTGATGGCCCCGCGGCCCTGCCTAGGTCTGGTGGCACTTTTTTTTTTCGTACCTCCGTAAGCTTCTTGGGCTAGACATAGTCCTTTCTCGTGCCGTTTTGGTTCCCGAAGTCGCCCCTAAAGGGTCTTTCCTTTTTTCGGCGCGGGGAGTGAGGAGAGGCCCAAATGCGTGACCGGAGGTGACACCTTTTTTGATTGGGTCTTTTTTTGCGTTTCGGGTTTTGTTTGTTTTTTTTTTGAGATCGCTTCCTCATGGTTCCCTGATTGGTAGGCTGTTTTTTTTTTTTTTGCTATGCTCTAAGCATTTCCTCCCTCCCCGGTCGGGGAGTTAGGTCGGCCAGCCGTTTTTTTGGCGACGGGCCCCGCCACTTTTCTTTTGGACGGTGGGGTTCACGGCCAGCTGTTGAGGTTTCCCTCCCCGTTTGGTTCCCGCACACGTCGGTTGCCTTTTTTTCAGTTGCCGCCACCTTATGCAACGGGGTTTGTTTTTTCCCCCCCCCACCAGATTTCCCCCCGGGAAGTCACAGCC
>Ga0179593_1479113_pt1 | contig 15579 bp, 20 predicted proteins | sample CZODoug2_1_08_16_FD_185931 | JGI IMG/M metagenome (GOLD analysis project Ga0179593, IMG submission 185931) | Vadose zone soil fungal communities from Angelo Coast Range Reserve, California, USA - CZODoug2_1_08_16fungal (PacBio error correction) | ecosystem: Environmental > Terrestrial > Soil >... | reverse complement strand
TTTTGTGAACAACGAGTTCATTTTTGTGGGGTTTACTTCCCCGAGTCAGTTTCTTTTCTCTACAATCCCCTCCCTTTTTTTACTGATCTCGCTCCTTCCCTCACCTGATCCTGATGGCATTGTGTGCCCCTTTCGACCCCCCAATAGTCGGCTTTACTTTATAACACTTCCCTTCCAAGGTCTATTGTATTTTCATTTTCGAAAATACCTTGTGGGATCGAGAGGAATCTGCCCCATCTGATCTGCTTCTTGTGATGAGTCCTAAATTATGCTCTCTGGTCTCCGTCCCAGCGCTTCTTTCTCCAGAATTTAATGAAAGATACCCCTTCAGGTTCAGTAGTTCTTCTTCTTCCCGCTGTCTCGATACCCTTCCGCTTAGTTTTAAACGTCCTGCCCAGCACTTTTTCATTTACCCTCTCCCTCTCCTCAACCCGATTTCCCTTCCGAAGGCTCAGGGGAAGGGTGCCTACTCCGCCTGCTTTCGTTATGAGACGTCCTTGTAAGAGGTTGTCGGCTAAGCTTTCCGCCGACTCCCATTCCCCCCCATTCCCCCCCCATCCACTACTCTCTTTTTTTTTTCCTTCTTTCTTTCCCCATCTTATTCTCTTGAACTGACAGAGCCTTTTTGTTTTTCCCGGTTCCACGTTCCCCCCTTTTGTTTCTCCCTATTAATCGGTTGCTTGTCTTGGTGGCTTTCTTTTCGAGCCTCCATCCGTTGACCAGACCCATCCTAGACCACCCAAATCGATCTCCGTGCTAAGAGGCCCCTCCCGGCTACTGGAAGTGTTATCTCCCCATCATCCAGTCCGTCCCCCAGTCCCCCCCGCCGGTCATTCCTGGTCCCAGCTTGGACCAGCGTCTCTTTTCTTTTCCTCGTTCTACTGAGCTTTCCCTTTTTTTCATAAGTAAGCGTAGGAGCAAGCCTTCGGATTCCCATTTTCTTTCCCCGGAAATAGACTGCTTCTGCGGTGTCCTGCTTCGTTCGCCCCTCCCCCCCCCTCCTCTGCACTGGCGCATGAGTCCAGCGCTCTTTGCCCGTGAAACAGAATATGCTGGATCTTCCCGGACAAATTCATTTTGGTTGATTTTGGTTTTTTTTTGTGTTTTTTTTTGTGTTTGTTCGTTTTTTGTGTTTTCATTTCAGGGTTTTTTTTTTGGGGTTATTTTTTTTTTGGGTCTGTTTTTTTCTTTTTCTTTTGTTTTTTTTTCTTCATAAGCCCCACGCTATCGCGAGTTTAGAATAGCGTCTTATGCGACTAAGATGCTCCTCTTAGGCTTGGAGTACTGAGCCGACCTCATAGTTCCTCTTCCGTTTCGCTTCTAGTCTCCCCCTCCTTTCCTACCTCCTCACCTTAAGGTAACGACCCTACGCAAGCCGTTCATGCCGCGGTCGATGGTCATTTTAGCACAGATAGAATACTTTTTCCATAATTTTCGGTCCTTTCCCTCTCATCGCTTCCGGCCCCCATAAAGTGTTGAAATTCTGTTGTCTGAAGTTCCCCGAACCTACCCCACCTGGCTTGCCTCACCTTGTCAACTTCCCTGCCGTTTCCGAAGCAGGTCTCGGTTACGTACCGATTCGTTTCATTCCCTTTGGTCCCCCCCTTTTCCCCCCCCCTGGGCCCTACCTTTCTGAATCTTGGATTACTCTCGTTCCTTTTTTCGCTTCTCTCTAACCCCCCCACCTTTTTACCGCCCAATGTCGCCGCCACCATTTCTGCTGACCTCCCTATTCCCTTCCTAGAGGTCTCACCTCCCTGCCAGCTCTGCATGTCAGTGATCACCTCCTTGCCTAACAAAAGATTTCATGTACCACATCCAGACTCATGCCTTTTTCCCCCCACTCATCATGAGTCTTTTTCCTTCCCCCTTTTTCTTTCCTCCGGCCCCTTTTAAGATGGGAATTTAGCGATCACAAAAAAACGCCACGTGCCACGTAATGACAACTTTTCCTTCAAATTTTTACTTATATGAAGTTCAGTGGGTGACTTCATCTTTCATATTCGGTCTCTCCGCCTGATTTTTGTGTAGTCCATGTCCTTCAGTTCCATTGACCCCCCAAAGAGTAAACACCCAGGTTCACCCCTCCCTTCTTTCCCCCAGAGATTTCCAGAGTCCGCGTGCTGGTTTGCCCTACGGGCATTTTCCCCCTCCTGCGCTCCTTTTGTCACGTCTCGTGCAATGGCTTTTTCTTCCCTATTGTCCCTTTTTTTTTTGGACGGGAAACCCTGTGACTTTCCATTCTACTCTTGGGTAGTAAGATGCACCGCGCTCGTCCCCTTTCGGCCTTTTGGTTATCCTGCAGTCCCAGGATGTATCCCTCCCTATTCCTTTCTTATTTTCGAAGATCGGAAAATTCTAGCAGATACTCTCTTTTTCCTACTTTCCTCCGTTTTTTTTTTTCTTCGATTTCTGGATCTTTCGGCTATTACAAGTTCTAATCCGTTTGTGGCCTTTGTGAGGACTAATTCATGGGAAGTAGGTATGTCTAACCCACCCAATTTACCTTCACTTGATAGCCTTTGAGTACGGTCCCCTCCCCCAGGGGATTTCTTACCCTTCTGTTTCCCTTACCCCCCTCAACCATTCAATCTTATGCTTTTCCCTTTCGTTCTTCCTCAAGGTTCCAGCAAATGCCTCCAAGCGTGTATGTCCCTCGTCGACTTTCTTGTTCCATTTGCCCCTCTTTCAATGTTCCCTTTTTTTTTTTTACGGCTTTACTTAATAATCTCTCAAACTAACTCGCGGCTCTCCCGAACGACGCATTCCACCGTGACCGTCATCCTCCGCCAAAAGGGTCCCCTTCCCCCCCCCCTTCCTTTCCCTCCCCTGGTCCTTTTTCGGTGATCGCCCTCCCAGTCAATCTTGTAAAATTTTGCTTGCGACGCCCAGCAGATCGCCAGCATCCTTGTTTCGTACAGTACACTGAGTCTGGTCTTGTTCCTTACATTCCTTTCGTTTATTACCGGTTTTTGATCCCGGCCATTTCGATTTTCCCCGATCCTACTTCTAAGAATACATTCTTTTCGCGCCATGGAGGTCTCCCCTTGAGTGAAAACCTGTTTCCGGTGGCCTGCGCCGAAATCGCCACTTTACTCCCTCCATCCCCCCGTATATACACTTCCCGGACCCACGTTCCACCCGGTCCGTCCCCTTCGGTAATTAATTAAGTCACGATAATTTTAGACGGTCCTCATTTCCTGACAGGCCATGGTTGGACTTTCCTTCAAAATCTACCCCCATAGTTCCCACGTTTCGTTTTCTCATCTCTTTTGATAGAAGATTTGTTGGGTTCGCCTCCCTGATGAACTATTTGTGGATCGGTCGTTTATTGGTGAAATGCGGACCCGCTTTCCCTTCAAAGGCATTCGTTAGGTGTCTCCCATTTTTTTTCTCTCTTTTTTTAGTTTTCTCCTTGATCTCTCGCGCAAGGCTAAATCCTATCAAACAACTCGCGACTTTCCGAGCCTCCAATCCGACGCTTTCTCCTTATCCTGGACTTTTCAGAATCGATGCTACATCAGTACTTTCCCTCTTGGCCCTTAGACGTTCGCTTACATAATCTCGAGTATGGGTAAATGCCCTCCCCTGCCTTATGCGACAGCATCTCCCGGCGGGGCTGATGCGATTACGAGCGACCAAACGACACTCCCTTTCATATTCTACTGACTTTCCATCCCATTGTATCCCCTCCCAGCTGGGAAGATTTTCTCCTTGTCTTCCCTTTAAGGTCCAAGTCTCATCCTCCCTTCGTGTCCCTCTTTAGCATGTTTCTTCTGTCGACGGTGTCGGCTTTCCTGATTCTTTTTTTGTTGTCCAACAAAAACCCCAACAGGGCTGGAACCCCCGGCCTCGATGTTGTGGTCCCTCTCTTAGGTCTTTCACGATGTCTTGCGTCAGCCCGACACAGGACATTTTTCTCCCCCCTCCCCAACTTTCCTAGGCCGAACCGACCCTCTGGCCCTGGTTCCTTTTCCCAGGGCACCCAGAAAGCCCCAATCTCGTAAGGATCACAGCTCCTTCCGTGGACCGATTTCCGTAAAACCTCTCTCCTATCTGTCCTTTTTCTGACCCTTGTCAAGCTGTTTTCTGAGAACTGGAAACCCCCCTTTCGTACCCCCAGACGTCCTCTGTAGATCAAGCGGAGGAGGAAAATGTTTGAACAAGAGTGAGGCCGGTCACTCAGTGTTTTCATGCGGTTCAGAATTGATTTCCCTCCGTGAATCCTTTTCCCCCCCCTTCCTGCTGACTTTTTTTACCTAAAGTATCCCCGACACCTCGTGTTGTCAGTTCGTAAGCACTCTGACTCGCTTTATCGTTCATCCCCCACCCTGTTTCCTCCCCTTGATCTCCTTGACTCCCTATTCCGAGGTCGAAGTAATTGAGGAAACCGTCTAGTGTTTCAGCTTTTCTCCCTCTTCCAAACTTGGTCGCCCTCCCCTACTCTTATTTTCTACAGGTGGTATCTCTAGCCTCCCTGTCCTTTTCCTCCCCTAGTTTTTGAACCCAATTCCTCCCTTCCAGGGGTCTACTTCTTACCCGTTTTCCGTTCCTTCCAGTCAGGTTTTCCTTGTTTGAGGATTAGAACCCCCTCCATGGGTCGCGTTTCCATCTCCTCTTTCCCGCCGACCCCCGTCCTTTTGTAACCTGCATCCTCTCTTTTTTTCCCCCTGTTGTTTTGTTTTTCTCTCTATGAGATTTTCAACGAGGGACCTTTTTTTTTCGTGTTCAACTCCTCTCTGTTCACGCGTAACCGAGATTGACTTTGAGTCTATCAACCCGACCCCCCTCCCTTTTTTCTCGAGGCTGTTCCTCTTTTCATTCCCTTCCATGGGTCATGATGAATTTTTTCCAAGATTTGCAAATAGCGCGGCTACTCGTATCCCCAAAACTTACTCCCCTTATTTAGTTGCAGTGGCGTCCCCCTCCCTTTGGTGACTCGAGTCTGAAAGCTGAAAAACGCGCTCTGAGTTCTTGGACCCTACTTATCTCTTCTAGCTTGCAAGCGCTCCGGGCTCCCGAACTCAGAACGATTCCCCACCTCTAATAAGAGTGTGTCTTCCCACCTTCAACCACCCCTCCTTTGTGCTCTCTGATACTTCCTCGTCTTCGACCAATATCGCCCTCCCGGTCTTTTCCCCCACTCCCGTCGCTCCAACTGTTGTCCTTCCTTGCCTTTGTCTTTTGGCCGCCACAGCTGCTTTCGCCTTCCCCGGACTTTGCCTCTTTGTCAAAAGTCTTTTCTCCTCTTTTCCCTTAAATCCCTCCTCATCCCATTGGGTTGTTAAGGACTATTCCCTGCTTTTTATTCGCGGTGAGCTTCTAGGGGCCCGTTTTCCCCTGCCGTTGCGCCGCCGTTCGCCAGGAAGGGCGGGATTCCTGGTGTTTTCGGCCCGCTCTCCCCCTTTTTTTGAAAGACATCATCTAGACCCCCCCCCTTTCTTTCCCGGTTTTCCTGAGTACAAGACAGGGAAATGCTTGAAGTGTTATAAGCCCCAGAATACTCAGCCTGCCCCCCACCAAAAACAAGTCCCACGCCTACGACTGTTCTCAGCTGACCCTTTGTATCAGGATCGTGACTATTTCTCCGTTCCACTTTTTTTTCCCATCAGGTAAAGGTGCCCTCTTCTCTCTTTTCTCACCCCCATGTTTTCCCCCTCCCCCATACCGGCCCCCTATAATTGAGTCTTTGGTTGTTTTCTCTAATCGACCCGCCCCGCTATGTCTTTGCCCCAGTCCGCTTTTTGAACTCACATCATGTGTATTATCCTTCCCCCTCTCTTCGCCCTCTCTCTACGTCCGACTCTTCTATGAAGCCAAGAGGAGCATAGGAGATTGAGTCGCGCATTTCTTCGTCACTTCTTTTGCTATCCCCGCCCCGCCTTCCTCCCCCTCAAACCTCTACCTTCTCGAACGACCCCCTCCTGCATTTTTTTTTTCTTCCGGATCTTTTCCTGGTATCAACGACCCTTGCCCTCTTTATTTTCAATCCTGCGGAGGGTCTTCCCTTAGCTTCAGTCCGACTTTGAAACCCCCCCCGTTTTTTCCACTTTCTTTCTTTATCGCCTTGACTAAATCCTACCCCTGGCTGAAACTTTTCTCAAACTTCCCATGCAATCAGGCCTTTTTCCTAATCCCCTCGCCTTTCGTTCCTGTTCTTCCCCCTTTCACTTTTCCTGCCTTTCGTCTATGGGGCCTTAAGTCCCGGCCCCTTGGCTATTTCGGCTCGCCCCCCCACACCGTGTTTCCTCCCATGTCTTGCCCCCCGTTTCTCTCCCGACCTTTCTCGGCAATTCGCGAGTCACCTTGCCTCTTATGTAGCGGCATCAACTTCTTTGCCTCCCTACAATCACGGCATTTCCACCGTCATAATCATGTACTTTGCGTCCCCTCCCAGATTTCTTTCCTTCGGCCCTTTTTTTTCTCTGCCCATTCCTCTGTGATTTTGCGTCAAGAAAAACCCACGGACCCCACGTTACGGGTCCGGTCCCCCCTTTTTTTTACCAGTTTCCCTTCGTCTGTACCTTGGAGATCTTTCAGTTCCCCCCCCCCTTTTCTCAGCCGATGTCGTTTTAGCCCCGTTTCCCTAGTCAAATCGGAAAACTGGTTCCTTCCCGAGGGCCCCCCCCTCGTATTCCTCCAGCGGCCCCCGGCGGGACTCCCCGGCCTCCCCTTGTTCTTCCAGTTTTTTCGTCGTATAGCAAGATCATCCTCTGGCCTTTTTTTTCTTGGGGTGTGAACCCAGGAAGATTCATCTCGCCAGTTGGGTTATTATCTCCCGCTAGCATTCCGGTACCTTGTTTTTTTAGAATCCGGATTCCCAGGACTTCACATCCTAATCTGCCCACCTTCTTCCTTGCGTCCTCGCCGACACCAAGAGTATATTTCCTCCCTCCCGTTGTTGTTTTTTCTCTGATCTGCAATTGTCTTGGTTATCCCCTTTCCTTCCCGTGCATTTCTTTCGTATAAGTCCTTGTCCTCCTCTTATAACCACACTTTTCCCGTCACTCTTAGAGCGTTATGGTAAAACCAATGGGAGAGAGATACCCTTTGTGCAGTAAACAATTCCCCCTTTCCAATATGTTATCATTTGCGTACTCCCGTCGCGCAACTTCTCCCCCAATTCTTTCCCGAGTTACCCACCTCAGGCCAATATGGTTCACATTTATGTTGGACATAGGGCTACCCCCCGTCCTTTTTCTCTCTCCTCATGCAAACGACCTTCTGGAGACGAAAGCCCTCTCTCCGCATTCACCACCTTCAGTAATCGCCTTTCAACTGGTCTTCCCCCCCGGACCGGCCCCCCCTAACGTTTAGTGTCGGTTGTAGGTTCTCAATACAGTCACTCGTCACATTGGGGAGAATCTTTGATAATTTCTCGCCATATCTCTGATGAAATTACATGTTCCTGGTAGGACCCCACATTAACTTCTTGTAGTTTGCCGCTGCTTTTGATCCTTCCCGATCTTTCTCGGTCTCCTCTCTCATTTTACGAGTTAGAGAACCGGATTCCTCAATTGCCCTTACACCTCGTGGTGGTGTCGAGCCGAAACTCCCCCCCCTTGAACGCGCTTTGCCAGCCCCCTCCTTCATAAGTGACCCCCCCTTTTGACACGGTCAGACCTTTGGAATTGCTCTCTTTCCTGTCAAAGTCCTCTCTTCCCGGGCTAGTTAAATTTCATTCCCTGTATTTCTTCCCCCCCCAACTCTACTCCATATGACTTCCCACGGGATGTTTTTCCCTAGATTCTCTACGAGGCCCGCAAGCAGATCCTTTGAAAGTCGGTCTTGGCCCCTAGTTTCCTTCACATGAATCTCTCTCTGTCCATCAAGGCTGGCCCTTTTAGGGTTCCTTCTCCATTTTAGCTCTTATTGGATTCTGTTCCGCTACTCGAAAAACGTGCCAGCCAAATGACGTCTTTAGCGTTGCGCGACTCCCCCAAATGAATCCGATGCCCTCTTCTCGCTTCAGAACTCCTTATCGTGCGATTACGAGACTCTGGTGCTCCCCATTTAATGGAGTCTCAACTAAGAAAGCGACGTTTGGGTATCAACCAAGGTCTTAGCGCCAGTCAGCGTCTCTGTTCTTTTAGATTAGGCATCACCAAAAGTATTCCCCTTTAAATGTCTTTTTGTGGTCAGAAGGTTGATTTTCCAACTTTTTCCTCCGCATTTTTTCCTTACTGATGAAGTTTTTCATCTTTCTCTGCCCCACCCCCTATTCTATGAAGTCTTGACGACTGGTCCAAGCTATGCCCCCCGTCTTTAGTTTTGACCCCGTTTAAGGATAGGTTTCTGTTTAGTCGAACAAACCTCACCCCCCGGGCTTCCTCTTCACGTGGTGCATGATTTTTTAGATCTTTTTCGTAACCGGTCTTTCACGACTTGAGGCGTTTTCCTGTCCAGACCCCTGACTCCCGCCGATCCTAGAGAATTTTTGAACTTTCCCTCGGGCCCCGAATTTCCAATCTCGTTTTTTCCCTTCCGTTCCTCCGCTTGAAGCCCCCCGTCCGGAACAATGAATCGCTGCTGTCCGTATTTACCTTTGCACAGTCACCTCTCTTGCTTTTTCAACCTCTTTCACAAGCTTTGACAGTCCAAGACGAGGCGGTGGCCCCCCCTGACCCCCGACGGGGGTTCTTTTTCTCTCGGGATGGGAGCCTGTCTTGCATTTTTGCCGATTCTGGCCTGCTTTGGCGACTATCGGAATTATAACCCGAACCTCTTTTTGGTGTTGATCATACCACTTTCATGTCTCCTTTTTATCTTTGAACAATTCTGTCGCCCTGCTTCCGATATTACGGAGCTCAGTACATTTACTTCCCCCCCCCCCTACCAGCGGTTAGTGTTGCAGCCTTCCCTCCTCCTTTCTGTTCAACGGTCTGCCTAAATTCAATAAGCTCATTTCTTTACAAGTTCTTCCTTAAGCTGTTTCGAGTCGTCCACATCTTTCACCAATTATTAATGAAAAGTTCGAGCTGAGCCGGTCTGCTCCTCCAGAATTCTTTTTTTTATCTCCAACGACCAATCGCTGGGGCGCGTCCCTCACATATTTCTCTCCCAATCACGTTGTTACCTGCACTATCTCTTTTTCCCTTCCGTTTGTGATCTCTCTTTCTCTGGTGACAAAAAGAGGGCCAAGTATTCGTGGCCATCTCGCTGGCCCTCCCCATGATTTTTTTTCTTTTTCCCATCTCCCCCAACTGAACTTCTGAGGGCCTCGGTCTTCTTTTTCAATCTGGTGGGATGACTTCTGTTAACCTCCCTTGAGAAATAGAAGGACCCCCTTCCACCCCTTTCCCTACCCAATGCAGTAGGGACATTGGCTTCCCCCCGATAGTTGTCCTCTATCTGAATCTTCACACGCCTCTCTATTTTTTGACATTCTGCTCTCGGAAATCGCCTTAACCCTTTCCCTTATGACAGACTTGAAGCCAACTTTTCCCCCCTCCCAAGTTCCCTGTGCTGCTCGCACGTACTTGTTTCTGTATAAATGCAGTAGACCACTCTTCAGCCTTTCCTTTTCACACAGGCGTCCCCTCGCCACCTTGATTTTCCCGTGACGCCTTTTAGGGTGTTACTCAAGATGATTTTTTACGATGCGTCATCTTTCCAGAGTTGTCAGGTACGAAGGGTTTTTAGCTTACATTTTCAATCCTACCTCATCATGCTTTTTTTTTTTTACGGTTCTTTTGTCTTCAGCGGATTCGCTTTTTTGTCGTCTCCTTGGATGTTTGCCGTGTTCAAAGTACTTTGCGCCATCTAGACACGGGGAATCGTTTTTCCTCCTTTGCTTTTCTTCATGCTCATCAACTTTTGAAACTCGATATCTCCCACACACTAGCTCCTTTTGTTACAGATGACTCCCTGGAATGTTCCGGTGCCCTCCATCCTCTCAGGCCCCCCAAAACCTTAGCAGGACCTCTTCCTTCCTTTACCATCTTGTTCGGTTTTCCGTTGACTAGTCGAGCATTGTTTACCCTTCGTCCTCCGTAATTATTCAGTCTGGCCACCCAGATATTCGATCCCATGTCTTCAATACGAGGAACCTCTTGCGTTATGTCTCTCTCGTAACTTTTCCCCTCCCCCTACTCTGCATGTTTCAGAGGCCTGCGTTCGTTGTCCACCTCCTTCGACTTTTGCTAAGCTCCGCGCCCAAGTATCCTGAAAAATCTTCCTCGTCCGTCTCTCCCTCGCGGACCTTCCCTCTCTCAGTTGGTTATCTCATGCGGCTTTTGGTTTCGCGCGCGTTTTCCTAGCATTATTTGCTTTTTTTTCGCTCTTCTCGACGAAGTTATTACGCCCCCATTTATTTTTACGAACCTACCAGCCCGCGTTATTGCATCGCCTTTTAGTAGTAACTCACCTGACCCAGATGAACGCACTGACGTCCAAGACTTTTTCTGGCTCGTCGTCCAGTTTTTTTTTTACCCTTTGCTCTAACATCCCGGGACCCTTCTTCGGCCGTGATTTTGACTCCCCTCACCCATCCCCTTACCTTGTCAACTGCGGTCCCCGTGCCGACTCAGATCGGTGCGGAATCCCGGTTAAGTCCGGTTTAGGACCTTCCCCCCTGTACGGAGTGTTTTATTTTTTGTTCCTCGCTTTCCCCTTTTGGCGATTTTCTGGAGCCCACCAAGTTTACACGGTTTCCGCCATTTCTCCTCGACCCTCAGTGATTGCCATTCGCCTATTGACGCCCTCCCTCCAATTCTTAATTCCTTTACAAATCAGGCCTTCCTCTTTATTTCATGTCCCCAAGACCCGGAATCATTTCCCTTTACGACAGCCCTCAATGATTTTTTCTTTCTCTCTTCCTGCCATAATTTGCCTTGAACTGGATGCGATCACCCTCCCACCCCACCGTGCGGCCGGGACCTTGGGGCAGACCTTGGCTTTCTTTAAGGTCACGTGGTTTCCTCTTTACGACCCTTTTCGCTCCGAGAGTTTTCTTAGCAAGTCTTCTCTTTCACCCCATTTTTTTTCCACCCAAGGGTCACACTCCTACGGGACCGAGATTTTCAAGTTGCGTTTGTACCCCAGCGTTGAATGCCCCTCTTTATCATTTCTCCCCTTCCCCTGAGTATACGTCAATTTTTGATAATCAAATTTTTTTTGCCATGTGTTTTTTTCCGGGGCAACGGAATTCCCCCCCTCCTCTGGGTAGCCCACCACGAACGGCGCTAGCCCAGTTCTTTTTTCAAATTTCTTTGAGACGAAGACCCCTCCAGTTACCTTATAAGATTGCCCCTGATCTTTTTCATTCTCCTACAATTCCTCTCCTATCCTTTTCCCTCCTTCGTTTTTTTTTGTCTTCTCTATGACCCTTTCGCTTCGAAAAACCTTATTTTGATTAGTGAGATCTACGTCCGTGACTCGGCCTCACCCACCCCCGTCCCTGATATCTCGTTCGGTCTCCACCCACACTGGGTTAGATTATAACTTGGTTTTTTCCCCCCAGAAACCCTGTTCCAATAGTAGACATTGGCTACTGCCCAGGCAAATTCTCAAGTTAGGTCCTGCGTTACCCTCTTCGCCCCCTCTTTCTACTTTTTCCTCGTTGATTTACCCTTTGAATCTTACCATTGCTAAAACCTCCTCAGCCGCCGACCGCCCGCTTCCATCAACCCCATTGAATCTTTCCGCCCTTTTTTTGCCCTTTTTTTTTCCGGACCGCCTTTCTGGTTGTCCGTCTTTATTCGCATCCAGGAACTTCTTTTGATATAAGAAGTCAGTTTTTGCCAGGGCATTAACATTGATGTCTCTTGGCCCGTACTTCCTGTTGGTAACTTTCCCCTTCATTTTGTGTTTTTAATTTTTTGACAAGTACAATGAAGCTTGGCTGGTTTCGACATTTTTTCATCCACCCCCCCCCCCCCCCACACAATCTGGACGTTCTTTTGTAATGGGCTTCGATTTCCCCCCGTTTTTCATTGTTCGCGCCTAACCCCTCCCATGCCCTCTCCACCCTCAGAAATCTCACTCCTTCCGGTTGACGGTCTTTTTGAAACCTGAAATTTTTCCCGGATAGATCCGTCAACGCTGCTTCGGCACGTTTGTCGCAGTCCAAAGGTAGTTATGGGTTCTGATTTCGTACCCCCCTTAGCCATAAACTTCTCCCCACTTTTGCTTTCGGATTGCTCGCCAGCAAGAAAGGCGTGAATTAGGAGGGCATCGTTTTTCAATTCCTCTTTCCCCTCGATTCCTTCTTTCAACTGGTTTCGTTCTGTTCGTTCCAAACATTTTTTCGTTTTTGCTCGGAGCTGCTATCTCTCCTTCTGAAAAATAGCCTAGGAATTACTTGTTAGTCCCTCCTCCAAGCTGAAGTGAATTCTATGCTCAGAACTCGATATGTTTTTCCCCTCCTCCCTAATTCAAGTGGGCTCCTCATTCCGAGGTAAATAATCACTTTCGGTTTTTTTTCCCACTCCAACGTTTGCCGTTCGCGCCAGTCAGAGTACGGTGTGTCTTTTTCCCTATCTGTTCCCTCACCAGAACGCCAGTACATTCTTTCCCTGTGGCAGTGACATTGGATAAGCCCAAGTGGGCAGACTGCTTTTTCGACCAGTTTGCTTTTTTGAACGTTCACGCTCTACTACGACGGGCTTTTATTCGTCCTGCGTTGGGCTGTTTCCTTTTTTGATTCTGGTGCGTCTTTCCAACCCAACGTCCCAAAGTAAAGGTCTGGACTCCACCGAGGAGTTTACTTTTTTTGATTCCCTGTTCTTTCACCTCTGTCTTACGATTATAGTCCCAATCTCCTCCCGATTACTCGTCGACAATTTTTTTTTTCCGGTATTGGACCCGGGCAAGACATCCCCAATGTGCTTTCCTCCGTACTCCCTGGGAATCCGTCGGCGAACCCTTCCTCCGATGTTTTTCGTATTGAATTGCCTGCTTACTTTCCTTTTTCCCAAACTCTTACAAACCTCCGCCAGCGTACCGGCCCCCGGATTCAACTGACCCCGCTTTTGCAGGCCGGTCCATCAGGCTTGCGAGCCTGGGAAGCCTTTCCTGTTTAAGACTGGCAGATCTGACGACTTCTTCTCGCCCCTTTTCTTATCCCCTACACAGCGGTGTTGAATTAGATCAGTCCCTTGACCTTGAGATTTTCTTTTCCCATTCATTCTGTCCCCTGTTCCTTTTGCCGTGATTTCAGGACTAGAAGATTTTTCTCATCGAGCCCTTTTGTTGCCCGTAATCTCTCAGTCCCACAATTTCTTTTGCGCCAATCTCTCTTATACTTTTACCGTTTGGATCCGAGTAGTCCGAGTACTTTCTTTCCTCGTGCACACAATCATCATTCCCCAGTTATGACTGATAGAGCCGGTACTCCCCCACTCCTTCCTTGGTGGATCTCACTAAAGTCGTTCACATCTTTGGCGCGCCCCCCGCTTTCCGCATTCCCCACCGTTGTCCCAAGTTCACTCAAATTTTCTCCCTCCTCCGCCGGTGGTGATAGTCTCTCGTGGTGAACCACTAGGGGACTTTTCTGCGGGGACCCCCTTCTTTTCGTCCCCTCCCCCCTCTCTTTTTCTTTTGATGATTCTCAACCTTGAACCCAGCCCCTTTCTGGAGGAGCGGACCTTCTTTCCGGAAATTTATAATGTGTGCAACATTCATGCGACTAGCGCGGCCTCATAACACCTGTACCCCCCTCTACCTCCTTCTTTCCATTGCGCGCCAGCCTTGTGAAATCTGAGGTAAGCTGCAACACGATCTCTCTGATTGAAGGATACTCCCTCGTTTTCAATCGCGGTGCCATCGTCTCCGACCGAATGCAATGACCCCGATCCACCTTCCCAATAAGTTTTTTTGTTCGAAACTTCAACACCCCTGCTCTTTCCCCCTTCCGATTTCGTCGACCATCCATCCTCTTTTTGTGTTTACTTTTTGTTTTCTGTTTCCTACGGCGTCACCGCGCCCATGTCTTTCAGCCCGGGGTGTTGTCAGTGGGCAGTCCTCCTGTTAGATGCAGACTCTACTTTGTCCATTAGCCATCGATTATCAGCTTGCATTCAATACGCCGCACTCTTCTTGGTTGACTTCCACGGATTCGCCTTTTCTGTTTCTCCTTTCGTTTCTTGCAGGTCTCCCGGTCTTTGCGCAGTCCTTTAATAGTACTCTTTTTACTTTTGGATGTTCCTTCCTCGGTGCCCGCCCAGATCTAGGACCACCATCCTAGTCCCTTGAATTTAGTCCAGCCCTCATGTGCCTGTGTTCGACGTCAAACTAATGAGCAGGACCCCAATTACCGAGTTATGTTCCCTTCTTCTTTTCCCCATGCTTTCAGCTAAGGGACATTTGAGCAGCTCAATGGTTCCGGATCCCGTGGCCCAGCCTTCGTCCCCCCGTCTGCCAACCCCGGTCCCATGTATTTTGAGTTCTTTTGTCTGAAGTTCAGTCTTCTTCCCCCCACCCGTCCCTTCTGGCGCATGCTCCTATTTCCAGACTAATGTGGATTAGTTTTCCGCTCCCACTTTGTTTTTTTTTTTTTTTTTTTTTTGTTTTGTTTCCTTTTTTGTTTTTTTGTGATTTTTTTGTTTTTTTTGTTTTTTCTTTTGTTTCTTTTTTTTTTTTCCCCCAAGTCTCATCGTAGTTTGGCATATCTATTGCCTCTATTTTTCACCTTTTCTGGTTCTTTAAGAGCCCACTTAGTCCCTTGAGCGCCTTTCGCTCTCGTGACTTTGGCCATCAAACTCTCACTGTTCGCCTCCCACGTTCTTGATGGCCCTCCCGCGGCTATTGTCATCTCCCTTGCGCAGACGTTCATTTTTCGCTTTTTTTGTTCTCTTCAGCGCTTCCTTGAAAAACATCCCTGAATCCTCTGCCTTAGATTTTTGTACGTGACCCTAAACCCTTTTGCCTTACCTGCAACTGCGGACAGTTCCGAATCCGGATCTTCTGAATCGATCGTCCGTTTTTTTTGACCCCTCCCTGTACGGAAGCTATATGTTGGTAACCTACTCGTCACCTTTGTTCGTTTCTTCAGTCGGACTGTTTCCGCCAAATTAGAAGCCCTCTTCCCCTTCCCGTGATTCCCCTCGAATGAACGCCCCCTCAAGCTCATTGTACCTATTGACTCGACCTGAACCCCTGAATGTGCATGTCCCCCAAGTTTTATTGTACCCTTTTTCCGCTCCTTCTCTGTCGTCTTCCCTGCCACATTATTCTCGCCCCGCCCATTGACTTCTTCCTACCGTCCCCCACCACAGATGCTTTCCTGGCAACGGTGTCCGACAGATTGCTTAGAGACCTGTAACTTGTGACTGCTCTCTTCGGTCTGTCTCATCGAGGTTTTCATTATTCCCTCTCCAAAGCGGCCCCACCGGGCTACCTTCCCATTAGGGCCAGAGATTTTCAACTTGCTCGGGTAAGAGGCAGTTTTCCCCTCCTTTCTCGTTTGCTTTCCGTCGCTTCACAACCCCACTGCATCTCCCCTTGGAACTTTCCCGGTCAACCCTGGAGTTATCATATGTAGTTACCCCTAGAAACGCGCTAGCCGGGTCCGGAAAAATGTGTTGCGAACTCGACTTAACAGTTTGATTCACGATCCCCCCTTCGCGAATAGCTACAAGT
>Ga0179593_1599369_pt1 | contig 15580 bp, 23 predicted proteins | sample CZODoug2_1_08_16_FD_185931 | JGI IMG/M metagenome (GOLD analysis project Ga0179593, IMG submission 185931) | Vadose zone soil fungal communities from Angelo Coast Range Reserve, California, USA - CZODoug2_1_08_16fungal (PacBio error correction) | ecosystem: Environmental > Terrestrial > Soil >... | reverse complement strand
TTTTTCTTGGTCTCTGGGAGGGAAGGGGGCGGGACCAAGGCCCTCCAATCTTTTTTTCGTAGGGTTTTTTTGCATTTCCTCTTGGAGATTTTGGCGTAGGCTGGCTTCGAGGATTCGTCGCGGGTGCCGCAATTTCCTTCTGCTGACCCTATAGCCTTGCCCCAGGATTTTTTTTCGTCACCGTTTGAGCATGACTTCTTTCCAGTTGTAATCAGCTCTTACGTTTTGGGTCAGGTCTCTCGTTGTCTTTCCAACTGCGTCCGAATAGGGGATTCGATCGCTTCTTAGATCTCGACCTCCGTCTCGGGCTTTCGGGGGCGGTTCCGCGACCGGGGCAAGGTGACCGCGGCTTTCCTCCCTAGGCCCTCCCCCTTGGGTCGCGGCGCCTGAGCGAAGCGACACCCAGTAGCCCCCTCACGCTTTTTGCCGCCGCGAACTTCAAAGAAGGTAGTCTGCCAGCCTGCCCCTATTGGCACGACCCACTCCCGGTCGGTGTCGATCCCTTTTAGAAGAGTCGCTCCCCTCCTGCTCCCTGAATGGCCGCTGCTTCTGGCATTCCCCTCTGCGAGAGTCTTTCGGTAGAATCGTCCCTTGTTTGCCGTGCGCCATTATCTTCGAGCACATCTTAATAGAGTCCTGGTTCGAGAAGTAGGTGCCAATCTCCCACAGGTGAGCTTCTCCGGTGACCCCAGGACCCCCACCAGCCCATAAAATTCCTTATGTTCACCGCCGATCCCCCTTGTCAGACCCTTCGATGTCGACCAGAACATTTTCCCTTCCCCAGGATCTCCGCCGGCCGAAGACATCTATTCGGACGTCCAGGTCGTCATCAGCGATTCCCCCCCCCGTGGACCACCTCTGCCCCCCCATCGGCCCATTTGGTCACAAAGACCGCTCCCCCCACGTCGCAGGACCGCCCGCGTAGAAAAAAAGCTTCCAAGAGAGGGAAAGGTCTCGAGTCGGAAAGGCGAGAATTCTTTTTTATCCGGTTGGAACTTTCTTTGTCTTTGTTTCCCGGGAGAAAAATTCGATAGAAAGTCGAGAAAAGGGGAAATAGCGCTCCCCCAAGGCCCTCCACTCCCCCCTCCAACCTTCTACTACCAGTACGCCCTAGTTTCAAGCTTCGGTTAACCCTTTTTTCGCTTACCAACCCTCGCTGAGAGTCTGGGGCCAGCCACCGGTCTTTTCGCCCGGTACCGTACCGCCCCCTTCCCTTTTCTGGTTGCACGTTCTTCCCCTCCTCGGCCCTTTTCGACACAGGCGTTAGCAAATCTTTTTTGATGGTAGCATGCGCCCGCTGCTTTTTTTTTCTTCCCCCCCTGTCCGTGGTCTACGATCAGCTGACTGGCTCTCGCGGATCTCGCCCTCGCGGAGGGTCCCAGAACTCGTAGACACTTCCCTAAGCCTTTTTTTTTTTTGGGACAAGGCCCCTTTCGGCGCGGCTCCGGCTTTCCCCCCTCTGCGTCTGTCATGAGGATGCCTTCCTTGGTATGCGCTTCGGCTTGGATAGAGGAAGGCTATACCCTGGCTCCGGGGTCCTCCTTTTAGACCGTTCTGTTGTCTTAATACTCGACCACTTTTCTTAGTGATGCTGCTCGATCATATGACTAAGGTGCTTACCTTTTCCCTAGTCACCCCCCCGTGCCCCTCTTTCTACGTGGCTCATCGCCGGAAATTTGGCGTGAGAGTCGCCTGATTCCATTCTTGATCATCTTTCTCTTTTGTCCCCCACCGATGCTCCCCAAAGGCTGCGCCGAAGCGTTCGGCCGCCCCCTTCTCTTAGTGGCCAAGGTCAGGGATCTGATTCTGCCTCCGCTTTACAAAGCCCCCTTTTTTCCCCCCAGAGATTTGATGGCGCAAAGCTCCGTCGAACTGATGACAGTGATTTTGAACTTCTCCCCAGAAAGGTTTCTTCTCTTCCTTTTAAGCATCTCTTCTCTCCTATCCGTTGTTTTTTTTCTTCTGATGATTCTTCCTACGTGGTAAAGTTGTGTTAACCCGTTCGGCATCGTCCCTTCAGTGCTCGAGCCGCTCTTGAACTCTTTTTTCGAGCGCCCCCCCCGCATAATCCCTCTGATACCCTTCACGATCGCCGAGTTCGAACGGATAGGGGCGCTCTTGCTGAGTGACATCGTTTTCTCCCCCTCTGTTTTCCTGACCCGGCCTGTCATCTTACCCCTGGGGTGTTTTTTAACCGGCCCCCTCCCCCTACGGCGATGAGCACTATAATCGGCAACTTTTCAGGATGGGGTGGACCCTTTCGTACTCCTCTCGTTCCCGACCTGATCGTTGCATCACGGCTTGTCGAGTATTCAGAGGCTACAGGGGGACCTACTCCCACCCCCCGCCGCTCTCTCTTTTCTCCCCCCCGCCCGAAGCCCTCCCCAAGGAGGGCGGATCCCCCCCCTTGATCTACGCTTGTAGAGAGTGCAGCGGTTCCCCTTCGGCCTACGCCCCCTTGCCCTGGATTAAGCGGCTCGCCAGTTCGACGATGCCGAACCTCGGAGATAGCGCTCCGCAGAAGCCCTTGCTCCGCTTCTTTCATCTAGAGGGTCCGTACCCTTCGAGGAGCCGTATTGAGAAAAGCAGTTGCAGGCATTTCACCGGGCTCTCGTTGCAACCCGACCTGGGACGCGCTCTTGTGATCGACGCCTCCTATGTCCGGCCCGTTGTTGCACCAGAAGCGCTGGTCGAGTTCTCTGGGTTTTCGGTCGACCCCGTAGTCCCCCCGGTGGAGGCCCTTGGCGACGGTGATGGAGGGTCTTTTGGGGGTCCCACTCGGTCCTCCCGATGGCCCCCCCCCTGCGATCACGAGGCTTGCCCCCTGCGGGCCACCGACTTTTCTCTCCCTATCCCTTACCCCGACTTTTCTGTTGGCGAGATGGTCTCGAGACGAGTTTTTCCTGAGACGTTGGCCCATTGACCCCCTTTCCGAGTTAGTTTTCTGTTCCAAGGTTTGCTTTATATGCGTCTTACCGACCGGGCAGGCCCCGTCGGCTAAAGGGTCTGTTGAATTTTCTCCTTTTCAACTTTTTCGCCTCAGGGGTCGTCTGCCGGGGAGAGTCTGTGAGATTCTTGAAACCAAGTGATCTAGCCAGGTTCCCTTGGTTCTACTTCACTTCGCCCTCTGAAAAGGGAGCTCGCACTAATAGCTATAAGGATCGAGGATTTCTTTTTCGATACTTGCGGGACTCCTCTAGATAAATACTCTTCTTAAGAAGATGCCAATCCTCCCTCTTTTAGCTGAATCGGCTCTCTTTAGAACGGGTCACCCGACCGGTTCTTCGAGGTCGTCGACCCTAGAGGTGGACGTTTCGTTGGATAAATGCTGGATTTTTTCGGAGGATAGCCGTTCCTCCCGACAGGCTGCTGGCGACCTGAAATCCGTCGAGCTACACTTGGGCAGGCGCGGTTTGCGCTCTTTTTTTTCACACCCAAAAAAAAACCCCCAACCCCCCCCGTTCCCCCAAAAAAGGCCCCGGGAAGACCCGGCCCTTGAAAGAAAGGACGGCTCTTATTGCCACTTCTTTTTTTTTAGACTCTACCGTAGAGATCTTGAGGAGGAGAGGACTTTTCCCGAACAACCTCGAATCCCCCCTTGGTTGGGTGAAATGAAAAGGCTAAGTCGCTTGCTTTCGACCGACGCGTCCTCCCCCCCTAGACGGTCTACGCCCTTTCGCTAAGGACTCTCCTCCGGGTAAAAGCTGGATCTTCTTAGGTCCTACGCCCCCTCTCATCCTAGTCCCCTTTTTCCGCCCTTCCTATTCCCTCGTATTTTTTCCCGACGTCCCCCCCCTCGTCCCCCCAGGGCTTGGTACGACCCGCCCGCATCCCGAGACCCTCCAATCTCCTCTTTTTTCCCCCGGTGTTTTTGTTTCTTTTGGTTTCGGGTTATCTTGCGGGGCGGACCACTGTCGGGACCCACCCCCGGCCGGTCGGGGTCGAGCAAATTCTTTTTTAGTTCAGCGGTCTTTAGCTATTCGTGATTTTTGTCAGTAGAGTTTTTCAAGATTCTTTTTTCCTATGGACCGTCTCGCCGCCTTCTGAGCTTCCAGTAGATGGTTCCAGGCAGTTTGTTTCGATCCCGCCGACGTTTTCCCCTGATCCGAGACCGTTTGAGCCGGGTCAGGTCGAAGGAGTCTTTCCCCCCTTTTCAGGTATCGTCTCGGGTCGGGCGGTCACGTATTTCGATTGCGGTCTCTCCCCTCTTTTGGCAGGACTGCAGGTTTTTTCCGCAAGCCTTTTTGTCCTGACCTTCCCCCCAGCCGATTTGCCTGCCCTCGGCCATTTCGCGAGCGGACCTGCGCCCCTTAGGAGCCCCCCCTGTTATTCATCGATCTCAGGACCCGGAAGATGGTTTCCAGCCGGTATTTCTCCGGCCCCCCTGTTGGATGGCGACCAGCCGCCCGACAAGGTCCGGGTAGATCTTTTCGCTTTTCCGAGGACCCCTACTCCTCCTCGAGGGACCGCGGAGTTATTTTTCAGGCACCGCGGCGCTCGGCTCTTGGCGTCTTTGATGGCGACGTCCGGCCGCCCGGCCCACGCGCTGGCACGCACAGCCGTCCTCGACTTGTTCGCGAGTATGGCCCTTGGTCCTCTCCCCCCCTGAGTACTGCATCCCCCGGTCCTGGCACAGGCCGATCATTAGATTCTGTCCTCCACAAGCGCCCGGAAGCGAGGTAGCCCCCTTTTTGACCCTTGTTAGTCAATCTTCAAGGGATCTCCCCTCGAGGCCGCCGCCCTCATCACGTAGGGGCCCCTTTCAGAGCCGCAGATCTTTTTCCCTCCCGTGTCCCCACATACCAATCTTCCCGGTCCCCCCCTCGGCCAAAACGTCGGTCCCGCGCGGCTAGAACAACAGATCTTCCCGCGAGGACGGTTTTTTTTTTTTTACGATGAGCTTTTTTTACCGGCTTTTGTCCGTAGTTTTCCCGAGGTTTGCGTAGATTTTCCCTTTCTGGGCTCCAGATCGTCGCCGGCCCCCCCCAGGCCTTTCCCCCTAAAGCACTTTTTTCTCCACAGTCCTCTTCTTCCCCCGCGGTACCCCTTTTTTCCATCGAAATAGATTTTTTTTCGGGGCCCCTTCCCGAGCCCTTTTCGCTTCGCTGCTCGGCGCGTCCCGTCCCGGTAGGGTTTTCGCGAAAATAATAGTTTTTTGGGCTTCGCTTCTGCCCGGTTTTTTTTTTCCCTTTTTCTGGTACTTGACCCTCCTTTCTGCCCGCTCAGCGAAGTGATAATTCCCTTTCCCCTGGATCTAGCAGCCCCCTTGAGGTTGTGACTTTACCTGTTTTCTCCTCTGCTCGTTTTGTCGGAAAAGGACTCTCGGGCCTCCGGCCCCCGATGCAATCCTCCCCTTCTTATATTTTCCTGGATGCCGGCCTCCTTGTTTTTTGCGGATTAGCGGACGTGATAGGGTCTTTTTTCTCCCCTGTCATATTGGCGTTTTTCCCCCGTTTTTTTCCCCCCCGCCGGTCTCCCTGATTTAGCCCTTCTCAAGGTTTGATGATGCTCGATCCTTTGAGGATCAGATCGGGTTTTTAAGACGTTTTCCCCCCCTAATTTCCCCCAGTTTTGATACTGATGTTTCTTAATAGCAGGGGCCTTTGGAGGAAGGTTAGTCCCCCGGCCTGATTTATAGATTTCCCCCATAGGCCTTGATTCTTGTCGTGCCCCCCTCCACTTTCAGCTGCAAGGGCGTGCGCCCCGTTAGGCAGCCCCTTTCGGCTTTTGGACACGGTGACGCTACTCGAGCAGGAACAGATCTAAGATCTTCTGATGTCGCCCCCTCTCTCCCCTGATGCCTGTGAGATGTTCCTTACCCCTCCCTTTCTTTTTCCTCAGAGGGACTCCTGACCTCCTCATCTCATTTTTTTTTTTTTGAGGAGAGATTTTACCTCCCCCTTGCAGAATCAAGTTCGTTTTCTCCCCTTTAGGCTAGCCCGTTTTGGGTCCCCCTTTTGCAAGAGTTTTGCGCGCGCCCCCTTCCCCTCAAATCAACTCGACCTGGCCACATCGCAGAAGCGGCCGAACGGATAGGGGCTTTCTTTGATAGTTGATTTCTTATTTTCCCCTCCTTCCTTTTTTTCCCTTGCTTGAAAGCCTGCTTCTCCCGAATCAGTTATTTCCCTACCCCTCACCCCCCGCCTCCCACTTCCTCCTATTACCCCTCTTCCTCGCACCCCCACTCAGATCCCCCGTCCTCGACGCCCCCCCTTTTTCCCACCCCTCCGCCCCCGTTTCCCTTTTGGTTCCCCCTTCCCTACTCCCCTCCCCCCCTTTTCCTTCCCCTAGCCCAACCCCTCCCCCTGGTCCCCGTCTTTTTGATTACCCACCCACCCACACTCCTTCCGCTTTCCCCCCCACCACCCCCCACCCCCCCCGCCCTTCACCGACACACACCCCCCTGCTCGCACCTCCTTTTCACTTTCTCCCACTTCCCTCCCCTCCATTCGCCCCAGTCTACCTGACCTCTCTGCTTGCTAAATCCCCGCCCTCCCCTGCTCCGTCCAACTCCCCCACCTGCCCTCCCCTCCTTTACCCCCACCTCTAACCCTCCTCCCTCCCCCCACCCCCTCTCCACCCCTCCCCTCTCCCCCTATAACCCTGCTCTCCCCCTGCCTCTTCTCCCTCCTCCCCTCTTACCTCCACCCTCCCCCTCCACCCTTCGTCTTCTCCTTTCCCCCCCTCTAAACTACCCCCTTTCTCCTTCTCCTCGCCTTCGCCCCCTTCGCTCCCCTCCCCCACTCCTCGTACCCACATCTCTTCCGTTTCCTCCCCCTTCCCACATTCCACCTCCCCTAGCCTTCCCCTCACTCTCCCCCCTTCTCTCCAACCTGTCTTCCCTACCCATTCCCTCTCTCTTCTCTCCCCCCCCCTCCCACTCGCCTTCTTTTCTCACCCTCCGCACCTCCTACCCCGCCCCCCTTTGCCCTTATTCCCCCTCATTCTTAATTCCCCTCTCCTCTTCCGTCTCCATTTCCCCCCCCCCTTCACCCCCCCTCTTCCCCCTCCACCGCCTCTCTCCTATCCCTCCTTCCCCACTCCCTCCTTCCCCCCTTCCCATCCTATCTTTCTCTAGCTCCTCTCCCTTCCTCCCCCCTGTCTATTCATTTCCCATTTCCACCCCCCCCCGCCCCTCACTATCTCACTTCTTCCATCCAATTTTCTACCCCCCCCCTTTTCTCTTCGCGCGCTACCCCTACCCTCTACGTCCCCTCTTCCCATCCTACCTCTTCCCCGCTCCCTCCTCCCCCACTCTCTCCTTGCCGGGCCCCACGCCCCCCCTTCCCCCCCCTCCCCCTGCCCCCCTCTCGCCATTTTTCTCATCCCCCCCCCTACCCCCCTCCTTACCGTCCCCTTACCCTCGCCCTTCTACTCCCTGACCCCCTTCTTTCTCGCCCGCCTCTTTTTTCGCTTCCTTTCTCTCTCTCTCATTCCAATCCCTCTGTCTCCCCCCTCTCGTCCACGCCCCACATTTCCCTCTACCCACCCCCAACCTCCCCTTCTCCCTCGCCCCCACCTTTGCCTCCCCCCCCCTTTCGCCCCCTCCTCCTCTCCTCACTCCCGCCCTCTTCCCTCCCCTCCTCCCTGCCACCCCCCTCTTCCTCCCCGACGCTCCTCCCCCCCACGCTTCACCTTCCCCCCACCTTTGACCCTCCCCATCGATCACTCCCCCCCCTCCTCAACCCCCTCATTCTCCTTGACCCCCCAGTTCTCCTTCACTCTCCCCCCTCTCCTCCCCTTTTCTCTTATCTCCCGCCTCGCACTCAACCACCCCCCCCCCGAGGTCATTCTCCCCCTCCCCGCTTACCACCACTTGCCCCTCCCCCTCCTCCCCTCTAACAAACCTCTATCTTCCGCCCTGCCCTGCCCCCGTCCCTGACCCCTCCCCCATGTTCCGCTCTAATCCTCCCCTCGTCCACCCACTCCCCTCCCCCCCGCCTCCCTCCGCCCCTGAACCCACGCCACACTCACCAACCCCTCCTAATCCCCCCGCTTTTCTGCTTCATCATTTGCTCAACTCCTTTTTACCCCTTATCTGTTACTGTCCCTCTCCCCCCCCCCCCCCCCCTCCCCCACAACTCATCTCCCCCCTAACTTGTCCCTCTCAACCCCAATTACTCCTCCCCGTCTTCTACTCCCCTCCTCTCCCCCCCACCACCCCCACGTCCGCGTCCTTTACTCGCCCCCTCCTCACCTCCCCCTCCCCCATCACACTCATCACGACATTTCCCTCCTTCTAGGCGACCTAACTTCTCAAAAATGGGCCCTTTCGATGACACCCTCATCATCGGCCACTCAGGATGGGTGGACCTCCATCTTTCAACCCTCCGGATCCTCGCACCTGTCCTGCAGCACTTTTTCCCCTTGTCGAGTACCAAAGAGGCCCCCCCCGGCGGAACGTTCTTTAAACCCCGATCCTTAGTCCGATCCCTTACGCCCCTTCACGAAGCCCTTTGACCAAGAGGCAGGCATTCATGATCTAAGACGCCGGTAGAGATTTATCCCGTAGACCGACGCCGCAGGATATATAATGGTCTCCCCCCCAATCATCCAAGTCTCGGACTCAATTACCTTCCCAACCCCTGACATAAAGCATATCTAGGCGAGTTTTCTAAGAGAGATCTGAAAGTCGATGTTCCTGTCCTCAATCTTTTCAGTACCTCGCAGTCTCTCCTGACCAGCAGACGCAGGGTACCGGGGCGCCGCCCGGACCGGGAGTCGGCGTGCCCCCAACCCGCCCCCTTCCCGGGACCGCCGCTATCGCCGCCCGGTCAGTCCTCCCCCGACGCTCATCGTCGAGGTCAGCGCCCCAGGTTTTCCCGTTTCCCACCGAGGGTGTTGGGCCCTGGTGTGTCCGGTTTTCGAGGGTCAGGCCTTTTGTGCCGGCGACGCTCCCCCTTTCCTGGTTGCGATCCCCGGGTCCCTCTTCCACCTCCGGCCACGTTTCCCACCGGTCGTTTCTCCCAGCCTTTTTTCTCTGACCCTCCTGCGGTCCTGGCATGGTGGTCTCCCGAGCGGGCGTGACGGTGGCCCCCCTTCTTTTGCAGCGTTTCTGTATTGTCCCAGGTTTGCATCTCTGAGGCTATGACTCGGCCACGTCGCTGCTCTTTTAGACGGTAATTTTCTTCTGTCCAGGGCCGTTACGCCCCCCCTTGGTTCGACCCCCCTAGCAGGGGTCGACGCCTGGGCGCGGGTATTTTGCGTCTCCGAATATGAAGTGGCTAGGCCCTGGGCCTTTTCTTTGGATATTTCCCTCCGTTTGCTGACCAGGGCGCTGGTTGGGATTCGCCTACTCGCGAAAGCGGACTCGAGGGCGTTGTGGTCGCCCTTCTGGGCTTTCCCTCCGTCGCCAACTCGAGGCGACTTTTTTTTTTTTGACGAGCTCCCCCTCTGGCAGGCATCCCGCGGGCTCTTTCTCCTGTTTCTCGCGCTGCCAGGTCCGACCCCGTTTTTTCCCGGGTCGGGCTGCTTTTCGTGCACATCGAGGTGGCCGCTGACGTTTTCCCCTGGGGGGGCCACTCAGGGTCTATGCTTTTGCGAGTGATCTGACCGTTCCTTGTCCCCCTCGCGCCCGCGCCCTTGCCGCTGGGCTTTTCCTCGGCGGCGCTTTTCCGTGGTCGGGCACCTGGCCCGCCCGGCGGCGTCCTCCCATGGCAGGGCTGTCTGAGGTCGAGAATTTTAATAAGACGCGAGTCGCCGCGACGCGTCCCTCCCCTCCTCCGCGATTGAATCTCAGTAGACCTTACCCCGCGCGATTCGCAGGTTCTTATTTGACGACGGGCCCTATGCGTAACCCCTACGACGTTACCCCGCCATAGAAGCTCCTTCTCAGCTTCCTAGACGGGTAAGCGGATCAGTTTTTTTTAGTTACCGCGACGTAATCCTCCGGAATAATATACGCTTGACCTCTTCACTCTTCCTTACCCCGAGGAACGATTTTTTTCCCCCTGGCATCCTCACCGTCCTTCCCAGAACTCCCACCTATCTTTAATCCCATAAGTTGTTGTTGTTCCGAGATGGCGTTATTGGTCGGTTATGTCCCTTTGGCTTTCCCGGGCCCGGTTTTCCCCAAAGAATCGGGGCTTTTCAGAGCGGGGAAGCGTTCTTCCTTAGAGGATGCCAGCGATTGTTTCGTCGCGTGTTCCTCGACGATCTCTCCGGATTTTCCCAGTATAGAGGTGACTGAGATTTTGTATGAACAAGTCTCCTTTGAGAATGACTTTGCAGACGGCGTCACATCCGCGAATCAGTCGCTAGGGTAAGTGTCTACTTTCGTGAATGGACTTTTAGGGGGGAGGATAGACTGCGGTAGGAATCGAGTTCAGGAGCTTCGCCTTACTGAGTCCTCTATATCCCTCGAAGCCTCGCGCGGGGCAGCCGCCGTTTTAAAGGGCCCTACACGGCCTCCTCCGCAGACCGCGCCTTTCCGCGGCCAGGGTCGCTTGCGCCTGCGCCCAGGCGCGACACCTCGCCGGGCGATCCCCCGCGCTCGGTAGACCCGGGCCGATGGCCCCCCCAGCAGGTAGAGCCACTTCCCTTCAACCGATGGCGCCCCAGCAGCACGTTCCCGTCGTTCCCATCGCGCCAGCTTCGCCGAGCCCCCAAGAATTCACGCTGGGATGTGCATAGGGAGCAGATCCGCCTCGTGTGATGTTTTCCGACGTTTTTTTCTCGCCTGCCCCCCGCGATACTCCCCCGTCATCGAGCGTCTCGAGTAGGTGCGACTGCGCCTTTGTCATCGCGACTGAGACCACATCATCCCCCTGTAAAGCGGTAGGAAAGCCCCCATTCAGATTCGTTTTCCCCACCCGAGCACTCTCCCGCTCCCCCCGCTTTCGAAAAATGGCCCCGCTGGTCGACCGAGGTGGAACGGGTTCGTCAAACCTTCCCTGGAAAGGCCCCCTCTCGGCCCGCATCATCGCTCGGTGGCCGCCATTTTCGTAATAGCCTCCGAGTGAAGCAACCGTGGGCCCCCCCTAAGCCCAACTCTGCAGGGTTTCCCTCTCCTGTAAAAGTAGAGGCCTCTTCGGAGAACCACCCCCCGCTTAGGAACCGGCTCCGGGTTTCGAGAGCCTTCCCTGATCACGCTTGTTGGGAACAAGTAGTTCCGAGGGTGCGGGAGTCCTTGACCTCGTATAGACAGGTAATAGCCAGGGCGACAGAGCCTCGAAGGCCCCCAACAGTATCAACATAACCCCGAAAACCTAAAAGGGACCCCCCGACTAGTGGGTAGACCCTGCTATGGTACCCCCTGTTTAGAGAACTCGTCTATTTGAGAGTAGGGAGGAACCGCCCCCTGGGCCGGACAGCCCCCCACCCCCCCCCCCCCCCCCCCCCCCCCTATGGCTTTTCTTTTTTTCCGGGCTCGGCGGCTGTCCCAGGGGTCGTTGCGAATTCCCTGGCCCGGGCTCCCCGGCGTTATTACCTGGTCTGCTGGCTATGTTTTTCCCCTTTGGACTTGACCCGTCCGTGGCGAGAAGATAAGAGACTTTTCTCAGGCTCTGCGGATTCTTCCCTACAAGATCTTTGATGGGTTCAGGCCAGATCTCGTCTCGCACTTCCTTTTTCGACTCCTTATGATTCGCTGACACAGGCCGATAAGAGGGATTGTCGGCCCAGAAATTTCAGTACTCTTTTAAATCGACCTTCTTTATGAGGGTTCGGAATAATTGGCTCGGCTTAGGTCTTGAGATAGAGGCTAAGGAGCCCTTTCCCATCGCAGCTTTTCGTTTTCAAGTAGTTCCGCGTTCGCCTAAGTGGTTCCCCTGGTAGAAATACTCGTTCAAGGTCGTGCCGTGATGTCTCTCCCTGTTCCTCTGATCCTTTCGGGCAGTGTGATGACGGCCGAGTCCCCCATCCATTCACTTTTGACGATGATGATGGTGCTCATAGCTTTGCAGGTTGCGCGTGGGTTTGTTCTTTCTCCCCCCTCATTTCGATCCACATGGTTTGCTTGGCTTCTCGATGTCGTGACAGCACACGATTCCCTCCGGCGTGCGCCGCCTGATCAGTTTCATGGCCACCTTCGGCCGGCCACGGTCTTTTCGTCGTGATTATGCTGCGGGAGCGACTGTCCCTGAGCTCTTGTCATATCGGATGGTTTTCGCAAGCCGAGTCCCACACCCCCTGACGATGTCCTTTATCAAGAACGGGAGTGGGCTTCCGAGGAAGAAGATCTTCTCCCCTCGTTTTTTTTGATGAGAGATGTTCTTCTCGGTCCAGCCGTTCGTGGAGACCTTGCCTCGTCACGGGCCTCTGCTCGAGTGGGCCGACCTCACCCATCAGATCTTTCCTAGCTGGTCAGGAGCGCGCCCGGCCTTCATCCTCGATCACGTGACACTCTCCTCCTTGGCGGACGACCGATCGGGGCGCACTTTTTGTGACGCAGACTTTGCTTATTTTTTCACGACATCTCACATATTCCAATCCGCATGATTTCCCGACTCCAGGCGGGGGATCGAACCGGCCCCCGCCCCCCCCCTGGCCCCGCTCTTTCTCATGGACCCTTCGCCAAGTGAAGGATTTGGACCTCGGACGTCCCTCCCACTTGCACGAGTTTTCATCTACTACTCGAGCTTTCCCGCACGCCCTTGGTTGGCTATTCTTACACCCCTTCAACCGGCGGCCAACTCCTTAAACCCGGGACGCTGATGATCCCTTGAGAGCCTTTTCCAGATATCTTCCTGAAGCGCATTTTTAGACCACGTCACGGCATAATGATCTCCTCGGTAGAGATGTGCCTTCCCGCTTCGGAGCCGACTCTTCTATGATCGAGGCTTCACCCAAGCGAACGGCGGTATCCAGGACGTCCCCCGAGCTGAGGCCTCCATCAGAGAGATCGGCGCTTCCTCGCAGAGAATGATCAATTCGCTGATCGGCACCCCCCCCGTAGGGTCCCTAGCCTCTGCGTTCTTTTAGTCCCCGCCAAGAAGGGAAATCGTGCTTTAGAAGGAGGGCACGAGGAGTTCGCCAACCCGACCCAGGCTTCCTCTATTCTCCCCTCTCCTCGCACGTAGGCCTGTTGCCCTGCACCCGACCCTCCCTAGGTACGAGGGTCATCGACACCCAGGTTTCCGAGGTCGCCCCGAGGCGTTTGTGGAGTCCCTTGGTTGGCTGTGGAGGGGGGAATTACTTGTTTGGAAGGCGACGATTCTGGTTTCGCCTGCGTCGATAACGGGCACGCGGTCAATCTGCCTCCCTCTGGACCTTTCAAAGACTGTCAGCTTTTTTCTGCTCTCGTCCCCCCCTACGTCGCCGGTCTGAGGGTTTTTTTTTTCTCCGCAGTTTTTCCTTCCCTCCGTGGAAAACGGTCGGATGACCCCTTTGTTGGCGTTGTGGTCAAGGTTTGCTTCCCTCTGCGGCTTATGACGAAATTTTTCCCCCCTACGTCGATGCGATTTCCCCGAGGGGGAGATCCTACCAGTGGAATTTTTCTCCAACGTTAACTGGTCGACCTTTTTCGGGGTCGACCTCCCTTTTAGCGTGTAGAGTTCGGTGGTTCCCTCAAGGCGTCGGCATTTGGAGTTTGTTTTCTTCTTAAAAATGGTTTAGACGCTGGACGGCGAATCGTCCTACTCGCGACCTTTCTCCTAGTGCTTATTCCCCACTCTTCCTTCGGACGACGTCCGTCGCCCAATCAGACGAGGACCGAGATCCCCCCCTCCCTCTTCCTGGCATCCTTCGTTCGAGCCGGTTTCCGTCTTTTACACGGGATCGACAAAAGACATATGGGCTGCGGTTTCTCCCATCGAGGTGTCCTGGCCCTACCCCACCCCCCATGATGGCGGGGAATCTGGTGGGTCTATGCCTTTTATCTTCTCCCGGATCGGACGTCGTCCTCCGTCCGAAAGCGACATTCTGGGCCTGGAGATTGGCCATGAGGCGACTTGTTCTGTTCACTTTCCCCCTCCCTTGAGGACCGAAAGGCCGCCTCAAGTACTATTCCTCTATCGCCCTCGAAGTCTTTTAAGAGCCGCTTACGTGGGTCCCATCTTAGGCCCCCGCTCCAGTGGGTACCTCAAGTAGACCTTTTTTCCACGGCTCTAGTAGCGTCTTTTATTAACTCCAGTGCCCCCGATGCCCAATCAACGGTCGGCTCCCCCCATTTTTGACGAGCAGCGATTACGCGATTCGGAGTCACAGCCGGTTCCCCCCCTTTTTTTTTCGGCCGCTCCTGACTTCTCGCAGACGGCTCCCTACATTACACTCTTCCCCTTTGATGCTTCCCCACGGCCCCGTCCTTGGTCCCCCGGCCCCTTTCTTTCCCCTGCGACAAGAACGCATCTCTCTTTTTTTCTACGTTGTTGGTGTTTTCTTGAGAGTTCTTGGTCTCGGGGTTTTCTGACAACGTTTACCACCGCTTGGTGTCGAGCATTGGCACGGTCGCGCATGGATGCATCCGGTCTCTCCTCGAGGGATACCTTCTCGAGGAAGTTATCGCGGCGTATGCGGAGACAGTCGTCTTTATCATGACGATCGCCCCGGTTTTTTTCCATTTCAGATTCCTAGACGCTGGTAAGGTCGGACGCCCTTTTGGAGCCAAAGCGCGTCCTTTTCGGACCTCCGGTAATACTCTATCTCGCAGATAGGACTTCGATCTCGGACCTCTCTGTATCGCGGCCGGTTCCAGACTTTGCGGGCAAAGGCCCCCCCGGAACCCCCCGCAGAAGACGCGTCAGGACCCAATGAAATTTTTCCCCCCCCTTCGAGGATCCTTTGCTTTTTCTTAGTACCTTCGATCGCTACCCCGGAATCTCCCCTCAGCAGTCCCCCTTAGTGGCAGACTCCCCGTATGGCTTCTCATCCCGATTTTGGGAGATCGGATCAGAGCGCCCAACAGCCCCCTAGGGACGAATATGCCGAGGATTTCCAGGAAATCTCGATAGTTTCTTTCTTTTGAGCACCGTCGTCCCGAACGGCCCTGGCCGAGTGATCCCAAGAGTCTCCGGCTTCTGTTCGAAGCTCACGTTTCATCTGCTGACGGGTCTGTGAATAAACCTTCCCCGCGGGCCCTGCCGAGCCTCCACTTTCACCCACCCCCTTCACCTTTCCCGGCGCCTTCGACCAGTGGGTTTTTCCCCCGGTTTCGGCCCCCCCCATGATCCTTCATCGCGCATCGCTCGACCGTCGGGGGCCGCCTTTCTAGCCGCAGAGAGGAAAGCCTGGACCACATACGCGCCCCCTAGTTCCGACTTGCCCCACGTCGCGCCCCTTTTGGAGACAAAATCGCCTCTCGGCCTGGCCTAGGCTCTTTCTTTCCCAGAGAAGCCTCAAGGCCTTTCTCCGGCCCTGCCGTCCGTGGCGGCTTATACTCCTTTTCTTTGCCACTTATGCCGAGATCGTCGACGTAAATTACCCAGCAACAAAATACCACAGGGAAGACAACCAAAGCCAATCGGTCTAAAGCGGTGTGTACCCGGGGGTTGTAGAGAGGACCCTTCGAAAAGCCCCCCCTCTGTCGTAGGCTCTCAGGAAGGAAAGTCGGTGCGGAGATAGTCTGGAGCTTTTAGTAATCGCCCCCCCTTCGGGCCCCTAACCCGTGTATGAACTTTTGCTTCTGAGCGTGACTTTTCTTCCC
>Ga0179593_1566431_pt1 | contig 15580 bp, 16 predicted proteins | sample CZODoug2_1_08_16_FD_185931 | JGI IMG/M metagenome (GOLD analysis project Ga0179593, IMG submission 185931) | Vadose zone soil fungal communities from Angelo Coast Range Reserve, California, USA - CZODoug2_1_08_16fungal (PacBio error correction) | ecosystem: Environmental > Terrestrial > Soil >... | reverse complement strand
ATCTACGACACTCAGCCCGGACACTTTCCCAACCATCCCCCCCCAGACGTCCCCCCCAAGGTTCTTTTCCCAGCGATTTCCTTTTTTTCTAACCCTTTTCCCTCCAGTGATACACCCATGCTCCGTACAGCCTAAAATTGCGGAGCAAAAACATTTTAGATTCCCCCCCACCTCAAGAGCCCAAGACCCCGTTTAGATCCCAAGTTATTCGTTTTCTCACCTCTTTCTTTCCGGCCCCTGTTGCGAACCGTTTCCAGAATCTTTGCCTCTTCCCCCCCGCATACCACCCCCCCTGTCCCCCTCCCTTCCTACAGAAGAGTTCATACCACACGAATCCAGGTCTTTAAACGCCCCTGAATGTCCCTTTGCCTCCCAGAGGGCATTCCCTAACCACTATTTAAATCCGCACCCCTGCCCCCCCCCCCGAGTTTTACCCTTACTGCTGAACACACCACTAGCTTTTAGTCTACCTCCTTTTTTTACCCAACCCTTTTCCGCGGAAACAGAACCACACCGAACCAAACCTGACCAATACCCCCTTCTGCATCCAAACCGGCCATCCTCGCTGTATTCTACGACCCGGAAGATCCTTCTCTCTTTACCCTATGTTGACTTTTTTTTTTTCTTTTGAATTGAACCGTACCGTCTCCGCTTTTCCTTTATCATCGCAACCGTCCTATATTCGTCTTTCGCTTCGGGTCAGAAAATTGAGCCGTGTCTTGAAAGATCGATCACCAAGAACAATTGCGCTTTCTAGAGGCGGTTCCAACAGGGAGGGCTTTCTCGGCACCAAAGACTCCACGCCTTTTAACCTTCTTGTTGGTTCAAGTCTATCGCCGAAAAATTCTCCTATAGGGGGAGCCCTTTTCCGAGGTCTCCCGTTTCACTACGTAGACTTTTTGAAACCCCCTTACTTTGCCCGAGTTGAACACACTTATTTCCTATCTGGAAACCTCAGATGAAAACCGTCCCTACGCCTTTCACTCGATCATATAGAGGACTGTGTACCCCCCCCCCACTTTCGGTAGACGCTCCTCGTGGTTTTGAACAGAATAATTGCCCCCCCCCGGTCCGTCTTCCGACTTAGCCAAACCTCTTTGTTATTTTTTCTGCCTTTTTTGCGTTTCCAAGCTCTCTACCTCCGTAAGGCCCCCCATCCCGCCCTTTTCCTTCTGCATCCTCTCCCCCAATAAACTCTTCCTGCCCCATCGCAATCTTTCCTTTTTCTTTTGACGGATCTACCCCTTTAAATTTTCGCCCTCTCCAAGAAGCCCGCCAACGACACGGGGCTCTTGTTCTCCCCTCCCTACTAACGTCGCTTGCCCCCATCTTCATTTCCGAGAACCACCGATGCCCTGTTTTCACGCTCACCCAGTCTCCTAGAGCCTCAGCCCTTCACGGGATTACCAATTCTTAATTCCACCAGTGGCACCCCCTGTGCAGTATTCCTTTTTCCCTGAGCTCAACTTTTGATATTCCCCAACCTCGCCAAGAATTTTTTGGTTTCTCGTCAAAAATACCCCTTATCGCGAAAGGAAAATTCCCCCCCCCCCCCCCTTATTTTTTTAATTGTGACAGTTTTCTTCCTCCCTCTTTTCTAAGAACTTCTGCATATTTCTTACCATTCCCCCTTTTTACCGTCTTCTGCGTCTCGTCCACCCAGTGGCTCCTGCAGCTGTCTCGTGCGTCCTTCTTTTGTAGTCTCAATCGCCTTGTTCTTTCGCGCGGTGTTTTTTGAATGGTGTGTGCTTGGGGCGTTAGCAGCGACAGAAAGAAAGCCCCAGGGACAGCACACCCCGCTAAGTGCCACTAGGACGTAAGTGCGAAGGAAAGTAGGTGACCAGTTCCCAGTTTTGGCGTTTTTTTCTTTTCCCCTCCTTAAGAGTAATGGTATAGAGCAAGATATCCCTTTCAGTGAAGGCAGTAAGGTTAGCAGCGAAGAAGTACGAGAGTGTCCCTTCCCCCCCTCATCCCAATTTCTTCTTCACGCGTAAACTTCCCCCTTCCCCGCCTTCCTCCAGCAACGACGATTTCCCCCCCGCCTTTATTTTTCCCCCCTCCTCCCCCACCCCCCTGAGAATGCGGATTGGTTTTTCGAACTCTTGGCCTCAGTCTCCGGCACTGAGTATACTATTCCCCCCCCCCCCCCTTCTTCTTTTGCCCGCTGGCAAGCAGAGTATCCCCCCACATTCCCCTTTCCTCTTTTCTCCCCGACCCTTATATTCCAACTTTCAGCTTGTCTAGGGCATGTCCTTAAATGGCATTGTCTCTTTTTCTTTGAACATTTTCAACGAAGTTCCAATTCTTTTTCTTTCATCCTGTTCGCTCTGTCAACCATTTTTGCCGCCAGAATCCACTCCTCTTCTTTTGGCTTTCCCCTTTTCTTACCTCTCATTTTACTCCTCACTCTTTTGTTTCCTGACTCTCTCTCGAATGGACCGGTCCCCCCCCCCCCCATTTTTCTCCTTCCCCATCGGATTGGAGTCTTGATTCCATCTCCTCCTGATGTTCAGAGACCCCCCTTCTTATAGAGATGAATTCTATGTTCCTTTTTCCAAACACTGATTTAATAGAGTTCTTCCCCCCTCCACGAAGCCATTCCCTTTTACGTACTCTCCCGACCTTCCTCAGACTCTTTATGACCCCCCCGTCTTTTGGTTCCGAATTTGTCGCTTTTGTGCTTCTTTAATGAATTTTCAGTTTCCCCCTGCACGAGGGCGAATCCTCGGCTTCCCAATTCAGGGAACTTCTCATCCTTTTATTTAATTGCGTGCTTCCCGGTTATTCACCGTCATGAAAAACAACTTTTGCCTTTTCTTCTTGTGTTTTCGGGGGGGTGCTTCTTCCCTCCGGCGTTGCTGGACCCTGGGGAGGCCGACCCAGTTTTCACTGAGCCTTATGGAAAGTGGCGACGACTTCTGATCCCCCTTTCGATAGACTGTCACGTCTCGTTTTTACGGTGACTTTCACGGATCGTGTGGTTCCTTTGTTTTTTTGACCCCCTGTGGAGAGAAGAGCCATTATCTCTTTTCTCCCCCTACGGGACTTCTCTAGTCCGGCGGAGCCACCTTTTGTGTACCCCCCTCGTGCTGACCGGTAGAAGTTTTGGACTTTCCTCTCTCCCCAGAATCGAGCCTTTTCTCCTCTGACTCCTTCCCCCCCAAAGGGCCCCTTTTGCCCCAACTTCACATCGAAATCCTGTTGACGTTAACCCCCTCTCTCCAAGTCCCCTTTGAGATGTTTGATGTTTCTCTACTAAGTGGCCCTTGGGCGCAGTGCTCCCCGACCCTCCCTTCTCCAAATCTCCTGACTCTTTTGTTCTATTCCTCAAATTCCAGTGGGAGGAGAAAGCTACCTTTTTTCTCGATGGCTCTCTGTTTGTGGGGGCTTTCCCCCCCCACCCCTTACTCCCGATTTGGTGTTTTCTCTTGTGGGCAGTTCCTGTCACTGTTTTTTGAACAAAGGCGCCGTTCTTTGATAGATGACTTTTCCCGCCCCCCTTCACGTAGCCCTTTAGTTTTCACGTCCGAAAAAGATGTGGACCCTTCTTCTGGGGCAGTCTCTCTTTCCTTCGAGACATGCCAAGGCCCGACCCCTGGTCCTTTCTTACCGTCCTCTCCGATGTCTTTCCTTTCACGAAAAAGAACATTGCCTTCCCCCTCAGTTTTTTTGTGTTTTGGGCATTTTTTGCCCGCCCACGCCCCGGTTGGCATATTCTTCTTCCCCCCCCCTCCCCTTTCTTCATCAGAAGATTTGGCGACCTCTTTTTTCTGACGCAATTCTCCGTTTTCTTTTGGGCCCGATTTTCAATTAATACACCGATTATATTTTTCCTACCGCGATTCTTGGTGCGTTGCACAAGCGCCTGCGTAAAGAGACTGGTCCCTCACTCGGGTCAAGCCGTTGCCTTCCCTTTTTCCCCCCAGACTGGTTTGCGTCCCCCCTTTGAGAGTTACTCGTCCTATCAAATGTGTTTGAGACTCGCTCTTTCCCTGGTTTTTCCCAACTTGCATCTTTATCCGTCTGTAGTTGCTTTCCTTATTTTCGGCTTCCATCTTTTCCTTCTCCTTTCTCAACTCCCACACAGCTAACACCTTTTTCCCCACCTTCCCCGAACAGCGGCCTGGGAGTCCCAACGACTTTTCTGGTTCATCCCCCTGTTTTTTTTTCTTTTTTGTTCTTTTTTGGTGGAGTTTTTTTACTTTTTAATTTGAAAAACATTTCCCCCTCTCTTCTCCCTGGTAATATCTTTCCTTTGGTATGATCCCATGCCTCACCTTCTCAACGGTTTTTCCTGATACGTCCTTATTGATTTTTTATCCCCTTTTTGTGTTCTTTAACCTTCTTCCGCTTTCCCCCCAATTTTTTGTTTTCCGGGTGGTTATTTGTTCATCGAACTTCTGGAGTTGACCGTTTTCCGAAATGTGCCGGCCCCCCACCCTGTTCGGAATGGCCCTTGGATACCAATCTACCCCGTGGCCGGGGTTTCTCTTTTGCGAGGTACTATTTGTGGGCTTTACCTCTCTCTGTGTTTGAGATTTGTTTTTTGACCAGGTGACTTTTTCTTTATAGTTTATCCTCTTTTTTATGGATAGACGTTCCTCTGACTCCCGCCCCAACCGATCAGAGTGAAACCCCCCACTTCATTGGTCTTCTAGGGGGAAATTTTAATGGGCGGATTCCTGACGCCCTTCGATGGTCGGCAATCCCGTTGGAACGATTTGTCTTCCTTTCCACCCAGTTACTGAGCAATCTATTTTTCTTCTTCCTCGTCCCTTTCTGGGGTATGCGATGTCTCTCTTTGTAGGTTTTCTTGCACACCTTCTTAGATTTCAATGTCTATTTTTTTTTTGGAGATTGAAGAATTTGTCCTTCCCAGTTTTTTTCATTGCACTTCCTTTTCATTTTTTTCCGGTTGCTTTCCTTTAGCCTTTTTTCTACGACTTCCCGCTTGTGTCGTCCTCACAATTGATTGGTTTTCCTCCCAGTGAGGCAACCGAAAAGCGGTTTTCTGGATGTGAACCTGATGCCCCGTATTTTTTTTTTCTTTTTTTTTTTTCCCCTTTTGTGCTTTCTTCGATACATCCACCAGGCTTCCTGATCCCGAATTGCTTCGAGACCGGGGAATTGTCTATTGGAGTTTTCATGACCGCTGGGGATTCCCCCCGATGGTTTCGATGGTCTTCCTGAATTTATAGTGTCTTTTTTCCTTGACCATAAGGAAGTTTTCCAGGCCCTTTTTTTGAAGAATTTTAGAGGCCCCCGTATGTGTTGTAACACGTTTTTTGGTCGTTTCGTGCTTGGGTTGCAACTAGGTACTCGTTCCCCGCGGAATTTTCCTAATCTTCCCCTACCCCTTCACTTACTCCTTGCATCGTTTTTTTGTTGTGTTGTCCTGATTGAGTTACTGCTGCTATTCTGTTCCCTACTGGCAATTGCCGCAGGACCTATTTTCTCCCCTCTTAGCGTTACGCCCTCGGCCTCGTCCATTTTGAATGTATCTGTTCGGCTTGTTTCCTACATTTTGCGACCCTTAGTGTTTCGGTTTGCTATTCTTCTGAAGTCTGCGACACCTCCTCTTTTGTTTTCCCAGACCAAATCGTCTGTGCAGTTTTCCAAAGTTTTTTTTCTTTTGGGAGTGCCCATTTAATTCCCCTCCTTCCCTATTCCGACCTCATAAAAATGGACTCCTTCCTTGACACCCCAATGTTTTGCTTTTTGTTGATGGTTTTTTGTTTCGTTTTTTTTTTTCCCGGTGCACCATGAGCGTTTTTCGCTTATCGTGTTCTAAGCTTTTTTTTCTTTCTGAGAATTGAAGTTTCTTTCGAGGCGCGTCCCTAAGGGGACCCTTCCCTTCCCCCTCTTCTCCAATCACCCAGCGGGGAAAGTTTGTCTTTTGGCTGAAGCTCTCCCCGACTCCCTAAGAAGATTTTAGTTAATATGTTCCCCGGTTTTTTGATTCTTCCCTCCCCTTTCTTTCTTTCAGTTTCCTAGCTTTTTCCCAAGACCAATAGGTAAGTCCTGCGCCCGATGCTCTTCGCTTTCCCCGAAAAAGGAAACCGTGCCACCTCCCCCTTTCGGAACCCCCCTGTTTCCAATTACTTCCATTTCGTGATGCGCGCCCCCCGATATTTCTCCTCCCCCTTGTTTTTTCCTTTTATTCTGGGCTTGAATTGGCCCACATTGGCCGTGACCTACTTAGTTTTTCCCTTTTTTTGGGTTAAGCGCCGGGACCTCACATCGGTCCCTTTCCCCAAGAATTTTTCGTTTACAATAGATCTTAGCTCCCCTTTTGCTTTCTAAACGTTGAACCGTTCTCCCATAGGGTATCTAATCCCCCGTTTTCTCCTTTTTTTCTTCATCCCAACAGGTCCGATGTTAGTGGCCTTTCATTGATATTCAGTCTTGCGCCTCGGCCTTTGATCTTTCCTCCAGCTTAGTCGCATTCCTCGACCCCCGCCTCCCCCTGTTTTCCCAAAACAACTCTTCCCACACTACCCCCTTGACCCAAACCTTTGCCTATGTTCGCCTTTTTTTTGCGCTTTCTTTAGCCGCCGTTTTCCGCCAAGACTTCCCTATGACCAGACACAGGTCTTCCTTCCCAGACTTCCAGAACTTCGCCTTCATGAACTAGTCCCCTAGAAACACAAGGTTCTCCCCGTCTTCATTATTCCAGCAATCCGAACAGATCCCTTTTCACCTTTACGCCGTCCTTAGTTTCTCCGTCAAGAGAAATCCCCTTGATTTTTTCCCCCTATCCTCTCTTGAGTCTCCAAGATTTTTCTCAGCCCTTCCCTTCCCCTACCCACTCAAACATACCCCAAAACTATCCGCTTTTCCTCGGTCCCCGATAAGTCTTAATCCGGGCTCAGAACCCTCCTTGCTGTCTTTGAGACCCATCCTCCCTACCCCCAAATACTTTTTCCCTTTTTCCTTGCGGACAGCGCGACCCTGGCTTTCCCAATTGTATCCAGAACTCTAACCACGTAAAATTCCCTAGATCCAGCGGCCCCCGGATTTTTTCTTCCCCTGCTTTCTCACCGCAGAAAGATGGACTGCCGTTTCCCATTTTTTCATTTGGACTTCGTTTTTCAGCGGAATCCCCCCAGTCCTTCAACCCTTCCTTTTCACCTCAAGCCTTTTTCCCTTAGCAACCTCCATTTCACGTTCCACACTGTCCATCCTCCCCTTCCCTCGTTCTACTGCTGCACTCCTCTGATTACCCAGTGCAATCAACCCTTTTGTCCCGGTGATTTTTTCCCTGTCCGTCCTTCTAAGTTGCCTTTCTCTTCCTTCCTTGATAACCTTTTCCATTTTCCTTTTCCTTTGCTTTAGCCACTGCCCGGAAAGATTTTTCGCCCCGGTTGTCTTCTACAGCGCTGAAGTGTTTCCTAGAAATGTCTGACCCCCGTCTCTTTTCCCCTACCTGTACGAAAGTACGCCTTACACGGCCCCGTTTTAACTTTTCAGTTTTTCTACTGCCGACCCCGTCGCTTCCTTCCCCCCCCTGACACTATTCTTCCTATAAGGCATACGTCCTTACGTCATCCACGGGACACTTTGACATTTTGTTTTGCAATCCGGCCTTGATTAGAGATAGTTCGCTCTTTTGTGTTAGGCAGATCGTGTTTCCTATCCTCCCCCCTATCCAAAAACCGGGATTTAAATTCCTTTCCTTTCCTTTTCCCCCAAAGTTGTCCTTCACCCCGGTATCGATCTACTCCCCTTCAACTTCATTGTGCATGATGGAAGAGTGACTACACAGGTGAAAATACGACGCCTGTTTTCAAGCACTGTTTGATAGGTAATTCGCTATTGAAAAGTGGTTTCAACTTTTGTTGAGAAATGCGGATTGCTCGCACGATCCCCCGCGATTACCCCTCTTTGTATTCTCGTTTTTAGTAGACTTTGGTGAGTGCTTTGAGATGAGAACCTTCATTCTTATCGTTTGGACGGTTTGGTGCAAGTTCCTACACCTTTTTGTCACTCTATCATTTGAATCCACATCAAGATACCCAGCTTTTATTCTTTCCACATCCTTACGAGCGAGCAGTGTAGCTTTCAAATCTGGGGCTACAGTTGCTTAGTAAAAGGCATCAAACTTTCGTTCCATACCGTGGTCCGGTAGTTGGCACATTTTTCGGAGCAACCCATTTTCTTTTTGCCGACCGTTCCTGTTTTCCTGGTTGGCGCCATCTTCTTCAGTTGGCGGTCCCACCCTTTTCGCCAGTTCGACGCGCGTAAAATCATGGTGGTGCCCGTCTCTATCTCTATCCTGATTACTTTCTTTGTTGGCTTTTTCCTGCGCAGGAGAGTGCTCCCTTTGTGTTTGGAGCGATTCTGCGATCTGTCTTACTCGCCGAGGTGTTTTTCTTTTCGACGACTATTCACAAGTTTTTTTTAGTCTAATAAGCGGTCCCCCGTCGTGGAAAATCCCCCAGCCCCTTTAGTTGTTTTAGAGATCAGCCGTCGCTCGAACAGAGGCGAGGGAGACCTTTTCTCTCCTTTAGCCTGGATATTAAGCACACCCCAGGTTTACATTCGCATATCTCTCCCAATCCTTTGCCTCGGTCCGCGCATCACTTTTTTTCCGTTTTATCGAAGAGTCCTCGAGGCTTTTCCCCCCTCTTTTTGGAAGCGCCCCTGGACTTCTGGTACTTTCGACATGCCGCCTCTTCTACTTCCTTTCCTTCCCTGGTGCGGTTGTGCACATCCAGCTCAACTTTTTCCCCTACCGTTCCTTTCCTTGGTAGACTGTGTCGCGGTGGAAGCCCCTGACTAGATAATCACGGGTTCCCTCGATGGCGCGGTGTGGTTTTGAGGAACGGTGGGTTTTTACCGGTGGGGTTGGTGCCGGGGTTTGTGGGGGGGTGCGCGGGGTGGGGTGGAGGGAGTTGGTGGGCTTTCCGGGGGCTGGGGGCTCGTTAGTGGGTGGCGGGTGGTGGGGGGGGGGTGGTGGTGTCCCCAGGGGGGTGAGGGTGAGGGGGGGAACCCACCACACACACCACCCCCCCGCCCACTAACCACCACCCCCAAAAACCAAAACCCCCAAACAACACCCCCCCTCAAAACCCACCCAAAAACCAACCAATAAAACGGTTGTCTGCCTTCACATGGGTTGTTGTGGCGGGGGGGGCTGGGTGGGGGGGCGGGTTGGGGGGTTGGGGGGAGGTGGGGGGTACTGGTGGCTGGGGCTTGGCGTGGTGTGCCGCCCCCGCCCGCCCTTATTTTTTTCCACCCTTACATACGTTTTTTCCTCACTTCCCGAGCCTCTCTTTTTTCCTGGGTATATTCTTCTGCTTCCTTCCGAGAACCGTTCCCGTCATCTCCCGGAGAGTCAGCCTGTAGCGCCGTTTTTCTCCTTAGTCCCCCACATTTCGAGCCTGGAGACTTTTTGACTTCCATTCGGATTGTTTAGTCGCCGAGGACCCCTTGAGAGGCCCCTGTTCCCCAGGGTTCCTGTTTTCTGTCCCCTGCATACGCGGCCCGTGTCGGTCCATAATATGTTTCTTTCCTTGGATGCCTTTCTGGATCTTTGGGGAGAGCATTAGTCGACGGGGCTACCTTCTGATTGTCTGGGAAAATCCGTCTCTGGTTTTCCCTCTTATCTCTTTTGATTTGCCCATCCATGGCTTTTGCCTGTTTTTCCCCACGATGGCCAGGTAAGTATTTAGTCCACCCATCGCTGGGGTAGATTCCGATTCTTTTTTTCCTGTCTTCCTCCCCATTTTGTTATCGTTCTCCCCCGAACCACCCCCATCTCGGTATTTTATCGGAAGCAGTGTCCCACTCTTTAAGTTTCCTACCTATACCGGCGTCCTCCCTTTCCTTATCAATCTCTTGCTGCGTGCATGGTCTTCGGATCCCCCTCGTCGCTCTTCCGACCCCTAGCAGTGTGTGTTTCCTTTTTCGGTGCGACGCCGGCACAGATGTCACTCCTTTTTTACAGCGCTTTCCTCTCCTTTTATTTTTGAGTGCCTGGTCCCCCCATTGAGCCGCAAGACGTAGGTTCACTTCCCCTTCTAGGTGCGTTTTTTTGGGGAAAGAGGTGCGTCCCCTCTTTCGAGAGGGGACTGCCCCGACTTCTGGACGTCCCTAAGGCGATGGTTGCCTCACTTTATTTTGCTCCCTTCGGCAAGGAATTGCCCGAACTCTGCCGCGATCTGGCTCTGTCCGTGAAGAGTGACGTGGAATACCTTCTTGGCTTTTTCTAGTCTATATGCCGAGCATCCCCATTTTTCCCATCCTACCGCCCCGCTCCGACAATAGTGTGCGCCATTTTATCTCCTAAGCCCACTTTGCGTGATTAAATTTTACATTTGTAAGATCTCCCCTCTTTACCGTCGGACGTCCTCTTCTTCCTTTGTCAGCCCTCGGGTTACTCAAGTTAAGGTTTTTAGATCTCCTGACCGTCCCCCTGGCTGGTCCCGATAAACCCCCCCCTGGTCGTACGTTCTCTTCACTTCGTATTTTTTGCCAAGAGGCAGAGTTTCGACTTTACGATAGCATTGGTCAAGAGGTAGACCTTGAAGATGGTTTTTTTCGTTGGCAAAGGGTATACTGTAGAGTGTTTTTTTAACCCCCAAAGTGTCTTTGCTTCTCGCCACGGCCTGACGTGGCTCCTGGATTTCTCCTGAGGAGGCGGCGAGCCGAAGCCCGGAATCCTTCCGATGTTCTCAATGAAGATGATGGACGTTTGTACCATTTTTTCCCTACGGAAGCCGAGTGCATCTTCGAAACCCAGTCTCACGGGGGTTCTCTACAGGGTGAGCGCAGCCGCCTCCCGGTACCAGGACCTGTAGGGCCGCCCCCATGACTCGTTTCCGTCATTCCCGTTAGAGTCCTGTTGATTTCCCGAATGGTCCAAGTTTTGAGGTTTTTTCTCCTCTTTCGTGATACCCTTGTCGTTAACTGCGTGGCCTGGAAGGCTTGCCTTCTTCCATGCTTCAAAACTGTGTTTCAAGACCATGCCAGACCGTTGGCGGCTCATTGGCTTTCTTTCTTTCGCACGCGCTCGCGTCCTGATTCCTCGCACTTTGAATGGCCGCTTTCATTTTTATTGTTTGTCCTGATTTCCCTACACGTTTAAGCGTTTCTGTTTTGTCTTTTTTACTTTATTGCTTTGGAATGCTTGTTTCGGTTTGCGCTTTGCCTACACCGGGTGGGGTATAGGATATACTACTGGTGTGGTTACGGGTGTCCACATCTTTCTCCCGGTTCACCGGAGAGACCGTTTCTATTGTGCGGGAAGAGCACCCTCGTAGGCCCTTTTCTTACCTATTGGGAAGCTTTCAGCTTTTGTAAGAAGTGTATCAGCGCAGGTTTTTAGGATTTTTCTTAGCGTGCCAGCTCTTACTGAGAAGGTTATGTCTTTCCGTCTTCGGTACTTGATCCTATACCTCTTCTTTTTTTTTGACTTCCTTCCCACAAGGACCTACCTTTGCTCGTTCTATAGCCCCAGGTTTTCCCATATACGCGGAGTTCCCCAGTCATGACAATAATTGTTCATTCATCACTTCCCCCCTCCACCTGGTTAGTTTACGTCCTATACGTGTGCTCCGAGGTCATTAAGACTGTTTTTTTTCTTTCACGGCACCGCCTGCTTCTTTCATGTTCGTGCAGCTCGGGGCCCTCACTGCTCACTCTTCATCTGTCCTGACACGAGCCGATGTTTTTTTCTTCTTTTCCCCCCTTTGAAAACACCCTGGCTGCTGTCCCGCTGGCGTTCCCTTTTCCGATACTTTTAACTCTGTCTTCCCCTGTGATACGTGGCGAGCGTATTCGGTCGAAGCTCGATTTTTCCTTGAGTCCATCTATAGGAGAACTTCGCGTTGTGGGGTTTGTCCATGCCAAAACTGCTTGTTGACTTTCACCAGGCGGTTCAAGCCAAGTCTGGGCCTCTCTTCGTAAGGTGTGCTCGAGTGCTCCGTTCCTTACAGCGGGGAGGGTGACTTTCTTAGCTCTTTTCCACCTTCTCTGCCTCCCGCTACAAGGTTCCTGCCCCTTTAACCATCCTACGTTACACCATCGCCCTGGGCCATTCAGGCTCATGCAGTCCAACCTACTTTTGTTTTGAATTCACGTCTTTCTTATGCTTCGAGGCCTTTTGGGCATGCCTCTTGGTCACGGTCTTGTCGCCCCACCCCCAGGATAAGGACTTCTGGCCGTTCACGCGTCCTCTTGTTGGAGCACTCAGCCCTCCCCCTTTTCTTCTCCCCCCTTTCGGTTACCGGCTCCCCCCTTTGTTGAGTTCTTCGCCTGGCCGTTCAATTTGAGACGTGGCCCCTGTCCGCTCTTTTCCCCTTCATAATACGTTGTTTTAGTTTTTTGCAGACTCTCGACAGGGCTCGTCCCAAACGTCATCTTGGCCCCACTAGAGCCCATTGTCCTTCTCCCTTCCCCCGGTTAGATAATTGGCCGTTCCTCTATGTTTCCCCCCGCACGTTCCTTTACCGGGATGATGGGGGAAGGACTGGTTTAGTACTTGTTTACCCCGGGGCCCGTGCACCTTCTGCGGTAAGTATTTTTTCCGCAATCTTTCTTTTAGCAAAGGGTCGGTATGTCAGATGACAGGGGTCGCTGGGCCTTTGAATCATGTCCCTCTTTTGTTTTGTCTCGGAGACGGGCCAGGTACTGGTAGGTGCAATCCCTGAGTCGGTTGGCGCTCCTTCCGGCATTGAGGGTGTTTACTCCCTCCCGTCTTTTTGATGTCTGTGCTTTGCCTTATGCATCTCACGGCACTCCTGCCCGTAGATGGGCCCTAGTTTGCCTATGGAGCGTCCCACCACTTTTCTTTTGGTCACGAAACCACCACCCATAGTCGTATAGTCTTCCTTTCGAGAGGTCCTCGCCTTTTGAGTCTCCTCTCGCTAACCCCCGCCACTCCTTGCCGCGGCGATCGATATTCTTTCACGGTTACTTCAGCAGGTGTTTATTGCGCTGACGGTGGGACGATGCCAAAATGCTCGGCCTTTGTAATCACTGATTTCTTATTTTTCCGTGGTGTCACCCCCGTGGAGCTGCTACGTAATAATACGTGCGTCCAGATAGGGCTGTTCGGGTTGGCCCTACGTTGTTGGTGCCTCTCGTGTATGCCAACGAGTGTCTTGCTACGACCGGTGGCTTTCCTTTTTGTTTTTATGGCAATTCCTGATGGTCTACCAGTCTGTTTTTTGCTCGGCGGAACTGTTTTCTTATCTCCCGGGGATTTTTCTCTCGAACCGTGGCTCAATTCTTCTTTGTGGAAGGAAAGTGCATTGAAGAGAACGTTGAAGATTAAGAGAATTAGAATGGTTGCCGCTTTTCACCACTGAATGCACCCTACCTGCATTGAGACTTTATAGAGCGCGAATCCCTGACAAGGCGAGGACGAGCTACGGGATCCCTTTGCCTTTCCCTTGAACAGTGATGAGACGACGTCATCCTCCAGGAGAGGGCCTCCAAGCTCAGGGGCGACCGTCCAAGGCGGGAGGCGCGCCCCCCTCCCCAATCGGACAATTCTACCCCGTAGACAGGTCTGGCCCTCCACCTTCACTTGGCCCCCGAGTGTTCCCTGTTCTATCGCTAGATGCGCCTGGAAGGTTTCGCCTTTGGTCACGCGGACAGGTCGTTCAGGACGCGTTTGACATTCCCCATTCCACATATGGTTGGTCGAGGCGAAGATAAAGGACTCCTTGAGTTTTAGTCGTGGGCGTGTGTGGTCTGCTTTAACCCCCTAAGAGTGGTTAGCACGCATTTTTTTAACGCTCCGAGTGTTCGGCAAAGATCTTGGAACGTGTGCGAGCAGGAATTCAGGGCACTGCTGCCCCCGCCCCCAGCGTCTGGCCGAAGTCGTCCAGGGAGAGCGAGTCGGCATTTCCCCACCTGGAGGGCCGACACCCTCTATGCCCTCAATGTCAGTTTGTTTCCTTAACGGCACTCCGACTTACCGTGCAGTCGGACTCTCTTTTCTTGGCCGAAACCCTTAGCCCAGGTCTTTTACAGTCTGAGAACACCTCGGTTAATGTATCCAAACTGTTAAAAGTACCCCTTAAGTCAGGGGATCGTCTGGTTGCTTCGTTCTAGCAGATCTTACGCTTTCGAGCGCGACGATCGACATAAGAGATTCTAAGTGGCGATCATGTTAATGCACCTTGTTCCTTGACACATTTCCTCAGTGTTCAGTCCGGCGATCGTCTTAGTGCTTTGAGCATCTATTAACAGGAGAGTTACTGATCAGCCCCGCGGGAAATACCGTATCTTTACGGATAGGTTCGGTGTTAGGATTTAACGTACTCTCTCCCTGGAAGGGCCCTGGAGATGGCATGCGCTGACTACTACTGTTTATGCTCCCTCCGCCGGGACCTTTTGCTTTGTAAGGACAAACCTTTCTTCTTTCGCAGTGAGCTTTCGAAGGTGGTATCGAGGGTGGATTCGCGCTTTCTGCAAATATTGCCGGCTGTGCATTTCGGACAACTGGTCATTGATGGTCAATCTTTAGTTCTCATAGCTATACTTCCAGTGTTCGGTTGTACAATTACCAGGGGCGTAAGAGGAGTTCCGCCCTTCCTATCCTGTCGACCTACGGCTTACCAACCTGCGCTCGGGCAAAGCTGGTTTTAGATTTCATTCGTGGTCCCCCTTGTCCCGACCTAGTGTTGGTGCCCTCGTAAACTCGCCCGTTACGCACAGTTTGCACGCCCGAGTACCGATTTAAGGTTGAATCCCCGATACCTCTTTGCCATCTTTTTTTATTGAAGAAAGACTTTTTTGCATTCGACACACGCTTTCGCGAAGAGCTCCCCACCTTGCCTTTGTCACGCAGCGGCCTCTTTCCCGGTAGTCGCACGAGATTTTGCTTTCTTTCTCCTGGAGATTTTAGCTCCCTGCTGCTCTGGGAAAATACCGGTTGTTCGGTGAGTTGACGACGCCAACCCCTGTGGGTCCGCTCTTTGCACGTCCCGCCTTGGAGAGGGTGATGTTTCATCTTAAGTCCTTCGCCATCCCTTGGGGCCCCGCTGCGAGATCCTCGTCCCTTCCGTGTTTCAGCTACAAGTCTTATTTACGCGCATCTATACAAATAGTGATCAGCCTCACGCATTCTCGCGCCCGGGTTTCGTCTCACGCGACGAGGGTCATCTTTTCCATCGTTGGGCAGGAATCGTCACTGTGCGCTGATGCCGGCATAAACTGCGACTCTCTTGTCAGCTCATGGTGCTGCCGCTGGCACTAACGTTCTCTACTTTCTAGTTTTGACCCCTGGCTCTGGCGAAGAAAGTGTAGGGGACTCTTGTTACCCCCAGCTCCCCGGGTGCCCCATCCTATTCTACCCATGTCTTTTTTCAGATAGATGGCTTTTTCCCGTCGAGGATGTCCGATGAGGGCTTACACCCGGGTACTTCTCCTGTAGAGGTTCTGTTGCCGTTCTCGTCGCCATGTCGCCATGGAAAAGGTAGAGGGAATCTTTTCCGTCCGATTTCTCGCTGACGATGACCACTTTCGCCCAGTGATCGTCGTCCCCACGGGCAGGCCTTCGAACATAGACGGGAGGGAATGCGGTACACTGCTGATCGGATATTTGAACCCTGGCACAGATAGTAAG
>Ga0179593_1516072_pt1 | contig 15580 bp, 24 predicted proteins | sample CZODoug2_1_08_16_FD_185931 | JGI IMG/M metagenome (GOLD analysis project Ga0179593, IMG submission 185931) | Vadose zone soil fungal communities from Angelo Coast Range Reserve, California, USA - CZODoug2_1_08_16fungal (PacBio error correction) | ecosystem: Environmental > Terrestrial > Soil >... | reverse complement strand
ACACTTCTTACCGACGCGTGCCTGCGGCGGCCTTCCCTCCCGTGGGAAGATTCGGTTTCTCCTGCCGAGCCGAAAAGCGTTTCTTTTTTCCCCCATTCTCTTTCCGCCCGTTTCTTTGTCCGAGTCGTAAGTCGCCTCTCCTACGGACTGCGCCTGCCGATAGTGAGGTCTCCCCCCCGGGCAAACTCCCTCCTCAGTTCCCTCTATGTATCGGTCGAGGTATCTCCTTCTTTTTTTTTTTTTTCAAGTGAAAGTTCTGGATGAAGATTCATGTCTCATGCCGAAGATAGTTTCCTTTTCCTATTTTTTCTTTCTTCATAAGTGGTTTCATTGCCCTGACTCTTCCCCCCCCCCGGAGCTGAAGCGGCAAGACCCTTCCTTTCTGGCGCGCGTGAATCCTCAACTTCTAGCGAAATTTTCGGATAAGATTACCCCCCTTGCTCCTGGCTTGAAGGTCCATTCCCTTGGGGCCCTCAATATCGGCCTCTTGTTTAGGTGCGCTTTCTTGCACGAAAATCATAAGGATTTCTGCCCTCCTCTGCGGGAAATTTACCTTTTTCGGCAGCGAAAGCCCTTCCCTTTCCGATCAGCAAGCGTCGGCGAGAGTCAGTTTCAGCCTCTGGTACGGACGTACATTTCCCTGGTCCTTCCGAAGATCGACCTTCTTTTTCGTTACGACGCGCGGCGTATCCTCTTTTCTTCCCGCCTGTTTGCGACATGTGCGGCAGGTCTCCGTCGCTTTCCCCTCTTAGGAAGGGGGGAAGCTTCCCTTTGGTTCTCGTCGATCCATTCCGACTCGACCAGTGCCCGATCTTCTTTCGACTTCTTCGATTACCAATTATCTCGAATGCTTACGGCGCCTTATAAGCTCTTGGGCAGTCTCCTTTCTTCCTCTCTGGCCGATTCTGGAGGAAAAGCGCTTCCTTTCTTACTCCTTCCGCTTTGGTGATGCCATGTTTTGGCCTCTCCTGAACCGAACACCACCCTCCCCGCAGTTCGGACCTTCTTTGCGGGAGGATATTTAGCTCCCTTTTTTGGAATACGTGCGAGCGCTTTCGCCTCTCGTAGTGAAGTTCCCCTCTTCCTCTCCCCAGTTCAAGTAGTAGGGTCCAATAATTTGATACTCTCTCCGCGGTGATGGTTTTTGGGTCCTCCCGTTGGTCTCTTTCTGTCGATCCTGCTTCTTCGTCGAACAAGGGAATCCTCCTGCCTTGCAGGTTCGTCTGCTATTCACTCCCCTTTTTTTCCTGAAGGCCCCAGCGCCACAGCTCTGATCCGGTGGCGCTTCCCAGACATCGGGCTTCTCCGAGGCTTCATTTCCTTCCTCGCACAAGACCCCTGGTCTTTCTTTCCTACGCCGCGTAGCACCACTTTTTAAGGCATTGATCGACTTTTCTCGACTACCCTCCAGAGCCGGACAGCTTGCCCGCCCATCCATTCCCTTCTTCCCCCCGCACGGTAGCAGCTTTAAGCATCGCCGGGTCGAGGGTTTTCTCCCGGATACTACCCACACGGGTCACCGTCTTTTTTTTCGATGGTCTTCCTCGGTCGTCTAGGACAATGGTTTTCCCCACTTTTCTTCAGGAGGATTCCCACGTAGCGCCGTGCTTTTCGGTCCTCTTTCTGCTGGAAGAACAGTAGGAGGTTTGGTTGATGAATCCCTCTTTCTACAGGTCCCTCTCCCCCCCCCATCCTTTCTATCCTAGAACCGTGACATGTCGGTCCCTCAACCTTATGGAATCCTCTTTTCTGTCGTCTTCAACTTTCAGAAGAATCTTCCCAGAATAGAAAACCCCCTTGTAGGAGAAAAGGCGCATTTTCGAATTATTTCCTTGACAGCGCATTGACGGTGTGAAGGACCCCCCCCGGCGCCGGCGGCGTTCCGGATGACCCACCAGATAGCCCCCTGGTTTCTCCAACCGCCCCGCCCTCTCTTTTTGCTCCCTTGAAGAAAGGTTTTGGACCTCTCTTCACAGGGATTTTTTTTCCCGTCCCTTCTTTACTGCCATTTTTCAGATGAACCCGACTTTGCGGGCAAACTTCCGCTGGCAAGGGAGATGTGCATTTCCCACGCTTTATGGTTTTTTCTCGCGTCTTCTTCTGGTCAGCCATTTTTGCAAGATCGGACCGGACGGTCTCACCTCTCTCCTCTCCCCCCCGCCCTCCGGAGCTTGCATACTACTCCGTTTGTTGTTGTTGCTTCTTTCCAGCCGCCCACCGCAGGGACTTTTTTTTTTTCCCCAACTCTTCTCCTCCCTCGAGCTTCACCCCCATTCCCTGTGGCATGGACCATCAGCCCAACCCTCGCAGCGACAATCCGCGTGAAGTCGGCCATGCCCCCCCATTTTCTTGCGTTTTGGCAGGAAATCTTTATTTTTCCTCCTGGCCCTGTCTCCTTCTCGTACCTGTGCAGAAGTGGGACACCCCTTTTGGGAATGGCCTTTTCGAGGGGGGATGGGTTTATTTCTCTGGGAAAAGAAGTCCCCTTGTTTTTTTTTCTGTGTCTGAAGACCTTAGCCCTTTCTTTTTTTTTTTACAGCTTGGATACGGCGCAGCTGGCGACTTCCCCCTTCCTTGCTGCTAGAATTTTTCCTTTTCCTCCCCCTTTCTGTCTAACCCCCCGGAGTATGGAATTTTCTCGTTCTCGCAGAAGGGCCGGGCGTCAATCTTTTTCGTTAAGTGGCCGACAAGGCTTTCCTCCTTCTTTTCCTTTGTCCGATCCTCGTAAGACATGTTTTCCCCCCCTGCCGGAAGTTTTTTTTCCAGCACGGAGAACGTGCAAGTTTCTCCCCTTTCTACTATATCCTTTTCCCTCTTTCCTTGCGTCCTCTCCAGAGGCAATGATCGCTTTTCTTTTTAACTTTGAAAGAATAAAAGTGACCCTTTGTTGCAAGGTCGGTATGATTAGATTCTCACCACTCCCGTAGAAACCCATGAAGAAGGGAAGATTGGCTGTTTGACATTTTTGGAGGATGGAACTTTTGAAGATGAAGGTCCTCCTCATTTTTTCTTCCTCGGCTTTCCCTTCAATACTCACGTGGTGCCTTCCCTTGACATACCTTATAGGAACCACTCTAGAGGATCTCACTTTCCTCTCGTTCTTCGGTAAATGGTTACTCCACTTAAAGGAGCCTTTTTTTTAGAAGAGATGAAGGCTTTTACTCCCTAACTTGAGGTCTCGTTCCTATGTGGCCCCTTGTTCGCCGAGTACTTTTTCTCAATAAAGGGGCGTCTGACCCCTTTTTTTTTTCCATCACGGCTGACGTCCTTTTAGTTCCCCCCTCCTCAGTAGTGGATTGAAATGATGGCGTGGCCCCCCCCCCCCTCTCGGCCGGGAAGGCCTTCCAGAAGAGCGCGGACGTATCCCTCCCTCCTTCCCCCCCTAAATCTCCTTCTTCTCGTGGCCCGGTCGTTCTCCTTTAGTAAGCGGTGCTCCCCTGTGCCACGAGGCCCGGAGACTTGAGGCGTAGCATTTCCCATTTTTTCGCCTCGTCCATAGCATCTCTCTTTTTTTCCAGTTGCTCCTAGATGTACATCGCAGGCGGCATTCATTTCCTCCTCCTTCGAATTGTGGATTCCTTTTTGCAAGCGCGCGCCCCCTCTCTTTTCTTGTTGCATGGTCTTTTCCCTGTAGTGGCTCAGGGTCGTAGACCGCTCCCTTCCGTCAGCGGAGTGGAGCTCTACTTTTTCGACAGGCTCTTCCCCTTAGAAAATTTACGCAGAGCATCCTTTACCTCCCCCATGTCAGCCTGAGGTATAGACTTTTTCTTTCCGTGACAGCTTTTGTCCCAGTAGCCTTAATGTGATACACGATCTCTTTTCCGGAGGCCCTTTTTCTCCATGGAAGATGACGTCGCGGGCCTCCCCGGCCTCCCCCTCGATTCTCGGCTCCTAGTCCTTCAACACCGGAGGGGAGGAATCTTTTTTACGTAATCGTTTTCCGATATGAGGGCCGCACCACCCCCCCCCTCCCTTTTCGATATGGGAACCGCAGCCGGGATCGTAGGTCCCCTCCCCCCATCCCTCCTCGGTAGACTTCTTTCCGATTAGTCCTCTTTATGCAAGTTCACTTTTCCTTCTCCTCAGATAGTATTTTTTATATCTTCTTTTCCCTTCTCTTTTTTTTTTAGAGGTCTCCTTTTTCTGCCCTTTCGGATTATTCGGCCAGACCCTGTACCGGCGTGAACGTTCCTTCCCCCTCGTACAGAGACCCTCCCGTAGCCCCCCTTTTAGGTAAATATCGTCACCGTTTTCTGTGTTTTTATCGGCCTAGCCGAAGTCCTCTTTTTGGCTTTTTGCCCCCCTTCGCCCAATTTTCAGCGCCGATACTCGACGTGGGCGGCGTCGTTCCCCCTCCCCGAGACAGCATATTACCAGGTTTTTCTCCTCCTTCCAGCGCATTTTTTCTTCTAACAATTTCCACCAACACTTAGACTTCCTTTTCCCTCGACTTTTCCCTCAGGCGTCGAATGGCGTTTCCCCTTTCTTTCTTCGATCTATCTTTCCTCCCCTTTTTGTGTCTCTAGCTGTAGGAGGGAGCACCCTCCCCTTTTCTTGTTTGTGAAGGGATCTCTTCCCCCCGCGGTCCGGCCAAGATCCCCTCTGTTGCAACCAGAATCGTTTTCCCTCCCTACCCCCCCCCCCTGAGCTCTCGTTTCCGGTTTGAGAGGGCGCTGATTTTTTCGCTTTTTCCCCGTTCGTTACCCTCGGCGGCGATCGTCACTTCCCTCTTCTTCCCTGCGGCATGTCTTTTTTGATCCTTTTCTGTTCTGGCACACCCATAAACGACACCCACCTGCCCTTCCTTTTTCCTGCTAGCCCTCTTCCGCCGCAAGCATGATGAAGACTGCTCCGAGAGGTTGTGTCCTCTCTGGCTCTTTCTTTTCACGTAGTGCCCTTCTCCCATCATTGTAGATATTCGGGCACGAACTCCTTGTCTTTTCTCCTTCGGTGATGGCTTTCCATTTTCGTCCCAACCCAGGAAAAATTTCCTCTCATCTTTTCTATACGCAACAGCGGATTCGTCGACCCTTCCCCCCCCCTTCCGTCGAGGATGGATCTTTTGCCTCCCGCATACTCTCAGAGTCGCCGGTCTCTTTTGCTCAATTTGAACTGGGAGGCGACCTCATGATCTCCCATTCTTCCTTGTCCTCGTTTCCCTTTTCCCGTGATGACATTGCGTTTCCGGCTTTTTTAAGGAAGGAATTTCCCGCTTTTCTCGACAGATTCCCAGGAATTCGCCCCTTCCGGCCAATAGCCAGCCTTTTCTCCCCCCCACATCTCCCTTATTCATGTTCCTTTTGAGGCCCGATTCCCCCTTATAGACTTTTTTTCTTGGTACCCTTCTTTTCCCTCTAAGGCTGTCGATAAGCCGCTTCGTGGCCCATGGCGCGGAAAAGCCCTTTTCTGATAGAGGATGATCTTCGCCTACTAGGATATTGCCTTTCTTTTAGGACGCGTTTCAGAAAGTGTAGTAGGGACCCCCTTTTTACGAGGGCGTTTGGGATTTTTCTGGCAAATAGATTAGATAATTTCTTGGCTCGCTCCTCTTTCCAACACTCTTGGCCTGCGATAACGCCTTTTTCCTCCCGCGGAACTTTTCCAGAATACTGTTCCCCTTCAACCCGTCTCTCTTCTTTTTCCTTCTCTTTTCAGTTAGCGTAGACATTTGGCCTCCGTAATGTGTCAGGAAACACCAATTCCCTTTTTTTTGCCGTAGCCTCCCTTCGCACTGGCGGTTTATCCACAAAGCCCCGTCCCTCTGTCCCGCTCGCCCTCCTTGAGCCAGGCCCGTTCAATATCGGCAAAGGGTTCTCTCCATTTGGAATCTTCCTCACCAGTCCTTTTAAGATGAACGACCCGATTGCCTTCCTTTTTTTCCCCCCCTGGAGAGTGCATTTCACCCAAGAATTATTCGACCTGGTCTCTGCTTTTTCTTTTCCCTTCCCCACCTCAATAGACTTCTCTTTCGGAGTCCTCTTGATCTGCCATTTTAACCGGTGGTTTTTTCCCCTTCTTTCTCTTTCTTTTCCTCATCTACGTTTTTGGCAGCAACGGCAAGAGTCCTTCTTTTGTTCTGCTTTCTCTCCGACCATCTTCTTCCTGGCCCCCCCTAGTCGTCCTCCTCCCCCCTCGAAAGTCGAATATTAGTGTGCCTGATACCCGTTCTTTTCTTGGCCAATCACTCCCCTTTTTTTTGGGCCCGGGCAACTTTCTTCCCTTCCCCTTTTCTCTCATGGCCATGTCTTTTTCCTCTTTTCTTCTTCCCCCCAATTCAACTCCTTGGGAGTTTCCCCCCTTCGCCCTAGACGACCTTTCTTGGAATACATGGGCTCTTCCATCCGGGGCGATCTTTCTTCTTTCCCCTTCCCCCACGGTGCATCTGAAACAACGTCGCTTTTTTTCTCTCCCTTTTCCTGACGCGTTCTTTTGAGGCGACACAGCAGAACGGTTTTTCCTCTTCTTCCGTTGGCGATACGTTTTTGATCTTATACTCGCCCCCAGCCCGTGAGTCAAAGATGTTGTGGCGGTACTTTGCCGACACTGCTCGATGGACTCATAATGTTCCTTCTTCTTTTATCACCAGACCTTCCCGAATTCCGCCCTGGTTGCATTCCTTGAAAGTCTCCTCTTAGGCTGAAGTGGATCTCCTCTCCCTCCTTGCGTACGGTGCATGCGTGGGCTTCTTCTCGCGGAGAGCGGAAATGTGTTTCCCCCCCCTCCCCGATCCCACTTTTCCCACTTTCTGACCTTCTACCGCGCGAACGGCATGATCACCTCTTCTTCTGTCCCCGGGTGCGGAGGACAGTTTTTTTGTGAAAGTGCCGAGTCTTCTTTGCGTGACGAGTCTTCCATCCTCCCCCATCCTGGTGAAGGACTCTCGTCCTCCGTTTAGCTTCCGTAGGAAGAATGATCTTTTTTCTTTCCCCTCTCCCCTGATGGAGACCTCTCCGCCATGGTCACCGGAGAAGAGATGCTTTCTTTTTCCCTGATGAAGAGATGTTTTTCTCCCCCCCTTTTTAGAATATCCTCTCGCCTCCCCCCCGCGTGTCCCCTCATTAACCGCCGCCTGTCTCGATTTTTTCTCCCTTCAACAGGATTTTTTTTCGCCAATCACGCGTTATCTCCTTCTTTCGTTTCCTCCCTTGTTTCTGCCCATGCTGCCGGGAAGGCCCTAATTCTCCCGGCCCATTCCCGCGCGTTCTTTCGGAGAAATATCACCCCTTTTGTCTTTCCTTCGGCCGGGTTTTTTGTTCTTTTCTTTGCGAACAACATTTGCCCCCCGATCTTTCGACATGCCGTCTCACCTTTTCTAGGATTCTGTCGCTGCGTCTAGACCCCTCCGCAGGCTGTTTTCTTACGGCGCCCAATAAGCCTTGCGACGCAGCAGCGCGGTCTTCCTCGAGATAGCTTTCTCTTTGTATGATCCGCCGAGACCTGGTTGCGATGTCGGAGTCGGCAGGACCGACTTTTTCTTCCTCCGAGAACTTTTCTTTTCCCCCCCTTTCGTCAGACTACAGCAGAAACAGTCTCCTCTTTCTGCGCGCCCATGCCCTCCAAACGGCGGCGGCTCCCCTTTCTCTCGTCTTCAACCTGCCATGAGACTTTTTTTTCTTTTCATCTCCTTTCGCAGAAGAATTTTTCTCCCCAGTTTCCAGGGCTGTTACTCCTCGCGCTTGTGTCCTTTTTAGATCTCCCGGAAGATGCTTTTTGCCGGACGCCGCTTTCTTATATTCTCGCGAAAGTACGGACTTTTCCTTCTCGTTTTTGTACGTCATCGCCACCGCGAGGCCTTCTTCCTCCATGGAAAGGTGCCGTATTTACCTGCATTTTTCGCGCAGGTCCCTTCCTCCGCATAGCCCCTTTTTCCCCCGTCCTTTTTTTTACGATGGCACCTCTCATCAAGGAATCCTCAAGCTAATTCTTCAGCTTGTGATCCTGTTGTTGTTGAGGTCTCTTTCCCTCGATCTCGCGGCTTTCCCTGCTTTTCCCCTCCCGGAGGCCCCGCGTTTTTATCGACGCGACATCGACTCCCCTCTTCGATGCTGGGAGGCCGGCGAGCTGGCTCCCCCTTTTCCCATATCGTCTTTTTTTCCCTCAACGGCTCGCTCTGATTTGCGATGTTCCTATTGCGAAAATCATCCTTTCTTTCGCGCATAGCCTTCTAAGAGAGGGTGCGGTTCTTCTTGCGTACCGATAGAATCTCCTTTGTCCTCCGACCTTGTATTTATTCGCAAGCCTTCCCGTTTTTCACACCCACTCACGAGAAGTTCTTTCCCCATCAAAAGCTTCTTTTAGAAGATAGGTCTTCTTCGTTTTTCCTTCCCAGCTTGCTCTCCCTGTCCCTCTTTTTTCTCCCCCAACGATCCCTCATCATCTGAGCCTTTTCTGATCTTAGACCAGGTTCAAATACCCGTTTTTTTTCTTTCCGGTCCCCCCCCCAGGTCCCCCAATCCTCGATGAGAGACCCACACTTAGCCTTTCTTTTCTTATGAATGCAGCTTCCCCCTTCTTCGGCTCTTCTCCTAGGTGCACCCTCTTTTATCGAGGAGTTTTGTCTATTGCGCGAGCTTCCTGATAGCATTACGCGATTTGGTGAGAGCCCTTTTCCTGAACCTTTTGCGTACAGAACGACACCCCCCTCCCGCAGTGAAAGGACCTCTTCTTTTCTCCTTTTCCTACGTTCATGAGAGAGTTCTTCTCCCCTCCTTCGGGCGTCTTCCCAGTAAAGAAATTATTTCTCTCCCCCCTTCCCGTCGGGTTTTTTTTCCCTAGTCTCAGCCCTGGAGTTCCCTGGGGAAGTCTCCCTTTTTTTTTCCGGAAAAATGAGGTCTCTTCTTCCGGTACATCTTTTTTTGGATCTTTAGACGGTTGAGGATATCTACGCAAATTCTTTCCTTTTCTGCAGAACCCATCGGCGAACAGAGACACCGCACTCCTCTTTCTTTCTCTTGGCGAAATAATTTCTAACGACCCTATTCATGGTTTTCTTCCCTAGAAGAGGTGTTTTTCTTTCTCCCTTTCCGTGATGACTTTTGGCACCACGTCGTCTTTTTTCCGGCATTGCCCTTTTTTTCCCCTTTTCCCCCGTAAGAGTGCCCCACTTGAAGATTGACAGCCCCTCCTGCCCTCTCCAGAACTTCCCTTCTTCTTTCATGTTTAAGCTTTTTCTTTTCTTGTTTCGAGGACGCCTTCTCAGGCCCCTCCCTCAATTTTTGTCCCGGCCCAAAGACGTTCCCTCCCCTTCGCGCTTTTTCATGAACCATCGGCCCAGTTTTTCTCTCCTCTCCCTCCCCCGTGCTCTGGAAACGTTTTTTTTTCTCTGACCCTTTTCAGTCGGCGTTTTTGTTCCGGGCTTTTGGTGCTTTTCAGGGCAAATCCCTCCTTCGCCCGGTTTTTTTCTCTTCCTCCACATTCTTATTGCTGAGATTTAACCCAATTCCTGCGCATACGGCAGCAATCTCTCCCTTCTCCCCCGCTCGTTTGCTTTTTTTCCCCCACGGTGACTGTTTTCTTCCGCGTCGGCCCAGTTAATCCCAAAGCGAACGGTTTTGTTCCCCCTACGGTCTCGGCCTGACCCCTTCACAGATCGAACGGCTTGCCCTCCCAGCGATTCCCCCAGCCCGTCTCAGGCGCAGCGCGTTTTCCCCTCCTTTTCTCCTGCATGGGATTTTTGCCTCCCTTCTGCTTTTACCCTTCCCCAGATTGCAGGTCAACACCTTTTTCGATGGCAAGGGCCCTTCATGGCCGACTTCCAGCCCTCTCTGGTCTTTGTTCTTTCTCGACGTCGCGGAGGTGGTGTGCCTTTTTCCTTTCCCTTGACGATGGCGGCGATCCCTCGCCGGTGTGGCTGCATCTCTCTTTTTTTCCTCTTTTGTCTCTTTCCTGCAGCCGGTATTTTTATCGCCCGCCCCTCTTCTCCGGCGGTCGATGCTTTCCCCTCGAGCGATGCGGTTTCCCGCGAACAGGTCGAATAACTCTTTCCCCCCTTTTACTTCGGCCATGCCCTTTCCTTTTTCTCAATTTACCCTTTTCTGGCTTTCCCTTTCGTCGACCGCTCTTCCCTGTGCTTTTTCAGCTCTTGGATCCAACCCTTCTCAAAGGAAGAAGAGCGGCCTCTTCTTTTTTTTTGTGATCGTTCCTGCTGACTTCTGAGAGGACAATCCCCCCCCCCCCCCCCCACACACGTTTCGGACAACACAGTCGCTTTTTCTTCCGCGATTTTCCCCTTCGGTTCCTAAGCCTACGGTTTAGAAGACCTATGCGTGTCGACCGGTCTAGGCTTTTTTCGTTATAGAAGTCCTTTTTTTCCCGGCCGGAGTCAATCTTTTTTTTTTCACCCCTTTCCCCGCGCTGATTCTTTTGCTCGACAGATATACTCACAACGCCGTCTCCAGTGTAACGTTTTTTCCCCCGCAGGGGCGCTGGCCCTCCTCCAGGTTTTCATCCTTTTCGTGCCTTCTGAGAAGAAGGGACGAGGGTGGTTTTTGGCCCGCGCAAGTGTCCAGGCGCCCTTTTCTCCTACATCGTTATTCCTTTTCCCATGTGCCCTCCCAGTGCGTATGAGTTCGATTACCGGCGGTCCCTCAAGCCCGCGAACCGTTTCCTGAAGAAGGGATATTTTCTTCTCCCCTTTTGCGCGATTTTCCTTTTTTTCGTGTTCACTTGGTGCTTGTGATAGTGCAAGCGTCGACGCGTGTGTTGCAAATTTCTTTTGGTGACGCCTCCCTTTCAATCCTTTTTTCTTTTACAACGTTCGGCCTGACCTGCATGCGTTTTTCCCTTTAGAATCCCGAGTGGTAATGGTGAATGCGCCCCTTTCCCCACGGCGCTTCCTTGGCTTCCTTGGAGGCCTCCGAACTTGAGGTCCCTCGACGCTTGATACAGACTGTGGAGGACTTTCTTTCTCTCCCCTCCCCTCGACTGCCTCCCCCCCATAACTCGCGAGGCCATGTTTCAATCAACGCGGCGCTTTTCCTTCTTTTCCGTGCTTTCCCCTCTGTTCTGTTGTGGAAAGGCACTACTTTTTCGTGCCCGAAGGCCCTTCGCGCGAGCCGTCTTCCTCTTTTCTTCCCGAAATCCGCCTTTCCGTCAGGTTTTGAGGTGGGGGGTCGTTCGGGTTTCCTGTGCGAGGGATTCCTCCCCCTGCCAGCTCCCCATGTTCCCTGTTTCCCTGGCTCGCGCCTTTACAGATCTCCCCTCTGCTTTTTTCCCTGCGTGCCTGCTTCTACAAAAGCAGCTTTTCTCTCGCCGGCGGTCCTTCGAGATTCCTTTTCCTGTATTCTTATCCGCAGAGATCGCCTTGTGACTGCTGGTAGTCTTTCCCCGGACACTCTTTTTCTCTTTCCTTAATGTAGAGAAGATTACCCTGCTCCGACGCAGACCTCCTCCTAGTTTTTTTTTTCTCCCAAAACGGAGGTACGAAACTCTTCGATGCCGCGAGGAGGAACTCCGGTAATAGAATTCGCGTTTCTCCCCCCCCTCCAATGTGGTTTCCCTTTTTTTCCGCTTCTACTAATCCAGTCGTACTTGCGCTTTTTTTATGCGGCGCGGACGCTCTTTCCTCGAATGAAATGGAAGGCTCATGCCTCCCCCTTTCTTATTTTGAGTGCGGCCTTTTTCCTTCAGTGCTGTTCTTGAGGGAAACAAAACCCAGCGTCTGACGATAGTCCCTGATCGCAAAGTCTCCTCTCAGATAGAATAGTTTCGCTTTCTCCCTCGGGGTTTCTCTTCCCTTTTATCTCCTTCCTAAGAATCCCCAGCTTCATTTTCATCGAAGCTGTATCTATCATTTTATCCTTTTTTTTTTTCGAGATTCTCCCCCCTCCCTTTTGGCTCCTGCGTAACTACCTTAGAGACGTGAACTTTCTCCTCCTGCCCCCCCTCCTACCTGCGAAAGACTTTTTTTCCCTCCCGATTTAAAGATAGTAACAGGCCTTTTTTTGTCGGGGCAATCAACGGCAGGAAGTCGGCGAGGGCCCGTGGTGGCGCGTATCCCTTGATCGCCCCTAATCAGACTTTTTTTTTGGGAAATTAGAGACGATCCTTTCTTTGTCTACAGTGCTTTCTGCTCCCCCCCCTGGTTTTCCCTCCTTTGACGCGGAGGCTCGATCGGTGTATAAGCTTCTGGGGCACCCCTTCCCTTTCTCCCCCTTGTCCAGGTTTAATTTTTTTCCAAAGTCGTCCTTTCTCTCGGAGATCGGCGCGCGCGTTTTTGTTCCGCCTTTGCGCGGAATGGGCGATAAGGTCCTTTCGGTACGATTTTTCCCCCTTTCCTTTCTGCTTTTGAAGATGATATACCCCGGCGGTTCTAAAAGTATGGTCCCCTACGTTCTCTTGAGATGAGCGTCCCTATCATCCCCAAAATTAGAATATGAATGAAGACGTTCCCTCTCTTCGATGATTTTCTTTTCTTCCTTAGGTATAGCGCTTTTTCGTCTGCGATGCCCCTTCCTTTTTTGGAATTTTCTTCTTCCGATTTTTTTTTCTTCCCCGAAAAATGTTGGCGCACCTCCTGCCCTGAAAGACGTCCCTTCAATAGGTGGATGTTCTTTTATCTTCCAGCATGCTGAAGATTTCTTTGGGTCTCTCAGAACCTTTTGGTAAGAGTCTTCCCTCTCATTTCGATCTTCTCGGGCCACGACATCTTCTCTCGATTTTTTTTTCTTCTTGGCCCGTTGGTGATGTAGGACACATTTTCTTTTTTGCTCAGGCCCGGTTAATAGGCGTCCCCTTTCCCGTCACCAGCGGAGACGGTCCCCTTCCCCCCCTTCGATTTTTCTCCTCCAGTCGCGAAGGGCTTGGCTTTCTCCCAATTTTGGTGAGCGTGTTCTTTTCCCCTGTCCCCGGCCTTTTGTCTTTTCTACTTTGTCACTCGGCATGGTAGTTTTTTTATGAAATTGCGCTTCTTTATTCTAGCGTTTTTTCCCCTTGTTCTAGACGTTTTTATGGCAACGCAAGCCCTATCAACAAAGGCCGCCACTTTCCCCCTCCCTTTTTTTCGAAGCCTTTCCTTGCATTTCGCGTGGGCCCCTTTCCTCAGAAAGGACCTTGCCCTGACCTGGGATCGATTCCCCCAGACGATGTTAGATAAGCCCTTTTTCTCCTGACATGGAAGCGTTTTTTTTCCTTTCATCGAGTAAGTCTCTTTAGAGACTTGCTTTTCCGTTTTCCCGGCGTCTGCCTGCCAAGTCTTTTTCCTAGGGTTTGGTGCTTCCTCATGATAATTTGGCGATCTCTTGCGTCCCCCCATATTGACGAAGGAATGGGTCCTTTTTCTAACCAGCTCCTCCTTTTTGATTTTTTCTCGCTCGCAATTTTTCCTCAAACCAGGCGCTTTTTTCTCCTTCGTCGGCCTTCCTGGGGCAGGAGCGTCCTTCGGACTCCCTCCTTTGGCCTCTCGAAGGAGGACTTTTCCTCTTTTCGTGCAGGACTCTTGAAGGAGGTTTTCTTTTCCCCACCCAGCCACGTTTCCCCCCTGATCCGAGTCTCTGTGCATGGAAGGACGGTCGGACGTTCCTTTTCCTTTCCTGCTCGCAACCCCCTTTCTACCCAGATTGCGGGCAACTCTCCCCCCTTTTCATTCGCGTGCTTTTTTCATTTATTCTACCTTTTTTCTGATGGTTCAAGCCACCGGCATCCTTTTTTTTTTTTGAGTGCCGATAGACCCCCTTCCCTTTTTTTGATAAAGCGCCATATCCCGCTTTTCCCCCTTTTTCTGTGCTTTCTCCCCCTTTTCTTTTGTTTTCCTTCAAGCATGACCTGCTCTTTTCTCCTTGATCGGAAGAAATGTCTCCGCGTTACTTTCCCCACCACATCCTCTTTTTTGCTTGACACATTCAGCCACGCGCTCCCCTTTCCCTATAAAAAGCTTTTTTTTTTTTTTTCCCCAGCGAAAGAGTTGCCCGTTTCCCTTTCCCTCCCCCCTTTTTTTGCGAGCCTCTTCCTTTTTTCCCTTACCTTAGATAATGTTTCCCCTCGATGGAGGGAATGGCTAAAGGAGCAGTCTTTTTTTTTTTCTTTGTGGAATCGCGTTTTTTTCTATGGTGGTCCTGCAGGGTCCGCGTCCTCGTCGCAGTTTCCTTTGTTTGAGCCTTTCTGCCACAGCCTTCCTGCAGGCTTTTTGACGGGACCTTTTTTCCTTCGATAGGTTTCTTTTTTCGTAGCCTAAGACAAGGCCGGCGTCATTTTCTTTCGGTCCGTTCCGACAATTATCGAATTCCCGATTTTTTTCTCTCTCATCATCTGTTCCTGAACTGTCTTGAAAAGCACGGAGCTACGTTCAATCTCCTTTCTGCTCCTCCTCATCGAGCAGCTTTCTTTTTCCCCAGTGTCCGCGCGCCGCGGCTGATCTCTCTTTGCCGTGCTTTTTTTTCTTCTTGCAAGGGTTCTGTGCTAAATAAAGCACTCCCCTTTCTGCGTCAACATTCTCCTTTTAGGAGACCGCTTCTCGTGCTCCGGTCTTCTTTATGGCTGGAGTCCTTGATTGGGTTTACCTGCATACTAGAAAATCTTTCCCCCCCCCTGACATTCACGCCGGACCCTCCAGAAGAGCACTTCCCCCCGGGTCCAACCTCGAGGGAAGGGGCCTGATCCCTTTTCTCTTTCCCTTGATGATTTCTTTCAGCAAGAGGTCCTTTTCCTTCACGCTCCCCTTTTCTCCCCTTTTGCGCTCCGTGCCCAAAAACGACGGACCTTTCTTTTCTTCCTCGACGCCTTCATCGCTGTGGCGGTTCTCTGCCTGATTCAGCAACTGTTTCTCCTCCAAGGTGGCCTCCCCCCCCGGAGTTCTCTGCAAAAGGAGAGGTAGTGCCCGACGCCTCCTGTTGCGCCATCGACATTCTTTCTTTCTTTTTCAGCGGGACGCGTACTTCCCCCCCTCCTTTTTCCCCTAACTCCCTTTTGATTTCACCGAGGGATAGAAGTAAGGCTTCCTGTCCGTTCGTTTTGATCGTACGGGTGCGCCACATTCCTTTTCCTACCAGGCCTCTCCCCTTCCTTCCTTGACGAGACATTCTCCTCTTTTTCCGCCGCGAGACCTTCTCCCTAGCTGATAAAAACTCCCTTTCTTCCCGGCCCTTTTTTCTTCGCAGTTATTTTCAGAGCGAAGCGATCTTTTTTTTTGTCGGGATTCCGGAAGGGTAGTTGATCGACTCCCTTTTTCTTCTATCCATATTCCCCCTTTTATCCGACCAGTTTTTCTGAGGCCCCCACACGGGCCCCCCCCCTTCCTTTCCCCCGATAGCCGAGCGGCCGTTTCCTGCAAGACTCCCTTTCTTTCTTTTTTTCTTTGACGAAATTGTTGGTTGCCCCTTCTTTTTTTCCCAGCTTGGAAGAGAGTTTCTCTCCAGGTTCTTTCCCCCGTGAGGCTTTCGCCAGAAGAAGACACCTCTTTTCGTCGATATTCCCTCTGAGATAACTCCTCTATTTTTAGGCATTCTCAGCCGTCTCAGAAGGCTGCCTCTCCCTATAGTGATTCCCCAGGGAACTGTTCCCTCCCCTGTCCTTCTGGTTGACGACCTGCTTAGAGGTATCGACTTTCTCCTTTTCCACGCGCGCCCTCTTTCCCGAGAATCCAGGC
>Ga0179593_1412279_pt1 | contig 15580 bp, 14 predicted proteins | sample CZODoug2_1_08_16_FD_185931 | JGI IMG/M metagenome (GOLD analysis project Ga0179593, IMG submission 185931) | Vadose zone soil fungal communities from Angelo Coast Range Reserve, California, USA - CZODoug2_1_08_16fungal (PacBio error correction) | ecosystem: Environmental > Terrestrial > Soil >... | reverse complement strand
TTTTTTTTGAGTATCCGCAGATCAGTCTGGCCTTCGTCCCCCTTCTGATTTTCTCCCAACTGAGAGCGCATGCATTATGTTCTCTTCTCAAGCCACCTATCCCTTTAAAACGTTTCTTGATTTGACTCGCTTCCCTCGTGCAGGCTTTTTCCCCAACGATTTTTTTTCAAAAGGTTCGGGCCCAAGAACACCCCTTAAAGTTTCTCCCTTTTTTACCCATATGACTCTACCGCACTATTAGGGATTCCTTGTTTTTTTCCAGAGCACTGACCCTTTTCTCTGTCTTAGTCACCCCCCCGGGTTATCTTTTTGCACTTTTTGCCAATTTTCACTGAAGTGAAAAATATGACCTATAAAGCTAAACTACGCGTGTCCCGTTTAGGGCCTTTAATTAGTCCCCCCGGTACATTTTTTGTATGAGCCAGTCATGACCCCCCCAAGCGTACCCCATTGGTAAGGACACCCTCGACTACCTCCCCCTTCCCCAGTCCCATCCAGAGTACACGATCGGTGATTAAATACCAAGAGACCCTCTTCTATCTCAGGAAATCCTTCCCTCCTGACTACCCCTTTTTCCCCCAGCTGAGTCTATCTTAAGATTAGAGGTTATGAATTCTCTTGACTCTCCGTCCAATCCAATTATTTGTTCTCCCTTTTCCTCCTTCCGTAAGTGTTTATTCCCCTCTGATTACTACACCGGTGGTACTCATTAGTTTCCCCCCTCTGTTCCTTTTTCGGTGACCTTTACTGCTTGTCTTTTTTTGCACCCCCCTTACGGGGCTTCCTACATTCCTTTTTTACCCCCGCCGTCCGACATGTCTTTTGTCTTCCATGCCCTCGCCCTTTTTTCCTTTTTTTTAATCTTTTCTTCTGTGAATAGACCAAGAAGTGTTTTTCTTACGTTTTTTCACCGATACTTCCCCCTTTACCTAAATCCCGCTCTTTCCCAAATTGCTTCTTCTTTTCATGCCTGGTGGACATTCCCCCAAGTGGCCCGGACTTTACTCGGACAGTTCCTTTCTTTTTTCTTTGAGTCTTAGGTCTTGCGACCCCATTCTCATGCTTCCCCCCATACAAGGGACTAAGAAGACGCTCTTTTCCCAGAGGCCAGCAGAAAAAAGAATGACCACTTCCCGGTCTATGACCTGCTCTTTCCTCGACGCCCCAGGGAGCGTGCCGATAACACATTTCATTTTTTTTTCTTTTTTCTTTGTCTCTCTCTTCCCCCCTCACAATCGGACTGTCACCTACCGATTCGCGTCATCGGTTTCCCTTTGTTTTAAACCCCCACCCTGCAATTTTAGTTCCCGTGACAGATCACCTCGATTTGGCCCCCAAGTCCCCTCCATGACCCTTCTCTTCCGGAGGTGCGAATATTTCCTTCTGCCCACCCTTTCCAATTTATGGCAGGTCCATGCTTTTTCCAAACCCGTCCCTTTTTTTCGCTATAAGGTGGTTTTAACAGTTCCCCCTAGGGGTTGCCTTTTTGAGACTTCCCTTTACCACTTTTGTTGGACCCATTTCCCACCACATGTTAGATCACTCGTTTTCGGGTTGATTTTGTGCTTTGCCCCCCCCCTTTTTTTCAGGGGTCAGCTTACCATCGCGAAACCTTTTATTAATGCGGTGTTCAGGAACTCGTCATCCCTTTCTCCACACCCCCACCCCTCTCGGACTGAAAACCATTTTCTGGTATATGGAACTATGTTTAATTGGCTTCAGTCAGTAACCCGTCTGTTTTTCACTTTTTTCCCTGACCCAATTGACATTAAACTGGTGCCGGCAAAGGTCCCCGCTTCCGCTCTACTGATCAGGGAAACTCTATTGGTCTTTTTGAAGACCTTTTTTTTAAATTTTTTTTTTTGAAACCCCCCCCCAACGACTCCGTCCTCCCCCCCCACGGGCGAAGCCCAGCTCGGCGCTCTCGCAAACACCCCTAAGAACGGTTCCCTCCTTGCCCGACCCCCCAGATCTCCCCGGGCCGGTTCCAAGAAGAAGACCGAGACAGCGTTTTAGCCCGAAGGGTTAAACTGTGATCACCGTTTACGGAATTTTCCACCTACCCAAGTCCCTCTGATTCGTGATTGAATATTTTTTGATTGCTATTATGGGAATCCTTAAATAATTCCCCTTGTTTCCCTGTTCCCATGTCATCTTATGGAAACGATCCAGTCCTGTTTATGGTCCCCATGATTAATCTTTCCTTAGGTTCTGTCACCCAAGGACTATCAGTGCTCCCCCCCTTCACAGCCCCGAGTAGGCGGAGTCCTTACTCCTGCGGTGCCAGCCGCGAATCCATTTCTTCCAGTCCCGGGGGACGCCCCTCTTTCCCCCACGGGGCCCTGTCCCCTTTACACACTGCCCCTCCCCCAAACAAACCCTTAAGACCACAAATCTATTCTTCAATGTTGTTGGGTTCAGAGAGTGTTCTGATTTACCTTTAGTGGGTCTTTTTTTTTTTTGAGTGGCGTTTTTTCTTCCCTCCCTTTTTCTCCTTTTACCCCTCTTTTTGTTTTCCAGGCAACAACCCACGGTCCGGAAAACCCAGATTATCATTACTTATTTTATTTTACTTTTTTTTTGTGACTGCTCTCTTTTTTATTGAGACTGTCACTTCACCAACCTCCCCCCCCTTTGGAATTTCTTGCCCCTCGGGGAGGTTTTGCTGTTGAAAATATTAAGAATAATGTGCCACCTGTGCACCTTCCCCCCCCCCCAGGTGCAGGAGTCCATGATCTTCTTTCCCCTACTTCCATAGCCGTCGGCAGTTTTTCGAGACACCTTCACAAGGTTTCCCCCCACCCACGTCATCCCTCCCTCAACCTCTTTAGTTACATCCCCCCCCTCTTTTTTCGTTCCTTCTTAGTTCGGTCAGGTGCTACGTTTCCTTTGCGTTTTTAGTGAAGACCCCCACCCTTCCTTTGTGTTGGCGCTATCCCATTGACCTCCTCTTTCTCCTTTTTTTTTTCCTGTCGCCTCTTTTCACTCCCCACCTCCTTTTATTTGTGCCCTTTTCCCTAAGCGCTTTACCCTCTGCTGCATACCGTAAGAGATCTTCTCCGCTCGTTTAACTCGTCTCCAAGATGTTCGTTTCCACCCTTTCTGCACCCTTCTTTTCCTCCGGTCCTTGGACAGTGATGAAAACTTGGGGTGTAGCCCTCCGCAGAAGGTTTTTCAGCACTTTGGGTCGCCGGGTCTTCTCTTCTTGAGCCGTCGTCTTTCCCTTTCAATGTGTTGCCTGACGAGGGTGAAACTCGTCAGCCCAGCGACCCCTTTACATTCCCATACTGACAGATGCCTTACTTTCATGTTGCCGTATTTAACTCATTAGACTCTGAATGGACCCCCCTCACTGAGACGTGTTCCTTTCTTTTTCTCCCCCCTTTCCGAACCCTTCCTTTGGACCAAGTCCCCAAATATTTTCCCCATTCTCACATCTCCTTGTTCTCACCAATTCCCATAATACTTAACGTCCCCTGGGACTATTGATTTTTTTTTGGACCTTTTCCCGTGAATCCTTACGTGGTCAGTCTCAGCTGGAACATGACCCCCCCGCTGGGTGGGCGTTGTTAGTAAGACCTACCTATCCCTTCGACGAAAGCGATGGGTCTGCCCTTCATTTTTTACAGGTCGATTCTAGGCCCGTGAGATCATGCGCCCCCTTTTAGGAGTACTGTTTCATTTTACTATACCCAGAAGCGTCTCCTGAGGCGCGGGGACGCTCAACACATACCTTCCTTCCTAACCCCACTCAGTCTCGCCTCACTTTACTGCCGTGTGCCCCCTTTCCTGCAACCAGTTCAACTCTATACGCATTTCTCTGGCTGGCCGCTTGGAGATGCCCGTGAGCTCTCTTGCAACCCCCCCTTCCACGCTATTTGGAGGTGCAAGTAAAAAAGCCCGAAGCAATCAGGTAGTGCCTTTGTCCATCTTTTCACTGCGATCCCCCCCCCCTAATGTTCCCCCTTTTGTTTTTGTTTCTTTTTGAACAACCCCCCCCCCCCCCAAGCTCTCCCTGCGATGACTTTTCCAGCAATCTCATATTCCCCCGAAGGTTCTTAAAATCCCCTCTTTTTCTAATCTGCTCCTTCACATCTCAGGTCGTTCCGAGTCCCCCAGACCTCTATGGGTGTTCCCGAGCACATGTCCACATTTAAAGAATTAGACCCCCTGCTTTTTTGTGGGTTTCAGATGATCCTGAGCCCCGGTCTTTTTCTGAGCCCCCTGCTTTCCCTCCCTTCCCAGCATTTCCCCTTTCCCGAGAGATCGACTTGTGGGACCCCGCGATGTTGACCCCTCCTTTATGATGCCTCAGCCGCGCATGGCAGGTGGGCTTTTTTCCCCGTAAATCTCCCCCCCCTTTGACAAGAGAGAGCGCGCGGAAGTCCGTCCCTTGGGGTTCGTTTAACCCTTGTTCGCTTTTGTCAACCCTCTTGACCTGATACCCTCGGATTTTTTATTCCTCCCTAGATTTCGTTCTCCCCTCAAAGTTTTTCCTTCGTGTCCCCCTTCGGCTTTGTATCCCACCTTACGCCAGTCTTTACTTTGTCCCCCCCCGTTTTACTCCCCCAAAGGAACAAGGTCTAGAAGTTAGGACCTTGATTACCAGTGACCCTCCTTGAGGGTTATTGGCGTTTACCCCAGATCGTTCCCTTCCTTTCTCTAAAATTCGCTCCTGCACGGGTCCCTGGCCCCCGATCTCCCGCGGCTAGACTACGGAAGCTAAACTTCGTCCAAAAGCGCTTTCACTTAGGTGATGTTCTTGTGCTGCTCGACTTTTTCCCCGCCGAGCGCTTCCCAACCACGCCTTTCTTTATTTTACAAGCACTTTGTTGTTGTTTGATGATTAACATGAGGCACGTTTTTGCGTCGCGGAATCCTTTGTCTGTTTTCTAAATCTCCCGGTGATCCTGTCCTTTTGGTCTTCTTGGGACTAGAGTCAGAACCTTTCAAAGTCCCCCTAAACCGCCTTCCACTCTTTACAGCGAATTGTTCTCCCCCTCTTCCCTTGAAGTCCAACCCCTAAAAGTAGACTTTTCCTGGCTCTATTTGGAAACATTTCTGACTGAGCTTTCCAAAGATGGCTCATTTTTTTTCACCGTATGGCCCATCCACTTCAGTTTTCACCGTTTCTTTTCTCCCCCTCTTCCCTTTACGTATTTCCGAGCGAATCTTCTCTTCCACCCCTCTCCGTGTCTGGTCCTTACACGCCCCCACCTAGAGTAGATAAGAATTAATCCTCTCCTAATACGTCTGTCGCCTTTTCCCCTCCCAGGTACCCACCTTCCGGTAATAACCGTGTCTGGAAGCTATGACCGCAGACACCTTTATACCTCGGGCCTTTCTTGGCCTTTCCTCAGACCCCTTTCCCTGGTTTTCCCCCGAGATTCTAAGAGGGTTACCCCCGCTCTCAGCATGCGCATCTTCGCTCCTTAATCTTCCTCATCCGACTCTGGGATATTTTTCTTACTTTTCGTCAGACTGTTACCCTGAAATAAATATTGATCCTTAGTTACCCTACCACCTCGATCCCTCGCCTCTTCATGTCAGATCCAGTGCGTTTCAGATTATAATTCTTCATTTCCACCTACCTCGGTCCGTTGTCTTGCTGTTCCCGTTTGGGGGTCTCTCCCGGTCTTTTTTCCCCCACTGCCTCGCCCTGTTGGGGAGGTTGGGGAATTCCAACTAAGCACATTTGCTTTCCCTTTTCCCTCCTTCGCCGCCGACCCCCCGTTGCCTCCCCGACGGCTTAGCTTACATCCCAGATTTTGAGGCTTCCCTTTGTGTTTTCGTCCCCCTCTCCGGCGGCGTTAGAGTTGTTTGCCCCAAAGACGTTCCTCTTTCTCTTTCTCAAACACCCCTCATCGGGATGGTGTCTTCTGAAGTTTTTTTTCCCCCTTTGGGGAAGTTCCCAGGTATTACTAGGGAGCTGATGGTGCTGCCTACCTCGGTGACTTTCTGCTCCCAGTCCAAGCCTAGGAAATTATTAGAGGAACTCCTCCCCAAACCTCCCTCGAAGTTGGGTGTTTCGTCACTTATACTTTCTCGCCTTACACAGAAATTGTGCAGAACCCTTCCATCCCCCCGCGCTTGACGTTCTCTTATTTTGATGTTGAACGCCCCCCACTTATGATGCACTCCTTGCTATCTTTTCACCTCTATGTTTTGTTGTTCCCCCTGGTTACGATTTTCCCCAGTTGAACTCTTAGACGTTTTGTACCCTTTCCGTTTTTCCTCGCTCAGTACTATTTGTCCACCTTCCCGGCAACTTGAGGGCAGTCAAACAAGACCCCTTCTCCTCACTTCCTTGTTCGCAGTTTCCACCCATTTTTCCCTTTTCCTTCCCGACCCATGAACCCAATCGAAAACTCTTTTCATTTTCTTTACCCCCCATTTCTTCTTGGTTCCGGAGTACCTTATCAGCCCATTTCCAAAGAGGTGGTCACACCCCCTCCGCGGCTTTTTTTTTTTTTTTTTTTTTTTTTTTTTTTTTTTTTTTTTTTTTTTTTTTCGATTCTTCCCAAGTGATGAGCACATGGCGCCCAAAACAGCCCCCCCCTCGCTCACAACCCCTCCCCCCACCCAATTTCCTCCTGAAATAGGATGGTCCCCCATCCCCTTCCTGACCTTTTTTGGCCTTTTCCCCCGACAACGTGGTACTACACTCAGAGCTGGATTGGCAAGCTCTTACTCAGAGCCGGAAGGGCCAAGATGTGAAGTTTTTTTTTCCTGTGTCACTTTATGCCACTCAAACAACATCGGAGTATGCCTCAGGGCGATTGCCCCCCCCGAGACAGAGTTTCTCGAACCCAAAACAAGAACCCTTTGTTAGTCCCCTGCCCGTCCAACTTCTTCCCGGTTCCCCGGCCCCCGGAAGACCGTGCTCTGAAGAAACTCCCCGGTTAAATTTTTCCCCCTTACGGAACTTCCCAGCTCTCGATCCTTTCCCACCTTTCGGTGGTCCCAGGGAGTTACGTCCTCCCCCCACTCATTCCTTGGGTCTCGAAAACTTCTCCTTAGGACCTTTCATATTCGTTTCACGTCCACCCTCCCCTGAACTTTTTTGATCAATTCATGTGATATAGACAAAAAAAATTGCAATCTTTCCTAAAGAAACCTTTTTCACCTTTCCTTTTTCAGTAGCAGATCTAGCAGACTGGACCTCCCCTGGTGAACCCCTTTAGGCAAGGAGACCCCTCCCTGGGTTTGGCTACTTCTGGGATCAGCTCTTCCCCAACCTGTTTTCCCCCTCCCCCCCGATCCCTACCCCTCTGTCCAATAAGAACAACTAGCTTCCTACTCAAGAGTGTTGTTGTTTTTCTGATCTTTCTTAAAGATATTTTTGATCGCGGCGGTTTACCCTGTTTTCTCTCCTTCTCACAGTTAGTTCTCCAAGTTGGACCCTTTTTTCCCCAGTTTTTCTCTTCCCGTTGCTAATTCTTTTTCTGCTCTGGATCTCTGTTTTGGTCTGTTCCCGCTAAAAATTTTTCCAAAGTTGCAGGTCCTTGTGCGGTCCCAATTTTCTTTTTCCTCTTCATGACTTCGATAACAGGTATGTGCAGCTCCCAAACCAATATCTTTAAAGTGCCCCTTTTTACGTTGCTTCCCCTCCTTTTAGGCCCCCCATTTTCTCCTCCTCAACGTCGGTGTAAAAACTGTCGCCGTCATTAACCGGCTCCATTATTGTCTCCCCCCCGTGGCCGTTCCTCCCCCGTATGTTTGTGTTCGGAGAGAAAAGCTGCCATTTCCCGCTCTCCGTATCCTTCTTTTGTTTTTTGTCCTCCCTCCCCCCCGGTCGCCCCCCCTCCTCTTTTCCGCGCATGTTCTCTGCTGCCATTCCCCTCTTTTCCCCTTTTAACTATTGCTCTCCCGATGTTATGTCCACGGTAAACTTCCTGAGCCCACCTTATCCCCCCTAGTCCTTTTTTTCTTGGTTCTTCGCGAGAGTGCTTCGCCAGGGGTTGCTTCTCCCTTTTCTTTATGAGGAAATTTGGGTGTGCCGCGGGATCTTTGCGTGATACTGACTCCCCTCCTCCCAAGCCTCACCATATGTGCGAATTTCCTCGGGGGCCATTCACATTTTTTCATAGTCCCAAACTTGGAACCAACTCTGCCCCTCGTGGCGGACCCCACTACTGATTTATTTACCCTTCTGTCTTGTTTGAGCCCCCTTTCCTATCAAGGAATGTCCAGCAGTCCATTACCCCTTTTTTCGCTAACGTCAGTGGTACCTTGATAAGGGCTACGTCATGAAATCTTTCAACTGTTTTTCCCCCTCACCTCATTGACGCGTCCTCGTATGGATAATTTCACATTGTCTGGGTCCCTGCTCATTCCTGTTCCCCCCAAGATATGACCTAGCTTGATGCATTGCTCAAAACCTGGAGAGCTACCTCAGGTATTTCCTTCCCCCCCGGTCTGCTTTAAGGGTCTTAATGCCCAGTAATTCAAGATTTATGGGGCGACCTTCCCCGATTTCTCCGTCAATCCCTCCCTCTAACCCATCCGTCCCTGTTCACCCTTTTGCTCTTGGCAAACCATTCCCCCCCCCCCCCCCCCCCCCAAATATGCTCCATCTAGATTTTTTTAGAATATGCAGATGAACGTTATCCTTTCGACATCGGAACTAAGCCCCCAAGTATTTCGTGATCCCCCCCCCCGAAACCCTTAAGGGTTTGATTCTCTCAACGCCGATATGACCCCGCGTTCTAAATTCTTCTTTCCTCCCCCTTGGACTGGTCTCCCACCCCCCCCATCCCTTTTTAGGAGTTTCGGACATTGCGCTTCAAATGCAGCAGTGTCCTTAAATATGATTCCTCTTTCAGCCGTTACTTTCAGCTCACCCCCAAATCCTGTCGCTGGGATCGCATTTTACCTGACCCCACCCCCCCCCCCCACCCCCCCCCCCCCCCACCCCCCCCACCACACTACCCCCCCCACCAACACCACAACCTCCCAACAAACACACACCCCAACACCACCCCCCCCCCCCCCCCCCCCCCCCCCCCCCCCACCCACCCCCCCCCCCCCCCCCAACCCCCCCCAAAACCCCAACCCCCCCCACCCCCCCCCCCCACCCCCCCCCCCCCCCCCCCCCCCACCCCAACACCGGTTTACCAAGCCCAGAATCCACAACTTTTGATCTCCTTCTTTCTCCCTCTCTTCTACTATTGCCATTGTTCGGCCCCCCCATGGCGGAGTTACGATGTTCATTGGTTTTCGATCGTCTCCCCCCCCTCTTCCTACTAGGTATTTTTCAAGTACCCGCCAGCCTGCAGGGTTGCTTTCAGCCCCCTTCCTGGTCTATTTTTTCCCCCTTTTTGGCGCTTCTTTCGTTCATAATCTTGGGTTTTTGGTCGATCTGTCTTGGACTTTCCGACCCATTTCTCCCGTGATTCCTTGCTGGACTTCCCGGTTTTTTTCCTACCGTTCACTTTCCTTGCTCGTTAGCTTTGATCGGTTTTGGTAAAGAAGCCGTCTTTTTGTCCCTTTTCTCCCCCCCCCCCCTTGAACTCCAACCCTGCCCCCTCTAGGAGGGCAAATTTCCGTCTTCACTAGAGCATGTTTTTTTAGGTCTTATTTCTTTTCTATTGCCGAGAATCTTTCCAAATTTTTCCCCCGACCGAATCCTTTCTAAAAACATTAATCTTCCTCTCTGCTTCCCCTTAATCGTACTCTCCAAGTCCCTAAGATTCCCAAGTCGAAGCATCCCCCTCACAGACATGGTCCGGGCGAGCCCACCCTTTATTATCTCTTACTTCCTACCCTTTTTTTTTCGATACTCCCAAATGCGGTTTTTAGAGCCGGTGATTCGGAACCTCCTGACTTTGACGTCTTTTTGTCCTAATTTTTTTTGTGGGGGTGAGATTAGAGTCGTTTTTTGTTTCGGCGACGATCGAAGAAGGGGCCTCTTTGCCCCCGTCGGCCCTTCGCGGGGATATCCTCCTTGAGATTTTGACTAAGCCAACGCCTAAACCCCCGATATCCCCCTCTTTCTGCCCAAACCCGAGGCCGAATGGGCCCGATCCTTTTACCAAACTCTTTTGCTTTCCCCCCCCCCCCCCCCTTTTATGGCCCATCCAGTTCCCCCCTTTTAAGTTCTTTGAACATTTTCAGTATCCGTTCTCGTCTCCTTTTCCTTTTGTCGTTCCGGCCCCCTCCGAACCTCTACTGTTCACAGAACCACTTGTATATGTGATTGCATTTTTCCAACGCGCACTTGGTCATCCTCCCCCCCTCTCTCATTTAACTTCCCCCCCCCTCCGCTGAACTCGCCTGGTTTTAGAAGTTGTTTTTCTCATACAAGGCGGCCATGCGTATGAGCTTATTCCTCCCTCCCCCCAAATATTTCCCCCCTCTACCCCTCCATCCTTCCATTTTTCCCCCTCTTTTTTTTTGTTGCATTTTTCAGCCGTATCCCCTTCATTTCTCGACCCTCTTCGATCTCCTACGTCCTGACAGACAACGAGGGCCTTTAGTATTTACGTCTTCTCCTGTTTACTTCCCTCCTTTTCCACTTCAGGGCCCACCAGATCTCATGTCTTTTCTCATGTCTTTTTTGTTCTACTTTTTTCCATATGCTCCGGCCCCGCTTTTTGCCTTAGGGAGGTGTTTACATGTTGTTCCCCATAGTTTCTTTTGTTGCAATACCCAGAGTCTACCCCAGAGTTCCGGTACAGTCCCCCAGTTTTTCATCCTCTTTAGGCCTCCCTGAGGTGGGGCGGGACACATACAGGCATTTCGTCAGTTCCCCCCCCTCTTTTCTTTTTGAACCGGATTATTTCCCATCCAGGGCGTCTTGCAACCCTATTCCTTCGGTCGCCCCTCTTTTACTTTGGCCCCGGAGGTACCCTCAACAGTCAGGGTTGATATTAGAAGGGTTTTGTGATTTCCCTATACCTCTTTCACTTCTAAACGACAGCTGCCTCAGGCGGCCTCTTTTCTTTTTGGAGGAAGATTCACCCCCACGACAAATCTGCTGGATATTTACTCACTTCTCCCCCCGTCAACTTTTTCTCCGTATAATCACAACGCTTTGAAGTTTTTCGTTCCCCTGGGTTCCTTTGTTCCCCCGAACTGTGATTACTTACCTGGAACCCCTCCCTTCCCTTTTCAACCTGGCCACCAGCCCGATTTCCCATATATTTCATTACTCTCCTTTTCCACATTACCCCTTATTACCTCCTCTCAGGTAAGAGTGTCCTATTTTTTTGACCCTATTTCCGACTTTCCAGGCTTTCTTCCCCAATCCACTTTTTCTTCCTTCCTCTCATTCTTTTTTTTTTTCGCGAGTTAGATTTAGTTGTCTTCATCCTTCCCCAATTCGATTCCCTACCCCCCCTTCGCTGAGATACCCCAGGGAGCGTGGCAACTTGGCAAGACGACTCCCGGACCCTCCAGCGGTTCGCCCACCCGGCTCTGCCCTCCTGGCTTCACCCCCATCTTCGCCCCCCCCCCCCGCGCAAGACATTTTTGCCCGTGGCAACCTTTCTTCCTTCCTTCCTCAGCCTTCCCCCCTGGCCTTCCCCTCTTGGCCTTTTTTTTGACCAAATTGGTATACTCTGTCCTTAAGCAGGCAACTTCCTTTTCCCAGTGCCTGTCCCTTTCCCCCTGCGCCACCACCTGATGAGATTCCCCGTTACGCAACTTCACTAAAGAATGACTGAATTCCTTTTTAGAATATTTTTTTTGTTCATCCCCGACCACCCCCCCCGACTTTGGTTTACCCCCAGCGTTAGAAATCCCCCTGTCTTATGACCCCTTTCCCGGACCAGCTGAAGGAGGACTTCGTTGCTGTAGTTTCCGGGTTTATCAGGTACGTAATTTACAGTTCCCTCGAGGGCGTCTCTTCCCCCCCCCCCTTTTCCCTTCAGCCGGCGTGCTCAAGGTTGGACTTTTTTTTAATCATAAGGAATGTTGATTTTGCTTCCCCTCACGTATTAGCCGGCTCACGGCTGCAATGTAATTCATCCCCTTTGATTTGAGTGGTCACTGGCTTTCCCATCCCCCAAACCCTCTTTTTCCTATCCGTCCCCCCCCCACCTCCATTCTTTTAGAAGGCCGGTTGGCCCCAGCGGTTGCACGACAGAGTGGGCCTCCCTCTCTCACACCTTTTCTCCCTCCCCCCCCAAGCCTCCAAAGATGAATCAGTCCACCGGCGCCGTTTTTTTTTCGGATGTTTCTGTCATTTGTTGATTTAGGCTTCCCTTTTGTTTTTCGTTGAGCCCACCACAACCCCCCCATAAAAACACCCCAAGGGTGTATTGATTCCCCCTTCCTTACCAGTTCTTCCGAACCTTTCCTTTTCCCTCCCCTTCCCTTTTTTACGATTGTTTTTGACGTCCTAGGCATGTTTCGTCAGTTACCCTGCAACACTTTTTGACCCCCTTTTTAGGTTTTCCTCCCTTCTTCCCTTTAAGTACCTTCCTCACACCTCGCATCATAATGGATAGATTAATTAAATTTATCACTCCTCTTCGTTTGCCTGTCTTGCTCGTCCTTTTTCTTCACCTGTACCCCCCCCTAAATTTCCAACCTGATTCACCCCCAGGTATATACGGTTACCGGGCTTCAAGGCCCTATTTCTTTCTACACCCCTATGGCATTTTCCTCCCCCTGTCTGTTGAAGTCTTATTTGAGTTTTTTTTGGCGACCCTATTGGTTGTTCGTGACTTTTGCACTCCCTGTGTTTCCCCTTGATTCTCCCCGTTTTTTCACAGCTTCAGGCTTTCCCCCCGTCCCCCCCTCCCTCTTTCTTTATTCAGTTTAGGTAGGTTTCTGCTTTTTTTCCCCTGTTCATGCCATAGTACTTGTCTTTCTTTTTGTGATCTAGGGGCGAGTTTTTTTCTCCCCTGTTTATTTTTTCTCTTTTTTATTCTGAAGCGTTATCGCATTTTTTCTCGGATTCGACTAGGTTACTCCCCCCATCAGTCCACCAATATTTACCCTTCCTCACTTGCCCTCCTTGAATGTTTTTCCCAATTGAAGTTTTTCAACTGTTTTTCACACACACGTCCTTGCACCCCCTCCCATGTCGACTCCTCTCTGTTGAACTTTTTGGACATTTTCCTTCCCTCAATATAGCATCGTTCGCCTTACCCTTTTCCCCCCCCGCCTTTTTTTTTCCCCGTTTTTTCACCTATCGTAAGAGAACCTCCCCCTTGACGGGGGTGTCACTTTTTAAGCGGGTGACTCCCCTATTCGCCTGTCATTAAAATGTTGGTGGAGTTTCCGACCGTAAGTTCCAAATCCCCTTTAGTTTCAGCTCTCTTGTTGGGGGCGCCATTCTGTTGTTGAGGGCGATTCTGTACGCTGGTAGCACTTTCGATTGTTTGTTTGTTTCTTCCTGCCACAGCCGCGCGCTGCCAGTATGGCGTTATGTTTCCTTTCCCCCCACTATTAAAGCCACTTTCCAACTTTAAGCACCGCCCTGTGTTGCTGCCTAAACAGCCCCACCCTCCTATTGCGTTCCCCCTCCCAGTATTTTTTCAACCGCTGTAACTTTTTGCTCCTGGTGAACTCGTACAACCTGTTTTCGGTTTCTTCCCCCGTAAACCCTTTCAGCTAGATCTCCATCAAGCCGCTGCATTCCATGCACCCTCCCCTATTTTTGTTCGCCGTTTGAAATTAACCCTAAAATTTTTTTTTTGAGAGATGTCACCCGCCTTCATCTCCTTTTAACCTCAAGGACCCCAGAGGATCCTTTCTACATGGTCCCCATCTCTCCCCGTCCCAAATTCTTCTAGATTTTCTTTTTAACGAGTCATTCTAGTAGTGCGTAGTCCAATCCATACCCCCGGCTTTTTTTGTCCTGGTAGCTTGATTACTCCCCTCTTAAGTCTCTTGATGCATTTGGTCTATCTTTTAAGAACCAAGACTTGGCGAGCTGTTTACTTGGGCTTGATTGATCTTATTCCCATTTTCGATCCGTGAGACACTACATGATGTCATTTCCTAGTCCTGCCGGCCTTCCCTTTGTTGGCCCATTCTCCAGTAAGTTCTCAGGAAAAGTAGTAGTCCCTTTCCCCAGTACTTCTTTTGGGACGCTTCCAGTGTGCTACAATTCATCGACCCTTTCTCCCCTTCTTTCCGGAGGTTCAGCTTCGTCCCGACACTTCCCACGTTTCTTGATGGTATTATCCCTTTTTCCTCAATCCAACCTTTTTGTGTTTTTTCTTTTTTTTTATTTTGCCCCTGTACCCCCAAACGTTCCCCCTTTTCTTTTCATTAGGGACAGTCCCTCACTCTTCGACTTTTTTTTCTTTTTCCTTGATGTTTAGATCTCGCTCAAGGGTCCCCCCCTGACGGCATTTGGAAAGATGGCTGTTTATCTTCTTGTCGGCCCCAGACCCATCCCCTATGGAAAAAGTTAAACATACTCAACTTTCCTTCTTAAGCTTCCCCTAACCGAGCCACCCCCCATAAGTTTTTTATCTTCCATTCCCCACTACCCCTTTTTGTTGTTTCTCTCTTCTCAAAAAATATTCTTTATTTTTTTGATCTCTCCCTCTCTCAGGTGCCAAGACTTCGACGAGTTAAAGAGGGCGGGCTCGCTTTTTAAGATCTTTTCGGGTAGTCTACACCATTTCGTTTTCCATCGTTCAACCCCCCTCCTGAACTTTCAGTATCGATAGTGGCAATACAGCCCACTCAACCCCTTCTAGCCCCTTTTTCTTCCCCTCGTCCCGGAAGCGTTCCAAAATTTTGGTGCTCCTTTACCCAATGTCCCCTTTCCCCCCCCCCCCTGCACCACATCCAACTTTACTTGTTCTTTTTTCAACCCCGCGGACCTGAATGCTTTCTAAATTTTTTGTCTCTTCTGATCCCTACTGATCGCAATTAATTTCCTTTTTCCGGTTCATGCCTTTCCCAAAGGTGTGTGGGGACGCACACAGGGCGTCGACCCACCAATCGTGCCTTTCCTTCCTCCCCCCTTGAGTCTAACTTCGAGAAGGTGCGGTTTCCTCAGTAGCCCTGACGGTCAACCCACACTGCAGTTCCGCTATTCTTTTTTCTCCATCCTTCCCAACTTATTTCCCCCCCCCCCCCCAGGTCCCATTTACACCCCCCTCTTCATGGGTTTTTTTTAAGATTGATTGAAGCCTCTTGATCTATTTACCGAGTGAGACGTCCCCCCTAGACGACATGCCCCGGATAATCTTTCCAAGGCACCGCGATGGCTAGCTTACCTGTCTTTCTTTTTCCCTTTTGTCCCAATGATCCCCCTTAGATTCCCCCCCAAGACGATAGTCTTGCGTTCCAGCTGAAATGCAGGACCTCAGTTTTTATGCAGTTTTATAATAGTTTTACCTACGGGTCCCTTTCGAATTGATTTTCTGGCCGGCGTGTGCACATAAGCGTGTTGGATTGTTTTTTCTAAACCATCCACGTACAAAGTGACTTTTTCCCACAACATGAATTCCTTCTGTCGGTTATAATTCACTTCCCTGATTCTAAAAAGAGGGTCGGTTTTTTCCAAACCCCGCACGATTGGTCGGGCCGTCTTGATTCCCCACCCTTTAGCTCTCTTTCATCTCTCCCCCCTCCTTCCAACATTCTCTGTTCCACCGTGCCCATCGAT
>Ga0179593_1344518_pt1 | contig 15580 bp, 10 predicted proteins | sample CZODoug2_1_08_16_FD_185931 | JGI IMG/M metagenome (GOLD analysis project Ga0179593, IMG submission 185931) | Vadose zone soil fungal communities from Angelo Coast Range Reserve, California, USA - CZODoug2_1_08_16fungal (PacBio error correction) | ecosystem: Environmental > Terrestrial > Soil >... | reverse complement strand
CGGATTTTGGCTTTACTTTCACCCTTGGAGTGGAGAAGCCTCTTGAGAACCTCCCTCCTATTCCCGGGGCCTCTCCCCCTACCCTGCTTGGTCGGAGATGAGAGTCGTCCTTACGTCTGCTTTACCGGTTGAGATGAGTTATTGGAGGGCCAATCATTTCTTTCCCCCTCTTGCTCCCGGCAACGGGCTTAGACAACCGTCCCCCCCCAGACTTCACCACGCCCTTTTTCCTGAAATTTTCCCTTTTGTTTTTAGAGAAGCACGCCACCCTTCTCAACCTGACCCTCTACGTGGACTCGATAGACCTCGCGCGTACCCCAAGTCTTCTCTGATTGTCCCCGTAATCGATCTCTCTGCATAGGCCGCTGCTCCTTGGCGGCCATCAGCCCCCCTGCTGTCCACCTCCTTGATCCCAGTCTCCGAGCGAACGTTAGGCCGCCTTGGCTTCTGGCAGTCCGGAGCCTGCATCTGTGATCCGCCCGGCTATGGGTGGCGTCGTCTCTAATTTCCAGCCTGTGGTGACCTCTCCCCGTGATAGTCCAGAAGACGGCTCCCCCCATCCTCAGTTGAGTTACGGCTGGACTTCGGTCCCGTTCCAAGCCCTCCCTTTCCGTGGCCCTTTACGTTTTCTTATTTCGACGGACCTCGCTTGCTGTGTTTTCCGCGAATTTCACCTCGTACCGTCTAAGCGGGATCCGCCCTTTTCGGTCTCGTCCTTTTGCTCACCTATTAGTGACAATGTAGACACTGGCCCCGGCAGAGCTGAATCCAGTTCACTTTTGGTTGCATGTCGCCTTCCTTTTTTTTTTAAGCCTAGCCCGGCCTTCAATTGCGTCGCGGATCCCCCCTTCAACTTTTCTCCTCGCTGGGAGCCATCTTTCTGTGGTTTCCAATAGTCTTTTCTTCTGCTTCGTTTTTTTTTTTTTTTTTCATCGGGTCCCCTCTCTGACCTATAGTAGATCGCGCTGTGAGAGGAAGGTGATCCCTTCCCTGTGATGTTCTTTTTCCCCTTTGCAATCTCGGTTGCGGCGAAGCTCGCCGGTCTTGAAAGGCTTAAAGCCGCGAGCGCCTCTCTCTTTCCTCTATTCCCCAGACCCGGATGTTGACGATTTCTTTTTGTAAGCGGCGTCATTCCGTCGCCGGCACTCACTACTTTTTCCTCTGCATGTGCATGTAAGAATAACTGAGCATAGACATCCCCTTCTCCCCCCCGGTGCTTAGTGTCCTAGCATCTCAGAACGTCACCCGTTTTTTCCGCCCTGTGTATCCTTTTACCGTGACAGAAGGCGGACCTTGAGGCTTTAGAGGACCGTTTCACCTCCTAGGTTTTGGGTGATTAGAGGCCTGGTTAGAAATGGACGGGTTCAGCGTTCTCCCTTATTGGACGTCTTCGCCCGATCGAACTGGCGCTGACGCTACGGTGGGGTAATGTCGATTCGCTTTTTTTTTCCCGGCTACGGAGCAATTCTGTCGTCAATCACAAGGTCAAATAGGATTTTCTTACGTATTTCTTTTTCCTCCTTACCTGGCTTGAGGAGGATTTTTAAGAAGATGTTCTCGATGGTCGGGTCTCTTATGCTACCTTGATTTTTTTTTCCGCTTCGAGACCCTGGCCAGAAGGGCTAACCTCCCTCTTGTTTTTTCCCCTCCGGCCCCTTTTTTTTGGCGTGGATCCCCGTCGGCCGCGGTTCCCCTAGAGGCATTCTTTTTACCTAGTACTCCACTTTAAGGAAAGGTCACTGACCCTCCAGAAGAAATTTCCTGCTTTGGAATCTGCCTTTTTTTCCTGATATCCCGACGCCGACCGTGATCACAGGCGCCGAGCGGACGGCGCTTTTTTTTCTCTCGCTTGTACCTTTTTTGGACTTTAGTTCTTTTTGGAAAGTCTGGAGGTGCCGCTTCTTACCTTTTTTTTTGTTGTACGCGCTTTTTTTTGATTTTTTGAAGGCTTGGAGAACACCCCCCCATCATTGGTCTATTCCTCACGGTTGTTGGTGTTGATCGAGTTTTCCCTACAGTGATTGGGTTTTAGAGGCGGAGATGACGGCCTTCCCCCTTTTGACCCTGTTCGTCCCCCCTTCCCCCTGGGAATTAATCAACGTTCAAAATCCTGATCACAGCGGGGACAATCCGGTTTTTCGGTCCCCTCCTTGGTTAACCCGCTCGACAACCAATCGCCAAGATTCAGACTGAGGGCGCTTCCCGTCTTTCTTTCGGTGTCTCTTGCATTTGCGCTGATTTCTCGAGGTTTCGGTTGTTCTTCTCCCCCTACTTTTTCTGCCGACCCCCTTAGTTGACGTTTTAAGCGGCGACTAAAAAGACCCACCCTCTCTTCTGGTGGCCGTGTCCCCACGGAGGTTTGTAAAGTCTCTCTTGGTGCCCGCGTCCAGTCCCCTGTATAGCGTTTCTCCCAGACCCTAGGAGAAACTCTTCTGCAAATTCTCTTGGCTTGGATATAAGGATTTCCAGTTTTTTTTTTCTCTTTCCCCGTGTCATTGATTTTCCCTTTTGGTCGTGGCATGCATGGAAGCAGCCTTTCCTTTCCGAGAGGCCCTTCCAGCCTCTTCTCGGAGTTAGATACTTTGCCTGACTAACTTCTACTCTGGAAAAAGCTCTCCCCTGTCCTCCATGACGGCCGTCTCTGACCCCAACATGCATAGGGTGTGGGTCTTTCCAAGGCCGCGCTTTCTTAGTCGGTTTGCCCTCGTTAGGTGACGAAGTGCGTTTCCCGCCTTATGCGAAGGGCAGATCCAAAACATAGTCTGTCTTTTATTTAAGGGAACCCTGAAGGAAAGCCTTGCCACGTAGTGAAATGCTTCATCTGTTTTCCCGTTTCCGCTTCCCCCTCTCTTCGGAAAGCACCAAATTAGTTTTCACCCGCTGTATTAGAGTCAGTTTTGGTGGACGGTCCTCTTTGAGTAGAAGGGTGATTCCCTTTTTTTTTTTTCCACAGTCCCCTTTCTCCAATTCGCGAGTGTGTTTGGGGGGCCGTCATCTCCTCGGCGTGCCATCTCCATTTTCTATTTGACAGCGCCTTTTTCTGCGCCAAGCCGAGGCTCGGAGGTCTTTCCCCGTAGCTTCGCGACGCATGGGCCGTCACGGGTCGTCGGCTCTCAAGTGTTGTCGCGGTCGTTCCCTACTTAGGAAAGTAGAAAGGCTATGGCTTTTCCAGGGAGCTCTGAGCAGAATTTTCCCTTAGCTTCCGGAGTCTCACTCCGACTTTTCCCCACTTTTCTCCTTTTACCCATACGCGCCACCCCCTAATGTGCCGTCGATCGACCCGTCTTTTCTTCTTACCCTGACCCTGGTATGAAGACCCCCGGCTCTTCAGTTACCCCAGGGGGGGTGAGTTTTTTTGATTAGTCTGGCATGACATCCGTATTCCGCTATTTCTTCGTGGTAAAGCAAACACATCCTGTCTCCTAAACGGGGCCCTCTCCGCACCTACGTTGCGTGAAATAAGCCTTTTACCCTCCCGTTTTCATATTCCAGGTGTCAAGTCTGTGTCATTTGATTTTGGAGAGAAATTCCTCGTTGAAGGACCTCCGCTGATTCCGTCTCGTTAACAAGCCGAGAATAGGTCTCTTCGTAGAGGTTCTATTTCAATTAGAGGGTCTCCGGGTGTCTTGTTTGTGCGTTGATCATACTCTGATCATGTATTGGTACTTCATCTTTTTTTTGGCTTCAGCGTTGTGTAAGAGTTTGAGGTCGAGTTTCCCTGGCGTGTTATTTCCCCCATGATCCTCGAAATTTTCGATGACACTCCCCCTCCCCCAACCACCGAGCTGAGAGTATTTCTAAGACAACTTCTTTCAGTCAGCTTTCTTTCCATCGACTCGTTATGAGACCGATTATCATTGTTGGTCTTCTCACGCCGCGTCATCTATTAATATTTGTTTTTTTTTCGAGATGAGGGACCTTGGCTTGGGATTCAAAATGGCGCCCCTGCGCAAGAATGGCTTGTCTTCAGACCCCCTTTATCAGTCCTTACCGACACTGCGCTGGAGAGAACTGCTTTTTCTCCGCGGGTGGCGTTGTTGTTGCGGTCCCCCCCCCCCGGTGCTCCCAGTCTTCTCTTGGATAGGTGAGCGACTACTCTCCTTTTTTCCTTTCGGCTCGATTTAATAACACAGCACTTTTCTTATACTGACCGCGCCACTGTGACTCCCTTACATTGGATGCTACGTAGTCTTCATCAGGTCACCCAACCCCTCGATAGTCCCTCTCCTCCTGGCTCGATTTACCGACGGGTGTCGTCTCGCGCTTTTGATTGCGATCCGCACGCGGAGAGGCGCTGTGCGCGCCATAAGCTCTTCCCTCCCTTGACGCCCGTCTATGACGAGCAGAACGTTCTGCTCCCCGTTCGTTGGGCGCACCCAGTCTCGTCTTAGTGAGTGATAAGCCCGGAGCTTTTTGCGGGGTACGCTCCTGCCTCTCCGGGCAAGATTATTCTTTAGTCCCTTGGCTATACCCCCCACCCAGTCGTGGGTGTCACTGTAACCCGTATTTGTAGTGGCATCCTGTCGGTAAGGGAATTTAAAGGGTTCTGTTCACTCATATCTCCGCCGTTTTGTTTCGCTGACTGGTCAATCAGACTTGCTCCCGTCCGATTTTCTTCCCCGCTGATGTTTCCTCGTCTGGCGAAACCGCTGTAGTCTTAGACCCGGGCCCTCTTCCTTGAATCACACTTCTTGGCTGGTTCGGACGAGTATTTTCTTCGGCTTTTTTCCCCGTCCCGGTACACCCTGAGGGATCTCCGTCAACTTTGGTCCATCCTCGTTGGTCTCCTTTTCTTTCTTTCTCCTTAGTGCGCTTGTGAGGCGCTCGGTTTTGCCGGTTAATCGACGAGTAGATCGCCTGTTTTTATTAGCATTCCGGTGATCACTTTGCGTTTATTTTTTTCTGCACATTTGACCCCCTGGCCGGCTCCCTTGAACGCGTCTGTCTTGCCTATGCGGCCCGACGCTTCCGGATAGAGGACTAGGTGCCTGGTGCTCTTTCTTTTCCGGTTGGTGTTGTTTCACCGGTTTTGTTTTTCCGACTTCCTCCTGTCACCTACTTGCGCGATGAATCTTGAATTGAGCACAGATAAGACTATTTGATTCTTGACAAGTCTTATCAGGCGAGGCAGCGTACACGGCTTCTCAAGTTCTGCCGCACTCCCCCCGGCGATTTTCTCGAGGCGTGGTTTCCCCCCCCCATTTCATTCGAGGTGGATAGATTTCCTTTCTTTCGCTTTGTACGACGGTGGTCCATCTTTCTAAGGATGGCGTTTTTTCCTGAAGGCCTTTGCCGAGAGCTACCTTTGGTATGTAGCCTTCCTCACGGTTCAGGCGCGATCATGAGAATACATGAGCTGATTTCATCGGACTTTGGCCCTTGCGTACCTCGAGAAGATAGAATGAAGTGCTTATTTGGTTCCTCCCTCTGTTCTCTTGTTTCGACCGGGTATCCCCCCTTCCCATGCTGCCCGCTAGTGGGGCGCTACAGAAGACTGGCACCCTGCCGGCCTTTGGCTTTCTGCGTTTCTACGATAGGCTCTTAAAGCGCGGTGTGTAGACGCGGTCTGTTCCAGTCCCCCAGCCGCACCCGCTTGATCCCTTGCCCCTATCACGGAGGGAAATAGGGCCGAGGAATCGACAGGTCTAGCAGAGACGTTGCTGGCAGTTTCTGGTGCTCGCGTTTTACCCCCTTTTGAGGTGGACCGGTTCCCACCCTTCCGGGAGCTTTTGATGAGTAGAGTGGGTCTTGGTGAACGGTCAGGCTGTCAGAGCCTGTTTTTTTTTACGCTCTCCCGTTCCCCCCCCCCCCCCAAATAATATTGCTTCTGATATTCATTGGTTGTTGAGAGAGATCCTACCAGTGGCGGGTTTTTTCGGGCGTCTTAGCCTTTTGACCTGATGATGTCGCGTACCAAGAAGTCCAGCCCCAAGTCTCTCAGTCCTGTACACCCCTTTACCTTTCGGTTGCAAGTCCCCTTTCAATGGTACCTCGATTCACCATAAGCGCCGGCTCCGTCCCCTCCTAATTCTGGCTTCACTACCGCATTTGAGGTCAAACGCCCATGGAGGAGTGTAAGGACGGATCGGGTTTTTGTTTATTTTTATGGTCGACATCTGGCCCCCTCCGTTTTTTCATTTGACTCTCGACTCGTATCACAGCCAAAAAACCGTTTTTTTGTTTTCCCAGTCGGGTTCCCTTCTTAGGCACGGAAGAATTTGGACATTTTTTCGCCATACATTGTCCCATAAACATCTTATTTCGACCACCTTTATCTTTGTGCCGGAGTACGCGGCCTATGTTTTTCCTTATCGCATGGAGTGCGCCTGCTGTTGATCCTCGGGTAGGCCTGCGACAGTACCCCCCGTCGAGCTTCTGCCTTTCGAGCCATCACTCCCCCCTTCTTCTCTTATCCCCCCGTCCACGTCTAAAGGACCTAGTTGATCTCGGGTTTTGCGGTGGCACCCATTGACCCCGCAGCTAGATCGCCGGGTGCTGTCCTTTTAAATGCGGAGGGCGTGTTGTTGTCCTCTGATGGTCTTCACTACCTAGGCCTGGTCCTTCTCTCGGAATACTTGCATTCATCATGCGAGGCCCCTGTCGTGTACTCCCTTGACTTCCCCGGTCTCTTGCTGCTCAAGCCCCTCCTCGCAGTTCAAAGTCTGCCTGGGCCTCCTACATTTATCGCGGCGATCTGCGGCTTAATTTGGTTCCCAGACCCCCTGCGTAGCTTTTTTGGCCAATAACCTCCGATTCACTCACTGATCCCCCCTGACCCAGCATTCCCTCTTAATCTCGGTACCCGAACGCTTCGCCCTGAGTTAGAGCGAGGGACCCACCGCCCGTTGCCGGATACAATCGACCGGTACCCTTGTTGACGTCCTCTAAGCGTTCATGGGACCTGTTGGTCGCCGCCAGCTGATTTTTTGGACTCATTTTCTTACGGGTTCTTGGTTATTCCGGATCTGCCGGTTCCTTTTCTACAGGTCTAGCGGTTTGCGTGCTCAAGAATCCTAGAATATCCCGCGTCGAGGTACCCCGGTCTCTTTTTCCCAGTCCTCCTTGCACCCCCAGCTTCCAAGAGAGGTGCTTTCCGACCCGTCTTGAGTCACCTCACCGATCATTTAAGTTTTCACTTATAGTCCGCTCTCTTGCTACACCAATGGCGGCTTGTTTATGCCCCTAGGGAGGACCCTCTCAGTACCGTGCTTCCCTTGTCATTAGCCTTCGGGGGTACGTCCACCCGACTGCGGATAAAGAAGTCTGCCCTGCTCCCCTCCGCGGGGTATTTTTAAGGCAACGTCGGGCTCCCTCATATCCCGGCTTAACTTTCCGTTTTCGCCTCCTTTTATGTGTTCTCAGGTTTGGTGACGCGTAGGCCAGCTTCGAGAAGTTACAGCTGCTGCGACGGCGTCCGAGTTCGCGGTAAACTTTCTGGAGGTTGTTCCTCGGGTGTTTGCTCCTAATTATCCAATGGTACAGGTTGGCAAATTTTCCCTGCCTGTGTTCTTTGGACGTTAAAGTGGTTCATATCAGGCATAGAGTTTAAAGTCGTTCTCCCCCCCCCCACCCTCTACATTTTATGAACCTTACGCCCAGCCCCGCTTACTGACGACGTCGTTTCCCCTTCTTTTATCGTCTTTCCTGACTCTTTTTCGGTCTCTAGGATAGCTCAGACGGTTTGTTGTCTCCCGACCGCCCTCCCGCCGTCGATCTTTTCTCTTCCCTTTTCTTTGCCCGTCATTGTTTCGGATCGTCCAACCCGGTTTTGGCACAGCCACCTGCGTCGCTTCACGGGCTTCCCCCGCAAGACCCTGCGTCGTGGCCTGGCAGGTTCTTCAATGCTTTTGCTTTTTTGGATGTGGCATCGTTGAGTTTCTCTGGATCTGCCTATCCCTGTTCCCCTGATGGCCGTAAACGCTTAATTAAAAACGCACCACTCTCTCCCACCCCCTCTGAAAGAGGTCGAAGCAACTTCTAAATTTGTATGCTCCTTCTTATGAGGACCACCGTCGCCCACACTTTTTTTTTTTTACAGCAGAGTCTCCCTCTAATCGCAGATTTAGCTTTGCGAGTTGAAGTCCCTTCTTGCTCGCGGGCTATCCTCCTAGGCGTCTGTCGACACCGTCAATCCTTCCCAGATGTGTCATTCGCTGCCAGAATTATGCTAACTGGCTGCTTGGCACCCGGATTGCTTTTTAGACCTGATTTTTGATTCCGCTGCCTCTTGTTTCCTGTCTCCCCTAAGTGCTGCACCTTTAACTCCGGTTAGATTACTCCTCGGCATTCCCACACCCCAACAGTTTCGCCTTCGTTCGTCATCAAGGAAAAGGGACCATTCTTTCCTCAGATTTTATGGATAACCCCGCTTCCGGTTTTTTTCTGCGAATTTTCCCCCGAGCACGTGGTCCCTTCCTAAAGTAGCTTTTTCTTTGTTCCGATTCGCGCTTCGTTAGCAAGTTGACCCGGCCCCTCTCTGACCTTTTCAGAAAACCGGTCCTGTGGCTCTCCGCGATCCAGTTGCGTTTACTAACGTCCATGACACCCAGTGGTCCTCTTCTTCTCAGGGTTGAATCCTCGGTTTCGAATTCGAGTGTTTTGCCCCGAGATTTCTGGAAGGTCTTTATCTCTTACCCTCAGCTTTCCAGGAATCTCGATTTTTTGCCAGATGTGGACTTTCCTAGGAAAGGCGTGTCCTATTAAGCTCCCCCACTTTTGTGAACTCCTGTTCCGGAGCTTTAACAGAGGCGCCTTCTTGTCACCCCTTCTCCCTCCTACGTCGTTTTCGAAATCGGATAAGGACCAGTTCGTCACTTACGTTGCGGGCGTGTTACTCATTTGACAGGGCGTGATCTTTGACGTTAGACGGGAGGTCAGATTCCTCGCCTTTCTTTCCTTCCTTGTCTCATTGAGAGATCATAGTTTTTATCTGACCAGGGTTTAATCGTTTCCCCTCCCCCAAAAAGGAGAATCGGACTGACCGCCCGCACCCCCTTCCTCGTATGTTCTCTCGTTGAAAAAAAGATAAGGGACAGAGGGGTTCCGCCTCCTTTGACCTGTAGGGACCGCTGTGACCTGCGTTCCTTATGGGAATCTTAATTTTCCCCCCTCACTTGGCATCTCTCCCGGTGGGTCCGGTCCAGGATGATCCCCTTTCCACTACCATGGCGCCTAGGAATCTAAAAGAGGGACATTTGTCCCAGGCCCTTTTCTAGATCTTTTTCCCCGGTCAGCAATGTTCTCCGATTGTTTATGGTTCTCTAACTGTCGTCAGGACTTGCGAGCCGGCGAGCGTGACAGGCCTGGTAAAGGTCCCAGCCTAAGGTGGACTGTTCTTCTCCTCTTCCGTTCCGATTAACGGCTTGTGTGTCCGCTTCTGACGAGTGCTACCCAGAACAATTCACCAGCAGTACAATTGACTTATGCCGGCTGGTAATCCGCGGTTTTCTTTTCGACTACCGACCTGAGTCTAGAGATTAGCGGATGATGTGGTTTCTTCCTTTCCCAGTTGATTTTTCAATGTCACACGGTCTTAGCTTGTACCCCTTCGGAGTGGACTTGTGATACACTGGTTTTGCCGCTCTTCGGCTCTTGAGAGAAGAAATGCACACAAAATCCTTTTCTTCCTAGATTTTTTCTTTCTTTTTTTTCCTCATACCACTCATTGTTTAAGGTGATTGTGGGGTGTTCGCGGGCCTTCGCTGGGTGTCTTTCCCGCGACCCTGTCGGAACATTCGGCCCGTTAACCCGCGAAAAGACATGGCGGGACTCTTTCCGGTTGTGAAAGGTTCCCCTCACTTTACCGCGAGAAACCCTCCCCACAGGATTGGCTACTCCTGTGGCGAGTCCTCTTCCCAGCACCTGATGATGTCCAATGCCGTCATGGCCTCCTGGGGAAGGTATTCCAGGTTTGTCGCCTGAGTGTTCCGGTCGGCCCTTTTTAGTATCCGCAGACACCGAACTTTCTACAGTTAAGTAGTACCAAAAGACCCCCCCAACTTTCCTTCGGTGCCCATTTTCAAAGGTCCGGTTTTTTATTCCTGTTCCTACTTTTCAGGAAGATTAGTAGCCACCCCAAGACACCGGAGAAAGAGCGTGCACCGCTAAAACGTAAGTCTCTCGGCCGGAGTACGCAGGTTTTGGACTTAGTGCAAGGCCTCTGAGTGCGCCATTTTTCAGAAGTAACAACTTGGTGAATTAACACAAGTGTCTCCTTCCCATTTAGCACATGTTCGTACACATAAAGACAAAAATGTACCCCACATGTCGTACTTTCATGAATGCAAGGCCCTCTCCCCCCTCTTCTCCCTATCTTTTGTGTTGGCCCCCCTTCCCTCGCCCTTATGTGGGGAGGTCGGTCAATTTCTCCCGGAGGCGTCGTCTTTCCTTATGTTTCGTAAGGGAGGCTTACGCGAGAGTGATGATAGGTTCTCAGGTGACTCACTTCCTCGCACCCAGTCGTGACCCCGCAATTTCTCGTACATCGGCGACCTTTACACACCCGTCCCAGACGTTCACCTCCTTATTTTCCCTCCTCCAGCTGATTTCTAGAGGTTGGAAGCCGGTCCCCTAATTCGCAGCTTAGAATCTTTCCTCCCTTCCAGGATTTTAATGGCTATAATAATACCTCTTCTCCCCTCGTCTTCTCTCTCAATTTACTTCTCTTTAATAACCGGTCTTTCCTTTCTTGACGCAGGCTCGGCACCCTAAATTCTTCAGAAAAGATTGAGTCAAGATTTGACTTGCCTAAGCCAATGCGCGGTCTCCCCCTTAGGCGACAGCATTTTCTTCTAAGGTTTAGGGTGGGAACGTTTTCTGACTTCTCTTTCCTGACTTTTCAATGAAGTAAGGAGAGGTGCGCTCTCTAGTTCCTCCAAGCGTTACTTCCTCTCTCTCCTTTCCCACCGCTCTTTGAAAACCTTAGCTAAAAACGGACGTCTGCCCTTCTCTCCCAGAACCTTCTTCTGTCCCCTTCCCGTCTACCTGTGTCATTCTTCTCCGGCCGTTAACACGTTTTTTTCCTCCAGCCGGTGCCGATCATTCCCTGAGCTTACCGAGCCCTTCGGCTGCTTACCCCCCGCAACCCCCCTGCCGCGTTCCCCCTTCCTCAGTAAGAACGGTTGGATCCGCCCTGTGATTCCCTCATTTTACTCTAGAAGGTTCCAGCGCGGCAATGTAGGCTTTGCAGCCCCCAAGGTCGCAGGCTAGTTCGGAGGGTATCACCCGCAAGGCCAGCTTTAGGGACGGGAAATGCCTCTCTCTTTTTCTAGCATCGGAGATTTTTTAATCCCCCTGTATCGGGCCTTTGTGGGAGTCGCTTGAGTTTCCCTCTAGAGTTCGCTCCAATTTTAGATTTGCGCGTCACCTTTCCTCCTTCAGGTGACCAGAGTTTGAGACTCGTTCCGTTGTGTCTTCTAACGGCCTGAAAATGATCCATTCTCCAGCTCTTGAGCACCAGGGACAGCCCCCTCCAAAGATTACGATAAAGGTATCCCTCATGCTCTCTTCTGAGCCCTTTAATCAGCTACTTGGATTTCTCCCCTTATCCAACGTGACGGTTGGTCAGACTCATGCCCTCTCTCTCTACTCATTTTCCTTTTTTCCCCCCCCCCATAATCCGTGGTTTGACCGTTTTATTCCGGGCAATTTCTCCTTTATCTCCAACGGCTTTGCTCCTATGGTAGTCCCCGTTCTTCTGATTCCGTTGCCCCATCCCCCCTCACACTCCGACGCTACAAGTTACGAGGTGGCTTGGCTCTCTTTTTTGTTGTACAAGGTGTCTATCGATGGCAAGAACGCGCCGGTGGCCACGTTCTCCTTCCAATAATAAAATGAGCCCACGTAGTACCCCCCGTATGACCGCCAAGGCCCCTCCCCTTTCCCTTTGATAATGTAGGATAACGCAAAATTCTCCACACCCTTCTGACCCGACTTGTGAGGACTTCAGTCCGACGCGCGTCGCCAGCTCTTTTTGGTAACTCCTAAGCTTTTTAGGAGGTCGATCCTCCCCCTCGTCATGCTTAGAGCCACCATCCCCTTTCCCCCCAAAGACCCTTCTTCCGCTTCTGAACGATTCAGAACGTTAGGCGACTACCCTTCGTCTTTCCCCAGCAGGCGGGAGGCTAGTTGATAAGAGATTGGTCTGAAGCCCCGTGGCTGCCCACGGTAACTTACACGTACTATAGTCTCCCCTAATGACTTTTCCCCCCCAAACAACGGGGGTTACGGCATTTTACCTCTTCTAAGCCCCCGTTACCTATTAGTTGATTTTAATAAGAAGGTCCCTGTCCCTGCCCCTTCACCTCTCTTCCTGCTTTTTTTTGAATGTTCTCCAAACTTGGTAATTCTCCCTCTTAGACGCTATTCGTAGTCAGACTCAGAAACCGTATCAATGTTAGACCCGGGAAACTTCTGAAAGCAATCAAAGGGTCGGTTTTGCGTCCTCCGGCGCGATTCCGCTGTGACGGTCTCTACCCTCGGCCCAACCCTTTTCTTCTGGATATATCCACAGCCCAAATATCGCGTTTATCAATCGGGCGCTCTCCTGTCGATGCGGTTCTTGCAGTCCCTTTGGCTCCAACCCGACTCTGCCACTCGATAGCAGGGATCCCAGGCCGGTTATACCGTCTCCTCTTCAAGGGTCCCCAGGTTCCCTCCTTCTGCCTGCGCGATGGTTACGAAAGGGTCCCGGACACCGGAGACCGCTTACCCGCAGCACCAGATCTATAGACATTCAGGTGGATTGAGGCGGTGTGAACTGCGTGACGGTCCCCTGGTTCCACTTGCGCCGATTCCCCTCTTTTCCGACTTTCTGAAGTCAAGGTTTCCTCCTGAAATACCTTTGCATTTCCTCTCGAACTTTTGCCCGTGTCTTTCCCGGAGTGTATCTTTTAGGACATTCACCCCTCGCCTCCTTCCTCCTTACCACCTCGCGATTTCTCGAGGACGACCCCCCCCCCCCCCCCCAATGGACCACCCCTAATTTCATTACAGAGTCTTCTGCTCCCTCATGTTTGAATGGGTTTTTTCAAGCGAGAAGGTATTGGTCTCTCGGCACCTGAATGGACGCTCTCTAGGTTCATGTAGCGTCCTCCCTGTCCCTTATGATCGTACACGAAGTTGAGTGGAGTCACGGAAATACAGAACTGGCGTTAAGACGGTATCGACTTACTTTTGTGAGAGGCCCTCCTCTGTTTTTCCGTTATGTTATTGAAAGGGCGATAAGGAAAATTGCTGCGCGCCTTTTTTCCCTTCAGGTTCGAAAAACTTTTTTTTAGGCCATGTCGTGGAGGTTTTCTTTTAGCTACGCTCTTCCACTTAGTTCCAGTTTCAGACGGTCGATAACAAGCCGCCAACTCGAGATGACCTTTCCTTGTTTGTACATCTGAAGGTGAGTGTTCTCATCTATTAATCTCCTTTAGGTTGCTTCTTCTCGTACGGCGGTGGTGATGAGTTTCACCTTTGAGGTGGACTGTAAACATTCCTTCGTTTTTTTCCCGTCGCCTTTTTTTTCCCACTCTTTCCATGATGGTCCGCGGATGTTTTTCTGGTGTCCTCCCCTTGAAGATGAACGAGCAACCCCCACCTCACCTCGTAGGCATGAATCCTCTATCTTTCACTTTCTTTTGAGCTTCTCATAGATACCCTAGGGATGGTGTTGTGTTTTCTTTTGCTCTGCGTTGCGTAAGTTAAACGTGCGAATTTCCCCTCCTTCAAAGGTTCTCAGAAGATAAACAGGACAGTTTTGAATGCCCCCTTGGTCGAGTTTCTCGTTCCGCGCCTGCGTGGCGTCCCGTTTTCCTTCTCCGCTTCTCCACTCCCCCGGTTGGTTCTTCTACTCCTGCTTCTGGTTTTTTGGTTGGAGGCTGCTTGGTCTTTCTCCCCCCCTGACCACCGTCCCGCGAAGTGGCCGCCTTCCAGTCTCATGTGACCCACCAGTGCGTCGGGTGTTTTTTCCGTCTGTTTTCTTCGTTTCTTCGCGCATCAGTATTTTTTTTTGGGTGCCCCCCCATCCTTCCCATCTGTGACACGTACTTACGCTGGCTCTCGAAGGCTTCTTCTCGGTGGTCCGACCTTCGTGGCAGGACTGAATTTTGTAGTGCTCCCTGTTGCTGGTCAGTTTTTTCTGGCAAGGCGATCCAATTTTTCGCTCCTTTTCACGACCCCCCATACTTCTCGTGTCCCAGTTTCATGCGGACGGCGCGAGCCCCCCTTTCCTACTTCGTGTGGTGGTTGTCCACTGGCCTTGCGAGCCTCCTGCTACCTGGGGTCGGTCGGCCTTTCGCGAGGACCGCTGTAATGTGCTCGCCTTGAGCGGCGGGACCTTTCCTTTTTGAGGATGCTTCAGGTTTACGGACGTCATCATGTTGGTCAACTGTTGAAATCATCACTCTTTATTCGTACTGAGACTCCCCCTTAAAACTGCCCTGCGCATTCTTTCAACGCCCCCCAATCGATGATTTTTTTCGGGTCGGTTCTAACTTGACCAATTTCTGCGCTTATGCCTCCTCCCTGACAGCCATGTAACTGGGGCCGTTTTTCATCAACGCCGTTCTAACTTATGCTCCGCGGATGTTCCCCTTTGTCTACCCTATTACAGGCTAGAGCCCACCGGAGAGTTTTTTAGAAAAGCCTAGGGACAGCCTCTGGATTACCAGATGTGCTGGAGCTTGACGCATGGGGTGGTTTTTTCCGTTCTTTGTCTCCCTTTCATGGTTTTCTTGCGTCAGCACAGCCCCGATCGCCTGATCCGACCGTAGCCCCCCTGGCAGGTTATTCTGCCGGGGCATTTCTACATCGAGCGTTGCTGCATCTGCGACGCCAGCTCTTTTTCCCCCCTTTACGGTACAACTTTATCTTGTGACAACTCTGTAGCCCACCCCCGTCGACATGAGTTTTCTCTACTCATTCTTGGCCCGTCCCGACAGGAGTCCAGGTCTTTTTACGGATTCCCGTCAGTTCCCCCCGTCGGCTTCGGACGTTTAGCAGTAGGGAAGATTTCAGTACGTGTGGGGGTGGTGGGTGTGTTTTGGGGGGGGGTTGGGGGTCCCCGGGGCCTCCCCTTGGTGCGCCTCCCATCTCCGAGGATCAATCTTTGACGCCGTCCCCCAATTTTTTTTATCTCCTCCAGTGTCTTTCCTCAGTTCCAGGTCTTGGCAGTCTTTGGAGCCTGCCAATTTCCCCAGTCCTCCTTCGTAGTATGCTTAGGACCTCTCTGAGAGGACCCAAGGCAATTTTTCGACTCTCTTTTTTCTATGTAGTGACTTCCCCTCTTAGGGTGTCTGCGCAGGTGAGTTTTTATTCATACCCTTTTTCTTTTGCGAACGAATACACGGTCGAGTCCACCGTTTTCCCGCTTTTTCATCGGTTTGATAGCGTGGTACGTAATCCCTTCCGGGATGCAACTTTTCCGGAATATTTTTGTGAGCTTATGCCCCCATGTCCCGCTGACCGCCAGCTTGAACCAGAAATTTTCAGCAACAGTCGCCCTTGCCTACACCCAAGGAGACAAGGACTGTTGATCCCGGTGAATCTTACAGCCTTTGCCTAAGATACCAAAGGTTCTGGAGAACCTAACTAC
>Ga0179593_1699211_pt1 | contig 15581 bp, 17 predicted proteins | sample CZODoug2_1_08_16_FD_185931 | JGI IMG/M metagenome (GOLD analysis project Ga0179593, IMG submission 185931) | Vadose zone soil fungal communities from Angelo Coast Range Reserve, California, USA - CZODoug2_1_08_16fungal (PacBio error correction) | ecosystem: Environmental > Terrestrial > Soil >... | reverse complement strand
TCTCTATGGTAGAGGAATGACTGCCCTCCCCCCCCTTGGCATTTTTTTTTTTCTTTGAGACTCTAATCCTCGGGCGTCTCGAACACGCCGACGCACCCCCCCACCCAACCCTTTTCGCGGAAAGCCGACTTTGTCTTCCCGCCGCCGTAATTTTAAAGATCCGGTCGTTGTCCCTTAAGCGTCCGACCCCTCCCCCCTTTTTGCTCTTCGAGACTTCTTACAAAAAGCGGTTCGGACCGCGAACGGCGCTCCCACGTTGCCGGCTCGATATGGTAACCTTCCGTCTGTCAAACGTCCCATGGCCGTCTCCTGTTCGCTTCTCGCGCCCGGTGGGCAAGTTCCGCTCAGCTGAGAGCAGTTCCGGTTGAGAATTGCAACCCATTTTCTCCGTTGGCGAACTTCGTTCCTTAGGTGAGACCAAGCGATCCGAATTTTAGTTGCTGCAAACCTTTTTGAGTTTTGCTAAATTGTTATTTCTTGCCAGTAAACGCAGATCCTCACCTGCCCAGTGAAGATCACTGCTGTCCCCTTTTCCCGGAACGTTTTTTCCCCCGGCTCCGCTTTCAGACCCTACCTCCTCCACTTTCGTCTCTCGGAACACGCCCTCCCCAGGCATTTGAAAGAGATTCGACTAGCGCTCTTTTTACAGCTGCTTTAATCTCCCGCCGCTCTTTTTCCGGTCCTGTCGCAAACAATCCCCCGGGATCGCGATGATCCTCTCGAGATCTTCTCCTCTTCCACGCAAAGGTCGACCTTTCCGGCAAGGCCGAGTCCGCTCGCGTGATGTGAAATGCCGATTTCTCTCAGCGGGACACCCCAGTGCACCCCCATGAGGATGCCAGCCAAGCGCCCCTTCTCCATCCCTTCCCCTCTATTGAGCTGTTCCGCAGAGGTCTCCCCTTTTTCTCCTGGATATTTTCTTCCATGTATTTAACGCTGTTTTTTTGAAATGTTGTTCTGCACTCCGAGTTGCGGCACTCCCGGTCTCTGCTAGTCCGATCCTCGGTGGAGATGATTTCGACGCACGCTGAGATTCAGAAGGCTATCTCCTGTATAATAGACAGTGGCGCGATCTTGCATATTTGCACCCCTTCCCGGAAAGAATGCGGGACTCATCATGCCTTGTTTGTTTCTCCTGAAATCCCAACAGATTAAGCCCCACCCCGTTATGAGGATGAAATCGGTCTTCATGAGTTCTCGGCAACGAGAAGCCCCCGACTCTGTTCAATACGCGAATGGTTTAGACAGTTTCTTCCCCAGGCCTTTTTTTTCAAGTGTTCCTCTTCCCACCCCCCCCCTTGCAGTTCTATAGCTGATGAAGTGTTAATGGGTGTCTTGGATGGCGTCCCAGACTCCACATCAGAAGTGCTTCTTCGGCCGGCGTATATAGCCGGTCGCTTTGACTTCCTCTTCCACTGCCCCCCCAAGACCATAGGGCCAAAAGTCCTTGCCTCCCCCCACTTGACGGCGATTTCCTGGACGCGAAATCTTTTTTCGCCAATTTCGGAGCATCGCGCGTATGGAACCCCTTTTCTCGACTCTTTTTCTCCTGAAGAGATAGCCTGCCGACCCTCCCCCATTTGATGGTTATTCCCTATGTCGATTTCCTTAATGGGTGGCCGTTAATCTATCTTCTTTCTTGACGTGGAAGTAGATTTCGCCCATTAGGCTGCCGCACCTTTCCGAAGTTCTTTGCCAGTACACCCCACACGCACAGCCCTCTCCTGATATCGCCCCTGACGAGATAGTGGTATCGGAGTTCTGTCCAGCACCGTTAGGATGCTGATTCTTTCGCGATTCTTTGCTAAACAGTGCGAAAGTCGTCGTTCCCAACCCCTAACTTCCCTTTTTTTCAGCTAACAAAATCAGTGACGCTCGAAGGTGATCGGCCGTAAGGCGTGCTAACTCCCCCCGCCACGTTCTTTTTTTTGGCTGAATAACAGCCGGTTTGCCGCTTCCCGGTGTCCCCGTCTTTTCCTGGGACGCTAGTCTTTCTTGATGGATCGGCAAAATGACATTTCCTCCTAACCAGTTCTTTTTTCGGCGATGCTGCGCTAAAACTCCGAACCTCCTTTTTCCCTGCCGTCACTTAGAAAGCTCTCCGAAGACAAGTAGAATCTTGTTTTTTTTCTTTTTCTGCGAGGCGGTGCCCGTTTCGATCTTCCTGGTATCTTTTAGTGATGCCTTCCCGGAACTCACATTTATGCCCCTTTCCATGCCCCCCATAGCGAAGCGGTTCCCCTTCGATCGTTTTCCTTTTTTTTTACGGTGACCGGCTGCTCCGGAAGTCGTCCTTCTAAAGAAAGGTTGATTTCTGGTTGCCCATTTGCGTAATTTACAATCCTCGGCGCCCCCGGGATTTTTCCCTTTGTCAACTCATAAAGGGCGAGCATTCCCGTTAAAAAAGAACAGACCCCGCGCTATTTCCAGGGTTGTTTCGCCCCCCCGATTTGACCCCGCATTGACGTAAATACTAAAAGCGTCTTTATTGTGACGGTATCTTTGAAGAGCTAATCCCCACTCTTTTGTGTTCGCTAAAGTCGTGAGGGCTTCGACTCCACGCGCGGCACACCCCTTTCTTTTTCCTTCTCCGCTCTGACCCGGCGAGGTTAGCTATTTTTACTTCACTGGCCCGCAGCAGTTCTTTTCTGGTCATGTCTTCATAGCGCGGAACTTTCGCTTTAGTGCCCCATTGGCTTTGCAACGGGGTAACCGCGTCGTCGCCAGGAACTTCCCCCCCAAACGGAAGAATGACTCTTTTTGTTTTTCTCCGCCATCTTCCTCGAGACTTTTATGGTGCAGATGGCGTGTTCGCTCCCACAGCTATACGCAGACAGCTGCGATTCCCCCTTTTTTTCCCACGCATTTAGACTCCCCACGTCCTTCCTCAATCCCCTTACTTCCTTTCATTCACGTAACGTTAGATGCCCCCCGAGATCGTCCTCTGCTTTAGCATTTTTTGTCTTGTCATTGCTCTCCTCGGTCTCTTTTTGCCCCGCGTATATCTTTGCCGACCCCTCCACGCTCCCCTTTTTTTTTCAAACCCTCTAATACGCACTCGCTTTCCTCCTCCGGTTTTTTGCGCTCAGGTTTTCGCACGGGTTTGACCCGCCCGGAGGTGTCTTCTTCCAACCGATATCCGCTCCAAGCCGAAACCCCAAAAAGCTTCCCTTCGCTCCCTGAAACCAATCGCCCAATCGCCAGGCCCCCCCACTATCTCAAGCTACATTCATCGATCCTCACGTGTTTGAGGTTTGTTGTTCTGCTTTAGGGATATCTCCTTGAGGCTCGAATGCGGTGATCCAATTTTCGTTCTACAATTGTCGCTTCCAGTCGGGTTTAGTGTGCTTTCTGGATCCTTGCAAGCATCTACCATTCCTCGGCAAATTTTTTTTCCCCCCACCTGATGGGAAGCCGAATCGGCTTCCCATGTGGTTGGGGTTCAGTTCGTCCGCTCTGGATTCTAAACCACTGTCATTGCAAAGCCAATTCAAGGCTTCGCGCATTTTGCTATCGGCTCCGCGCAGGCCCCGTCCCAATGGATCATGACCTCTTGCGCTAGATCTCGCTCTTACCACTCTCCGGTTTCCTCCTTTTCCCGGTCGCTGCGCCTTGGCGCTTGCGTTGTCTATTGTTCCCTCACCGGAGCCAAAAGAAACCATTCGTCTGCTTAACTGTGCCCCCCAAGAATATTTAGTTATTCGAAGAGTCGTTGCTATTGATCCTTTTGAGTCAACTCTTGGCCTTTAGTTTCCCTCCTGACGCATCGCGGGGCTGAGCGGTTTGCTGTCGTGGCTCGAATGTGTGTTTTTCCCTGCCGTTTGGGGGGCCGAGCCCTCCTTTAAACCTCCTCCCCCCAACCGCGGCCCACCGTACTAAGCACAGCCCGCCCTTTTAGGTCCCCCCGTTTCGAAGTCAAGTCGGTATTGTTAGCCAGTGCCGCAGATGGTTTCCTCGCCGTGCTTCTAATTTGGCATTCTTTCGCCGATAGAATCGACCCCTCGCGCGTGCTTCCCTCGCGCAGTTTTTTCATGCCGCCAAAAACCACACGTCCCCTTTGCCCCGTTTATTCCGCCGTGTGTTTTGAAGCACGTCCGGCCCGGTTTTTTCCGCCACGGTCTGGATCAGCGCCGATTTGTTGGCCGACCTTTCAGCCGTCGGCCCTCTTGGCGATCCCTCATTAGCTTGACGTGCCGGTGTCGCCATCCCTTTGCCAACCTCGCTGTCCTCCCGTCGCCTTTTATCGTTCGCTCGGCGGAGGTTCTTCAGCCTAGTCCGTCCATGGGAGCTCTCATTCCTTAGTGCAAGTCCTGGGAAGGATATGAGTTCAGAGTGTAGCCGTTTAACCACTTTCAATCTCTTTTCAGATCGCCGCGATATTTGTGGATTTTTTCCCTCCGTACCACTCCCTTTGCGGTATCGATGGATGGGTGGCTGTTACGGCCCACTCTCACAACGCTGGTTTTTGCCAGTCTTCCCCTTTGCTCCAAGGGCACCTCCCGCCCTTTGATCTACGTAAACCCCAATTTTGAGAAATTTTAACTTCCCCATTTCGGCTCTCGACGTTCCATACCATCCCTGTCGGCGGAGGCGATCTTTCCTTCACGGCGATATCTCCCCCTCGATTTTGAAGAAAGAGTAGCCTTCCACGGATCGACTTTTTCGTTTCATTGAATTGTTAATTTCCGATTCCCCTTGCAAGAATTGGTCTTGCAGTGGGCTCATATGCATGTCAACCAAAGTTTTCCCCTCGGGCGCGAACAGAACGCCTTCCGCCTCCTTCCTTCATGGTCGGATTGGCGCCTGCCACCATTCAATGCCAACCCGACTCCACGGGGTTCCTAAGCTATCTGGAACTTGCTTGATTGTTTTTCCCTCGGCGCACTTGCCGGAGCTTTCCTTTTGTTGACATAATCTTGACATCCATGCGGTTTTGCTTTTTCTCTTCCGCTTGAAGCGAAGCGCATTATGGGTCGTTTGCATCCTCATGAGTTTTCAAAGGTTTGAGGTTTTCTTTTCGAGAGGCAAAAGCCGGCTCTTTTCCGCTTTCTAAAACCCCCTTTCCGTTGAGAGGACGGTACTTCTGCGCCTGGCGCCCCCTATTTTAGCCTTTTATAGAATATCGGAGAAAGAAGCATCACCTTTCCCCCCGATTTCGATTAGTAAAGTTTCCCCCTCCCTTCCGACCCCAACCTCATAAAAACAGCTTTTAAAAGCGTCTTTCAAGCCCAAGTAACGGTCAGATGGACCCCCGCTGCTCCCTTTTTTCCAAAGGCCGAAAGAGATTATGGAAGACAGACTCCTTCCTTTTCAGTTCTTGCCGACGATTTTTTGGAAAATGGGTGTGCGCCGGATGACACGGCCCTTTAATACCGCTTCGTTGCTTGCCGACCCGGTTCTTCCTTTTCCCAGTCCGTGACTAGACTCTTTTACCCCCTTTCCCCTCCCTTCCAGAATCGAGGAGTTCGTCTTTATGGCAAAATTTTGCACCACGCGCCGGCATGGCCTTTCCCCGAACTTCCCCGAGGCAGTGTTTCTTTTCTAGCGGAAAGATATGTTTTTCATTCAAGTTTCTTTACCCCCTTGAAATTTTCCATCGTTCCTGGGAGGAGCTTAAGCGGCCTGGTTTTCCTAGTTAACGTGACTCGGTTCGAAGTGATAGTACCGAGGCCATTCGTTTGTTCTGGCCTGCCTGTCCATTTTCCTCAAGGCATGCCTTGAGTTTTTGCCTAATACCAGGGTTTGCGGCCTGTTTCCGAAAATATGACCCACGTCCGCAAATCCGCCCTGCCGATGGGTTAAAATTTTTCGGGGGCATCCGCTCGTGCCTTGACTTCGAGTTTTCTTGCCGACCTTTTGCCTCTCACCCCTTACCATGATGACTCCCGATGACGTATTCAAACGTATCGCGCATTTTTTTTTTTTTGCGCCTTCGCCTTTCAGAACTCCCTTTTTTTTTTGCCGCTCGATATCTATGGAAATTTTTCTTAAGAAGAAGCTGAACTGACCGGATCGCCCAATTCCCCCCCTGCTCACCCTTTTTCAAACCACTTTCCTCAAGCTCCGGCAGAGGTAATGGTTCTTTCTCCACGCCCTTTTGGAGCATGCGGATAACCTGAACCATCTGATGACGCGGCGCCACTGTAGTTCCCTTTGACTATTATATCTATTTCCTGCTCCGTTTGAGAGACGGACTTGGTGTCGCGCTTGGAGATCTCTATCCGCGTTTGCCTAATGTTCAGTGGAGCAGCCTATGCTACTGCCTGGGGGTTCTTTTCGGTCCGGAATGCTCACGCTCCCCTCCCCGCCTTGCAGCTTCATCCTGACGAGGTTTGACGGCATTTGTTCAGATCGTTCCGTTGCAGCACCTTCATAAACTTCCGACTGTCTGGCGGAAGAGGCAGACCCGCGGTTTGCCCTCCCGCGCCTAAGCGCGCTGCGCTTTCGAGTCCTAGGCAGAGTGTCCCCTGATCATGCGAAATCGCGGCGCGCCAGGCGGTTCCCACACATTCCCCACAACGAATAAGGCTCAAGACTTTTCGGCCTGCGAATTGTCAACCCTTTCGTCGTGCCGAACGTCGGTCTTCTCCTGCTGGACGAAAGGACATTTTTCCAACAATAAGCAGTCTTGCCCTAATATTCTTGAGGACAGGCAGTTAGACCCGCCTACTTCCTTCAACACCCAGAAACGGAGCATCCGATCCCGGTAAAGTTTTGAACGCCAACTAAGTCCCAGCCGCGGCCAACGTTCCCGGTTATTTCTGTGAACACTCAAATCGGCTTCCTCCCTAGCATGCGAAAGAGATATGCTAGAGTCGGAACAAGTAATGAGGGTAATTGACCGTGGTCAGGTCGTGAACAAATTTGCATCCCTCCCGAGATCGAGGACCTCAGCTTCTTTCGACCAAGCGTCCAATCCCCCGCGGAAGCCTAGTAAACGTCCTCGTCTTCTATGTTTTAATAAGCACCCATAACACGTGCGTAAAACCTCCTTTCCCTTTTTCGCCGGACCAGAGACGGTTCAGCCGAAATCCTGTGCCCGGTCGAAGAGCAGTCCCCCCCCCCCCCCCCCATCACTTTTCTCTAGGGACTTTTGGCCTGTATTCCTCGAAGCGTGTATGAAAGCTTGTGGTGACTTGACAATTCTGGGGCATAACGGCGCACGGTCGTCCGTAGGAATCAGGTATGTCCTTTTGTTTTCGGAGAAGCGATCCCACATTAATATCTTGCCGAGCGCGTGATAAGGTAACTCTTTTTCCTGCCACCCGCGGGACGGACACTTGAGTCCAGCTTGACGCGAACGTGCCACCCCCGCATCCCCTCCTCCCCCCCAAAGGTTGATCCGCGTCGTTTTCGATTATGCGCTTAATGATTAAGCACCGCACCCCTGGTCAATCACCAAGACCTGGATCGGTTCCGGTTATGATTTAAAACATTCGTTATTAGTGTCTAGTCCAGTGCAGTTCATTCACCCCATTTTAGCCGAAGTGATTTTATGCGTGTCGTCCGGTGCGTAATGGATGTTGAACCCACACGCCCCCCCCTCCTGCCAATGCCGTTTTGCCTTCGTAGGCCGCGGTGTCGGTAAATATAGTTACGGGGTTTTCGGCCCACCTTCTCCCCCACCGACAATAGGCCCCCTAACGAAACAGCCACACCACCCAAGGGATTTTCTGGATCCTCTCATCTAGGCCCTTGTCGACAAGCGCTTCGGGCCGTTTTCCCCCCCGAGGCTAAGATATCGCTTTTATCACCGAGATACAGCGTTCCCGCCTTCTGGTAATTTCCGATCTCTGACGAAATTGTGAGTATTTCTCCACATTTCTTTCTTTGCCGGGAGGACGCACCTTGGCGCCCTTGAGGGCTGCGCAGCACCGAAGCCTTTTTTTTTTTTCCCTCTTGTGGAGTAACCTACTCAGCTTCCCTTCCGGAAGATAGTGGTTCTGGCGTAACGGTCCAATTCCTTCGTGCGAGTCCGCGGGCCCATGGTCTCTACACTTCCCCCCCTCCCTGCTTCGTGACGGCCACTATTCACTAATAAGAATTTTTCACAATAAATCCCGTTAAAGCGTGATGCCCCCGATCGCGGCCCCTCAGCGGGTGCGAAGCCCCAACTCCCTTTTACGGCATCCACCAGAGACCGCTAAAGAGAGTCCAGTTTCTTTTTCAAGGGGACTTCCGTAATATTCACTAACCTTTGAATATTTATCGCATTGCCATGGCTACTTTACTTCCCTTTGGCCTTCCTGTTGACAAGAAAGTGTGTTCCTCCATGACCCGTAGCATGTCACATCTGCTCACAACAGAGCCGGTTCCCTGGTTTTTCCGACTTGCAGGATGACAGGCCGGTAGTCTGGTGTAAGCGGTCTTATCGGCGCCGCCGTGCCCGCCCTTGTCAGCACGTTCCTAACCCTTCTCCCCCTCAAGCCTGACAGGCCGATCTGTACGGAACTCCCTTCCATTTACGGTCGTTAGGGTGCGAGCCCTCGACCAAGAGGGGTATGTCCTTTCGTTCGAAGCTCCGATGTCTTCGGCCTCCCAGGCTTTTTTTCATCCCTCACGGTCCATGCGCGGGCGACCACCGACGCCCGCGCGAACGATTCGATTTTTCCCCTTCGCAAATCGAACTTCTACCTTTATCAGTCCGAAAACCGCCGTCTTTCTTTTGCTTCCGTTGGACGGCACGATTCCCCTTTTCCGAAAGATTTTTTATGGGCTCGGACGCGCATAGACACCGCTGGGCCCCTCCTTTAGCCCTGGATTTTCGCTTTCGTCTCCCCGGGATTTCACCGGGTACAGTCATCGATGCTATTGACCTTTTTTATCCATGTGGTCATGTATTGTCCTACTCTTTTTTTTCTCGAAGCGTTACCCTTTTTCACTCTTCTTTCCCCACCCCTTCAACCCGCATTGGCTGTGCCCCTTGCTTTCCTGCGTCGCTGCCATACTTTCGACCTTTCACACCAATTATTTTTGTGAAGAATGCTTTTCATAGCCCATTGCACTCCTCTAGGTTTTGTTCGTTGTCATACGCTAGCACACTTCATCGGTGCGACCTTCGCGCCCCACTTTCCCCGCTTCACTAAGGCTAATCTAAAAATCTGTCGAGCCGTCCATTCATCAAGCTTTTCGCCTAGAATCGTAGAATCGACCTTTTGTTTCATGGAGTTCTTTCTTTTTTATTGCGGGTTAATAGTTTTTTTATGTTCGCTATATCTGCAGACTACACTATACACATTTCAACCGTCTATTAAGCCTCGAGCCCTCCCTCCTTCCTTGTTAATATAAGTTGTTGAGCCCCTTCGCGTTTAATGATCGGTTGGACCAGCATGTTGTGTCAGATCAGACCCGATTTTTTTTCTACCCGCCCCTCACAGCGCTAAAAGGAAAACACCCCCGAACTTTTTTCCTTCCCACAATAGCTTCGCCCCTGCGTCGCTTGCATTAACTTCATCGTTGACGGCCGTCGTTTTTTTCTCTCATATCATTCAGGAGTTTGAATTGCACACAATTGTGGTGACGACCGTGTTCGGCGGAGTAGGTCTTTATCTGTCACGCCTGGGAAAACCCCCAATTTTCTCACAAACTTCTTTTGGTTATGCTAGAATCGGACACACCATCCCTTTTTCAGGTTTGTTTCAGTTCGCAGCGGCGCCCTTTCCGTGTCACCTATGCGCAAGAAAATGAAAGGCACGGTTCCTGATCGGCGCCTTTAGGACCGCCATGACCTAAATGATCACTATTGAAATTCGGCGTTCATGACCCTGTCCCCCTCTAGAGAAAGAGAGGGAGGATAGCAAAAAAGGAAGTTTGATAAGGGACGAGAGTGTTGTGTTCTTGCGGACCCACAGGGCAGAAAAGAAAACAGCCCCACACCACGCAACAACCCACCCCGCCGACCCCTCCCCTCGGGGTTTCATCCGCAGTCCGACTTTATCCAGATCGACTGCTTTTTCTTCCTTCTCCTTCCCCCCACGGAGGTACTTATGGATTTTGGCGAGTTGCCAGCACTCGTCCGGGGCTGGCTCCCTGGTATTCTTTCCCTCCCCTTTTCCGTGAGGATTGCGACAAAGGGAAACAGATTATTCGGCCTTCCCCGACTTCAACGCTTTTCGCTCTTCCCCTCCTGGAATTGTGCTTTCGCGTAAAAGCAGTGCCGCTCGTTTTCTTGCCACGCGGAGTGCGATTTTTTTTTGAAAAGGGGCTGGCATTGGCAGGTCCCCTCTCATCACTCACCAGTGAATCGCACTGATTCGCCGCCAAACACCCAACGGCCCGAGATGCTCGTGGTCTTCTCTTAGGGCGTCAGTTCCCGCATGGAACCCTGTTCGCAAAAGGTTTTCTTACTATTTTGAAGAGCCGGAATTTTCCATGGCAAAGGACGATCTAATTTTCATCCCTCATTTCAAGTTCGGTAGTAGGCCAACTTCACCCTCGATGTATTAGGCTGTCTGGATTCTCTCGCAAGCGGTGGTTGCTTTCTTTTTGACTTCCCTGATCCTCCCCCCCCCATCAGCTGCCGGGAGTTATGATAGATGCTCTTTTTTTTTGTTCCGTGACCCCGATATGGCTTGACTGTACTTTTCCGCTAGTTTTATCTCCTCCAATATAGGGGACCGTGTCAGTCCTCGCCTCTCTCCCCTTTCTCAGCAGTGACGCCGATACAATCTCCCGGCCGATATTCTTTTCTTGAGGTAGGTCTTTTGGACTTACTCGACCCTTTTTATTCGGTGCGCGGAAAGCACTGCCCCCTTCCTCGTCCCTTCCCCCCCCTTCCGTACGAGTCCTGCCAATTCCTACCCAATTTCGTTGGTCCAGAGTCCTTGGAAATACCATCCCCTTTCTGTTTCGGCGCTATATCGGGACACCTTTCTCCTCGTTCAATCCGCTCGGGCTCGACCATTTTCTTTGAAATTTCCTTTCTCGATCCATTTGTCCGCAAAGTTTAGTACGTGCCCGTGGTAGTGTTCTCATTCTCAGATGAAGGTTAAGAAAGACCCCTATAGCTTGTGAAGTGAACATCCTCTAGCCCCAAGCCACGGCGTTCATGGTGCGTTATTTTTTCGGCCCCCCCTTCCAAAATACTTCCCAACCCTGAATTTCTAGCATGCTCGATGGGGGGAATGAACTCCCCCTCTTCCCGCTCCCCCCTCCGTGTTTGAAATCATCAACCTGGGATCCACGAGGAGTGGCCACCCCCTTGCGGCGTTTTCGAGGAGGGCGTACGAAGGCATGAGTCTAGACGCGTGGCATCTCCCCTGGGGTTGGTGGGTCAGGCCTTCTTTAAGGTCCCCCCACCTCAGTAGGAATCCCTATTTAAGTTTTATCACCCGCAGTCGTTCCTACGCCTGGCGCCGAGTCCCTCTTTGCCTTCCCCCCCTGCCCGTAAGGAGAAGACTTTTTTGTCTTTGCATTTTCGCTACCAGCTTCACATCGCCAATCGGGCAGCTCTTCGGGCTCCCTCTTCGGACAAAAATACATTGGAACTCACACTCCATACCGCTTTTCAGGTAATTTACATTTCCTCTTCCGCGTCCGGAGTCATGGATTTGGAAGGCTTCGTTCCCATTCACGGAGAAGAGATCATCGACTCGAGTCCTTTCGCCCTACGGGTTTTTCAGCCCCCCCTTTGTTCCCCCCGAGCGGTCTGTAGAAATGACCTTTCATTTTTCTGAAGGATATTTTCAGGCCCCGGCTTTGAAGTTAGGACTGTGGCGGTCGTTACCTCCGCTTGAGTTTATAGATAGACGAGCCCCCCCCCGGCACCGGAAAGCAGAGGAACTGCTCTCCCACCTTTGTTCCTTGGAGCGCGGAAAGGCGCCCTTTTTTTTTCCCATATCGGCGCTTTAGTGATTCAATAACTGGCACGGTTCGGTAAGGCGATCGAAGCCCGTCCCCCCTTTTGGCCTATTCCTGGAAGGAGACGGATACTTTTCGTTTTTGTTTCTCTATTCGTGGCTCCTGCTGCCAAATTAGAAACGAAAGCCTGTTGATTTTTCCCAACCTCCTGGACGCTTTGAAAAGTAGTTTTTTCCCTATTCGAGTTAGACGCGCTAGTTGCTCGCAGCCGGGCCCCCTCCCCCCTCCCTTTCCTACTTGCATACGAATGGAGCTCGCGCTCCATGTTTATGTTTGCCCGTCTGCCATCGATGACGGCTCTTGCTTCCTCCCTTTCTCGGGCAGGACCAGAGTGGTGTCGTGTTCCGTTTCTCGGGTAGGAACCTTTTTTCTTTGAGCGAAGTGTCCCTCCACCGACAGGATCGTTCCAAATTCAGCTGCGACTTCAACAAGTGTCGTCCTGCTGTCATGCGAGCTTTGGCGGGCTTCTCCCGGCCACAACAGCACAGGGAGCGTGGTTTCAGAGGATAAACTTTCCTCCTTCCCCCTCGTGCCGTTAGCGCCGCTCTCCCTGCTCCCCCACAAATTACTACCTTATTATCTCTTTGCTCCTGTGTTTCTCGAGATATATTTTGGGGGCGTTAGCAGCTTTTTCAGAGCGGCGCACCCCGGCAAAAGCTGTGGCCTGTTTCCCCGCATTGCGCAAACGACCTGGCGTGGTTCGGCCCCCCCCCCCCCCCTCCTCCGAGCTTCGGGAAGAGGATCCATTTGTTGACGTTCTGACCCGCGGAATTTTTTCTATCCAGCAGCTTCCGGGCTTAAGAAGCCCTCCCGCTCTCTGAGCCTTCCTTGACATTACAACAGAGTTTTCGGTCCCCTCTTCCCAAGCCCGACCTGAGGCTCTTTCAAGGCATCTTTTTTTGAAATTGATCCTTTTTTCGCCTTGTTATCTCGAGAGAAGTTTGGCCTTTTCACAACACGACTAACCGTCGAGGATGCAGGATGTCCCCCTTCTTTTCCCCCCCCCGAATTTCGGATCTTTCCTCTCTCGCTAACCCTTTCGTCCGCATTTATGGCAAACTCAATCTGCTCCGTCCTTTTCGGGCCGGAAGGACTCAGTCCTCATTTCCACACCGACCTTGCCGTGCGCGCGCGGGGTCACGGGGACTCTTCCCCCCTCGGCTTTTTGCGAGTCCCTCCAGAAGACTTGTTCCAAATTTCGGAACCACGACGGACGAGTGGCCGCATTTCTTCGCCAGCATGGAACGAGCGATTACCTTTCCCTTTCTCCTGGGCCGCGCTTTTTTTTGCCAGGTATTCCCATCCTGACGATAGAGGATTGAACCTCTCGAGACGACCGCACACGACCGCGCAAAGGGCGACCGGCCCTGACTCCTTCTCCAATCGCGACGGATGTAACCTTTTTCGCCTCATTGGCACATAAAGTGCGAAACCCACGCGTGAGAATTCTCTCATTTGTAGATTTAAATAACTCGCTTCTTGTCAGCCCTGGAGCGCACCATCCATTTAAGGGACTTTCGCCCCCCCCCTCTCTTAAATCCTGAAAGCTTGGTATGAAAGATTGTTCCCCATATATGTTTGGCATAACGCTATATAGGACCCTCAGGTCCCTCCGTGAATTCTGTCGGGAAGATTGCCCCTTTTATCTTCTTCTGCCATTATGGCCCCCGCCTCCCTATCGCGTATAAATCGGGCCCCCCCCCCTTAACCCTTTGGTGGCATAAAGATGACTCACTCCTTCCTGGATTGCGACCCACCCAGCGTCGTGCACCACCACTTGACCTGCCCCTCCCATTTAGACTGAAAAGACTCGATTCCTCGCCAGACCCCGTAACCCAATGGGTCAATCCCGCCCTGGAGTCCAGGTTCTCCCCAGGCCCTTCGTGATAGGACTTTTGACCCCCATCTCGCAGTTAATCTTTATGCCGGTTCGTGAAGCAATGGAGGTGGTCAGCCCTAAGCCTCCGAAACATCCTTCGTGAGCTTCAAAAGTGCCTACTCTCCCTGACCGTAAGAGTAGACCCACTTTTACCCCTCCAATTTAAGCCTCCCCCAGTTAAGAACCCCCTTGACCAGCTGGTTCCTTGGTCTTTCAAATGGAAGTTGGACTCCCTGGTGAGCCCATCGCGCGTTCACGATAGATACCCCTTGCCCTTTACGAGATAGGTCTCTCTTCACGACCTTTTCTGTATTTTCCTCCGTCGCCTGCCAATGGGTTGAGTTCCCGCCTGCCTTGTGATGACGGGGAACGTCAACTTTCTTTGCTCAGAATTGATCCGAGTTTGCGATTACCTCCGAACGCGCGCCCGCACATAAAGATATTCAAGACCCCTTTCTCTGCTCATGGATGCGGAGAACTTCTTTCCCCTTTTAGGGCTTCTCAGTTGCTTTTTACTTACTTCAACCATGAGAAAGCGTCGTCTTAAAACCTTTTTCCCTTTTCCTCATTCCCCCTTGACCTTTTTCTCACATGAAACGTGAAAGATGATGGTCAAGCCCTCCGTGCGAATCCACCCCTTCAAGTTCACAGCCCCTCATACGATCTAACTGAGAAGGGTTGCCAGGTCTTTTTTTTTTCTTTCCTCCTTTACCTTTTTCAACCCAAAATCGATGACCCCTTGATTCTCCTTTTCCCCGGTGAAACCCTTCGTCTCGGCGCGCTGACCTTCCCGCCCCCCCGTCATTTTCCCTGCTTTTTCCTTAACGCCCAGCGACAGAGTTAAACTCTCCTTACGGTGGTTTTTGGCGTATGCGCGTCTGTGCGAACTTTTTTGAAGAGGCGTCTCCCTGCGCCTTTCCAGACATTTCCAGCACGGAGAGCCCCCCTCTCATCTGCTCTCGATCGCGGCCCCTGGTGTTTACGCGACCGGTCCCCCAGCTGCTTTTTAAGATTTAGTCTTGATAATCTCCACTCTTTTGATCTTTTCTGTCCCTCCGCCGGCAATGTCTAGGAGAAAGAATTCGTCATTTCTTCCAGGACGAGTTCCAAGATGCAGCGCCCCCCCCCGTCCTACGATGGAGTGTTTTTTCAAGTTACACAATCCGATTTTCCCCCCCCTCCCTTGACGCCAGATCGCAGCACCAACCCCTCTCCCCTTTATGGGATCACCTGGTCGGCGGCGCTGACCGCCCCCCCCCCTGACGGTCTGGTGTGATGGGCGGCATTTTCTGGCTTTTCATCGAACCCAAGCGAGTCACCTTCTAGTCCTGAATGTATTCGGCTAGCCTTTTCCCCCCGATTTTTTCCTGAGAGATATTTTCCCGGATCGCCAGGTCTTTTTCAGGCCTCCCCTTTATTTCATAGAGAGGCTTCTCTCTCTCACCTTCTGGATTTCCAAATTAATTGTCACTACACTGAGCGATTTCCCATCCTCGATCCAAACACCACCCGGCAAAGTCCTTTAAACTTTTGACTCCCCTCTGCGGTATTCCCCTCATCCAATAATTAATGTTGTCCTACGCTTCTAGATGTCCAGGTGTTTTAGCTCAAGAAAGACTCCCCCTTTTTGCTAAATTCGTCAACAAATGTTCCCTTAACCCTTCGTTTAGAATTAATTGCATTTTAGTGAATCTGTATCGTAAGTAAATGTCCTCTCTCTGCGAAATTCGCTGCTCTTTCCTGTTGGTTGTTTTCCCAATTGAGCTTATGTCATCTTCGGTTTTTTGACAATTGCCGAACTCAACTCCTGCACTGGGTTGTCCCTTATCATATAAGCCGAGAG
>Ga0179593_1489867_pt1 | contig 15581 bp, 19 predicted proteins | sample CZODoug2_1_08_16_FD_185931 | JGI IMG/M metagenome (GOLD analysis project Ga0179593, IMG submission 185931) | Vadose zone soil fungal communities from Angelo Coast Range Reserve, California, USA - CZODoug2_1_08_16fungal (PacBio error correction) | ecosystem: Environmental > Terrestrial > Soil >... | reverse complement strand
GAGATATGCGTGGTGGGGCTATTCTGTCCCGCTTGGGACTTTCGGATGCCGATGTATTTCAAAGTAATGACTCCTTTTGTTTCGCATTTTCCGGAAAGTTTCCTCGGAAATGTGCATGAGTTGAGATTACCCGACTTTTTTTAGCTTTTCCACGGGTACCCTTCTCCCTTGGCTACGTTTTGCCATTGCTTTCCGCATTCACGAGATACTGTAAACGATTTGAGGACCTTCTCAGACTTTACCGATCTTCTCTTTCCACTGGATCCCTCCCTTCCTTCTCCGCTCGCAAGCGCACGGGACTGGACGTTTTTTTCGGCTCGAGAAAGCCGCTTTTTAGTAATCACGGCTGACTTCTGGGCGTTCTCTCTCTTTTCTTCTTACTACTTCTATTGCCCTGCTAGACAGTGTGGCGGGCGCCTGAAAAGATAGTGGCACCTTTTTATTGGCGGGCTCTACCCGATCGGTTACTCTTACACTTCAATCCCTCAGTTCATTCATGTCGCGCAATCAGGGGTTATGTGTTAGCGAGGATAACGTTTTTCCAGGTGTTGACGCGTCCTCTTTTGTTGAGCAGAGATCCTTTTTTTCTTTAGTTTTCTTCGCGAACACCGCGCCCGCCTTGACCCGACATGAAAAAAAAAAAACCCCTCGGATTAAAGGGTAAATCTTTCTTTTATCGTCACCGCGGGGGTTTCCCTCTCCGGATTTTTTTCCGGTCTCGCTTCCCCACCCTCGCCGTAGGTCACTAAGCGGAGAACACACGAGCTTTCCTGAATTGCTGCCCCACTTACCCCGGCCGGATCTTCGCCATCTCTTTTCCTACCCCCGTCCTTCCTGGCCTATTGCGCCCTCGCCCTCTGATGGAATGCCCGAGGTACAGCTCTTTTGCTCCCGTTTCGTTATTCCCAGGCTTTCCTGCATCTTCCTCCCCGAGGCTACCCCGACTCGGAATGACTCCCGGCCAGGGAAACGAGACGCTTCCTCGAGGACCTTCGGCCGTCTCTCTTTCTCATAAACTCTTCCCCCCGGCGCACGGCACCATCTTCAAACCCTATGTCTAGAGGAACATCATGGAAGTTGGCGTTGACCAAGGCTATTATCGATCCTTTTTTTTGACTACCCTAAGTCGCCTTTTGACATAAACACCCTAGGTGCGCCGATGGCTACGGTTCCCGTGACCTCTCCCCCCTACCCGAAGCTCCCTGCCCGCTCACTCCTGCGGGCCACAGCAGCGACAATCGGACATCGACGGCTTGCCTTTTTTTTTTCTGAAGTTTCACGCTCAACCTCTCACCCACCCTTCCCCGATCATAGATTAGACAGAAGCTTGTCGCTCCCCCGAAGGGTAAGCCGGCAAAGTGACTGCACGTCTTCGCCGTTCTCCCCCCCCTTCTTCCAACTCCGATATGATCAATTTGTAGAAAGAAGCTTTCCACACGTCCCCCCCAGACTTCCCACGAGGCAGAGTCTTCTGCCTTTTTTACCCGCAAGAAAGAAGTTCTTAAGAGCGACTTTCTGATGTCCTTCAGCCATCAGGTCTCTTTTTAGACTTCTCCCTTCCTTACTCATCTTGTCTTTTCAGAACAGCATCTTTCCTATCTCAGCAACGACGAGATCTTTCTGAATGTGAGAGTTGCTTCTGTGTTTATTCCCTCCTGATAACTCCCTACCTCCCCGATTCCTTCTATTTTTTCTTTAACTCCTCTGGCCCGGAGCGCCCGTCCCTTTAAACGAAAATTGGGGGTAAGGAACGCTTAAACATTCGTACATTTTTCCAGGTTTGCCTCTCTGCGACATCTCTTCGGCCGATCACATTTGATTTTTAGATAAGAGACCTTGTAGTTGAGAAACTCTCTCAGCTTGGAATCCTACTCTCCCATCCAGACTTCCTTTTAGCTTCGGAGCGCTACTCTTCGGGCAACTTTCCCAGGTAGGAAGAGTAAATGTAAATATAAGGAGAATCTCAATTTAACCCCTTGTTGAGTCCTAAAAATCCCCTCTGTTTGCGATGGCTCAGAAGATGCAAGAAGAAGTCAGACGTACTTCTCGTTATGGTTCTTTCGGGACTCTTACTTGTAGCGTTATGCTTTCATAAACCCTACGTGAAAAAAACGCTGGGAAATTCCAATTCCAACAATCAGGATAAGGACATAGAATATTTATCCCCTGGGCTTGTCCGCCCCCTCCCTCTGGCGGGGCGGGATGTTTCGGAGAGTTAGATTAGTTCTTTTACCCCGCTGTCGACTTTTGGAGATATTTCCAAGGCCGGCTCCTTATTGAGGTAAATTCACCGGTGGGCGCAGGTCGCGTTTCTGCTCAGGTTTCCTGTCGAAATGGTTACTAGATGTACCCGAACCCCCCAGAACGCTGGGTAAGGGAAATTTCTCGACTACACCTCGTTTCCTCTGGCTGCGTTCTCTTCCCCCGCCGTTTTTTTCCCCCGGTCCCCTCAACCGGCAGGATGTGCCATTTTGATCACCTTCCACGAGCCGCTTTGGCCAGCGCACACGCGCCCTGAAATCTGGTCTTTTCATGGATACTTTCCTCTCTAACTTCACTCCTTCCCTATTTTTCTAGAGGTCTTCTCTACCCACAATCAGCATATCCTCAATTTTCGAGGTTTCCAGCGGTTGGACTATCAGCTTCTGATTCGTCTCTCTTCTTTTATCCCCCCTGACCGTCCCCCTCAATGCCGGCGCTTTTCGAACTCCAGATCCTATTGGGAGGTGGCGCATGTTTTTGATTGTGCCTTTTCTTTTTTTGGCTCTGCCATTTGTGGAATTTCTGGAACCATCGTATTGTCTGTGGTAAAGGAAGATCTGATAGGAAGAATTTTTTGGGATTAGCTTGGATGTTATTGCGCGGTCAACTGTTTCACCTTTCTTGCCGGTATGACAACCCCTTCAATGAAATTAATTCGGTCTTTTAACTGAAATGTAGCAGAGTTTTTTTAAAATTTTTTTCTTTCAACCCCTCGCTCCTTCACATGAGGCCCTGAATCGATACCTTAGTATGAAAGAAGCATCCTTTTTGTTGTTGTGTTCACTCGTGCCAGGGCCCCTTTCCACTCGTCTTCGGGCGCGGCCCTTTTCGTTTCAGAATGCTTCCACCCCGAGTAGCAATGTAAGTCCCTTGGGATCTCAAGCCTTCAACCTTCGGAACGAACTCTCCTGCCGGATACACCCCCTTTCTTAAACGCATGGTTATGGGTAGTGATTTGAGTCGGGAAAGAGTTTTCGATCCTTATCCCCCCACGTTTCCCTTCCCGTCCCTGATGGGCGATATGAAAGTGTCTCGATGTAGTGACCTATCTTTCTTTATCCTCCCCGTCTCGCCCCCCCCACACCCCCCCCTTTTTAACTGATGAAAACGTGCTTCTTTTTTTGAGACGGCGCCCACTGTATAAGTCCGAGAGGATAGGAAAAACCAACTGGTAAGCATATCTCTCTTTCTTGTTGTGGTGTTTTTTGTGTGTTTTGTTTGTTTTTTTTTTTTTTCTTTGGCAGATAGCCAGAAAGTCGTCGAAAGTTTATCATTGAAAGTCCTTTCGTGTTTGTGTTTTTTTTTTATTTCCATCCTTCTCTTCATGTAGAGCCTGTGCCAGGATTGAACCCTGAAAATTACAGTTACGTTTCCCCTTTCTCCTTGCATGGTCCTCCAGGGGATCCCCTGATCACGGGTTGTCATGTCACACTCCCCACAGTGATGTTATCAGTTTTGTAGCTTCATGAACTTTTGCAGGTCGAGGATGTAGAGCCTTCGGTTTGGACAACCTTTCTTTTCCCCATCCCACGTCACTGAAGCACTTCCGGGCGTACCTTAGTGGAAGTTCCCCTTCTGTGTCCACAACCTTATTTTTTTCGGTTGATCGAGAGCGGAGCAAAGTATCTCTCTCTTTTAATAATACTACTGTTTAGATATCCTACCCTGTATCCTTCCCTCTGGAACAATTCGGGTTTTCCAGTGAAACCCCTCATGAAATCATCCCCCCGATTGCCTGTCTTCCTGCACTGCCCCCCACCTTGTCGTGAATGCGAACTCTTTTCTACATCATTAAAACACGCAATTTTTGCCCCCCTCACTGGGTTTTCGATGACAATGTCCGCTCCGTTCAGGAACAATGGAGGTAAAATTATTTTGAACAGGAATCCTTTCGTAAACCATTTCAATACCGGGGCACTACCCTCGTTCACGCGAGGTCCTGATGTTTCACTCTCTTCGAAAACCGTGCAGATTTTTCCTTTTGCGGGCGCGCGTTTGAGCGGGAGGCGTCCCTTTTCCCGCTCCCCGATCAAGACTGGCACCCGGGTTTGGAAGTATACCCCCGGAAAAGCCTATAAGTTTCGTATACTTCTTTTTTTGTTACTATATCCCTTGCCCACGCGCTCGTCAGTGGAAGTGAACTTTGCAATACATCTGTCCCTGTTCGCAGTCATGTTTTTTTAATTGTCTTTTTACGGCCTGTTTTCGTATAATTGTGTTAGACGCATCCCCCTGCAGTATTTGGCACTACAAACCAATACCCAGTAGAATGTTGCTGCTAAACCTAGTGTAGTCAGGTTAGCGTATTTTTTTGGGAGTGAGTTCTTAACATTTTCTTTTTTTCCTCCGTCATCGAGGCCGGCGGCAATGTGATTTTTTTGTGAGGCGGCCTGCCGGCGGATGGCGCTTCAAGGCCAACACCCCTCGCCCCTCCTTCTCGATTTCATTTCTGACTCTTGATTTCGTCGCTGTGCAGAGGTTCCAGAGCGTATTAATTTCTCCCACCTTGGCTTCCCCAGGGCTTCCCTCCTAAGGGGTTTCGGTCTAGATTGGTGGTGGTCCACGGACCGTCCCCCCCAGGCAAACAAAAATCCCTCGACCGCCGCCCGTTTCTTCCATTTTCGCCTTCCCTTATTTCCCGCCAAAACCCCTCTCGGGTGGCTCTCAGTCCCCGGGTACCGCTTCGGATTTCAAAGGGCTCCTCCCCCAAGTCTGCCCCGAGGATCCAAAAAAACCCCAATGGCCCTGCAATCCTAACCACCCGTCTCCATGTACCACCTCCCTGACCCTTTTTGGCGCGCCCCCCTCCGGGCCCTTTGGCGGGATGGTGAAGTCGTGCCATTCCCCAGCGGACCTTCTTTCTGAGACGTATTTCGTTGACATCCCAAACGTCGGCTTTTAGCAACCTCGAAAGTAATTCTATGCTGATGTGGATAAGTTTGCCCGACCTCTCCTTTCCTTTTGTACAAGCCCGAAGAGTCCCCCAGATTAAGTCTGGCTTCGTTCCTACCTCCTGATGTTCCTTTGATTGATTGCCTTTATTTCCCCTTTGATCGCTAGTGATGGAAAGGGACTCGCGTTCGGGGAATGAGCGGATTACCGACACAGTGACGTTCGATTTTTGGACCCGACGCAGCCCGTCCCTGTTAACAGAGCTTTGTGTCTCTGATCCTGGGTTTCACCTAGGGATGTATTTAGTTAGGTTGAAATGGAGTTCCCGATATTCTTATATCCGATCGACCAGCGCTGGTTACATGAAAGATCTGTGGGTGATGGACAAGCGCTTCCTTCTCCATTCCCGCCTGCAGACGCTTCGAGAGGAATTATCTTGGAAAATAGCAAACACTCCGCCCCTCCTTTCCCGGCGTGTTTTCGGGGCACACTACCTTTGTTTTAAAATCCTATTACGCTCATGAGAGGGCTCGCTTTGTGTTTAAGGGGGATCCTTCCTTACTGTGCAGATTCCTCTCTCGGAGCCACTCTCCCCTCGCTGCGGGTAGAGGATTCCTTTCTTCTTATCAGGAAGAGTCACAGGCTGGCGCTTTTAGTCCGGCTTTTTTGTCCCTTCATGTACTTGGACTTAGATTTGAAGACCGATCCTCGTGATGTTCGGCCGTACCTTAGGAAATAAGGGCATATGGTATCAAAAAGGAGGATGTACACCTTCCGCACACTCTCCTTAGTTGTTCATCCTCCGTTTAAGGGCCGAAGACATGATGTAAAGAAGGCTCATAAACACCCTTCCCCCAAATCCTCGGCTTGCTTCGTTTGGTTCGGAATCGCTTAGGCGTCCCCATGTGGGAGGGCTTGTACGTCAGGCGTTTCCCCTTTGTGTCGGAGGCCCCGAGCAAGCTTCTTTTCACGGCGGCCCCGAGCGGCTCCTTATCTGACTTTATGACCCTGCCATCCGAACCCGCGAAAATCCTGGGAATAGAGGGACTTGTGATGACGGTTTTGACGTGATGTTAGACCTCCGGACTATGTCTCTTCTTCTTTCCCAGGCTCAATGAGACCTATGATGGAAACTCGGATGTCCGCCTTTCGTCCTTCAACCCGCTATTTCTGGAGGGTCACTTCGGAGAAATCCCTGGGCAGCGTGATGATGGTCTCGACTAGTGTACATCTTTCTGGCTAATTCCGGTTTTGGAGGTTTCTGGGGGCTTTCTTCGACCCGGCGTGGGATAAGTAAGCTCCGGAAATTTTCCTCCTTTTGGACATCTTTTTCCAACTTTGGCGGCGATAGTGTCATGGTGTTCGTTGGTCAGGGGATGAAGGCATTTTGTGGCCTAGGTGTCGCGTTTTTACCGACCTTTCACCCTCAATCAGTGAGCCTGGTGTGGGTCTTGTCTGATGGAGGTTGCGGATGAAGAAGGAGTTTCTTATTAACGCCCTCGCGTTTCTCCGTGGTTTTCGCTGTCCACCTCATCAGGACGAAAGCGGCGCACTTGGGTTCTTATAGTCGCTCCATGGTGTGTTCACCCCCGTTCTCTTCCTACCGAATAGTTCCTCTTTCCAACCAGGTCATCGCCCCCTATGTGAAGCGAGACTTAGTTTTGCAAGGAATGTTTTTTTTTGCGTCGAAAGGTTCTGCTGTGATCTTCCTACTTTCTTTCTCGTTTCCCCCCGTCCCCCTGTAATTCGGGCCCTTGCTTTTTGGGCCCTGGACTTGGTTTTTTCAAGAGATATTTAGGGAGAGGATATCCGCGCTAAGTAGCCGTGAACTTTTTCCCTTCCGGGGGTTTTTTTTTTACCCTATCCCTCTCCCGGCAAGAAATGTTTTGTTAAGAGGGTAAACTAGATCCGAGAGAGCTTTTCAATTCACGGCGTCCTCGGGGTTACTCCCCTTTCTTCTTCTTGCCGTCCTGGTCTGCCTTCCTTCTTCGCGGCTGATGTTTTTCGAGAGGAGGGTTATCCGCTTTCGGTGAACGACGGAGAGGTGCCGGACTCCTTTAGCATCCTACGTGTCCCCCCCTCTCTCTGGACCTTTTTTCCCCTCTCCTTTGCTCCTTGGGTGACAGATGGCCACCAAGACGTCAGAGTAACGGTCCGGCAAACGCGTCATGTCTTCTTCTGGCTGCGCTTTTTCATACCTCCTGATCGCAGGATTTACATACTCCTTGTTGTTTTTGATCATGGCGCGTCCGCACCGTTTACCGTGATAATCGCGCCACACCCGCTCCCGGACGTGAGCGAACATTTTTACTTTTTATGCAGCTTCCCTCGGGCTCAGTCCTGATCTCTCTTCTGGCCGGCACACGACGTCTCGAAGATGGCAAAGATCTTTCCCGACAGCAAGGTCTGGCTCTTTACGCCCAATTTTATGAACCCTCGCTTTCGTTTTCCAGCAGCGCTACTTCTTTGGTCATATGCCTTGCCCCCCCTTTCCAAGGTACGTCCTCCGGAAGCGTAGCCATTTTCGAGATAAGTAAAGCGCCTTTCTCCTTGCCTCTTTCCCGTATCTTTTTTCCCGTTTTCCGTTCGCGACCAGTTCTCGGTGCTGGGAGAGATTGCCCTGTAACGTGCTCGGCTTCTTCTGAATGCGAGGCTCTTCCGAATCTCGCGCCGGCTTTTCCCCTCTCCTTTCACCGCGAGGTACACCGTCCTATCCGTCGGCAGTCGGGTAGTTTTCCCCCCTTTCATAACGTGCACCTTTCCCTTTACCCCAGCTGCAACCCCACTGCGCCTTCTTTTTCCTATGACATTTTGGTTTCCTGGCCTAGTCTGTTCTTTTAGACATCAGGGTGAAACCCCCCACAAACAAAAACTTTGCCAGGAACTTACTCGATCGCCCCCCTACGTTGCTTTTCATTTCCTGGGTTCACCCAGTGTATTACCCGTAACCTAAGGCCGCACGAGTGAGATGACGCGGTGAATCTCTCTTTTTCCGCAGCGCGTCCCTACTCCCTCTCTTTTTTCTTTTTTAGCCATCCTTCCCGAGACAGGACCGGTTCCCTTTCTTCCCTCCTATCATTATCCCTTCACACCTCCCACAGACCACTGTTTTTTTCTTACCGAAGCATCTGTGTCGAAGCGCGTCTTTTACGTTCGTCAGGCTACTACACCCTTTTCGTACTGATCGTGGTCGAAAAACTCCCCCAGAGTCGTAAAATCCTATGATCCCGAAGCTTCTGTTTTTTCCCACTTTCTCCTCTTTTTTTGAAGCCCCTCTCGTCTCGGTCCTCCTTCTCCGTTGGCCGGGACCCGAAAGAAAGTTGAAGAGTCTTTCGACCGGATGATAGCGAGTTTTTGAGCGCCATCAGCCTTTTCACTCCTGTTTTCTCGCAAGTCTTCGTTCCACGCGCGTCTTCCCCTTCATCTATGTGAGCGTGTTAGTGAGGCCGGTGTATGCTCCCCCCGAAGCAGATAACTCAAGCCGTCGTTCTTCGCCCATCATGGTCCCCTGACCCCGCCCACGGCTTCCTCCCCCAGGTAAACGCCTTTTGGTACGGACCTTCAAGGGAGTCAGACCTTCCGACCGCCTGTTCCCCCCTTTTTCGAGAATTCTTTTTCCTTTCGATCTGGCTTCTCCCGATCACCTTTCCTGTCTCAAGAATAAGCGTTTCGTTGCGGTACTCCTTTTGCCACTTTACCACACCTACATCCTCCCTTCCTTGGCTCTCTCTCGAGCGGTGCAGAGCGAGATCGTTTGATCGGGCACGTCCTACATGTCGTTTCCTTCCATCTCTTCCCCCTACGCGCCCCCCGGTACTCCCCCCTCCAGGGTTTTAAGGAACTCAACGGGGACGTTTTTCGCTGCCAGCCTTCCCAACTCCCTTTTCGCCTACTTTGCGCGTTTCAGTCACTTTCTCGGGACGACTCTCAAGGTCGGACGTTTTTCCTACTATACACCCCCCCGCTTCGCCTCACAGGCTTTCTTTTTATAACGCCTGAATCGTTCCCTCTATCCTTTGTCCCCCCCTTGCCCCGGCCCGCGCTTTTCCTGTATTCGAGGGGTAGGGGTTAGTCAGGGAGAGGAATTCTTACTCTTGACTTCAGCCGTGCAATGAGTAAAGTAGCACATTTAGACCTTTTGCGCCCTGCACAAACTTGCGGCCTTCATCACAAGGCCTCTAGGGCGACTAAGGGTGATATAAGGACCTTCCCCTCCTTAACGCCTTTAGATAACTTCAAGCCCCAGTAAAGAAAGTCTTTTGTAAGGCCCGGACAGTCTTCAGCCCTTCTCGCGTGTACGGTCGGCGTTTTCCCGTTTACCTTTTTTTGCCGGGGTCTGGTCTTACAACGGCAGGTATCCCTTTCCCTCGGATCACAATTCCCCCCCCCCTGAGTCCGCTCTTTTCCATGAGAATCAATTTTCGACATATGCAAGCTCATTCGAGGCTTTGAAGCTTCCGCCCTCTTCGTCTGAAGGCCACGCCGTCGTTCTCGGTCGGGGTCCTCGACTTATCCACAATAAGCATCCTTACTTTGGTCCTTTCTTTTTTTCCTATTAGTTCACCCTCGCTTCTTGCCTCCCTTTCCGCTGGGGACTGCAAACCCCCATTGGCGCAACCGTCGAAACATCCAAGCCTTCCGCTTCGTTTTCGCTAATCCCAGGTTTTTACTTTTCATGTGCTCTTTTCTTGCCATTTCCTAAGGTGGCCACTTTCGTGTGTTGGGATCTACGCCTCTTTGGGAAGCCCATTTTGGACAACTATTTATGAAGGGACAGTTGATCAGGTCCCCATTCTTATTTTCTGCTGAGGGCGGAAAGCTGTTTCTTTCAGGCGCAGCGGCCATGAGACTGAGAGGGGTCGGGCTCCATGATGGTTGTTTCCCCCTTTCGGATTTTGTATCCTTGCCCTGCAATTCCTTCGTGCGCTTGTGAACCGCATTGTTTTAAGCTCAGACAGCCTTTTGGAAGAATGAAATTTTCGCTCTTTTTGGTTTCCAGCTGTCCCCCTCCCCTTTTTATTACTCAACCTAATCCCACGATCCATGCTTCCCCTCTCATACTTCTTCGTATGCCCGCATTTTAATGTTCGCTATTTTTTGCGTGAATTTGGGTCCGCCGTTCCTTTCCCTGCCCGCCCCCACCCGTCCCTGATGCACTTGCGGCCTTTTCAGGTTCCGAAGGCGAAGCCGCGAATGTAAGTTGGTTTGGGCTCTCACGCCCCCTCCCAACCAGGCCAGTCTACCCCCCCGAAACTCGTTTCCCCTATGCCCACATTCTACGCTAAAGCTGGTTATTGTCTGTAGTTGATTTTTCAGCGGACTCTTTTTTTTTTTGCGCGCTTCACCCTCCCCCTTCCTCACTAAGTTAGACAATTCCCCAGAGACTTTTACTTCCTCCCTAAAGCATAGCTCTGGACAGATTGCGTGACAAGTTTATCCAGATCTGTTCTTTCCCACTCCTTTCCCTGCCAGTCTTGATTAGTATCTCAAATGACCGTCGTAGACAGGTAAACAAAAACCAGTCCTTCGGCGTAGAAGGAGCCTCCGTATAGATCTTTTTAGGATAGCCCCAGATTGACATATGATCTACAAGAGAGAAGCATTGGGACCGCGCTTCGTAAAAAGTCTCCTCTCCATTCCTTCTTGGCTTTTTGAGAGCCCCATCCCGCCTCCTCGTGACGATGTAGAGGCCCCCGCACCGGATTGAACTGGACCCCATCAGACAGTTTTCTTTGATGACGGGGAACCCACCCCATGTCCCCCCCTTTTTCCCCTGCTTTCTCTCTGGATTGCATTTATTTCAATGACCGAGGCCCTTGATGTTATCGATTTTCAGGCGCCTTCAGAAACTTTTGCCGGTCGAGGATGTAGACTAGCCGTTGTTCTCCTCTCTTGCGGGTGGCGCCGCACGGAATCCAGTCAACGGGACATATGCGGGCGCAAATCGTGACTTCAGCTTGGTTTTCACCACTTTGTCTACGACGGTATCGAGAGCGATCATAGACAATGTAGAGATATACTCTTTTTTTCTCCCTCCTTGGTGTTTCGATCTCTCAGTTGCTCGCTTGATCGCTTCTCCTATCTGAGACCGGGTTTCGCAAAAATGAACCTGGAGGTTCACAGCCCCGAAATTACCTCTTGGACTCTCTTTGCCAGTGCGGAGATCCTCTCGGGCCGCCACCCCCTCAGGTTGTAGTGCCTCCGAAAACGGACCCTTCCTTACACCATACTATCCCCTGGCAAGCTTTTTCCGAACAAACCTGTTCATAACATCACCTTCGGGCATTCCCAATGGAAAGTGATAATTAAAGGAAGGCCCTACCCCTGGCTTTCCAATGTTCACCCGGCACCCCTCTTTTCCCACGAAAGGCTCCCAGAGTGTAACTCCCCCTTGCACAGGTTTTGCTCTACTTATAGTAACGGCAGGATTGCTGGGATGTTCCTCCTCCAGTAAGAACCTCTGCCGATTGCCCCCCCTTTCGCGTTGCTTCTTTTGAGAACGTTTTCCTCTCCGGGACGGTCACGAACCGATGAGATCGGTACATCCCTGACTTCAACTTTTGGCAGTAATCTTGGCAACCCCTCCTCGAGACGGGCTTTGCGTCTCGAACGGCGACGGTTTTTTTTGTTCCGGCGATTACTATGCTTGCCTATCCCGAACCTCCGAAACTTTGACTGGCGGGCATCTCTAACTCTTATTTATGGGGATCACTGTCCCGTCATCGTCACAACATCTCTTCTGCCGGGAAGGACTTCTCGGTGGCCTTCTTCGAAGTGTTCCTGGGCTGTTCGCTCCGAAGGACGTTTCCTCTGCCCGAATCCCCTCCGTTAAACCAGCTTTAGTAGAATGTTTGATTAGCCGAAACCGACGAGTGTCGGTTTCAGGTTCTGCTGCGTTTTTTGTCCTTGAGATAACAAACCTCACTTGGACGCGCTTATATTGACCCTTCAGTCCTTTCGGCGCGACCTTCTTCGGCATCAGTCCCGCGATGGGGTGCCTCTTCCCCCTTTCACGGCGGACCCCTGGCTATCTTCACTTCCCAACCAACCCCTCGCTCACATTCTGCTGCTTTCACAACGATTTAATTTCTCCCAGTATTCGATTTCAGGGTTATCAGGATCGAATCGGACGTCTTCGCTTTTTTTTCTCTCTTCTCTGGAACACAACCTCTTTTTAATGTCATTTTCCAAAACATTCGGGCGGCTCTCCCCCCACATGGCGGTTCCCTTTTAGCCGACAGGACTCCTTCCCCCTTATGACCTGTGGTGTTTCTCCCAGACCCCTTTGAAAACTGTCCGTGCCCACCATCATGTCTTGCCCGACCCCGCTCCTGGAGCAGTCAGCGGGCGCCTCAGCCAGGCTTCTTCTTCCCCCCATCAAACATAAGGATTCTCTGCCCTTGTACATTTGGACCAGATATCAATAACTTCTGGGCCCAAGGGCGCGTCCCCCCAAAGCTGACTGCGAGAGCCAAAAAACATACACACACCCCTTTTATCTCTTCCGCCCAGTTCAAGAACAACCCCCCCCCCGTTTCCATTAGACTCAAGGGCTCCTCCCCCACCACATGATTCCCCCTGGAGGTCAGCCCTCCCGAAAGCCCCCTTTTCCTTGCGGGGATGGTTGGTCAACGGTGCTGCCTTCACGTGCACCAGCTTCTCCGTTTCTCTGATGAGAAGAATCCTAGCCCGCTTGTCCCCCTCTATCCAACCGCTCTTTTCGCCTCGGAAACACCCTTGGAATATGATGATTGTGGATCCTTCGCTAAGAAACCTGCCCGAGAAACTGAAGGTCCCACTGCCTTCAGACTGCATATGTCTCTGCTACAGCATTCAAAAGCCTCCCCTCTCGCGGCCTTTTTTAGAATGATGACAACGGTTATTGCTTCGCCTTTTCTTCGGTGATAGGGCGGTTTCCAGGGAGAGCGGGCCAGCGGGGAAGTTCTTTCTCTCAGGGATCCTGACGTCTTCTTTCTGACCCGACCCGGCGGGCACCGTTCACGGAGTTTAAGGACCGAAGCTCTGCCCGCGGGGTTCACCTCACTGGACGATTCTGGCTTACCTGGCTCACCTCGGGAGTACGGGGGAGTTCGGGTACTTCCTGGCGTTTCAATTTTTAGGGTCCCACTCTGCCCCCCCCCTTTTCCAAGAGCGACATGGTTCTGCCCGCCGACGGGTGTTTTGCTGGACCGCAAGCTTGTTCCGGCCCGTGTCCTACTACTCCCCCTTCGACCCTCGGCTTTTGTCCCTTTAGCGCTCCGAAATTACCCGGACCCGGCCCTCTTGACACCTCCCAAGACCTCGAATTTACGGGTTCCGGGCTGTGCCTTCAAAGCTCGTTAAAACTCTTTTCTTCCTGCGGTTCTCTCTTTATACTCTACGCTCTTTCGTATTGTAGACAGTCTTTGGAGAAGTTCTCCCGCGGCGAACCCTTGTCGTAGGTCTTTTTCCTCCAACTTGTTCCCCTCCGTTCTAGTACTTCCAGGCGTTTTCGATCGGATGAGCCATCTGCAACCCGGCACCTTTCTGCTTTTCTTCTAAATTTTACTGGGGTATCACATGTCTTTCCCTAAGGAGATTTACTTGGGACCGGCGACAGTTGGAGGGACGTGACCCTCCCTCTCCCCGGTACGATCGCGCTTTTTTCCGACCCCGTCGCGACAGCGGCTCCCCCAGGTTCGGTTTCCCCCCCAAGGAGAGTACAGAGATGGACGATGTTCTCCGTGGACCGCCAAGACAAGTTGAGGATATTCCTTCTTTGCCAATCATCTTGATCGCCTCACGCCTCACCCCCCTAGGTGGTTACCTTTTCATCCACAACCGTCCACGAGGGAAGGCCTGGGTGTCGAAGACTGGTACTTCAAAATGTGTTCTTTGAAGGTAACGGGCGTCCAAACTCCCCCTTTTTTTTTTTTTATTGTCTGAAAGGGCCTTCCTATTTCATCGTATTCTCCCCTCCTGCCGAGACAGCGGCGGGGCCCCGGCTCGGTAGGCATTGATACGGCTTCCCTTTTGGCAGACCTGCCTCCCACGATGAGACACCTCGCACATCGTCGACTTATCGCTGAGGGCGGACGTGGTTATACTGCTGTTCGAACTCGGGCTGAAGATGAGGAGGCATTTTTTTTTTTTTTTTTTTTTACCCTCTCAGGCGCGCGCAATGTGGTCTACCCCTCTGCGTGAGGAAGAGCTTTTCTTTCTTTCGAAGTCTCTGTCTTCTCGGTTTCCCGGCAACCGGCTGCCTCTTTCCCTTAGAAGGGATGAGCTTCTGCTTTTATACGAGGAATAGTTAGTCCCCCCCTCTTGGGTCCTTTCTTAAGCATTTTATTGTGGCCCTCTCGTTCTTTTCGACCGGAGCGACGATAAGTAAGTATTCCGGGACCTGGTGTGGTGTTTTTTCTTCCCGGGCACACCACCGCCGCCCAGGCCCGGCGGATCTTGCGACAATGTCTTGATGGAGTCGCTCGTATGAAGTCGGGGGTGACTTTCTGGCTGCTCTCGGGTGTCTTTCTGCAGGCTGGTGGATGCAAGAGGGGGGTCGCTTATCCTTCTCCAAAACGAAGCACGTCAAGCCCCCCCCTAGGTCCGGGGTGCCTCCCTCGATGGCTTTCTTCAGGAGTTTTTTTTCTGCAGGGTATCACTCTTCCTCCCCTTCGGAGCAGGTTGTACTCGGGTTCGAACTGCTGTGACGCCGTCTCAAAATAGTCCGCAAGTTTTTTTGTCTCTCTTCCCGAGCGGCCATGTGTTTTTGGGTGCATTTTGAAGTAGATCCTCAAAAGCCCGGCTTTGAAACCATCACCCTCCCAACGTACTGCGCCTGTTTCTCGCACTCTTTTTTAATGTGAAATTTTTAAGGTGCAAAGTGATTGCCGGCTTCTGCTACCCGACGGCGACCAGAGGTTGCCCCCTTCACGGGTCAGATCTTTCGGCGCGTGGGCACTTCTTTTTTTTCCCCTTTCACGACTTTTCGAGATACAAGGCTACGAGATTGTCAGAGCCGGTTAATGCTCGTTGCTCTAAAAGAGGAAAGCCCTTTCCCTTCCTCTTGACCACTTCCATCTCTCCATTCGCGAGCCTATTTCTTCACACAGGAGTTACTTTCCGCTGATGGCTATTGTACTGAAAGTTGAAGGACCTGGTACGGTGATGATGGCGGCGGTCGTCGGATGTGCGACGAAGCGATTGTTTCTTCCCTCCCTGGTCGTCCTTAACTACGGCGTAGGTGTTTCTTCATGAGAAAGTGATTTCTTTTTCGCCTGAACTTTTTTTTTCGGGAGTGGACTTCTTTCTGCCCCCAATGAATTACGAACGGCTGATCGGGACGATGGAAATACAGCACCCCTTACCCGTTGATTTTTACCGGTTTCTTGCGACGGTCTTTTAGACAGGTTTTCGAGAGGATCATGACCTACCGTTCGGATCTGTCT
>Ga0179593_1810518_pt1 | contig 15582 bp, 19 predicted proteins | sample CZODoug2_1_08_16_FD_185931 | JGI IMG/M metagenome (GOLD analysis project Ga0179593, IMG submission 185931) | Vadose zone soil fungal communities from Angelo Coast Range Reserve, California, USA - CZODoug2_1_08_16fungal (PacBio error correction) | ecosystem: Environmental > Terrestrial > Soil >... | reverse complement strand
TCCGAACCCCTTCCCCTTTCGCTAACCTGTCCCAAAGACACCTAGTCTTCTTTGACGCGCCGCCGAAGTTCCCTCTTCCTTCCTGAACAGACTTGGTGGGGTTTTTTTTCTAGACAAGGCTGCCAAAGATGGCGCACTTCGATCTTGGGCCCTTTCCCCCCTTTTTTTTCTTTGGAGGGTCGTCAGTCAACGCACGGTGACTGCTCTTCAGAGACCTGGACCCCCCCTTTTACTCCTCTCCACCGATAGACACTTTTTCTTCTAAGCAGGTTTTTCCCTCATCTTACGAGATGCATCTATTCCGTGGTGATATCTCCTGCCTGGCTCTTCCTTTTCCGAGCTTTTCCGAAGCAGTCTCCAGATCCATCCTCTTTCCCTCCAGATTGACGGTACTTGGTGTGATCAGGGCTGCAGAGTGAAGACGCCTCCTTCTTTTCATTCTTCCGTTCTCCAGATTTTCTGTTTCACTCCCGACCTAGCCCTCTCCTCCTGTTGCAGTTCCGGAATGTCGAGCGCTCTTTTTGGCTTTTCCCGATCTGCAGGAATTGCCCGCTTTTTTGCCTCCCGCTGTTTGCCCACTGGCACTCATCCCCGACCTTCCCTCTTTTTAGACTTCTTCTGGTTTGTTGCACCATGAGTTCGGATCATAGCTGCCGGAGTCTTCGTGTAATTTCTCTGATCTTTCCAACTTTTTTCCGGCAGCAGAGATTGACTTGGTATTTCGTCGTTTCGACCTTACCTGATGAGACCAATTTCCTCACACGGTCTTTCTATCCGCTCTCCAACTTCGCTCGAGACTTCCCTCTTCCGAATCTATCTATTAAAAATCCCTCCTTTCGCCACCCCTCAAGAGCCCCTACCGACAGCCGATCGGGACTGGCTACTAGGGATCTACCCGACTATTCCCTCTACCCCGTATAGTCCTCTTGTTGATTTTTCGATTTCCATCTTTAATCCCCATAATCCTTCGTGGCAAGACCCCCTCCCTTTCTTCCCTGAGGGCTATCCCCGAATTTTTGCGACGGAGGGCCCGGCGAGATACAGGGTCTTCTAAGGCCAGCCCCATTCTATCTGTAGATTTCTCCAGAATTTCCGCTTTCCCTCCAAAGATCCTTTTCCCTCTCGATTACCGGTAATCCCCTCCCTCACCCTTCTCGAACTTCCTTCGTCAAGGAATCCCACGCTATCCTGTGAAAGACCAGAAGGAATGGCAGACGCAGCACTTCTTTTCCTCTCTCCCTTTTTCAATCCGATCGCCAATATCCCATGCCCAATTCGCGCAGATTCCTTCCCCTCTCTGCTGCATACCCCCAAGAGATTTAATTCTAGCGGAGCCTCCCCGACGCTCCGATGGGGTTTCACAATCTCCCCTTGCCCTCTCACTTTTAGACCCGCCAGTCCCACCACCTCAGCTCCCTTGGTCCTCCCAGCCACCCTCTCCCATCCAGCGCCACTCCTGCTCTCACGAAGCGACCTGAAAGGCCTGCATAGACGCAAGACAGGTTGCCGGTAAGATGTCCTCCTCAGCCACTTTTCCCTTCAGCGGCACCACGCCAGGATCGTTCCCTCTAGTGATCCATCAATTTTGACCAGAACCCTCCTACGTTTGGCTCTCCTTTCCGCCCGAACTTCCCCCTGACAAGGACCCCCACCTCTCCCCCGTTGTTTTTTGAATTTTCTATTCGGTTGATGTCTGGATGGCCCTTTCCAGGCTCTTTCTTGCTGTGATTTCATTCAATCAGATGGATGTTGGCTATAAAGAGACTTTTCTTTTCCTCTTTTTTCTCTATTACTTTATCGTCGGCATAGGCCCCTTCCAAGTTCCTGTCGATTTCTCCAAGTAAGCTGTATACTTGGAGAGAAGTAGAGGAAGAATGGACCATAACGCTCTCTGTCTGTTACTTTTCTTCTTTTGTTTCTTGGGATAAGCGGCTAGGCCTATCGCTACTTCTGATTGCTTCCTTCTATGCGATCGCGCTGAAAACTGACCTATCCCTCAGGATTTCCGTCTTTTCTCCCTCGCGAACGTTTGGGGAAGGAGCTGACCACTAGGTTAGTTTCTCCCGCTTTTGTCAAGTCTTTTGTTGCACCCCTTTGGGGAGCGTGGGCGGAATTTTCCCCAATACGGGGCCGTCTTGAGAGTGGTCGTCTTGACAGGTCTCATCTCTCCTGAGCGTCTTCTCTCTTGCAACTTTTCTCGACTATCGGCTTCGATTGAAGACACTGTAGAGAGTATAAGAAAGTCGTTGCGAAGCATAAGAGCTTGGCTCACAATCTCCCCCTCCTCTCCACTTCCCCTTTTGCCTTTTCTTCGGGACAGTCCTCGTTGTGTATCTGCTCGTCCCCCCGAGCCTATGTCGATCTCCTGTGCCGAACGGTAAAGAGCGCCAGAGTAGACAGTAACGACTTTATTCTCCTCCTTTTCTTTCGGCTTCTTTCTTGGCCCTCTTTACTTCTATACATTGATTCTGGATTCCCACGAATTCCCTTCCCCCGGAGGTCTCTCGCCCCCTCCATGGTATCGAATTTTTCTTTTCCATCTACCTTCGTGCTGACAAAACGTTCCGCTTTCCTCGATCTGGTCTTACCCAAAGTCGCCCTAGGAGTAGGAATGTTAATTATCCCCCCATTTCCCTCTCTCATCCCCGTTCTCCTCCCTGAATTAACCCTCCCTTCGCGATAGGTACCCCAGCCAGACATTTAATTGCAAGCGGCGAACCAGTGAAAGGTCCCTTCCCTTGCTTCCGTGCATCTTTGCTTCGCTCCTCGTCAAGCATCATACTTCTCACTCTTAGCTCCACCTTCTCTCTGCGAATAATTCGAACCCTAAGCGTCACGCAGCATTGGTCTTTTCCTACTTCTTTTGTCTTTTTCCCAGAGCTTCCTCTTCCGTGTTCCTTCCTCCTCCCGCACGCACACCTCCCTCGTTCAAGGCAGCCCTGACCCGGTCACCCAACAAGTAAGAGCTTCGGTCTTTTTCACTCCTCTCTCTTCCAAGGCTTCTGGAATCCCTTCGCCTCCCCTCGTTCTTCTCCTCCCCGTCCCCCAGTGTCGATTTTTCCCAAAAGTCCTGGTCGATAGGGCGACGATACCCCTACGTCGATCTCTCCCTTCTCTATTGCTCTCCTGTCGTCCTTGCACCCAATTTCCTTACATCTGCCGGTACGAATGAGACCGCCTTCCTGCAGCCTTGAGGACGTTGCCGAGGATCGAAGTTCGTTCATTTTTTCTCCCCCCTTTCACCCCTCAGCGAAAACCTTTTTCTCCTTCGATGGTGTTTTCTTTAGACCTTTCCCGTGGTCGTTTACCCCTTTATACTATTCTCCTCCTTTTTTTTTTGGTTGAGCTGATTTCCTCCCTCGTTTTAGTTCGACTTGTCAGCCCAAGCAGAATGCCACTAACAAGAGAGGCCGGATTTTTCCCTAACGAAGGGTGTTATCCTTCTCGGACCCCCCCTTTTCCCGTCGCCGCAAACTCCAGCTTGTGACTCAACCCCTCTCCTCCACTGACCCCGCTTTCCCTGATTGTTGGGAGACGCGTTTTCTGATGGCGCCCGGCAATAGGTGCACTGCTTCCTCTTTACCCTCCCCAATCCCACGCTTTCCCCTTCTTTCCTCGACCGCGTTTTCCGATCTGTAGTCTATCATATCTATTTTTTTTTGAGAGATAGACCTCTTTTTTTTCTCTGTGTTTTTTCTTTTTGATGTTCCTTTTCTGCAGAAGACCTCTTCCGATACCCTTTGCTGCGCGGACTTTGCTGCTTCGTTAAGCCGAGAAGCTAGGAGAAAGAGTGTTCTCTCTGTTTCATTCCCTTTAAATTTTTTCTCTTGGCAACTCCGCTCGCTCCTTCTGCTCGTCCGCCTTCGAATCTTTCAGAGTCTGGGCCAGCCCTCGATCCCTTTTTTTTTTATCTTCTTTTTCCGGTAACTTCCGCTTCGTCTTCCTTACATTCTTTTGACCATGGCCCGCCCCCCACCCAGTACCACTGGTGAGATTTAACGGGAGTTGCGCTTTTTCCTCTCCTAACGGCTCTCCGCCTGAGTCCGGAGTCATTTTAACTTTTCGTCAGTTATTCCCTGATCTCAGGTCAACAGCGTGCATTCAGGAAGAAGAGAGGAGTGTTGCGGCCCCTCTTCCTTAGTCCCTCCGTCATCTTTTTCCTGATCCCCTCCCGCAGCCCTGTTTGCGCCTTATAGATTCCATATAGATCCTACTTTAACGATAGATCTTATAGACACGTATTCCAGGCCTCTCCCCGCTCCCCCTTCACACGTCTCCCCTCGCTCCTCGTAGATTCCTTCTACTCAGGAGCTCACTGCTGGCTTTCACTCACTTTTCCAAAGACAGCGGTTTCTTTCTCCCATGAGCCCTTCGATAAAGTGGCCAATAATCGAGATGGAAGGCCTCGGTCTTCCCCCGTCTTTGAGTCTGATCTGTCGCCTCTTTTTTTCGGTAGCGTACCAGGGATTCCTACTGCCACCTCAGCTCTGCGCTCTACCTGGTTCGAGCGTTGCACTCTTGCGCGAGTAGATTAGTTAATCCCTATTCACCCTTTAGTGTTCGTTCCTCCCCCCCCCTATACCACCTTGCCAGCCAAGAAGGTTTCTGTGCTCCGCTTTCTTCAAGCGCCTCTCCTTCCAAGACCCCCCTTCCTAAGCCACGATGCCGGCCTCCTTTCCCACCCTTTTTGCCTGAGAATCACTGATCACGCCGTGCACTATTTCTCAGCGACCCCCGACCTCCCTCTTGTGCCCAGAGTTACTCCGCGGACGGCTCATTCCACAGAAATGCCCGAGCGGGCCAAGAGCAGGCCCGCTCCTTCTCTCCCCTTGCTCGTCCTCCTCCGCTCTTACACGTCTTTCACTATTCACCATTTTCAAAAGCTTCCTTCCCCATTTAGATGACAGTCCCGACCAAGACCCTCAACGGCAGTGACAAGTGATAAGAACAGAAAATCGATCTTTACTCCCTCTTGCTTATCTGGTCCCATCCCCTCCGTCCGCTGAAACCCCCTCCCCATGAACCAACACCACTCTTTCTTTTTCCCAATAGTTTTTTCTTGTGTTATTTTTGCTTTGTCCAGGTCTTTTTTTTTTTGAACTCGGCGTACTTAGATGCTTCTTCTTCGATGGTTTAACTTAATGCTTTCCAATGGCTGGGACTGTGCTGATCAGAGAAGGCGGGCCCCCTTCGGCCTTCTTCTTTTTGATCGGATTCTAGGACAGGAATTGCTGCTGTCTTCGATTACGGTCCCGGGAAGACTGTAGAACTTGAGATTTCCGCCATGGAGATGGAAGAGCTGCCTTTAAGGGTCCTTAGGTCTTTTTTTGATGGACTACTTCTTGATTCTTCAAATCCCGCGGCTAGAGGCCCTTTCCTCAGAGAGGTATTCCTCACCCCAAAACCCAAAACCAAATCAAAACATTCCCTCTTTTCCTCTTGATATCCCCATGGATGCCTCTTTTTTCTGATATGTCCTCCGAATTTTTTATGGGGAGCTGACGATCGTGCTGGCCTTTCCCCTGCGAGAAGCCCGGTGATGTTCCAGGCTTCGTCATGATGGGATGGACAATGTTAGATCGTGGGAGGCTTTCTAATCTCTTTACCCTTCTCAATAGACTCTTTTCTTCCTGCTCGGTGACATTTTCCTTTATAGCGCCGTATGATTTTTTGCTGATGAAGAGTATCGACGCACTCACCCCCCCTCGTCTTTCGATTTTTCAAAGCCTCCCCTTCCCGAGATTTTTCCAGAGCGGATTGTTCTGATAGCATCCTTCTCTTCTCTCAGATTCCTCCTTTTGTCGGATTTTTGAGCCCGTTGTCGCCCGGGAAGAGACGCAGGTCGTCTCTCTCCTCCGTACGTTTCTCTTCTTACCCCTGCAGCTTCTTTTCGTTTTCGTCACCTTCTTTTTACCCCCGATTCGTTTTTAATCTCTTCTTCTGAGAGGCGATTGGATTGTTTGAGTAGAGCAAACTCACGTGGGTCGCAGACTCATTCTTTTGAAATGCTTCCCTTGTTCGCCCCCTTTCCCCTAGGACGACTCTTACGGCCCGATAGTATGAGGTAAGCAGAACAATCCCTCCCCCTATCTCTTCCTCGTTAATCTGACCCTTCCTGCGATCGAGCCCGTTCGCTGCTCTTTCATTCTAGGGGCTACGACGGCGACCTTAGAAGGCGATCTTGATCCTCTCATTTTTTTTAGCGCCCTTCCCCCTCGTAAGAAATTCCCCTTTTCAATACTAGCAATTTAACTTGCGAAGAATTAGAAACACCGCGTCCCGCTTCCTTTGTTTCTCCCTTACCATTTTTCTTCTCTTTTTTCCGCAGTCCAGATGTTTTACCCGATGTCGAACTAACCTCCGGCACCACATCAATTCAGCCTGCGGTCCCCGACTGCTATAACTCTTCTCAAGCACACTTCGCCTTCTAAGCGCCGTTGCTGAAACCCCCGGAAGAGAGGCGATAGGCTCTCTGCAAGACCTCTTTTTTTGTGTCCTTTATCTGTTTTCTTCCGTGAAGGAGTTCCCCAGAAGGCCGTCGCCGCCCGCTTCCGAAGCGTCTTCCCGCACCCAAAAGTGTTCCGCGTCTCGTGAGAGGTATCGACCTGCCAGCTTTTTTTTCTTCTTCCTCGTTCCTATCTTCGATCTTTTCCCCCCCCCCTTACGGATCTCTCCTCTCTGACGGCCTCGGTTATTCTCCCCAGCATTGTGGTTACCACCCCTCGTTTTTTTCCCAAATACTATCTTCCTAATCATCCGTTGTTTTAGAGATCTTTTTTCTCTCCTCCTTGGTTCGCCCTGCCCCCTATTGGTGGTATCTTTTACCGCGAAGACGTCCCTCGGGCCTGAGATCTCTTAGACAATTTTTTCAACTTTAGAGAAAAGTTTCATGAAACAGCTGGAAATGACGATAAGATCGGGGTCGCCCCCTTCTGTTTAAAGGTGTCTCCTTTTTTCAGAGTTCTCTCTCCCCTGTAGGTCACTGATTTTCAACTGCAAAATTGCTCGTTCCCCCCTGTCTGGCATGAGAAGCTAGACATCTATTCGCTGGGCGAGATACGCGACCTGCCGCTGATCTTCTTCAGACTTTTTTCATTTCTTTCTTTCTTGGTAGTCTCCTTCTCCTTACGAGAGGCATGGTGAAGGTGTGCCGTTGCTCTTTTTCCGACCATCTTTTCAATTTTTCGGTTCTAGGCCTTTCCCCTCCGTACCCGATGCTCTGGGAACGCCGATTCAGCCCCCCTTCTCCTCCCCTTGTCTTTTTTTTCTTTTCGAATTCTTCTTTTTTCTGGGAGATCTCACTTATCTGTCTTTGTTTCAGGAATTTATTTATTTTTTCAGATCCTGCTGAAATTTTACTCCATACTTTCCCCCGAACTCCTCTTCGCGATGGTCCTCACCCGGATATAGTTCCTGGAGGAGTCCAGGACTTTTAATTCGAGGGACGGCAAATTCTTCCTTTCCCTTCCTCCCTTTGTTTTTTTTTCTAGTCTCTTTTTTTTCCACTTTTCTCCCTCTCGCGAGCTTCGAGGCCCGCGTTTTGCAGGAATCCGAACTTCCGCTCCTCGCCGCGCGCTCGTTGCCCAAAACTCCCTCCCCCTCGTCTCGAACCTTTTCCCCCAATTAAAGTAAGTCACTGTCCTCTCTCCCAGATTGTCCTCTTTTCACGCCTCCCTTAAGTTACCACGCTCAAAATCGACAGTTCTTTCTCCTGAGAGCTTCCAGCGTTTTTTTTAGACAATTTGTCCCCCGGTCACGCTCTTCTCCACTGGCCTTGCTTTTCTTCTTTCTTCTTTCTCCTTGTGACGGACGCGATACAGTCTCTACGCCATCCCCGTCTCATTTCTCGGCCTTCTGAGATCCTCACCTGTCAGATGTCTCCCTCTCGCTCACTTCATTCCACCTACCCTCAGGCGTCCCCGTAGTGTAGAAAGGCACAGCTCTCCCCCCCTTTCCAAGTCCTCCCAGCACTTCGGTCTGTCCTCTCCAGCAAGTTTTATTCCATCAACCTGTCGAGAATAGACTTGAAGGCCTGTCACCCATTCCCTTCCCTGCTCGATCCCCCCGCGCATAGATTCCCGGTCCATCGGACCTCAGCAGTCCAACTTCCCTCCGACGACGCTGTCAATTCCCACCTTCACGCTGCCCCCTTCCCCCCCTCGCATTCGGTTTCCCCCTTTTCTCGACATTTCTCTTAGGCCAAGTGACTGCGTGCAGTTTTTCTTTAATCAGATCCAGCACGCATCTTCCCTAACCTTCCAAGCAGGATTCCCTAAGTCCCCAGCAGCTTGACACCCTTCGCCCAGTCTATCGAAAGTCCAGCCCATAGATACTCAGAGAAATGTCTCCCATTTGACCCTGGAAAGCCCCCCTCTCGAACACACCATTGCACCCACCCCCTCTCTCTTTTCCTCCTTTTCCTTTTTTGAAGATGGTGACGGTGATGTTAGAGTTTCTTTTTTCGACTGGAAACGAGTGCCTTAGTTCTATTTGGTGTCGCTTGATTAATTTGATGGATGTGTCTGATTAAGAGAAGGCGGCTCAGCCTTTTCTCTTGTTCGTTTGATAGTTAATGAAAGGCAAGGCGTTTTTACTGAGCGCTGCCTTCCCTTTCTTCAGATTCTACTTGCTGGCTTTTTAGAAGCACTGGACCGTGGATGAAGTTTTTGCCTCCCCTTCTTCCCCTTTGGGCGTTTTTTCTGTCGGAACCTTTTTCCGGCATCGTAGTTCCGAGATAAAGCTCATGTAGGAGAAACTTCCTTCGCCTCGACCTCCCCTTTTGCACCTTATGCCCTCCTTCGCTTATGAGCGCAGTTGGTCTTGGGAAGGAGCTGGCTTCCCTTTGTTGCGTTCAGCTCTTTTTTCTTTCGGCTTTTTTTTTTTGTCCACTGGGTTCCTCTTTTCCCTTGCGAAAGCCTTGTCTTTCTTTGATGGTAGGCCCTATTTTACCCGTGCCATCGACTAGCGCCCTGGATCTTCTGTTTTCCCCGTCTATTTTCAGCCCCTCTCTCGACGTGCTTCCGTGATTTCCCTACTGTATTCCGCACGCCAACCCGTCGCTCCTCTGTCCCCCTCAACGCCCTCTGCACCCTGTCCGATGTTCCTTCATTTCAGATGATGTTTGACGATCGCAGCGTGGTCTTTTTCTGCCGAACTCCCTCTAAAGCCGTCTTTTCTTTTCTCTCGGGACTTTGGACACCTCTGACTCCGACTCCCTTCCCCTCTTTCCTCCCTTGAGTTTTAGCAAGTGTGCACTTTGCGCAGGAGGTAAGTTTTTCGATAAAGATCGATTCTTTCTCTCTTCAAAGTTTTCAGCGACAACCTTTCTTTCCGGTGAGGTATTCCCTACCTTGGGCCTTTTTTCCCTGTTCGAGACGCCGAACGATGGAAGGCAACCATTCTTGAAGGACCCTCCAACTTTTCCCCCCCCGATCACCCCATCAAGATTACGACCATAATCCGGAGCAGATCTACGAGTCCTTCTTTGTTTTCCCTCGAATCCTACTATGGGACCGTTCACCGTCTTCGGGCCTTCGCACTATGGCTTTTCCCTCTCTACTCCTCCCGTCTCCCTTCCTCGGTCCCCCCGGTCGTCATTCCCCCCTCCGCGCCCCCGCAGCCGGTTTCCATCTTCGTAGATGAGCGTGCCGTTCTTCCTTATGTCCCGCTCCGATTTCTGCAAGCCATTTCTTTGCAACGCACGCCACACTTCGCCTCATTCTCTGTCTTTTACTTTCGCTTGATTTTTCCGGACAGCACCTCAGCGAACTCGTAGCTCGACTCCCTTCCATGCATTTTCTCCCACGGACTTTATTCTCGACCGATGCAGACCCCCTCTTCTCGTTGACGACGTCTTGCCAGCCTGTCCAGATATTGTGAGCAGTCCACCGACGCCGGACTCCATCCTCCTCCCAAGCGCTCTCCTCCATAGCCTGGTTTTTCCTCTATGTCTTCTTCTCGCAGTTTCTTCTTTGATGAAAGTCTTTCACCGGTGCTGTCAGAGCTCACTAAGCGCCCGGCGCTTCCCTTCCTCTCTTTAGCTTTTTCTTTCCCCTTTGGCCTTTACAAAGACTATCTCCGTCTCTTCCTTTTCTCTATTTTGTTTTTGTAGTTGTTTATTTGATTTACCGTTGTCCGGTTCTGCCAGGGACCAACGTGGTGGTCAGTCTACGAACTTCACCATCAGCTCTTTTCAGCGTCCCTACTTTCTGTTTCACTCTTCTTTTCCTTTTAGACGACAGGGCGCGCAACGGCTTTCAAGTGGACGTCTTAGTTAACCCCTGGTCTGTTTTTTTTTGAAACGGCTGGCGCGTTCCTGTTCTCTTCTCTTGGTTTTCGCGTTCCCTCTGGTCCCCTTTTCCCCCTCCAGAAACGAAAACTCTGACAATACCTTCGGTCAAGTTTCTTCCCTCTTCCTCTCGCTCGCCGTGCTACGCTCGCTCCCCTGCTGGCAGGCTCGGAGGCGACGTACGCGATTGTGCGTCAGAATGGTTTTTGAGCCTCAGACTTGGTCGCGGCACCTGAGCCTTCTTCTTAAATTTTCAGTTTAGTGCTCACATGCTTTCATTTTCTCAGGTGGTTCTGGACAACCTTCCCAGCGTCGAGTGATATGGCGCCCCTCCTACCTTCTCCTTTTTCAGCCAATCTTTCTTTTTTAGACCTTTTTTTTCCTCCCTTATGGTGAGCGCGTAGTCGCCTATCGACCATTACGGTACGCGATGTAGCCTACGCCCTGCCGTTTCTTCCCTGCAGACGTTTTTCCCCGAATTTTTCGCCCTCTTTGAGCCTTGTCCGTTTCTCTTCCTCTCCTTTTGGCATCCCCTCAGGGAGTCATCCTTCTCCTTGTTTTCTGGATTTCCAAACCTGTGTGCCTGCGGCAGTCCTTCCGTGAGTTCTCCGGGTTTTTTCTTTCGCGCCAACCACCGCCAATTCCCAAAAAGTGTCGCTTCCCCAGATGATGCGAGCAAATTTCTCCTTCTTCTCCTGAGAGACTCAGAAATTAAGTAAGACGCTTTCTCCCCATAGATCCCCCTCCCTGATTTCGAAAAATACAAGCAATACAGGTAAGGATAGAGGACTTTCTGGGTACTGCTATCGTCTCTCGTCGCTTCCTTTTCCCCAATAGCTAGAGAGATTTTTTGCAGCGTGGACCCCGTTGGTGGCCTTCCCCAATGTCATAATCGCCTTTTTTGGAAACCTTGGGGCGTTAGAGCGGTAAAGCTCGAGATGGAGCCTTCTGGGTCCCTTGACTTCCACTTAGCGTTGCTTTTGCTTAGGCTTTTCCCGTATTGATTCATTTCCCGTCTCTAGTTCTTTTATAGTAGATTAGGCAGGTACTCACTCCCGCCCTCCGAACTTTCTTTTTTAGGTAGCTCCCTCCTTATACCCACCTTTCATTTCCAAGAACCGACCCGCAACTGCCGCGCTTGGCCCTCCCGCTCGCCCCCCTGAACTTCCGCCTTTCTTCTCCTTGACCGATCCTTGCTCCTGTGCACCCGTTGGACGGCATGAGGACAGGTTGCGCGAGATTTTTTTTTCCCCAGCACCGCGCTTCTCGCACTTCCCTGTCTTTCCCCCTCCTACCCCCACCCCCCAACCCCCACCCACAACCCCCCCCCAACAAAACAACCAAACACCCCCCCCCCACCCCCCCAAACCCCCCCCCCCCCCACCACCCCCCCCCCCCCCACCCCCACCCCCCCCCCCCCAACACCAACCAACACCCCCCCCCCCACACCAACCACCCCCCCCCCAAACCCGCACACCCCCCCCCCCCCCCCCCTCCCCCACCCCCCCCACACCCCCCCACCCCCCCCCCCACCCCCCCCCCCCCCCCCCCCACCCCTCCCCCCCCCACAACCACACCAAACACCCCCCCCCCCCCCCCGCCAATCTCTCCCCCCCCCCTACCAGAAGCGCTTTCTTTCATCCCAAGCCCCTGCATGCTATCTTTCCAGCCCTCTGGCCTTGTTCTCTGCCAGACAGCTCGTGCCCTCGCAGCCGCATAGAGCCAGAGGCCTTTTGCCGAGTTCTTGCTTTTCCTGACCTTCCCTCTCCCTCCTGACACAGCAGGACTCTGCTGATCAGCACAACAAGTTACCTCCTTCGGACCCCTGGCCCTAAGGCACTCGAGAGACGACCCGTCAAGGCCAGCCAGCATGGCCAGAAAGAAGATTTCACCTCCCCCGGCACCACTTACTCCTTTTGTTGTTTCTCTCATGCTGGTTCTCTTGCCAGTTTGGTTTATGCACCATGCTGGCTTCCAGCCAGCTCTTGGTGTTTTTCTTCGCTGCGGTTCCTGCGGGGACTGTGGTGATAATTAGTTCCCTTCTGCTTTTTTTAGTGACCTTTTTTATGATCTTAAAGGCGGAATGGCTGTACTTTGCTTTCGTATACGTACGTGCTGTCTCTCCTCGAGGAAGAAAATTGGCCCCTATGATCCTTTGCTGTTGAATTTCTGAGCTCCTTTTTTGCTGGCGGTTAAGGTTCGGAATCCGTTCTCTGTTTGATATGTCATCTGAGTCTTTGATACCCCTAGAGCAACCATTAGAGGTGACGGACGGGACTGTTTTTACCATTCCCCCTCCCCCTTTCTCCACTATGAGCCCCCCTCCTTTTTTGGGAATGGGGTCGGCGAATCTTATGGCCTGCCTGTGATCCCTCGCTTTTTTTTCCTGTTTGAGAGCCTTGGGCGGCAATGGAGAAAATACTTGCACGTTCTGCCCGTTTTGGGTGGGAGTTTTTTTCACCTTTAACTCTCCCCCCTCGCTCCCCCTTCGGTCAGCGCCCCTCTGCGATCTACCCTCGAGCTTTGACCGATCGCATGTTGGTTCTTTTAGCTGCCAAATCTCTTAGCCACGAGCTGTGATCCTCCTCCCCGCCTAACTTCCCTTCCTATGAGTCCACCTGCGCTTTGTCTTGACGATCGCTTTTGCTTCTCCCGAAATTATTTTTTTCTAAGTGCCTCGATTGAGCGATTTTCGGCTTTTCTTCTTTCTAGTACCATTTCCTCAAATCGTCGAGATTCGATCCTTCAGATGCTTGAGTTGGCGCATTCAGCTCCCTTTTTGGTACGTTCTGATAAAGACTCCTTTCCATACTCCGCTCCTTATGATTTTTCTTAACTTGGAGTGACGCCCGTGTATTACCTTGATAACTTGGTTACCAGCTCGCCCCTCTAAATTCATTCCACTTTCGCCTCTTTTCAGAATGAAGACTAACTCTCGAATTTTTTCCATCCTCTCTACCTGAGCACCTACGCCTTATCTCATGACATCCAGCTCTGGTGCTGAAAGAGACATCCCATGGCTTAGTTTAGATCGTCTGCCTACCGCCTTTCGCTACCCTCCCTAATGAAGCGGTCAGCCTACGGGAGAGCCATCCTCTGCCGATTTCCCCTCAAGCGGTCCCCTCTTGGTCTTGAATCAGGGCTGAGCCGTCCCTTTCGCCTTCTCTTTGTGATCCGCTTTTTTCCGGACTAGACTCACGATGAACACGACTGTTGTTCCAGATCTTTCCAGCGTTTCTGTTGGGCCCCCTTCCGAGCAGAGGGCGATTGGACGCTCTCGGCCCCTCCTATGCGTCGTCGGAAAAAATTCCGCGACCCGCTCTAAATGCAGCCTTCCTAGCAACCAGGTACATTACTGCTCGGTCTACGCAACCTCAGAGTGCCTTCTTGTTGATAGTCTGTCCTTCCAGATCGTGTCCTTTTTTCTGGCCCTTCATAAGAGCGCCCCTGACTCACCATCCAGGTTTTGAGGCCCGTTCTTTCTCAGTGCTCCTCTTTGCTTTCTCTTCCCGTGATGGCCGAGTATCACTCTAGCACAGTAGGCGTCTTCCCCATCGATGGTGCCTGGGCTCTGATTCCCTTTTCGTCGCTTAGGTCTAGGAAAGGATCCTTCTTTTTCCTCCCCATCGTTTTTGCATTTCTCCTCGTTGTCCCCTGGGATTGGTGTCGATCACCGAGAGCCCGTCACCAGCGAGGCCGGATTACTCCTGGTTTTCTCGTCGTTCCTCAAGGGGTCTCTTCCGTCTCTCACCCTGGATGTCGCAGCTGCGAGCCTTTGCTCCGGTCCTGCCGCTACCGGTTGTTCGGGAACTTTTTTTTTTTTTTATCGCGGCGCTGGGACAGAACTGTCGGTCCCCCCTATGGATTCCGATCAAAGACACCGCTTGAAAAGATTTGCGTATCTTTGCAGCTCTTTCTCCCCGCATTCTCTAAATGCTTTTGCGAAATGTTCGCAGATTTTTACGACCTTTTTTGCCCCTCGTTCCTATAGTTTAGGGACTTTTGTGAAGTGAGGCACTTGGCTCCGCTTTGAGTGGGCATGCCGCTGATTAAGGTTTTCCCAGGCTCAAGCTTCGCCGGGCTGGATTCCGCCCCCTGTATGAATCCCCCATGCTGCGGGAAGGGATTTCTCCTTTTTTTTTTTCTTTTCCTGAGCTCCTCGGTTTTCTCCTCGTTCAGGAATTGAGCGGAGATGTTGCGCCCTTGAATTTCGTCCGATCGTTCGTCGGCTCCGGCTTTGACCCTACAGGGAGTTGATTGAGCAATCCCTGCGTCCTTTCCGGTTTAGCTTCATTCATTTTCGGTCGCCGATGAGTTTGCCCTATAGATCACCAAGGGGGCTGCTGTGCAGGATTGAAGAGTGGCGCCGTTTGCCTCGGATTTCCAAGTTCGCCTGCAAAGTCTCTCCTCACCGTCTTCCAGAGACTACAATTACAGCACGCTCTCAATAGATATCGATCTCTCGATCTCTTAACATTTCTCTCCACTTGACAGCCCAAACTCCTGGCATTCAAGGGTTCCCCGCTGATCCCCCTCTTTCTTTTAATCGGTTTTTTTTTTCCCAGTTCAAAGATACAATTAAGAGGATGTAGTAAGAGTTTTGCGCGCAGCTCCACGTCGATCGTCCCTTTCCCCCTTTCCAGGCCCCTCTTTTCCCCGGCGAGCGGAGAAGGAGTATTCCATCTTGTCTGCGCGACTCTGTTTCGGTACGCGCATCTCCAACTGACCCCGCCAGATCGTTAGATAGAGGTGCTGAACCAGAACTTTGTGGAAGCTCCCTAGGCGGCCTTCCCTTCCCCTTTTCCCCCGCAGGACGGACCCTTTGTATCCATCTACCGCTCTAACACCCTCGAAGTCAAGGGCGCCCCAGACAACTCGCAATGCGCATTGGCCGCGACATTGAAAGATCTTCCTGCCCCTCCTACTCTTCCTGTGGTCACCACGGTCGTCGGACCCTGCCGGTCTTTTCTCCTCTGCTCCATCACCGCTCTCCTCTCCGGCAAGACCAGCGGACAGGGTAATGTAGAGACAGCAGTAGTTCGACTACACACCTCCTCCTCCTCCAACATCTCCCAGCGGTAGACCGGCGCGCAGTGCGACCCTCCTCGAAGAACTCCTTCTTCCTCCAGGCCTTTCCTTCCTAACGATCCCCAAGGTAAGAGCCCTCCAGCAGGAATTCGATGATAATTACCCTTTCCGCAGAGGAACAGGCCGCGCAGGAGTCCCCCCCCATAGATCCCCTTTCTAACTGAGCCTGTACCGCACGAGTCTAACCATCCCCAGTCCCCCACAAT
>Ga0179593_1346434_pt1 | contig 15582 bp, 12 predicted proteins | sample CZODoug2_1_08_16_FD_185931 | JGI IMG/M metagenome (GOLD analysis project Ga0179593, IMG submission 185931) | Vadose zone soil fungal communities from Angelo Coast Range Reserve, California, USA - CZODoug2_1_08_16fungal (PacBio error correction) | ecosystem: Environmental > Terrestrial > Soil >... | reverse complement strand
CTAAAAAATAAAAACAATATTCCCCCCCTTTCAGGTTCTTCTTTTTCTCTCAGTAGCGAATGACCACCAATGGAATGCCCCTTATGCGCACGATGTTTTACTTATCGCGCATGACCCGTAAGATTTCCCCCGGCCATTCGCGACGATCGCGGGCTCCGACCAGTCTCCACGCCCCCGTCGGGACTGCCACCTTTGGATGTGTAAGAGAGTCCTCAGACATGTTCGCTTTTCCCCTCCGCTCCCCCTTCCACGCTCCGTGTCAGCCGCCGCTGAATTCCGTTCCGTCCGACACTTCTTGACTTTTACGAGATCGGCCTCCCCAACGACGCGGTACATGTCCACGGAAACATTCCTCCCCATGTTTTCTCCTCCTCCCCACCGCCCCCCTGGGGTGCGAGAAGGCCTGATAATCGCGCCACCTCCATGAAGAGCACTCTGCCCACAGAGATCAAACTTTTGAGAGTGGTCTTTTCATTTCTTTTGTTTCACACCTAGTCCTCCGGGTAGCAACCTGGTAATCTCATTGTTTCCTTCCCCTTACTTACCCCCATCGTCTCTTCTTCTGAGATTCCTTCTGTTCCCCTCCCTCACCGTCGCAGAGAGAAAAAACGCAGACCCGCTTAAATAATCCAGCTAAAGGATCCAAGGGCCTTTTCACCCCTCCCCTTAACCATGAGCATACCCCCTCGCACCGGCCATCTTCCCCCCCCCATATTGGGTAAGAATCCGCCCCTTTTGACGAGAATCCATTGCGCGTCCCCATGATGTCTCGTCCCTGACCCATTTTCACAGGATGCGAGTTTCGTTCCAGCCTTTCTTTCTTCTGGACGAACAGTCGCTCCTGACCTCCAGTATAATCCCCCGCGTACCTTTTGGCACAGTCATCGCCCCTGTCTTGCCATTCCCGCGTCTTTCTTTACATTGCCTTCTTAGATACAAGGAACTCAACGCCCCCTTTTTACGAGGCGTCCCGCCCTCCTCTTCAGTCCCTCCTTTCTCCGCCGATCTTCCGTCCCTCCCTCGTCCAGCCCCAGGCTCAGGCGATTGCATTGATTTTCTCTTCCATCACCCCCCTGATAAGGGAGTTGCCGATCCTTTTCCTATCCCCGTTTTTTTATTTTTTCCTTCCCTTCCCCGATTGCGACCTCTCGACCTCTTTTCCCCCCGCTCCAGCGTCATGCGTCCTCAACACGGATCAATGATCACTCATTTTTTCGTCTGCTCGGCGTCTTCGTCCCTTCTCGTTCAGGTCCCTTGCTCTCGTCGTATTTACGCGTTCCTGTCTCTCGTCCCATCACCATCATCCCTTCCGGGGCCTGGGCCCTCCAATGTATGTGATTTTCCCGGGCCGTTGTCATTTCATCTACTCCTCAGGAATTATCCCCTCCTTTTTTTTTTTTCCCCACTATACTTCTTTTCATAAAATGTGTTCCTTTCTCCTTGTCGTGAGCCCCTCAGTCATTTCGCGCGGGTTTTTTCTCTAAAGAAGAGGACCACCTTTTTCGTCCTGTGATTCAGGTCTTTGTGTCTTCCATTTTGCATCCCAGATTTTTCTTTAGAGTCATCTCGTTAGACCGAGACCTGGCCTGTCTCTTGAGGCCTTTTTGATTTTATCTGGGGAAGCTCAGGGGATCTCTGGACGGTTCCGAAACAAAATTGCAGTGTCCCCCTTTCGCTTTGAATATTTCTGCTGGATTGTTTTTCTTCTTAACGCGCCAATTTCGACCCCTCCCCCCCCCTCTTCTTTCACAAAACATGGTATTCACCCTCCCTTTTCCCTATACTATATCCCCCCCCTTAAGATTTCAGAAACTGAAGCCTTAATTTCTTCAGTGAGGGCCCGTACCGTAATCTCCCCCCCCTATTAGGGGTATAATGTTCCTCTGCTGATGATCATCCCACCTCTTAGTTGAACAACCCCCAGTTTAAGATTCCGTTTCCTTGTGACGATTAGTAGCATGCTTTCCTGATTTTTTCGTTTCCCTCCTTTTCCCGGCGTTGAATTAAGCCGCCCCCTGGCTATTCCCGTAGCTCTTCATGACTCTTCCCCTCTCCCTCAACGGAAGCTGGTCTCCCGTTGCTCTCATCATTTCATCCTTACTAGAGGCACTCGGACCAAGCGGCGAAGACCGACCAGAATCGGTCTCTTCTCATCTGTTCCTTTTCAGCCCTTTTTTCTTCCCGCAAGACTCGCCCTTTTTCGCATAAGTGGGATACGGAAACCAGGCCTCCTGTTCCCAAATCCATTTTCCCAACTCAGGCCGACCAGTTTTTCTCCCCGTTTCTCCTTGCCCCTGACTTTGCCACAAAACGTTCGTGGTAAAACACTCCTCGTGGTCCCCTTCTCACGTTCGCTAGTAACCCAGCCGTTACAGATCTCCACTTGAGGTTTATTTACAATTTATAAAAGCCTTGAATTCCTTTCCGGTTTCTCCAAGTCCCTGACGGACCGTTTCCTCACAAGGTCTTCACAAGGTTCTACTTCCCCCCCCCCCTCCAGCAACGATTTTTTAAGCCTTGGCGTTCAATTCTTCCTACCTTTCCTCAGTGTTTAGGCCCTCCCGCCATTTGTCGCACCCGAGGCTGTCGACCCCTTTTCTCTCTCTTCCCGCCGTCTAGTACCCCAAGAGCATATTCGCCTGTTTATTTTTTCTTTTCCCCCACTCCCCTAATTGAACTTTTTGCCTAGGAGTACCTTCCTCCAGGTTGCGCTTTTCCCCCGAGGTCTACACCCCCAACCCTCTCCTACCCCTCATTAGTCGATCTTAACTTTTTTCCTGACGACGATCCCCTCTAACTCCCTAAACTGTAAGCCGAGCGTCTGGTCGGGATATCGGCTGGCCGAGCCGTTTAAGTCATTGTTCCTGAGTTAGCATCTTTTTGGTCTGGCATTCTTCTTCTGTCTTCCGAGCTTCTCCCGCCTAACCGTACCGTGCCTCCGTTGCTCCGACCCTTTTTGGTAGAGGGGGAAACAGTTGAGCGCGTCCCACTTCGTACCCCCTCCAGCTAGTTAGCGTGCAGGGTTCCCCTATTTTCCTTTACCTAGACACCTGGTTCTTCCCTTCTTTCGCGTCGGTCACCCCCGCCTTTGTTTGGGTTCCCCCCCCATCGGTTCTTTTATTTTACCCCTTGAAAAAATTTGGATGGCCTGTAAGTCGGCCCCTCCGGAAAACCTGGCCCCCTCTCTTTTCTTTCGCGCGGTCCGCAGTGCCCCTAACTTTCTTTTCCTCCCGTGCCCTCTGGGCTCCCCACCGTGATTTTTTTTTCTTTTCCCCACCACCCTTTTCTTTCCTTCTTGTTGCATGGAACTCCGTCGATAAAGTTGCGCATGATATCGGTCCGTGTACGCCCTATCCCCTGCGGCACACTTTTCCCCCCCGTCCGATCTCGCCTTGGTCCGCCCCTACAGCTTTTCGTTGTCCTCCCTCGATGACTCCCCTGTACCGTCATTGATCCCCTCCTCCAAAGGCGAGTTGTCCCACGGTTGCTTTCTTTGCCTGGCTTCGCGCCCGTGGCAAGTTTCTTTAGATTCTGACTAAGACTTCGTTTCGTCCCTCTAAGCTCCTTCAACGATGTTGACGTTTCCTTGCGACACGATCGGTCTGCCAATGTGCTGGTCGTATCTGGTTCCTCCGGTGCGTGAACCCCCCAACTACTCAATTCCCTCTTTTTTCTTTCCTTTGCTGATCGGGGTCTTTTTTTCGGCTTCTTTCACTCCTCCCTAATAGTGAGAATATCTATTCCTCCTCCTAACTTTCTTTTTTTTTTTTTTTGAGAGGAGATTCTCCGAGTCTTTCGTTTTTTTTTCATCCAATCTACCTCTAGAGTTCCCCCTCTCTTCCCTGGCGGTACGTCCCTCCTTCTTTTGGTTCACGCACGCGATCAAATTTCTTTCTCACCTGGGCTCTCGGCTCTTGTCTTCTGCACGACGGAAAAAATAGTGAAGGGGTTTCTCATTTTCGCCGAATCCTTAGGACTTTTTAATTCTTTTCCATTCACGTTTTTTAGAACCCCTCCCCTTCCTACTCTCCTCGTGTTTCCGCCCGGTGTGATTCGGTTTCCTGGTTCCTTTTTTTCGCTTTTGTCCACCAAGCAAGTGAGTCTTTTTCCTCTTGATTCGGACGTTTTACACTTGACCCCTCACCTGCTAAGAAGGTCATCTTTTCTCCCTCCACTTCATATTTGCTGAGTTCGGACCTGCGACCCCAGTAGTTTGATTTTGTGTTTGTTCTGGTGATTCAAGGTGAGGATGAGCAAAACTAAGGGCGACGTGACTTTGACAAGAAGGACTTATATTTTTTCAAATGCCTCTCTTTCATTACCCCTCCGTCCCTTCATTTTCCGGATTGCCGTATTACTCCCCTTCCCTTGTTTTGAAGGTGGATCCCATCTTACCCCATAAACCGGGAGGAAACACGGAACCCGTCTTGTTACGTGGTGAACCTTTCTCTCATCCTCCTAACTGCCTCGTTATGCAAGCACTCCCTATGCCTTTGAAAACACTGAAGGATCTCTTTTTGGAGGGGTTTCTACGTCCCCCAAGCTTGTTCGCTCCTCCTGGTTGAAAGAAGAGACCCAAGTCTTCGTGAGCAAAGCAGGGAGGCCAGTATAGAGGGTTGAGGTGTAGCATCTTTCTCCCCCTTTCTAAGCCTGCACTGTGTCTTTCCCTCGGGACCCCCCCCCCGTCCCCCTTCCAACTTCTACCTGGCAAGAAGATATAAATCCAGTGCCCCCCCAGCCCTCGGCGAACTTGCGCCTTTCGGTTCTTTCTTTCTCCCCCTCCTTGTTACGTATCGACGAATCGGATGATGTTGTCTTTTTTTAGACGTCTGCCTTCCCCCCTGTTTCTCCTTCTGGAAAATAGGTACTTTTATGGTCTTGTTAGTCACGGAATTATGATATTGTGACTTTTGATTAGCCCCTCTCGGTTTCCCGCTCTTTTCTACCTCTTTTGACTACATCGCGTCGTCAACGTCGTCCCTTATATGCCCCTTTTTGCCCTTTTTTCGTATAGGTCTTTCGGTTTTGCCTGCTACCGACGTGTCCTCCCTTTTTGTCTCCCGTCCGACCTTATCTTTTCGTCCACCGTTGCCTAGGCATGCAGGGGTGGTTTATCTCCCCTTATGCGGTGAAAAGCTCCCTCTTTCCAAGGTGGAAAAAGATCTTACTCTTCTTGGTAGCCCCTTTTCCGCCTCCATGTAGGACGTTTTTGACCTTAGGAGTCCCACGTTTCCTCCGTAGAGGGACGGCGAAATTGTTCTCCCCGTTAGGAACTTTTCCTCTTTAGGTTGATTCGTGCGACAGAGGCTCTTTTAATATCATTGACTCGCTCTCGTCGTATGTGTTTAGACAGGTCTCCCGACATTATTTCAGTTCGTCATAGTCGGAAGTTAGTATTCTTCAGATTTTTTCCATAGTACGGTCTTTTCTTTTTTTTTTTTGTTTTTTTTGGGAGTCTTCTTTCTTTTCGGACTGCCGCTTACGCGTATCTTCCGAGCTCCCTTTACTTGATAGTCCTCCGATAGGCACGGTGCCTGAGTCAATTTTCCCCCCAGTGCCATGGATGTGGCCGAACACATACTTTAGTACACCCCGCCGTGAGCTTTCCGTTCAAAAGGCACTCCGCTTACGCAGGTTTACCACCTCTGGGAGTCTCAATCGTCTCGGACAACTTTCCCTTTCCCCTCCGCTCCTCGATCTCACGAGCTGCCGTGAGCAGGTAACTTCTTTTCTTGTTCGAGCTCTTTCCTTTTGCATTCGCCTAGTATAGAAAACTTTTAGTCCGAACCGATGTTGTTTACCAGATCATTTTGGGTGTTGCTGTCGATGAATTTTTGCGGTCACCCTCCCTTACATTCCCCCCCCTTTTGAAGCCAACTGAGTCACACGAGTACAAGGTGGTGCCCCTTTTTGTGTTTTTTCTTCCTGTACACGATCCTGAGATTAAAAAAACCTGATTCCTTCCAAGCCACCGCACGCGGCGTTCATCAATGATTTTCTCGCCCTGACCCTCTCTTGGCTTCTTACAGTGAATTCCTTATGTTCCCTTCCCCACCTCAATTATAAGGAAAGTCCCACCATTCCGGCTGGTAGCCAAAACTTCGAGAAAGCTTTTTTGTACCCGGTTGACATCACGCACTTTTTTGTCTCACCAATGTATAGTTCTTTTTTTTCTGTGAATTCTTATGCTTTCCCCTAGGAGAAATTACCTAAAAGTTTTTCCCAACCATCCGGCCGCGATTTGTGACTTTTCCCTCGGGGTCTTCTGGACAACCTTCTTTCCCTTTCCCCCTTTCCCGTTCATCCGCGTGATCCGGGGTTACCCCTTTTTTTTTCTCGACGCGCTCGACGCACAAATAGCCGGAGCATGGAGCCGCAGTTGAGTAGGCTGACGCTTTTTCACATCTCTTCCAGGCTGACCCCCCCTGTTACTCTAGTTTGGCATCGTTTCCCGTTTCTAGACGACAAAGAGATGTGCGTCTTATTCTTGTCTTCTCACGTCCATGATCATCTGTGCTGATAGGCTCTCTCATGTCGCGGTAATTTTCTTCTCTAGCTGTCTTCCTTCCTCCCGGGATCGTTTGTTTGAGTATCCCTCTACGATGTTTGTCCTTTCCTCCTCTTTCTTTCGGATGTTGAGGTAAGGTTGCTGGACCCATCCGTCAGAGCGACGATGGAAAGTTAACTGCTGGGACATCCCATTACTTCGCGTATCTTTCTTTTCTAGTCAGTTCCGTTTCGATCTACTATGAATTTAGCGTCTTTCCATAGGATCTGTTTGATATGGTTCTAGTAGGACGAGTTTTAAACCTCTGGGCCAGCTCTTTTTTTCTGGAGGACATTTCGCTGATGGCCTTACCGCAATTCTTGCTTCATTCCGTACTTAGTTTAGTTTTATTCATGGGTAGGTTATTTGGTTATTTCCTTTGAATACTTAGCGGTATTCCTTCTTTGTTCTTTTGGTTTGACTTTCGTTCTTTCCTTCTCCCCCCTTGGTGTCCGACGTCGTCCATTAAGACCTTTCCCCTGCACTCTCTTTTGATGTGATGTAAAGTACTGGATCTACTTTTTTCTAATATTTCGTCATCTTGTGATAATAACATGTTCCCCCCCTCTCTGACTTTTTATTCTCCGTGGTCCCCCCGCTCATCCTTCTCACATCTCTCTCTACCCCCTCCTCTCTCCCACTTACTCATCCATCTAACACCCTCCCCACCTCTCATCTTTCGCTCTTCCCATCTCCCCCACATCCCTTCCCTTCCTCTTTCTCTTTCTCCATTTTCCTCCTCCCCTCCTTCCCCCTTTTCCCCTCCCTTGTCCCACCTCTTCCCCTCTCCCTCCCTCTCTCCATTATACCCCTTACCCCCCTCCACCAATCCACCTCTGCTCTCTCCCTTCCTTCTCCCCTTTTGGTTTATGCTGATTCATTCCCGACGTCTTCCTCTCCTCTTCTCGGGGCATTTTTCTGGCTGTGTATTTTTTTTTTTTTTTTGACCCCCACATTTTTCCCTCTCGATTTCATTTGGTCCCAATTCACCCCCCCCCGGCTACGTTTTTGGGAGGCCCCTCTTCAGGTCCTCATCATGCGGCCCAGTCTTGTCCCTTTTTCTCGGCGTGCTGATGCTCGTTGATAGTTCTTCCGCTTTTCACGCTCTTTTTTCTTTCCTCGGGACTGGCTCCCCCCTCACAGGGGTCGGTGTCCCGACACAGGTCGCTATGGTCGGACTCCCGCGATCGCTGCCCCCCCTGTCAGTCTTTCTCCTTTTCTCAACTTTTTTTATACCTTTTTTTTTAATCCCTGACGTCCGTTTGCCCGCTCCCGCTCCGGCGTTCCTCCTAACGAATGACGGCTTTGCGGGTGAAATCTGTCCGTTTTTCTTCGTGTCTCTCCATCTCTTTGTTTTTTTATATCTACACCCCCTTTGACCCCCCTTTCCTCTTCCACAGTCCCCAGCCTTCTGCGTTTAGGACTTAAGTTGACCGTCGCGATATTTCCCACGTGATCTACCGGGCGCTGAGTTTTCCAGTTATTTCTCTTCTTCGAACCTGTCTCCATCTCTCCATTCCCGAGAAGAGAGACCTTTTACCCTCCGGAGAACTCCATGTTCGGGCATCCACCTTTCCTTTCTCTCTATTTCCTATCAAGAAAATGCCCGCTTCGTGGCACTGATTGTGCAACGGAACCTATGGACATTCGCTTCCTCCGCCTCAACGTGGACTGGATGGGCCTCCACATTCTGAGTCCGTGAAGCTTGATGAGTTCCTCCCACCGGAACGTGGAATTGTCCCCTGTCCACTCGCTCCAAATGTTCGTACCCCAGCCCATACCCAAGCTTTATGGCCCCTGAGTCATGCTTCTCTTCATCGCGTTTTCCCCATCTATTAAACAGATCAACCCCGATCTTCAAAAAGAGAGGGGATAGGGTGGGAGATACCCCTCGTCGCCCGAGGTACGTTGCTTATTTCTCAAAACTATTTATAGAGATGTACGGCCCTATCCCTCCACCTTTTTCTCTATACGGAGTTATGCGATGGTCCTGAGTCGTTCTCCAGGTATAAGTAGCGAACAGCCCTCCAAGCGTCGACCTCAGTTTCAGCCCAAGTTTGTCCCTATCCTGTCCCCGCCCTCCCGTTCACCATGCCCCGCCTGACCCCTCTCCCTCTTTGCTGTTTCAGCCCCCTCCCTCCGGAAGACCCCCTAAATTTTTCTCATTGGCACCTTATGTTGCCTCTCCCTGAACTACCACCATGCTGCCGCTCTCCTCCGTCTTCTCTGTGGGTACCGACGACAGTCGTTCTGGCCAAACGCCCTCCCGCTATTACTTTGATCCTCTCTCCCCTTTTTTTCCAGTGCCACTAGGCTTTGATTCCCATGCATCGACGGAACAGGGCCCTGTCCACAATTTGTCCTCCCCTCCTCCTCCTTCCCCCCCTGCATTCTAAGGTCTTCCCTCCGTTTCACGGCCCTCCCGCCCATCCGCTCGAAAGGATTTGCGAATCGCGCGATAACCCATATGATTAAGGCGAAATACCCTCCCCCCCCTCTCCTTGTCTTCGTAAGGCACTTAAAGGATCCTAATTAATTTTCAGTTTTCTCTGCTTTGACAACGTAGTCCTAGCCGAAACACCACATCCCTTCCTTCCCCCCATGTCTCCTCTCGTCTGGTTCGTATTTTTTTTTTTTCTTCGGCTTACATGCGCTGGCCCTCGGTAACGGCTTTCTGGAAGGATGTTCATGAGGTCCCCTGCCCCTCACAAATCACCCTCGGTTTACGTACAGAAATATTATGGGACTTACCTTGCGGAACGTTCTCTCTGCGAAATCCTGCCTCCCCTCATCACGCCACTTATCCATTATGTTTTATGATCCCGTTACGTTTCCCTTCCTCACATTGAGTAGGAGCCCCACTCCTCAGTCTCTCTTTTCTCCCCCTCTCTTCCTTTTTTCTTCCTTTCTTTTCTTCGTGGATTCCTTTCAGGAGCCCGATTGCCACTTTTTTCCCTTGCCATCTTTCGATCGACACCTTGTACTTAATGGTTGACTTTGCGATGTCTTCAGTTGGTTGTCAGGGTCTCTTTCCTTCCCTCCCACCCCCAACTCATGTTTTTTTGTTTCACTTTCCGCTTCTCCGGTTGCGAGTGGTTAAGGCATTCTCTGGCTCCTTCCCCATTAATTCCGAACCCCCACGCCCCCCGATCGTTACCCCCCTCGTTTGGACCTAAGCCCAGGGTCGATTGACAGAGGACATTACCACTGCTCGGCTCGACAACTCCGCATTTTCTCGTCGTTCCTCTCTCTCTATTCTCTCCCTCGGGGTCTGTCATTGTTTCATAAGTAGTTGAACTTTATCCATCCAAACATCTTAGTACCCAATGCTGACTCTTTCCCCCCCTTGTTCTCTACGATTTCCTCAGCGCTTGTTCCCATGATTGTGTTCTCACCCCAGTTTCACTGAGTGGAATCCCAAGGTCCGGTCTATCGCTCCCCGATCTGCTTTGCAAGTCATCCCTTACGTAGCCCTTAGAGGACCTAGGTCGAATATGATCTCAAGTAATCAGATCTACGCGGACCAGGACCCCCCCCCTCTCCTACTAGGTTGTCATTGACGGGCTGTTGTAATCTGTAGGACCGAACCCCGTCCCCTCCTACTTCTTTCTCTTTCTGGATAAGTACCTTCGTTTTTTTTCATAAATCACCTCTTCCCGTCGCCGAAACGGTGACCAGGTTGTTACCGGTTCCCGAAGGTCCCCCCTCCCCTGTCGTGAACTCCTCGTGGCTAAGTAAGAGTTACCCCTTGATGTTCTACCACCGTACGAAGGATCGCGCTGTCCACTTTTTTTTCACACTCGTGTCGATATCCCCTCTGCATGCAGTCTCCAGTCTGCCCTGAGTCCCAGTGCGACCATGGGCGTAAAGATTTTGCCTTCCCAACTCCGTTGCCCCTATACTAACGTGGTGGCAACCCCGCCTGCTCCGGTGACCGACCTTTTTCGGCGCCGGAGTTTCGCACCGAGGATGTCGAAACTCTCTCCTAAGGCCTCATTCCGCTGAGTACCCCGAGCAGAATTCGCGTGGATTCACAATACCTCATTCTCCTTAGGTTTCTCGGAGAGCCCTTTTTCGTATAAGACTGTCCTCACAAAACCTCGACCGCCATCCGACCGTCTTCTTCCCGTCGGTTCCTGAGTCGAGTCCTTGAACTCTCCCTTTTTCTTCCTCTGATATCTTCTTCCGAGCATTTACGGCCTTGCTTCTCAGGGACAAAAGTCTCGAAGTTTGCCTTTGGAGAGGATCCCTATTTTCTCCGCTCCCCACGGCTACTTTTCCCCTCCGTCCTTTTTTCTCCCCGACTCCTTGGGGCGAGGCTTTTTTTTCAAGAGTCCCTCCCGATACAAAGCTGTACGCTGAAAAATCCAAGATTGTATTTTTGAAGTGTTAACCTTATATTGACGTCGGATCCCTCGACTTAATGGGTTTTTTTCAGACTTTAGGTTCCCCCCGTTTCCACGCGTGTCCGGGGTGGCTAAATAGTTGTTCTTTATCCTGAAAAAATTCCAACCCCCAGCTGGAGTCTTGAAGGCTTTGTTCGGACCACCCACTCTTCCTTCTGTCTTTTTGAGCGATTCTTTTCCCCCTTTATTTCAATACTGTTCACTTACGGTCCCCGTTGGGCTCATTCCCTCCCCCGATTAGTCCATCACCACAACACCTTGAATTCCGAACGTCGTTCGCATTCCGCCCTCTCCCTGCCCGAGTCATATTCCTCCTTCTAGTTCGAAGGATTTCCTTTTTGTCAAGTTGTCAACCCAAGTCCGAATCTTCGCCTTGAATCACTAATCAGCGGTAGTTCTTTTGCCCGCCGCGATTCCTCCTCATTGATCCCCCCCCCCCCTCTACCACCACCGGGCTCTCTCATTTGGCTTGCCCTTTCGTTTCTCCCGTTCCACTTTCCTGTCGAGGTCGGAACATGAAGACTTATGTCTTTTAAAATCGACTCCTTCCTTTCACGATGTTGCCGTGTTTTGATTTTTTGCCCTTCTTCTTTTTCCCTTTATCGTGTTCGCCGCTTTGGGCGTGGGCGTGACCCACCCCCACTACAGACCCTCCGACCGCCCTTTCCTTGATGGGCTGCCTCTCTTTACTATATTCGCGTCTTGAAAGGCCTTTGACCTGACTCGTGCGAATTCTCTCTTCCGCCTCCGTTGTTTTTCCTAGAGTCTTCTCACCCCTTCTTCGTTCTTTTGCCATCTTCCTGACCTTCCCCCTCCGAGCCCGATCAAGGCCCTTTTGCTTTTTTTCGCCCTTCGGTATTTTTTTTTCCCGCCCCCCCCCCCCGGCCCGGCCTTTCGACCATTCTCAAATTTTTTCCCTCTTCGTCATCTGTCCTCTTCCCTTCCCATCGTGACTGAGGCGTGACCTTCCGCAGAAATTCGTCATGTCCTGAAATAGGACCTGACCAAATGCCCCAGGCGAGACACGCAGTCCCGAATCCCCCTTGCCGCGTGGCCCTCTCTCCCGGTTTTTGGAGGGATCCCTTTTGTGGGTTTTTTTTCTTTTTTGTACAAGCCGCTGATATTTTTTCTGCCGCTCTATTCCTTTCCCATGAACAGAATTACTCAGGCGTTACTCTCAGTCTTCTCGCAAATTTATCTTTCTTCGAACCTTCTGTGACGACTCCGTTCTTATTTTTTTTCTTTTTCTTACTTTTTTCTGATTAGCCAGAAGGGGACCTCCTACCTCTGGCGAACATACGCCGTATTTCCACCTGTCCTGACTTTTGCCTCGATCAAGCATCTAAGGCCAGGATTTTTCGGATTCAAGAAATCTCCATCCTTTTTTAACTTTCTTTCAGCAACTACCCTAACTCAGTTCAGGCCCCAGGAAAAAGTGCGTTTCGTGTTGTGCAATCCGAAGCATAATTTGCCCGTTTCCTTCTCGTTCCTAGAGCCACGCTCTTTTTTAAACCACTGCACTCTTCTACCTTGGATTTGTTTCTTTTTTCGCCCACCCAGCTTTCCTGCTTTTTTCACTGCGAGCCAACTGAGTCGTGAGTAAACATCCGTTTAGGGGTCCCCCGTTACTGTTTTTTTCCTGTTTTTCTAAGTCTGAGCCTCCCCTCTTCATGATTGGATGGGGTCACCCTCCCGGCACAAGTCCTTAACTCATAGGGAAAGACTATCTCGACAGGCCGCTATTCTTCCGTTCGGCCTTCTCGTCCGCGTCCAAAAGAAGGGAAGATCGCCCGAATCGTCTGATTTTGGTTCGATTGTTGTAGACCTTCTTTTGCTTTCTAACCTTGGTTTCTCTCCTCGGCCAGTCGATTTTGTTTTTTTGTAGCCCCCTGTCTGAATTTTTTTTTTCCTTTTCAATCAGTTTTCGTCTTCTAACTGCCTTTCTTTCTACATCTCGGGTAGACCATCGTCCTAGCAATTCTTCCCATTATCTGCCCAATTTTGACCCCTCTCTTTTCCTTTCTTCTTTTTCTTCGCAATTTTGACCCCCCCCCTTTCTCCGTCCTCAGGGTTTGAATGGGAACCCGTCAGACCTTGTCCGCAGGTTCTGCCCCCCTATCACCTCCCTTTTTACATCCTTCCCCCTAAAGGTGGAACCTTTATCATGTATCCTCGGCGGTGGTAGAATTGTAGCTCAAAATTGTGGAGTTCCCCCTTTTTTATTCCCACTACTTTTTCGCCCATTATTTGATGGGCCGGTCTTCAAAGGTTTATACCCCGTTCTGTTGTTGATTTTCGACAGTTTCTTGTATTCTCAACGGTCGCGCGGACGCGCGAGTAGGGTGTCAGCAAGAGGGATTTCCACATTCACAGATTCAGAGATTTTGATTTCCGTTCGTCGGCTTTTGGTCAGAGTACTGGGATCCTTATGAATCATGCTAAAGAGGCAGAACCGCTTAGAGGCTCTGGTTGTATCCGATGCCGGCCCCGTCCTCTCCTGACGCGATAAGCCAGGCTGGCCTGATTCCTTCCCACGCCCGTCACCCTTCTTTTACGACCCCCCGTAAATCACGGGGCGCTACCCCGCCCCTTTCCTCTTCCCGGCATGTTCTTCACCTCCGCGGGTGTGAGGTCTCAAATAACAGGTCGCTGACCACATTCTACCCGCCTCTTTCGATCAAAGATTCCTCAGTCCGTGGCAAATTCGACTTTAGTGGTACGCTCCTGGGCTCTTACTCGGTCCCTATCGGACCCTTGGCTCCTCCCCCCCGTGTTGTTCCCCCATTTTTGGAGTGATTCGAAGGCCGTTGTTTTCCTTTGAATTCCGACAATCCTTAAGCCCAACTTCCCCCTCTAGCTCTCCCCCCCTTGGGAACTTTCTAGTGTGTATCGGCAGTGAAAATATCTGAGGCTTCCCCCCCTTGACCCCCCCCCCCCCCCCCCCCCCCCCCCCCACATCTGACCTTTCTAATATTTGTCGTCCTCCCAGAGGTTATCGGATCCTCAGCTTCTTCTCGACTTGCCCTCTGGTCCTTTTCCATTGCCCCCCTCCCCCCCCTCAGATACAGTTTCCTGCCAAAATTCCTCTGCGTATCTAAAACCGACTCCTCCAGAACCTTTCCCCTTCTGCCTCATACTAGTGGTTGATGAAGAACTTCCACTTGGATAGTCACACCCAGAAGTACTTCGTTTCGTTAGGCTAGTGAACTTTTGCCATTCGATTCGAGAACCCTATCCCTCCAGGGCTTGAACAGCCCCCCACTCCGATGTCGTTTCCGTCCCAGATTTGTATATTTTGATGTGACCGTTACTTGCCTCCCTCTTCACTACGCCGTATTAATGTCTTACCCCATTCGCCAAGGCCTCGTTTTGTAGAGCTAGCCCCCCCCATCTCTATTATCTTTGTTGTTTTGCTCGGTAATGACTTTCTGTTTTCCACCTTATGAATGAAATGTCTCTTGATGTCGAATCGGGCCTTTCCTGTTCCACCCTCCCCGCTTTTTGTCTTGCAGGTCTCCTCCCTCCCTTTCTAACTGATGGTCGAATGCAATCTAGAAGGCCTTTTTCATGGCTCTAGCTTCCTGAGGCATTCCCGGGATCTTTATTCCCCTATCAATTTCCCTCTCTTTGTTCTGGGAATATTCTTCCTGTGAGGTTTGAAGTCCCCCTTTGTATGGCAATTAATGTTTCCCCGAGAGCATCCTTCGAAAATTCCTAGGTGGACTCTATGCCCATGTATTGTATCTGGCGGTTTCTTCCTGTTCGATCCCTTTCCCGTTTTCTTTTTACTGCTCTCCCGGAGCGGGAAGTTTATTTTGGGGTGTGTTGTATTTGTGTTTGTTTTGTTTTTTTGGCTAGGAAACCTTCTGTCCATTCTCCCTTTTTTTTACGCTGATTATGGCTTACCGCACATGATTTTCAGCTCTGTCCCAGACTGATTACTTTTTGATGTCTGTTCGGTCTTCCTTAATATTGCCACGGTCGCGGGGCTCCCTTCTTTTTCCTCATTGATTTTGGAGTAGTTTGCGCGCGCGCTCAAAAGTGGCGTTTGCCGAAGAGGGGAAAATCCCTGAACGCCCGCCGAGCTGGATTTCGCTTACACGTCCCTCGGTCTTTCCCTGTTCTTGATACCCGGATCCGATGTTGATACGCCCTCTTCAGATACAACGCTCGCTTTTGATCTTAGGTGGTGACCCCCCTTGTCGATGTTCTTTCGACTTTTTGACATCTTTCTTGCTCGGGTGCCATCCCCCCTTTCGTTTGCTTTAGGCCAGTAAAAATTGGCGGAGCGAGTGCATGGGAAACCTTTCCACAGTTCGTGTCGGAATATATCTTACCTGTCATCATATGTGGACTGAACCTTGCCCGGGATTTCTGAGCTACTTACAGCTATATCCGCGGCCCTAAAAGGGTCCATTTATATCGTTGGCCTCCTCGCGACCCCATAAGGTTGGGCGTTCACCCTCCCCGTTCTCGGTTCCTTCGGAGCCCCCCTGTAGATCTTCCGGTGACTGCCTCGATGGTTCACGGTTACTCCCTTCGCTACCGTTTCCACTTATACATTCTTTGCACCACTACCTGATTTCCCCATAGCCTCCGTGTTGGTGAGCGTTATATCATTCCCTTAGT
>Ga0179593_1645661_pt1 | contig 15584 bp, 23 predicted proteins | sample CZODoug2_1_08_16_FD_185931 | JGI IMG/M metagenome (GOLD analysis project Ga0179593, IMG submission 185931) | Vadose zone soil fungal communities from Angelo Coast Range Reserve, California, USA - CZODoug2_1_08_16fungal (PacBio error correction) | ecosystem: Environmental > Terrestrial > Soil >... | reverse complement strand
TTCCGGTCATATTGATCTTCCTGGCTGACTCCAAGTTTTTTTGGTGGAGAAACTGGTCCCCTTTGTTGGAACCGACCCCTTTTTCTCGATGACAATATCCTTTCCCATCGCCAGGGGCGCTGCTCTTTCTTTCAGTGAGGCGTCTTTTTCTTTCCTTCCTTGACTACCCCTTGCCCTGGGGAGACATTACTGCTCTTCCCGGTCCCTTTCCTTTCGGTACAACAAACGATAGTGGCATTTTCCGCCCATAGGTGGGGCGGTGCCCTGGCCAAGGTTCCTTTTTTAGTTCTTTTTTTTTTTTCTCGGTGAGCGAGCTTTCTGTCGCGGACTGCACTTTTTTTTTTTTTCAGTTTTTTTTCTTGAGGCGTCGTTGCTGCGAGTTGACAGTGCTCTCTTCTTTCTCGGGGCTACATTTCCCTCTTGCTTTGCCTGGGACTGTTTTTTTTTTTTTAGGCGTTGCAGTGATCAGGGAACATCTGGTCCCCCCCCGCGCAAAATTGTTTCTTTTTTTCTTTCTCGCTCGAAACCACCACCCACGCCGGACTCCGCCCCCCACCTCCCAGCGCACCTTCCCCCCCAAGACCCCCCCCCCCTCCGACAGCCACACACGGGCCTTCAAAGGAGGTTCCCTCGTAAAAGCGACAGAACCATTTTTGAGCGGGCTTTTTTTTTCTCTCTTCTCTCGGCTTTTCCTTTCAGGGACTTTTTTTTTTGAAGTACTTGCCAGTTTGAAGGGCTTCTCGAAGCGACCTTCGAGTTTGGCCGGAGCCTTTTTTTTTCCCACCTCGGGGTCCGGGCGCCTTTATGACTCGTCCAAGGTATCTTTTCGGAAGGGGCACAGGAATTCTTTCTATTGGCTGGGGTTGAGTTTTTACCGCCAGGAAGTCTGCATTTTTTCCCCTTTGGATGGGAGGCTATTCGTGTTAATCTGTTCGCCGTTGGGGACCTATGGGCCTGTTTCCAGGGCCGTTTCCACAGGAATTGAGCCGGTTTTCAAACCCCTCCGGCCGAAAAAGCATCCGTGAAATTCACCAAACGGAGAATTCCTTTTTTCCCTGGCCAATGCCCCCTTTTTTTGGCACGGGAGCCTTTTTTTTTTTTCTTTGTTCGGACTTCCATGTTAGTTTTTGGTCGTTTTGGCGTTTCCCGGTTTTTCCCGCCGAGCGGGAAAAGCTCGGGGGAGTTTTTTCTTCCGGAGAGAGCCCTAGGAAAACGCGTTCCAAAGCGGCAAATCTTGTTCGGTCCCCCTCCTGGAAAATTTTTTTGCACCCAGTGAGTTTAGGTCGGGGAGGGTGCTCCCTTTTTCCCATTGCTGGCTTTCTCTTTTCCCTTTGGAGCGGGAAACCGCCAATCCGTCCCCCTTCCTCTGCTTTGCTGCCACTTCCTTCTGGAGGATTTCAGAGGCTTTCCCCCAAATTTTCAGTGAGAGAGTGGACTGGGCTTGAGTCGTTCTCAGAATGTGTTATGACCTTTACACAGTAAGTAATTCGTTGCAAATGGAAAACCTTTTTTTTTCCCCACCTAGTTTCGGCGCTTAAGGCCCATTTCCTTAAAGAGCAAAAAAGGTTCTATTGTTTTCTTCTTCTTCACATTCTCCGATGTGAATCCTTGAATAAGTGACAATCCACTCGCGCCCCACCGTTCTTTCCTTGATTCGTTTCTTCTCTTTTTCTTTTCTTTTTTTTTCCCGTGTGACAAGCAAGGTTCCTTCTTCCCCCATCCACGCAAGGCTTATTTTGGAGCGGCTGACCTCTTTCCCACAGGATGGGGAGTTTTTTAAAATTCTTTTTTTAATGATAATCTGTTCTTAACCGTCATTCACTCCCCAAATTGCAGAAAACTTTTCCTCCGGAGGGGCAGTGCTTCTTTTCCCTTGTCCTTCCAGGCTGCCTTTTCCCCCCCCTCCCATCTGCTTTCGGACACCGTTCGGGCCGAGGGTGCCCAACCGAGAACCTCCCCGTAAGTTTACCACCTTCTTTCCAACTGCAAGAAAGTTGTCCCCCTTTTCAAAAAACAAACCCCCACAAACTAAAGCAGCCACCCCCCTTCCCCCCGGCAGATACTTCCCCCACCCCTGGGATCCTGTTCTGCGGGGCAGTATCCATCAAATTTTTTTAGCGACAGTTTTTTCCTTTTCCAGCTTTTTGTTCGCATTCTTTTTTTTGGCGGAATTCGTTCACATCTCATAAACACCACCCCCGGAGCTTTTCCTTTTAGGGTTCAAAGGCATGTTTTTTCCCACGAAGGAGCGTTTCTTTCTTTTGGGGCTTTGTATGGTTTCGCATGAGGGCCCGGCCGTTTTTTCCCCCAGCAGAGCAGAACTTTTTTCCCCTTGCGGGCCGCCGCCAGGAGCCTCTTCTCCATCCGCGTCGAGGACGATAGACCTTGCCTGAAAAATCTCCCCTTTTTCCCGGTTCCGCTGTTGTCTTTTTTTTTTTTTCACAAGGTCGGCTCGTCCTCTCTTTTTTCCAGCAACTGGACCTGTCGCATTTTCCTGCACACACGTTATGTCACTTTCCCGCCCGGCGACATTGGACCGTTTTTCCCCGGGCGGCGCCTTTCCCCCGCCTATACCACGGATTGGGACCTGTCCTTGTCCAATTTTTTTCTCGGGATGCGGTCTTTTTTTTTTTTTTCGGAGTAGTCGAGGGGGCTACCGCTTCCACCTGAGGATTTTCCCCTTTTTTTGAACAACGAGTTCCTTCCCGGGAGAAGTTTTTGCGGTCATCGATTTTTCTTCAAACGCAACCTCGAAAAAGTGGGGACCTTCGCCCAAGACAAGGTTCCCCTGTTCGGCAAGCCCTATGGCAATTTTTTCTTTTTCGCGACAACACAGCCCTCAATTACGCGAACGACACTTCCTCAAAATCGCCCTTTCCTTTTTTTATCACCCCCCCCCCCCCCCCTTTTTTTGTGGTTCGTGCGGGCGTGGCTTCGTCGTCAAGGAAGGCCCTCCTTTCCCCCGAGAGCTGTTCGGCTCGTTTTCCAAAGCTGCCAGGAAGTCCTTGGAGGACAAGTTAATCACATGCGGCACGGCCTTTCCGAGGGTTAGAAGTTCTATTTTCTTTCTGGGATGGGATTCAACCCCCCCTTCTCTTTCCCCGACTTCGCGGCGACTGACCTTTTTTTCTGAACGGTCCTCAGCGGCTTTCCTTGTACAGGGAAAGCTGGTCCCCCCCTCCTCCGTTGTTGTTGTGAGAGACTTTTTTTCTCCACGGGGCCTGTATTGGCCTGCCGATGCTTTTAAGTCAGCAAACGGCACAGCGTCTTTTAATCTTTTTTGCACGGTGTTTCCCCCCCCAACACCATGCGGGCGACCTCGACTTCGATCCTCCTTGCGGCGGGCTTTTGATTAAACCTTTTTTTCTTTTTTTTTGCGTGGGGGCTTGCTTTGTTTGATCGAGCGAACCTTCTCTTCTTGAGGGGCCTTCTCCTCTCTTCATCCTCAACCAGCGATTTTTTTTTTGTTGATACCACTTTTTTTTTTTTTGGGTCCGCTTTTCGCCGATGAACTTTTCTGTATGGGTTTTTCGTGGTATGCAAACAGGTCCTTATGGACGTCATGTATCAAAGTTTTTCTTTTTTCGTCCCTCTTCTTTTAAGCTACTTATCCCCCCAGCTACCTACTGATCGAATTTCAATTGTTTTCTCCTGAAGGTTTTTATTTGCCTGTTTTCGGAATCGACCCCCCCCTTGCCGCCCTTTCCCTCCGCGGCGATACTTGGAATTTTTTTTTTTTTTTTTTCCCTCGTGGTAATAGGTTGGTTTCGCGGCCGTGAGCTCGGGTTCACGGCCTTCCCTGTAGCCGGGGCTTTTTGATCTTTCGTTTTAAACCCTTTGTTTCGAGGTAAATGCGCCCCCATTGCCCAAGTGCTTGGAGTCCTCCTTTTAACGAAGCCTACTTGTTATCCCAATCTCTTCCCAAACCCTCTTTCGGAACCGGGAAAGTTTTCCCCCGTATTTTGAAGTTTAATCTGTAGAGGTTTTTTTAATGGAGTATGCCTCACCGGCGGCGGCTTCCTTCAGGGGCCCGGGGGCTTTTTTTTGCTGTCAGGATATTTTTCCGTCGTCAGTGAGAACCTCACAAGGCCCACAGCAGGGACGCGGCCAAGCGTGCCCTCCTTTCCTGACATGCCTTTTTTTGACTCTCTTTGCCGCCGTTTTTTTTTTTTTCTTTTTCTTTTCCCTGTTGTGGTATCGGATGGTGAATGAAACCGCCAATTCCCTTGCGACCCTTCTAGCAGTCCCTCCCCCCCTGCGCGACCCCCCCCCCACAGGTTGAGGATGCTGCCGCGCAAAAACCCATGTTCTACAAGCACCAGTTTCCCCGCGGTTTTTTTTCTGGAGAATTGGTTGCTTTTCTCTTTGTCGTTTCGGTTGCACTTTTTCGTCACCCCGGATGTTGGGAACTTACGGGTTTCGTTTAGGTCCTTTTGCACCCCTTTTTTTCTCCCACGGGGTAAGATTTTTTCTGTGGGAGTTAGTTTTGAGGAAGCCTCTTTTCTGAATTTGAAACTTTCCTTCCCACTGGCCCTTTTTTTTTTTTTTTTCAGGTTTTTTTTCTGCAAATTTGTTTTTTCTAAACAGATTATCATTTATCCTTTTTCATTATTCCCCATCCGTGGTGCTTTGGTGTGCTTTTTTTTTCTGGTTTCACGAAGCTCAGGGCACCATATTTCGTTGTGTTTGCAGGTTACCCTCGAAGGACAAAATCCCTCCCTAGTGGACCGTAGGCTGACTGGCCTTTTGATATGGTCACTTATTTACAAGGATGGAACAGCGGTTCTGAAAAGGGGCTTAAGCCTGATGTTGGAAATCTTTTTTTTCCTCCTTTTTTGTCCACACATTCACAAAAACTGGTCTTCCATCTTAAAGAACTGCGTCCCTTCCAACGTTGACGAGTGATGATTTACTTGTACCTCGTTCAGACACATTCTCCGCTCAACTCAGGGTTTTTTCTCTCAATTCGACTTCCCCTTTGCGGAAAGACTCTTACCCAGAATCCGCACATTCTTTTCTTTTCGCAAGCAAGACACTTCCCTCGGACGCGGCTTCCTCTGATTCGCACGTCGGGAAAGTCCCCCATCGATTGGGCTTCCATTCCCTTTTGCTCAACTGGTTTTTTTTCTTGGGACGCTTGTTTTTTTCCTTTCCTTTGGAGTCTCGACTCATGTCGCTTTTCCCGGCAACTTTGAAAGGCAGAAAACCTCTTCCCCCTTTTGGAAGTGAAAAGCTCGAAAATTTTCCGTGCCAAACTCTTTTTTTTTCCCTGGGCCAGGGAGCCTTTTTTTTCTGGATTCTCGTTTTTTTCTGCTTCGGCGGCCATCTGACCCCCCCGTAGATGCACTGCTCCTGTAAAACAGGCCTTCCCCTCCTTTCCGAGGACCCTTTTTTTTTTTTTTTCTCAGGAACCGAAGAGACGCCCTCAGTTCCTCGGACTATCTTCCGGCCCATGCGGAAGTTTTTTTCTTCCCTTTCTTGCGCCGACAAGAGGTTCATTCAAAATGCCCGGGCAAAGCGTCTCGCGTTCGAGATTGTAAAAACGCATATGGGGGTTCTTCCCCCCCATCGAAGGGTTGGGCTCAAGGCAGTCAACTTTGAATTTTTGATTGATCCCCGGCTTCCCCCTTTTTGAAGAGGGCCAATTTCTTCGGGTTTTTTCCCCTCGCTTGGGTTGAGCGGGGAGCCTGGGCGGTCTTTTTTTTTTGTGGTGCGTTCTTTCTTTCCTTTCCAACTTAGCAGCAGCAACTTTTTTGTGTTCCGCAATTCACGGCTCAGCTTCAAGCCTTCCCTCCTCCTTTACTTCCTGCCCGCCCCCTCCTTCTTTTTCTGCACTGGATGACAGCATTTTTTCTCTTCTCCCGTTCAATTACCTCGCCGCCCCCTTGCCCCAAGCGCCTTCCCTCCCCCAGCGGACGCGGGTTCCCAGCAGGGAATACGCCCTCCCTTTTTGCCTCCGGCACGGTACCTGACGCCAAACCCCCCTGAAAATAGTCCCCCTTGTCGGCTATTTTTTATCCAGAGTTCTTTTTGGACGCAGCGTAGTGTCGCAGGGGCCCCTTTTACGCGCGTCCCTTTCTACTTTTGCCCGGCACGACGCACTGTTTTTTGACAAGTCTTCTTTCCTTGTGGCCGGGACCCTGTCCGCACTTTCCTTTTTTGATGAAACTGGTTCTTTTTTCCCACGCCGCTCCAGGCACAGGGTCCCCCTTCTGCGCCCAAACTTTCAAGGCACACTTTCCGCCCGGTCCAAGATTTCCTTTCCCACATATCTCTATTTTCCTCCCCTTCTTCGAGAGATGTATTGCCCAGTCGAGGTTTCCTCTCCCCTGGGCTGAAGAGGCTTGGGGAGGATGATTGCCTGGGAGCGCCGTGTTTTTTTCTTCCTTTTTCTTTTCCTTGGCGATGTACGCTTTGTCCCACAAGTTCCCTGGACATCGCCCTTTTTTTTATTTTCTGGGCAAGCAGTGCGGGAGCTCCGTTCTTGGCAGTTCAGGCAGGGGGGACCCCGCGTCAAACCCTTGGCCTGTGCCGTCCATACTGCGCCTTTTTCCCCGAACAAAATTTCCCTTTTTAGTGCAGTTGGCAATATGTTTGGCTGTCCAGTTTCCCAGGGTGGCGGGATTTTTTTTGAGGGCCAAGGCATCGTCTTTTTTTCACCGCGTTCGCTGGGGTGTTCCCTTTCCTGCGACTTTTTAGGATAGTGACGTAGACTTTTCGGGCTGCTTGTCCTTTTTTTGAAAACGGATTTTTCTTTAAGTCAAAGGGATTGCTGCCTGGACGTCTTTTTTTCAGCGTGAAGCCAGGCCCCCTTTTGAACAACGCCTTTTGCCGAATTTCTTGTTCGACAACCACCATTTCGACCGCCCCCCAAGGACGCCCCTTTTTCCCCGCCCCCCCCCAAGCCCGGATAAACGCCCCCCCCCCCCCCCACCGTGGGCCCTGTATGGTCCCGTCAGCCCCGTTTTTTTCCGGGATCAAGGCGTGCCTGTGACTGGCCTTCTCCTAGGAAGGTTTCCTTGGCCCAGATTTTTTTTTTACAGGCGCGACGCTCTTTAGTTTGCCCGGAAGCCCCCCACCTCGTGGGCCCCTGGCTCAATTCGTTTTTTCTCTTTCCGCAGGGTTTGCTGGTTTTGATGGGGGAACAAGAGTCCGCCTTCAGTTCATGCTTCCTTGATGGGCCCTTTCCCTTAGTCGCGTCCCCCCTCGGGGGGACCATCTTTGGTTGGACCCACAGGCAGTTGCACTTTTTTTCGGGTCACGATGCGTTCAAAGCATCAGGAACTTTCCCCCAATCCACGGGCCAGCGTTCAAATGGCCCAAAGGATTCCTTTTTTTTTTTATTTTTTCCCCCCCGGATGAGACTCCTTCGAGCTTGGTTTCTGACCTTTTTGAGGCTTTTTTTCTTTCTTTTTTTTTTTCGAGGCCGGAAGCGACGTTTTTTTTTTTTTGAGAATCCAAGGAACATTCTCACAAGCGGGCTTTTCGTCAACACAAGCCTCCTCTCGCAAAAAGTTTTTTTTTTCGGTTCGGGTGATTGAGGAATGTCCTTACGAATGGCATTCCCTTCTTTTTTTCCGAAGAGGGAAAACGCCCAATCCCTCTCTCTTCGTGATCCACTGGTTAATGTCGTTCTTTTTTACATCACCAAGGGAGGTTTTTTCCCCTCCTGTGAAGCGAGAGCCTTTTTTCTGCCGGTGCTTTTTTTCCCTGAATGTTTGTCGACAAAATTCCCCCACATCATCGGCAAACGTTCTCCCAATTCGCAGTTCTTTACCCCCCTTTTTCGCTTCATGCCAGTTTTGTGAATTGTGCCGGCCCCCAAACCCCTTTTTTTCCCCCCACACTTCAGATGTGGGCGAATTCCCTCTGTGCATCTGTGAAATTTACGTGACCATATCACCCTTTCCTTTGGCCAGGAAGCTACTTTTTTTCCTTTTTCTTCTCTTTTTCTTCTCCTTTGACAGCAGGGTCCTCTTTCCCCCCCCTTTAGATGGGACTTGGAGCGGCTTTCCCGACCCCCCAGCACCCATTTCAAAGGCTAATTCAATGATAATCTGTGATACTTCAAATATATTAATCAACCACCCCACTTTTGCAGAAACTGCCGAGGGCCCCCTTCTCGCTTCATTCATGGTCCTTCCCCGGCTGCCTCCCCCCCATCCTGCTTCGGACAAAACCGTTTTCTTTGCCTTTGGCCCCCTGTTTTCCCCGAAACGAACAGTAAGTCCCCCCCCTTTCCCCAACGAAACCTTTTCCTCCCCCCCCACCAACCCCACAACGAAGCATCAAACAATCTCTCAGTCAAAGGCGCTACTCCACCGCTCTTCGGTTTTGGCGGGTTTTTTTTTCGGCGAGGGAATTCCTTTTCTTTTTTTTCCCCGGCACAGCGATTTGGTGCGGTATTTCTTTCCCCCCGATAACACAAACCATTCTCCCTTTCCGAGGTTTTCAAGCAGGGTTTTTTCCTCCGAGCTTGGGCCGTGGCCGGCGTCTCTGCTGGTGGGGCTTGCATGGACGACTTTTTTTTTTCAGCCCGGAACAAGCCCTTTCAAGGAGCGAAGTGGAGGAATCCATGCCATGCGGGCGCTTCTTCTGTACTTTCTTTTCGAAGACGATCGACTTTTAGAAAATATACCTTAAAGCCATCCGTTGTTTCTCGTGTGGTAAAAAAGATTTTTTTTTCCTAACCAAGGCTGCTCGTCCGTTTTTTGACAAGCAATTTTTCCCTTTTTGTTTTTTTTTTTTTCTTCCCTTTTCCTCGAACCACACCTTTCCTTTGACGCAGAATTTCCTCTCTTCTGCCCGGCTGACACTGTGTTCAAACTGGCGGCGCCCCCACAGCCTATTGACCTCTTTTTTCCCTTTTCATTTAGGAATTCGCCTTTCTTTTTGGGGAAGGCGGCGCGATCGGCAGTTCGAGGCCAGACCCTCCCTTTCACCTGCGGATCGACAAGTCGTTCGAGGCAGGTTCCTCCAGGGAGCGGTCAATCCTTCTACTTAAAAACTCCTTTAACCGAAACCCTTTTGCCTTGGCAGAAGTTCCTTCCGGGCAAGCCACGCCTCCTGTTTGGCCATCCGGTTCCCTTTCCCCACAAGCACGTTCCCCCCGAAACCCTTTTCATCGCACTACGACAAGGTGTTTTTCTCAACCCCCGGTGCTTAGCTTTCTTCTTCCTGATTTTCTTTTTTTTTTATCCTTCCAAGAAAAGATCAAGTGAGCTGTTCCTTTCTTTTGATCCCCAAAAAAATTTCCTGAACCGAAAAGTTTTCCCCCTTAAGGAAAAGATCGGGAGCCGGCGAGCAAGGATATCGAGTCGGAAGTGCTCTTTCTTGCCCTTCATGGGGTGATGGTTCAAACACTTCCCTTTTTCATTCCGCACTGCCGCGGCCGGGCTGTTTTTTTCCCTTTTTCGGGCAAGGACAGGCAGGTTGTACAGGTCTGCTTGTTCATCTCTCCTTTTTTTTTTTTTGGTTGTTGAGAGAATCCCCCTCAGCTTTTCCTGTACAACCCTTTTTTTTTTTTTCTTGGCCGCCGCTTTTTTTTTTTTTTCATCCAGGGGTTCTCGCCGCGATTCTTTCTTTTTTGATGACTGCTGGGCACTGTTGTTGACTATCAACCATGGCTTTTTTTCCGAACGTCGACTCAACTTTTTTCGGCCGGCTCGTGCCTTAACTGTCTCCAGTTTCTTTCTTTATGGCAGTCCTTTTCCGAGCCGAAAAGCCTTGGCCTTATCCTTTCCCTCCGGGGGGACCACACAAGGGGCTGGACTCATGTTGGGGTCGTGTCGGTAGTGAGGATTTGTCTTTCTCTCTGTGGGTGTTAGCTTCTTTTTTCTGTGTTTCGAAGATGCTTTGATGGCCATAGGGCCTTGTGTTTCTTTGCCCCTTGGCATGATGGAAGTCTTTCCCCCCCGGTGCGGTCCTCGTTGGGCGTTTTTTTTCCTTTCTTCACCGCTTACTTTCTTCATGATCCTACACTCGTGTTCCTTGTCGATTCCCTTTCCTCCATGGCTTTTTTTTTTTTACCCGGACTCCCAGAGATTCACAGGAGACCAGTTTCTACCTCTTTTTAGTTGGTATATTTTTTTCCGCCGTGGCGAAGGGTTTCCTTTTTTCCCTTTTTGCCGGGATGATTCTTCGGAGTGTCCCCTTGAACCTTACTCTTTTTGTGAGATGGTTTAATGCGGTACTTTCTTTTAGAGCATCTTTTTGAACGACCTTTGTAGCCCCTCCCCCGTTTTTGAACAACCCCAGCGGAAAACGGGGACCGTTCTTTCGATTTCAGGCCATTTATCGTTCTCGGACCTTTTTTTTTTTCCTTTTTTTTTAAAGCTCATGTGGCCCGAGTTTCCCCTCCTTCAGATTTCTTGTCCGGGATGAGCAGGCCTTTTTTTCGTTCCCCCCACCATACAGCCCCTTTTTGCCAGCGGCAAAGCTTTTTCTTTTTTTTTTTTTTTTTCTAAACCCTCGCCGGAGGGTGCATTGGAAAAAGCTCTTCTGGATTGGAAACGAATCCCCTCTTTTTGCCGGGAGACCTTCTAGGTCCATACGCTAACCTGCGCGCCACCCTTTTGAGGGATGGCTTCCCGCGCAAAAAAACCTGGTCCTTTTTCTCCCTTGCCAAGTTTTTCCGCGTTTTGAATTATTAGAGTAGCTTTGGAGAATGGTTGATGCTTCTTTTTTTGTTTACCGTTTAGTTGCAATTTAGTTTTTTTTTCTCCCCCCGGGATTTGTTGGGGGTCTTTTCCTAGTTGACACAGGATCGGACCTTTTTTTTCCACAGCGCAGTCTTTTTTCCCGGCAGGGAATTGGCTTGAAGCGCCCCCCACTTGCATCACCTTTTTCCCTCTGCAATTGTGGAGTAATTCCCCTTTCCATTATATAAAGGAGCAATAGCTTTCTTTTTTTTCTGTGAAGGGGTTCGGTCAGCCGCTCCCAGGCCCCCTTTTATGCAGTTGGATTTTTCTTTTTTTTTCCCCCCCTTGCTTTCCCAACTTTCTCAGCCTCTTCCCCTTTTTTTGAAAAAGAAAAAAGAGACTTCCACCCACCGAAATTCCTCTCTTGTCCTCTTTTGAGGTGGATTATGGTCACTTATTCCCTCCTTGAGAATGTTGAAAGATGAGATTCCTTTTTTGGAAAAATAGCTCCCTTTTTTTTGTTTTTCCACAATTTCAACAACTGGCTGAAAGCGCCCCCCCTGCGAAAAACATTTGGTCTTAAATTTATTTGCAAAGTTGGCCGCTTGAGGATGACTTTTTTTCTTCCTCCACACATTTCGATCCGAACGCTCATCAGCAGGCCTTTCTTCCACCTTCGACGAAAACGTCCCTTTTTCCCAGACTCCGCACCATGGAACCCTTTCCTTCCCCCCCCTCTTGGGGAGGACTGCGGATTTGTCGTTCGCACTTTTTTTTTTTTTTTCAGAAAAGCAAAGCATTTTCCCGACCGACTGGGATACCTTCTTGACCTGCGTTCCTGTTTTTTTTTTTCTTTTTTGCCGCTTGTGAATCGGTTTCTTTGATTTCCTTCTCGCCGTCGCTTCCGGCTTCGTCCCGGGAAGGAGCCGAAACTCTTTTCTAGTCTTTTCCCCCTTTTCTCCCGTTGGCCAAAAGCGACATCCATTGGGTGATTGGCCCATGGTGGCTTTCTCTCCTTTGGGGTGATTTTAATGCTTTTTGGCATCGGTGACCCCTTTCTTTTCCTGCCTGGTAGGTCAACAGGCCTCTCCGATGTCCCCGCGTCTCCCCCGGCGACCTTGAACACGAAGAAGGCTCTTTCCCCCATCACGTGGAGCTAACCCAATTCTTCCCTCTTCCTCAAAAATCCTTGTGTCCGGACCTGCAGGAAATCTCTTTCCTTTCTATTGAGCCAGGACCCCACTCGGGGTTGTTTTCCTGGATTCAGGGAGCAAATTTTTTTTCCACATGAGATTTGTGGACAAGGAGACTTCTTCCCTTTTCCCCCCCTTTTCGTCAAACGACGCTGATCCCGGCTCCGAGGCTGCGTGACGAGGCCAATTTCCCTTTTTTTTCTTTACGCCTGGTGGAGGCTTATTTTGGGGGGAGGGGGAGATGGGAGTATTTTTTTGGAGGGCGGTTTTCCCGGTGTTGGTGGTTTTGAGAACTTTTTTTCCAGCAGCCCAATTGGGCGATGTTTTTCCCGACTTCCTCCCGCCTCCCAGTCCCCAGGTCTTTTGACTTCCGCACGCCCCCTTCTTTCCACTGTGAACAGCAGGCACGAATTCCCTCTCCGTAAATTTTCCTTCCCCGAAAAGTGCATGTTTCCCCCTCGAGCGGCTCTCCTTCCGCCCCCGCCCGCTTTTGGCACTTTCCTCCCTTCTTTTTTCAACTATGGCCAACGCCCTCCTTTCCAATGTTCTGTGTGGGCGATTTTTTGAGGGCGCCCCGTTATGTCGCCCAGGGTCCCTTTTTTTGGAATCCCCCCCCGCATTTTCCAAGAGGCAGGGCCCGCCTTGCGATGGCCAACTGTATGGTCCGCGATGGTCCTTTTTTTTTTTCCCCAACCAGAACACGCCGTCTTTTTTTAAACGTTGCTCAGTTTTTCTCTTTCTTCAAGGCAGGGCCAGCGATTTTTCAATTCTGACCGGGATTGGGCAATACATCTCTCTTTTTCCCTTGGTTGTTGAGTTCTTTTTCTTTTTTTTTTCCTTCTTTCATCCATGGAAACTGATCGCTCCCACTGTGTTCTGAAGGACCTGTTTTTTTTTTTTTTCCCCGCAAACTGGTCCTGTGCCTGTTTTTTTTTGGTTGGCTCTCTTGCCTTTTGACCCCATCGCGGGGACAGTTCCCCCTTTTTTCCCTGGCCTGCTCTTGTTTCCAGGGCCTTTTTTTCGTTTTTCCTCTGCGACCGCAGTAAAACCGTTTCCCCTGGGGCGGCCCCCTCGGATCGGGCCTCGTCCCCATTGGGGCTTTAGTGGGGCATTGGCCATTAGTTCTGGCCCCGTTTCCCGGCGGGGAGGCAAAGGGCAGCTTTTTTTTCTGCTGCACCGGCGGTCGCTGGGAGCCCTTTTTTTTTTTTTTTTTCCACTTGGCGGCGCGAAAGTGACGAGTTCAGAAGTGGCTTGCGCAGTGCTCGAACCCGATGGTGGGAGGGTTTTTTTTCCTTTTTTTTTCAATTTGACTGCCCCGGACGGGTTAGGAGTGGAAGGCTTGTTTTTGCGGGAACTTCTTCTGCCGAAGTTCTAGATCGAACCCCCTTTTTTTCCGCCAGCAGGCCCAAAAATTCCCCCGTTTGCCCGCCACCCACTCTCAAAAAAGGCCGCACGGCCCCCCGCCGAAGGGCCCCCTTGGAATCGTAGCCCATCGTTCCCTTTTGCGTTGACTGACTTGCTTTTTCCTTCCTTGCCCAGAGGCGTGTTTTTTTTTTTTTTTTTTCATCTTCGAGTTTCCTCCGGTTTGCGGCTTTTGATGCTTCTCCCCTGGGACAATAGGAATCTTTTTTTCTTTTGGCCGACCGTTCCTTTTTGGGTTTGAGGAAGAATGGAGTCCCGTCTTTTTGGCCGTGCTTGGGTCTTTCTCCTCGGACGGGGGGGAACATCTCTTCTTTCCCATTCTTTTTTATTCAGGATCTGAGGCCCTGGGTCCCCCTCCGAAAAAAGCCCTCCCGAGAATCGGCCCCCTTTTTTTGCCCAATGCCCCAAAACGGATCGTGGCCCCTGGAGGCGAATTTCGAGCTTGTTCCCTTTTTTTCTCGTTTTTCGGCGTCTTCCTTGGCGCCTTCGAATCAAAGGAAAACCGATTCACCAAAGAGTCCCAATTTCCAGCCAGGACCCCCATTAAAGCCAGTCGGGATCCTTCGGTTTCTTCGTGCGACTTTCTTTTTTCTTCCTTCCCAATTCAGGAGTCACCTCTATTCGTGTTTCCTTGCTTGCTCATGTCATGGCGGGGGGAGTCTGTTTTTTTTTTTTTTCCCCCAGGCGGTGCGTCGAAGTGGAGCCTATCGTGAGAGTTCGGAATCGAATGTGTTCTCCTCAATTCCTTGCAAAACGTGCAAATGAACTTTCCCGTTTTCCAAATAGTTTCGGCGCTTCCTCTTTCCCAGAAAAAAAAGATTTTTGAGCCTATTTCCACATTCAGATGTGTTCTCCCATTCTCCGCTGTGCATCCTTGAATACCCAGTGACCATATCTCGTGCCAGGAAGTACTGTCCCTCTCTTTTCTCGCTGGAGAAAGTTTCCCTTCTGCAAAATTCAAGATGCGGCCTTGGTAGCGGCTGCCGTTTTTGCCCCTTCCTCCCATCCCCCCTCTTTTTTTGGGGAAGAACTTTAATGATAATCTGTATACTTCACTTTCCCTTCCGAAACCTGCCAGAGGGCACAGTTATGGCTTCCAAAGGGCTGCCGTCAAACTCCCCTTTTTTTTTTCCCACCGTTTCGCGGCGAGCCGTTTTTTTCCCCAAACGAGCCCCCCCACGAACCGTAAGGTTCCCAACAAACCCCCCTACAAGTTTTCCCCCCCACCCACAACGAAGCAGGCCCCCACAAATCTCCCACAACGGCCGCTTCCTCCCCCCCCCCCCCCTTTTTTGCGCGGGGCAGCATCCCTTCCTCTTTTTCCGCTGCTGCATTTCTTTCTTTTTTTATTCGTTCCCATTCCCGATTAACCACCCAAGGAAGTCCCTTTTCCCTTTTTCCTTTTCCCCCCCCCCCAAGGCATGTCAGGACAGACACGCTTTTTTTTGCGGTCCTGCTTGTGGGGCTGTATGGTTCCTCCCTTTTTCTGCCACGCCGGAACAGGCAGATTGCGAGGAGGGGCTCCCCTCTGAGGGACGCCGCGCGCTTTTTCCGCGTCGAGACGCTCGCACCCATCTTTAACTGAAGGCCCGTTTTTCCCTTTTTTTTTGTCACAAACGATGGTCTTGTGCCAAGTTCGGCTCTTCTTTCTAGACAGTGTAGAATTAACTTTTTCAAAACCTTATGTTAAACTGGTAAAGCTGATCCCCCGGCGAAATTGAAAGGATGAACCCTAACCGGCGGCGAGGCCCCCTCCCCCACGGAAATGGAACAGGAATAAATTCACCAATTTCGGACTTAGCAGCGGATCTCTTCTTTCTCGGAGTCGAGGCCTTTCCACCTGCGGATAGACACCCCCCCCCGATGTTTCGAGTTGCTTTTAAGGTGGCTCGCGGAGCTTTGAAAACGCACCCCGAAACCTTGGACCCTTGAGCTTCTTTCCCATCATGCCCTTTTGTTTCCGCCAGGTGACCAGCCCCTCTTTTTTTCCCGGTATCGGCGACACACCCCGGGGGACGCGACCGACGCTCCAAATAGCACTACGCAGTGTAATAACCCCCCCCTTTTTTTCTGGTCGGCGGCTTCGATTTTTTTCTCCCCCCTCCCCCTGGAGCTGTTGGAGAGCTCCCCCCAAACGCCAAGCTCCCCGAACTGAGGAAAGTTTTCCAAACGAGGCGTCCGGAGCGCCAAGGCTTTTTTTTCTTTCCGAGGTCGCCCCGATCCTCCGAAAGCAGTCATCCCCCCTTTTTTTTTTTCCTTGGCCGTGCCTCAACGTCCCTGGGCGGAAATCCCCTTTTTTTCCTTTAAAAAAGGAATTTTTGTTCTTGTC
>Ga0179593_1564201_pt1 | contig 15584 bp, 23 predicted proteins | sample CZODoug2_1_08_16_FD_185931 | JGI IMG/M metagenome (GOLD analysis project Ga0179593, IMG submission 185931) | Vadose zone soil fungal communities from Angelo Coast Range Reserve, California, USA - CZODoug2_1_08_16fungal (PacBio error correction) | ecosystem: Environmental > Terrestrial > Soil >... | reverse complement strand
CTCTTAGTTTTCCCACTCCCATAGCTCCCTTTTACTAAGATATCTTCCTCGGTCTCTCCTCGATAGTTCTCCTCGTTCTCCCTCTTTACTAAAAAGTAGACCTCTCTAGCTCTGTCTTTTCTTTTCGTCGCTTTCCCCTGAATTCCGATACCTTCCTTTGAGTTCCCCTCCTCGTTTCACTTGAAGTCTTTACTCCTCTTTAACGGTATTTTTCTACCCCTCCCGCTCGCCCTGACTCCCTGAGTTTCTCTTTGAGTTTTTATTTCTCTTTTTCTTTCGGCACAGGCTTTCTTAGTCAAGCTCCCCGTTCAGAGGTTAATCTTCTCCTCAATCTTGATAGACAATGTTTTATTTTTCCCTCAATTATCCCGAGAGCGCCCCTCCGACCCCCCTCTAGTCCACTCTTTTCTAGTAATCCTTCCTTTCTAAAGCCTTTCCAGCCTTTTAGATTCTTTCTTTATAGCGCCTGGTATGAAAGGGCCCCTAAATAACTCCTTCGACCAACCTTCCGCCCTTTCCTTTTTTTAGACCCCTTCTGATCCCTTTATTTTATCTCCCTGAGCATATGATATCCGCCGGATTCCCTCCTATATCCATACAGACTATCAACTTCCTCCCGATGCCTTTTTTTTTTGACTTCGTCTGGGCCGTCCCCCTTTCCGTGAGATCCTTAAAACCTTTGAGCTTTCCCCTCCAATTTATCGTCTTCTCTTGCGTTCTCTCCTTTTTTTTTTGGGTTAGTACCCGGATACCTTGCCGACGAATCATGTTCTTCCCAGTCTTTTTCAATGCCACTTTTCTGAGACTTGCTCTTTTCCCACTCATTTCTTTTTCGCGGGTCCTGAGTCCCCCCTTTTTTGACCCGGTTTACGTTCCTTTTTCGGATTTTTCCTCCGTGTTTTCTTTCCCACTTTTCCTTTCGTCGTCCCCTTAACTTTTTCTCGTCGGCTTTCCGGAAGTTTTCTCTCGATTGCGCTTTCCTATCTTTTCCTGTTTCCCCTCTTCTCCAATCTTGCTTTCCGGCAGAGTCTTCCGACGCCTTCTCCCCCTTTTGGACTTTTTTCTTTCTTTTGACTAAAACTGCTATAGGTCCTTCAGAGAATCCCCCCTCAGAGTTTTTGGCGACCATCTCAACGATCTAGATCTTCCTTCTAGTCATGTTCCCCTCATATTAGAAGCTATGAACGCTCCGATGGTGTCCCTCCTTTCATACCTCCCGCAACAGGTTTTTCGGTAGTTCTCACCCGTTTCCCATTTCATCGCTCGACTTCTTTTTTCACTTTTTTAGGTCCTGTCCTCTCTACAATTGGCCTTTCCTTCGTTCTCTCTTAACGTCCCCCATTCTCCCCTTTCCTTTAAGTGCCTTTGACGCCTACCCCAGATGGGGATGATCTCTTTTTTTCTCGAGCCCCTAGACAGCTCCAGTCCCCCTTTTTGGTCTTTTTCTTTGCCCTTCGGTCCCCCCCGCTTGTTCCCATGTGCCTTAACCTTCTCCCTTTCTGGTGTTTCCTAGATTTTCCATCGCTCCCCCTCCCTTTTGGTGAGCTTCGCGATGATTTTTACAAGGCCTTCACTGGCCCAGCCGAGTCTTCCCCTTCCCCCCTTTTAATCTCCGATCCTGAGCCTTCCCAGAGGTCACTCTGTTTTTCCAGTCCGGGTATACGAGAGTTTGGAATTTTGAGACTCTTTCCTTTCAACCCTTTTCTTCGGGCGTTTTTCCGAGTTATCCAGCCTCTTCTCATTGTCTACCCTTTCTCTTTTTAGTTCCCAACGTTTTAAGCCCCGCCCGTCCTTTTATATCGCTCCTTCTTTTACTGGTACTTGCCTAGATCCCTGTGTCCTCTAGTCTCCGGCGTCCCAAGTCTTCTGCATTCTCGTCGTAAGCTCCTCTTTCTTCTGAAGTTTATATCTTCTCGATTTTTTCTACCTAGAGTTATCTTCAAGTTTTCTTCTTGTGGGGTAACTTTTTTCTTTTTAGGAAGTCACCCCCCACACCTATTCCTCCCCCCGATTGATTCTTCTTTTTCCAGTCATTACCTTTCGACTCTGTATGGTGATTGTTCCGGTTCCGGTATCCTCAGATTTCTCCCCCACTCTCCTGCTTTCTATTCTTCCCAAACCTTTTCAGACTTAGAGATCTTTTTAAGTCGGTTCCCTTTGTTTTAGATTTTCGGTATGCTTCTTTTTTCCGCGTCCGTTATCAGATAACTCCCATATAGAGTTCTCCCCCCCCCCAGATCTTCTCTCCCAAGTTCTTTTTCAAGTCGCCCACACTTTCCCCTAAGACTCTTTTCACTTTCCTTTTTTCTCTGTTCCATATTTCCCTAAAAGTGACCTTGACTTTCTCCTCCCCTTTTTGTGTTCCTCTGGAGTCATGAGCGTCTTTCAATGGACTCTTCGTTGGGCCCCCCTAATTTTAGGATGATCCTTTTATCCGGAGGGGCGGTTTTCTTTTTTTTCCTTACTTCAAAGGGATTCGAGTCATCCCTCTTTTTTTCAGTCCATTTCCAGTTCTGACACCCCATTAGGAACTATTTCCTTTTTGAATTTTCTTAGACTTTTTTGTTTTTTCTTCCCCTTCTTCTAAAGTGCCTTTCTGCTCTTCCCTGAGTTCGATCTTCTTTTTTTCGGCTTTCCTTTTCCTTCTTCTTATTCCCTTTTCCCTGCCTCGGGGCCTTCTAGCCTCGTACTCTTTCTCTTCCTCCCTAGAAGACTTGACATTTCTCCGAATTCTCCTCTATCGCACCTTCGCCCGTTAGCTTTCGCTTTTCCCGTCTCTCTCTTTACAGATCCTTTCGAGTTTTTTCTCATTCTCCCCGATTCTTCTGAGGACTTTCCATTTCTAAGGTAGCCTCGCCCCCCCTCTAGCCTGAGACTTTTCTCTTTTTAATGTTTCCCCTTCTTTGAGCGTTTTTTCTTTCTTTTCTAGGCTCTCCCCTTGATCTTTTTTGCGCCCCTCTCTCGTCGAAAGTTCCCCGTTACCTGCGTTCTGATTCAAGGTTTTTTGCCCCCACTAATATCTTTAATTTCCCTAGAGCTTTCGCTTCCTTTCGACAGACCGCCCTTTAGGGCCCTTCTATACCTGCGTCTTTCCTTAAGCTCCATAGTCTCCCTTTTTTTCTAAGTTCTGCAGGAAGTCTTGCCCTGTTGATCCTCCCTCTTTTTTTGGATCTCTTCGATTTCGGTTTTTTCCCGGGTTTGGAGACCTAGGATTTTTTTCGATTTTCCGTCCCTCCTCTGAGGTTTCCTCTCAACCCACCCACTCTTCCCGACGTTCCTACTCTCCATTTCTGAAGTAGGCTTCGACTGAAATTCCCTTTTTCCAAGTCCCACCCCTTTGCTTTCTGACCCAGAAAGCCTTTCTCCTAGATAGAAGATTTTCTCTCTGGCTGGTAACGGATTCAGAAGTCTTTTTTTTTGATCTTCGACGTTTTCTTTTCTAGAGTTGTCAAGTCTCGCTGTATTTCCCCTATACTTTTCCCTTTCATTTGTTTGGGTTATGTTTCTCTCTCCCCTGCATGGTGAAGAGTTTCCTAGAGAGCTCTCCTTTTCTTCGAAGCCCCGGTAGGCACCCTCCTTCCTCCCTACATTTTTTTGAGAGTTTTTGATTTTTTCCCTCAAGCGATGTCTCACTCCATCCGACTCCCCGCGCGACGAGACTTCCTTAAAATGAAATTTCTTTCCTCCCTTCCCCTGACCAAAATGGCTCCCCCATTATATTCCTTGGAGACTTCTCTGACTTTACAGTTCTTTTTTTTCCCATTCTGAGCCGTCTATCCTGCCCTTCCCCTTTTAGACCTTTCCTGCGACCTTTCCTAACTCTTTCGAAGATTGTTTTTTCTCCCCTATAAGAACCCCATTTCTATAGTTTTCCCCTTTTTGGACCTAACCCCCCCGCTAGATGTTTTTTTCCTTTTTATTTTTCATAGTAGCCCTTCCCTCCTCTTTTCTCCGAACAGAGTATTCCTGCAGGGATCTTTTTGATCCCATCTCTAACTTTTTCCTAGCGCCCAGTCGATGCCCTAGACTTTTTTCTCTTTCTCCGTCCCTCCTGAGTGCACTCCTGAGCCTGAGATTCTCTTCTAGAGTATCCTCCTTACGGATCTTTTCCCGTTTTTCGGTACGTTCCTCGAGGACGTCTTCTCCCCTCTCATTCCCTTCCGTTCCCCTTCCCACTATTCTCAAGCCCTCGTGAGCTTTTTTACTCTCCCCGAAAAGGTCCTTTTCTCGACCCTCTGGCATCCCCCTTTTCTCTCACACGATCTTCCTCTCTTCCCCCAGTCCCTCACAAATCGCTTGCTGATAGCTTCTAACTCTTTTGGTCTACTTTCCCCTACTATCTCTTTCCCTTTTCTCCCCTGTTCCCTCTCTCTTCCCTCACTTCCTTTCCCTGCACCGCTCCCCTACCTCCCCCTCCCGACAACGCCTCTTCTTTTTAGTAATTTCCCGAGATTCTTGAAGCTCCCCCCTCCTTCTGCCTTCCCCCTGATCTGATTTTCCTCCTTCCCTCGCACGATGTCAGGTAATACCCTAATCTTCCCCTTTTTTTTTCTCCCTAATCTCCCTTTACGACGACCTCCGGATTTCTCTACCTTCCCGTACCCTTGCCCCCTTCCGAGCGCTTTCTCCTCCGGAAGTTCCCCTGACTTTTTCTCTTTAAATTTCTTTAAGTTGGCCTTTTTTTACAGTCTTCTGTCTCTCGAAACCCGACCCATGGGTCAACGAATCCCTTTACTACTCCCCAACCCTTAAGTCTCCTCCTCCATTTTGGTTTTTTTTTTGCCGGCGCCCCTCGAGTCCCTGCCGAGTCCCCCATTTTTTCGGACCCCCTTTTCCCCTTACCCGATTCCAAGCTCGTGTAAGGGTTATTCCCCCCCTCGTGCCTTCGATTTCCTTCTTTACCCTTTTCCTCAGCTTCGTTTTCCCAGCTTTCCTTCTTTCCCTCTGAGTATCCCCTTTCAGATATATTTTTTCTTCGGAGAGGCTTCTTTAGATTTCTCGTTTTAAAGGTGATTCTATTTCTTTCATTTTATTAACCTCTACTTCTTTCTTCCTGGTCTCCTTGACTGGTCTTCTTCTGCGTGCCTTTTTCCCCCGTAAGATTTTTTTGCTCACTTTCCCCTTCCCGGCTCCCCTCCCTCCTCTTTTCTATGTCTCTTCGACCCCCATTACGATCTGCCACATAGATTTTTGCCTTTTTCTTTTTCTCCAAGGACCTCATAATTTTCCTGCTTTCCCCCCTTTCTGAGGCCATTACCCTACGTTATCTCCCTTAGCCGCTCTCCTCCTCTTCCTGGATGAGCATGTTTCTTTTATCGTTCCCAGCATCCAGCCTTTCTTTCTCCTATTGTTGTTTCTTCCCCCAGAAGTCCCGTGTCTGTACGTTTTCCAACATAAGTTCCCCCAGCGTTCCTCTCGTGCCTTTTCGTCTCTTCTCGGTCCTCCCCCCCTTAACCCGTCCAAAGGTAAAAAGATCCCCCTCTCCTAGTAGGTTTCCCCGGCCTCTGAGTCTATTTCTTTTCTCCGAAGTGAGGCCTCTACTTCCAAAACTTCTCCTTTCCGCGCAGTCCTTGCTCCTGATAGCCTTTTCTTCTTTTCTCGGGTAAGAATTTTTTCATTATCCCTCCGAATCTGATCAGAAACTCTTTCTTCTTACTCCTTTTTCTCTTACCCCTTTTTTTGTCTCTTATTCCCTTAATCTCCCTTTTGGGGGGTCCTTCAGTCCCTCTCCGGAATGTCAAGTAATTCCCTTTACCCCCCCCCACTTTTTCGTATCGTACTTCTCCCCCTATCCCCTTTTCCATAAACCTTCTTTTTTTGGCGGAAGTCCTTTCCCGGCCTTTTTCTCCGACATTCTTCATCGACCCTTGAGCCCCCCTTCCTTCTTGCGTTTTTCTCCGAATGATTCTTCAATTAGATCATTTTCTTCCTCTTCTCGACCCTTCAGGCGGGAACCTGATCCTCCTCTTTCAACTACTTCCCCCAAGAGCCCCCTCTTTTTCTCTTTCTTTGAGAAAACACCCCTTGCTCCCTCTTTTTCGTAGTCTCTTTATTTTACCCCGACCTCTTTCACCCGCCCCTTTTCGCGGCTTCTTAGTGCCCCCCCGGTTTTTTTTTCCCCCTTCTTTTTTCCCCTTTGATTAGGGAGGATTCTACAGTATTCTCTGGTTATTTTTTATTGAGCTTTTCCCAACTTTTCTCCTTCTGGTCTCGTTCTTAGGCGTCGCGATTCTCGGAGTTCTCCTGAGAGACTGACTTCTGGATTTTAAGAGAGTATATCCTTTTTCGAGGTTTCCCCGCTCCCCTTTCTAGAAAGGCCGCATTGCTCTAAGAGTATCCTGAGTTAATCGTTTCTCCGATTTCCGAATTCCTCCCTTTCCCCCCCCTAGTCTCTGTAGTTTTTCTTAATTCTTTTCCGTGCCTCTTATATTTCTTCGAGACCCCCTGACGCCCTATCGGCCCTGTTTTCCTGTTTGAAGAGACCTTGCCCCCCTTATTTTTCTCTGGATGGACTTCTTCGCCTTTTTCGACTTAGCCCTTCAGCCCGCTGTAGTCTTCTCTTAGTAGACTTCGTTTTTAAGTAGCTGTTGGTTTCTCCATCCGAGGCGCTGGCGTCTCCTGAAATCCCCTTTTCAGCCCCTCGGCCCTTTTCGATCTAGAGGATTTTCTTTCTGGCCTTTCGATATCGTTCCTTTTCGGTTTCCCCAGGCCCCTCTCTACCCTTTAGATGACACCCCTTATTTTAGGCTCTACTTTTTTTTTTTTTCCTGTAGGCTCTGGCGGACAGGCCGGATGTGCCCTTGTTCTTTTCTTTTCTACTAGTTCCCAGTTTTCTATTGATTTTTTTCCCTCCGTCGCTATCGAATTTACCGTTGTTTCCTAGCAGTCTCTTTAATTGTAGTCTTTTCCCCTCTCCTGAGCTTCCGACCCCTTTTATTTTCTTCTTTGAGCCCCCCTCTTAATTTTCCTTTTTCTCAATTTTTTCCCGAGACCTTTGGACTCTCTCTCTACTTGGATGGACCCTCTTCTTTCAGGAGAGTTTTTTTTTCCGTCATCTTTTTTCTGATTTTCCCCTCTCTCGTTCCGGTCTACGTACTTTTGGTTCTTTAGGAGACCTCCTTCTACGGGATCTTGTCTTTCTTCTTTTGACCTCTGAACTTCTCTGTTTTTACGTCCATCTTTCGCGTCCTTCACCTTCGCCGTTCCCCCCCCTCTTTCCTCCGGTGATGCAGCCTCGCCGTACCCTTAGTTTTGATCACCGGCTCTTTTCCTCTTTGAATCTCTGCTCCCTTCCTTCTCTGGGTTGGAGTCACCTCTCTCCTCGTGAGGGAGTTTATTGAGAGACCTCCTTTTGCACAAGCGTCCTTTCCAACCCCATTTTTAAGCCCCTTTTCTTTTCCCCCCAAATCCTCAGTGCTCACTATGCCTCAAATATAGCCCTTTTCCCCCAATGAAGGTTTTTCCCCTTATCGAGACCTCTACAGAGCCTTTTCTAGTTTCATTTTGTTTCGTGACGTTCTTTCCTGGATCCTCGGCCCTATTCTCCCGTTTCAGGCTTCTTTTTCCTTCTCCTCTCCTTTCTCCTCCTTCTTCTCCGTGAAGTAGCCGAGCTTTTTTTCCAATAGAACTTTTTTTTTGTATCTTTTGAGCGTCTCTCCGCGGATATTTTTTTTTTCTTTTTTTCTGCTTCGTGCTTGATTTCTCTGATTCTCCCCCCGGCTCAGTTCTTTTTTTTAGATAGAGCTTTTTACCGGCGGAAGACCCTTCCAGCTCTTTCCCCTCTCATACCATCTCTTATTTTTTCAACACTTTTCTTTCGCCCCCCCCTTTACTTTCCCCTCCTACTGTATTCTCCCTTTTCCCTTTCTCCTTCAGATGCGTTTTTCCCGACTGAATTTCTTCTTTCCGGGCCTCCGGACCTCCTCTTCCCCGTTCGACTTCACTATCTCTTTTCTGTTTCTCCCCCTTTTTTCTAGTACCCTCCCGGAAAGCCTGTTCCCCCTTTTTTCACCCCTCCCTTTGCCTTCGCTACCCCTCTGTCATTGCTTTTTACTTAAAAAACCGGCTCTTGCTCAGGGTTGGGTTTTCTTCCGAATCCCCCTGAGATCTTTCCGCCCATTCCTCACCCCCTAAAGTTTTCATTCCCCTCTCCGTTCAGAGATAAACCCCTTTTTCGAATTACCTTCTCGTCCCCATTCCGTTACTCTTCCTTGCTGAATTTCTACTGTCCCTCCCCATTCCCCTTCCCCTTTTAGTATACACTTCCTTTCGCCTCATCCCCTCTATGAACTCCACTCGAGCTTTTTGATGAAGCAGTCCCAAAGTCCTCTCGTCTATTCCCTCCTGTCCTTCAAGGACTCCTCCCTCCAGTCGTTTCTAGTCCCCCTGAACCTCCAGAATCCTAGATGTTCTTTTTTTCCCTTCTTAGGCTCCCCGGCATCAGCAATTCTACAATTCTTGCTTTCCCATATTTTTCCCCCAGGGCTCCCCTCCCCTCCCTCCCAAGAAGACCCCTCTTTGAGTAAACCCTTCTCCGAGCGATTTCCCGAGTTTGAACGTCTTCTTGAGTTTTCCCGAGCTTTCTCCTCCTTTAATATTCTTCAAATACTGTCTCAAGTCCTCTTCCCCCAGTCCCCGCTCCTTTCTTCCAAATAGCTATGCATCTACCCTTTTTCCTTTCAATGGTCTCCCCATCCCTTAGGTCTTCATACCAGCAGCCTTCTTTCCCCAAGGCACTCTTAAGCCTTGCCTCGATTTCGTTGTCCCTTCCCTACCACTCCCAACGCCCCCCTCCCTCTTCCGCCCTGGAGTCCCTGACTCCCCCGCAACCCTGATAATCGCCTCTGTGCTGCCTTTTTTTTTCACCAGTCTTCTCCATTTCTCCCCCCTAATTTCCTTTTCACAGTTACAATTTTTCACGTTCAAATTTTTTTCTGACATTGCCTTTCACTTTGATTCTATTTTCTCTTTTCGGGGGAAGATCCTCTTCTGTTAAGTGTTTATTTTGCGAGCTTTTTTTCTCTCGTTCCCTCTTTCCGTCGATTTTTTTTAAGTTTCTATGTCCGATCTTTTCCCTTCCCCGCCTTCCCAACTCCGACCTGCCCTCTTTTTCACCTTCCGGGTTTCCTTCTCGAAGCGCCTTTTTTTCGTCCTAGTTTCCTTTTGGAAATTCTCCGTCACTTCGGCCCTCCCCCCCCTCTTTTCCTTCTTCCTAGTTCCGCTTTTTACCATTTCCCCGGGTTTTCTGAAGGGAGCCAAAGAATGGTTCCCTTTTGAAAAAGGTTCTCTCTCCGTAGAACTTTACAGATCCTGAAAAGTCGCACCCTCCCTCTCTATCGCCGACCGCCCCCTTCTTTCCTTAGTGAGTTTCCGATATTTTCCCTGAGCTCTTCGATTCCCTCCCCGTCCTTCTCTAGGTTTTTAGATCTCCCCCTTAGATTTACTTCTATATATTCTTTCTTTTTCCTTGATGATTTGTATTTCAAAAATCTCTGAGACCCCCCCATTGTTTTTTGGACCTCTCTAACCTCCCGGGCCTCTCTGACCTTAGTCCCCCCTATTTCCTCCGGGTTTTTCCTAGATTCCTGCTCGTCAATCTTTTTTTGTTTTTTTGACCAAACCTTCCCGAAGATCTCCTCAGTCCCCCCATATGTGGTACCCCCCTCTCTCAGGGTTTAAATTTTCCCTCTTTTTTTATGTTCCCTCCCGCGTTCAGGAAGGGTCTCTCGGCGAAGTCCCCTTTGGAGGAACCCCTCGGGGGAAGTCCTCCTCCCCTTGTGAGACGTATGTTGGCCGCCCTCTCAGTGGTTCCGGGAGACGCAACCCTCCCCGGCCCCCCCCAAGACCCAATCCTTCCCGTTTCACCTTTAATCGGGGGTAGAGCGACACCCTCGAGGGAAAGCCTTATTAAAGCGAGCTCCCTCAGTAAGGGACCTTTTTGAAGTTTCCCGAGTCCTGAGTTCACCCTCCTTCCGTTCCCTGCTGATCCTGGAGCCCTCTCCCCTCCTCTGATAGCCGGGATTTTTCCTCCCTCCCTCCATCTCCTCATACATCAGATCTTGCCTTCCTTTTTTTTAGTCTTTCCCCTCCGACCCCTCAAGGCTTTCTCCGCGACTCCTTCTCGTTTAATCTGACTTTCTGGAAGACCCCTCACTGACGCTGCCGGTCTCCTTTCCCCCGAGTTGCAAGTCGTTTTTGAGCTTGGTTTCGTTTGCAAGGCTTTTCTTTTCTGAAGCTTCGTTCCTTTCCGGTCAATTTCCTCCATAGTTCCTATTGTCTACCTTATTTGAGGTTTCTTGACCATTCATAGTTTTTCTTTTATGCAGAATGGCCTCAGATTTCCTTTCCTCTGACCCTCTCTTCTGATTTCCTCCCCCAGAGCTCCCTTTGCGCTCCTATTTTTCTGAGTTCCCTTCCTTCGGTTGAATTGTCTCCCTCCTCAGTTTTTGAACTCCTCCGTGCCCCTTCCCTAGACCCCCTTCAGGAGGAATAGCCCCATACGGCGGTTTCATTCCCTCCCAGATACAGCTTTCTCTTCAAGTGGGTAATTTTGGTGACTTCCTTTCGCCCCTTTAGTTTCCCTTTCTATAACGGCAACCTTTTTTTAGGTTAATGAAGTTCTTTTTGCTCTCCGACGCCTTTTTTGTCCTGAAGACTCCTTTGCCCCTTCTTCTTGAGATTTTCTTCATTTTTTCTCCTTGATCCCTTCGGTCCCCCCGAGTTTCCCCTTTGGCCTCGCTGGGTTTCCTCCTAATCGAGTAACTTTCCCCCCTCCCTCTCCTCGGCAATTTCCCGATGGTCCCTTTTCCGGGTATGCGGGCCTATATCAATGCTTGTAGATTTCTCTTTCCCCTTCCTGTTCGAGGTTTTTCCTCTTGGTGTTGTCTTCGCTTTTTCTTGCTCTGGAAGACCCCTCCCTTTTTCTGGGACTTTTTTCCGGTCTGTCTCCTCGTCTTTTGCAGACCCCCTTTAGGCTTCTTTCGTCCAGAATGACCTCAGGAATCCCTTTCCTTTCGAGATCTCTCCCTTTTCTTGTATTTTTTTGCGATCTGAGGTTTTTCTTCGCGCGCCACCGTGGCCCTTTGAAGGTCTTTTCTTACCCAGAGTTCTTTTCCCGATTTTGCTCTTTGGAGAGGCCCTCGGTTCATGTCTCCTTTTTCCCCTTTGATTTTCGTGGTTTTTAGATTTCTTTCCCCCCGTTTTTCTGGAACTTTCCTCCCCTTTTTAATTTCCCGGATAAGGGCTTAGACCCCCTCTGTCTGCAATACTCTTGGCCCTTACTTTCTCTTCTTCTGTTCGACTTCTTTCGGTTTCCTCTTTCTTTTACAATCCCTTGTCGGACTGCTGAGTCCTCCCAATGTAGTCTTTCTTTGTTCCTTCTTTCCTTCATTACGTATCCCCCGGAGCTCTTCCCTCGGTTCCGTACGATTTTTTCTTTTATCGGATTTGAGGTCCCTTTTATTAGAGGTTTCTTTCTCGGTGATCTCGATGGCTACGCACGCTTTCCCAGATCCCCGTTTGGCTTCCCCTCCTGAAGTTTCCTTCAAAAGACTTCGTCTTAGGAATTTTTGCTCGCAAATTCCTTTTCTTAGTAAGTGCCCCAACTTCTCGGTGTGATTTTCCCGAGTTTTTGCTCACAAGCTCCCTCCTTTCGTTTCCCCTGCTTCCCGGTGAAGTGCGGGCGACCTTTGAAAGCCTCGAGACTTCTCTTTCTCCTCCCCCTTCCGCGATTTTCCCTGACTTTTTCCACTTCAATTTTTTTTCTTAAGATCTTTTTCGAGAGAGAGGTCTTTTTTTTATTGAAAGTAGCGGTTCCCCTTCCTTCCAGAGCTATCTCTCTCCCTTTTCTTTTCAGTTTAGAATATTTGCTTTGGATCCCCCCCTGCTCCTTGAAATACTTTCGAGAGCAATCCTCCTGGGAGACTTTTCTCCCCCCCAAACTTTTCCTCTCCCCTACTTCCCCTCCCTCCTTCCTCTTCGAAGTCCCGGGAAAAGGGTTTTTTTGATTTTCCTCGGAAGCCGATCTTCCCCCCTCTAGAGAATTGATGATTTCCTTCCTCCCTACTGGCCTTCCATAGGTGAGAAGTCTTTTGCAGGCTCCTCCCCACTTTCTCCCACAGAGCTACCGGTCCCGCTCCTCAATGTCTCCCCTTCTTTAGAGAATTTCTCCCTCCCTTAGTCATTTTTTTTTTTTCTTTTAAATCCTCCCACCGTTTTTTCTTTAATTTTTGCTTAGCTTTCCGAGATTCGATAACTCCCCTCCCTCGCCGTCCCTTCTTTTTGGCCGGACTCCTCCATCTCCCGCCGGGACTCTCGCTATCAATCGAGGTACTTTTTCCTGCACCATCCCGATGGACTTCTGTACGCTTTTTTTCTATTGAAATTCTTCAAAGCTTTCTAATCACCTGAAGGGCCGGGACCCCCCCCACCCCCTGGGAATCAGCCTCCAGTAGTTATTTTGTAAATTACCCTCTTTTTGATCACGCTCCCCTTTTTTCAACGCTGTTTGATCGGCGCTAGCCTCTCACCTTTTCACCATACGCCACCTTTCCAGTCTGATTAGATCCCCGCTCCCTTTTTTCCTCGGGACCCTTCTTAGACTCCTCTGGACAGCTGATTCTTGATCTCATCGGCAGGAATTTTTTTTTCCTGGAAAATTTCTCCCCCCTATTTTTTTTCTTTTTCCAAGTTTCTTCTTCCCCTAGAGCGGGGGCATGCGTTCGAGCAAGAAGGTCCCTCAAAGTTTCCTTCTTGGAGCTCATTCCCTGCACTCTTCTCCCCCAGAACCGTCTTCCTCCCCATTCCCCTTGACCCCCTCTTTCCTCAGAGCACCTCGACCCTCCCCTTCTTGCAATCCCATTTCCTCTTGAGATCTTTTTTTTCCCTATATTCATACCCCTCCCCTTTTCTTTTTCCTGAACCCCACTCCCTAATACTTGAAGGGAAGTTCCCTTCGAGCTACGGACCTATCTTCCCTTTTCTCCGCTCTTTCTGAAGTCCCCCCAACAAATCGCACCCCTCTTTACGCGATCATCGCCCTCCTAAGACCAGTTCTTACAGTGCTTTTTCCGTCCTTACCCCGGTACACTTTTAACTTTCTTTTCCCCCTGTTCCCATGATTCTCTTTTAATCCTTCCCAGTAGTTTTCCTTGGTCTTCTTTCCTCCTTGAAGATTTTTCTTTTGCGACGATCGTGCGTCGTTAGGGTGGACAGTTCACGCGATCCTTTTCGTCGCCCTTAAGCCCCCTTCGCGCGTTCCCTGCGGGTCTTCCCCCTCCGTCCTTCCTTTTCACGTTTTCTTCTATTGCAATGGGTACAGTCATCAGCCCTTCATTCCGGCCCAGGTGCCCCCTACCTACGACCCCCCCCTCCCAGGCCTCCCGCTTTTTTTTTTCCCCAACTGACCTGTTCCCTTCTTGAAAAGAGAGTTTTTTTACTTCTCCCGCCTTGCCCTCTCCCCCTTTCCCAGCCTATAATGCTTCTTCCCCCCTACTCTCCTCCCGATATTTTTCGGCCTTCCTCTTCCCGATCAGCAGTTTTTCCGTCTCTCACGGTTAGCAATCTTTCTTGTGACTTTTCCTCACCAGGTTCCCCCTATTTACCCACTCGTCCGACTTCTTTTCGCTTCTTCGATCCTTTTGATCCGGTTTCCCCCTCTTGAAAGTTTTAGCCTCGCGTTCCCCTTTTCCCCCCGAGCTACGCTTGAACTGTAGGCTCTACCTTCCCAATCCGGGGACTTCGACTATCCATAGTTCCTTGGAGCAAGCGCTTCAAGTAGATTCCTTTGTAGCTCTCTTTGCAGAGTTCCCCACCTTTACATTTGACATCAATCCCGTTTCCAGGATGCCGTTTTCCGCTTTCTCTGATATTCTCCTCCTCGTAGCTTATTTTCAATTTAATAATAATTTTGAGATTTTATTCCTTTCCTATTTCTTCCCCTTTTTTAATCCGGCACAGTCCCTCTGGAAGCGTGTCCCTTCTCCCCCTTTTTTAACTTACTTCCCTCGTCCTAAGGTCGCGGTCTTCAGTGACGATCGTTGATTTCTCCGAATCGAAATTTCCGCTGGAGTTAACTTCCCTTTGCCTTCTTTCATCTCCCGCCCTCGATTTTTTCCTCCGAGTCTTGAAACTTGCTGCTTGTGTCTTTTTATTCAGTATGGTCAAATCCCCTCTGATCTCCCTTTGTGATTTTTCCCCCCTTTTTTTTGAACGCCCCCCCCCAAATCCCCCTCTCCAAGATCCCCTTGAGCCCTCTCTGGCTAGACCCTCTCTCCTGATTCTCGAGTTCTCCCCTCTTTCCTTCAATGACGATTCTTTTTATTAGATTCCTTTTTAGACGATTCTGGTATGAGCTGCCCTGAGCTTTTTCTCTAAAGGATTCTTCACTTTACGTGCAGAGTTTCTTCATTTTTTTCCTTTGAGCAGGTCATTATTGTTGCGGTTTTTTTGTGTTGGAGTCTCCTCTAGAATCGGGCTCCTGAGACATGGCCGCTGCATCTTTTTTTTGATGTCTACAGGCAAGCGTCTTCTTCGAGCACCCTTTTTTTCGGACTTTCAGTCTTCTCCCCTCCTTTTATTTGCCTTTTGTTTTCGCTCTACGCTCAGGTATGCGGTTCCTTGTCTTTAAGCCCGTCCCCCCTCGCTTTTATATTCCTCGAACCTTCCCCAGAATTTGCGCCAGACCCCCCCTCCCCCCCAAGAAATCGATTCATTTTTCCCTTTTTAGGGCCTTGTTGGCAGCTTTTCCTTGCACCTTTTTCGATTTCTATGAGCGTTTCCTTTGTTTTTTTTTTCAGCCACGCCGTGCGTTCTTTTCGGCTTCTCTGTTTGCGATTTGTTTTTGGCTCCCCCCCATCTTCTGTTGGCCTTTTTAAAGTCTTTTGACTCTCTGAGGGACTTCCCCCTCTATTTCGGCCCTTCCTCTTCCAGATTTTTTCTTTCTTTTTTCGTCACTAAGACCCTCTCTTCTATGTAATGATTCCCCTAGATGCAGAGTCTTTTTCGACTTTTCTCTCATTCCTGCCTGATACGGGCTCTTTTTTTGAATTGCTTTTTTGCGCGTAGTCCCTTTCTGGAAGGAGTGACTTCCGTGATTTCGAGATTTTCTAGCGATATTCAGATCCCTTCCGTAAGGTAGGCTTACTATCGTCTTCAAGAGATTTTTGACGGTTGACCTTCTAGAGAGGTTAGAGGTTTTCTCTTCCCTGAGTATTTCCTCTTTTTTCTCCGAGCCCTCTTTTTGTACTATACATGGCGTTATTTCTCCCTTAAGGCCTGCCCTATATCTCCTTTTTTCCAGAACCTGTTCCCGATGGATCTTCCCCATAAATTGAGAGTCTCGGTCGCCAGTTCTATTTGGGTTTCTAGAATTTTCTTTGTGAGCGACCTTTTTCTCCTGTTTTTCTTTTTGAGTAGTATTTTTTTCCTCGCCGCGGCTTGATTGTTCATAGAGTGTTCTGTGTTTTCCCTTTATGTCTTGAGGCCGAGTTTCTTAATTCTCGAGAAGTTTCGTCGCGGCTTCTCGGACCCTCTTGGCGTTTTTTTTTTACCTTTTCGTACCCTTATCGCGCACTTTCTTTTCCTCG
>Ga0179593_1364786_pt1 | contig 15585 bp, 23 predicted proteins | sample CZODoug2_1_08_16_FD_185931 | JGI IMG/M metagenome (GOLD analysis project Ga0179593, IMG submission 185931) | Vadose zone soil fungal communities from Angelo Coast Range Reserve, California, USA - CZODoug2_1_08_16fungal (PacBio error correction) | ecosystem: Environmental > Terrestrial > Soil >... | reverse complement strand
ACTTCCCCTTCCAGGTCTCCAGTCAGCCAAGTCGTGGTAGTTCCTTCCCCCCGCCCCGGAGTAGGCTCCTTTCCAGGAAATGACCAAATGTTCTCTTTTGACGAGTCCTTCTGAACCCTTTGGTAGTCTGTTTTACAGGATAAAAAATAGTCCTTTCCCCCCTTCCTTTGCCTTAGGATTGAATCAACTCCTTCTGCTACGAGAGATTTTCGTCATCGTTTGAGATGGTGCTTCTGCCCTGTTCTTGGGACAACTCTTCTACCCTTCTTAGTGAGAATTAAAAGTTCTTTTTCCAAGATCTTGTATTCCATTCCCCTTTTTCCATTTGGAAAGTTACGCTGACACCCTTTGAATTTCCCCTCCCCCCCATTGTTTTGACTTCTCCTTTTTCGTTGTGTAGGTTTCCACAACCATGCCTTTGACGGTCTTTTGCGCTCCCCCCCCCTCTGTGAACCTTCTCCCCGCGTGGGTTAGTTTCAGCTTCTTTTCCGATGGGCAAATTCTTTTATCTTTCTTTGCGGATATTCGGGTCCTCTTTTCCTTTTTCCCCCTAAGCTTTGTGCAGCAAGGGCGGACTCTTCCGGTCTCCTTTTTTTTCCCTAGGATTCCCAAACAGGGAGACTTCCCTACGTTATGGTCAAGCAGAGAGCTCAAACTTCCTTCCCGAACCACCCGCGCCAGCCCCCCCGGTTTCTCCCTTGTTCCCCCCCTTGATGCCCATCCCCCCCTTCCTCGAACTTGCTTTTGGACACACGTTCTTTTTTCCTCTGCCCACCCCCTCTTGTTGATTAGTTTTTTGAAGTGCGTGTTTCGTCCTGGCCTTTAGGGCTTTGAGGCCCCACTTCTTCCCGCAGGGCCCTTTCTCAGCCCCGATTTTTCAAGCCGTTCTCTTTCACCAAAGTCTCCGCCGTTTTATATAGTAACCGTCCTTTTCTCCCCCTCCTCCTTCTTTACCATCACCACGACCATTTATTCTTTTGATGAATTTCTTCACGCTTCCCCCTCATGAGGGTTTTGTCTCCTCTTTTTGTCTCAGTCCATATGTCTGTTTCCTATTTAGCAGTGAAATTTCTCCCCCCAGTTAGGCAGTTTTGTTTGGGGCCACGAACTTGTCTCTGCCCCTACAAAAATTTTGGGTTCCGACTTTCCCCCCTTGTTTCCCCCTGAAGTCCCTCCCTTCGATCCGGTGGAGACCACTACTGTTTTCCTCCTATTCATTTTTCCGTCATAGGAAAATCAGCTGATACCCAGGAACGCCCCATTTTCAGCTAGGATTTTTCCTCAGAAGACCCCGAATCTTATGTGATCTCTCGTAAGCGGATGAATTCATTCTCTTCTGTAATACTAGGACCCCTGCGAGCGCGCAGAACGCGAGACGGCAGCTTTTCTCGAGCTTCCCTCCTGCTATGAGGTGACCCTCTACAAGCGTACAGATCTACCATTAAAAGTGCGTTTAAGAATTTTCCTTTCTCTTCTTTTCCCCTTTTTCGTTGTTTTTTTCTCTGCCCCTCCCACGTGGAATGTTCAGGCGTATCTGTCATTTTTTTTTTGGCCCTCTTCCCTCTTTCTAGGTAAGGCCTTTATTCCTTCTTTCTTAGACAACAACCCCCCCCCCTTTTTTTTTTTTTTTTTAGTGTTGTTTTTTTTCTCTAGCGTTACTTTTTTCTTTTCGGCAACCCCCATTCGGCTCCCATGCCAGCATCCCGTGCCTTGAAGATCCTCCCCCCCTCTTTCTGACCCTTTTCGGAATTCCCGCGTCTGAGAAAAGAATAGCTTCCCAAGGTTTTCCCTTTTTCCTTCATAGCACCCCTCCTCCCTTTTGTCGCAGTCGATGGTCCCCAAACAGCGGCCCTTTTCTTCTTCCCCTCTCCTTTGCGTTCCCCTCTTGCAAATATTTATTTCGGAAGGAAGTGATTCACCTCAACTTCGTGCCCAAACTGGTGATGTTCAGCTCCCTTCCCCCTTTACTTTCCTATACCTTTTTCGTCAACGTGATTTACCCTGCGATTTCTCCCCCTCCCACTCCTCCCTCAGGGACAACCTTTTACCGCCGGATTTTTCGTGCCTCAATAATAAGTTAACGTACTTTTTTCATCCCCACTCATCCCCTCCAGTAGTGGGATGGGATTTACAAATTTCTGCTTCTTTCGGGATTGACCTTGTTCCGCGTCATACCTACGAAGGCATCTCCCCCTTGTATGCCATGATCCCTTTTCCCCTTTATAGTGAAGAGCTGAAATTCTTTTACCTATGTGTAAGTTCCTCTTTATCGCATCCTTTCCCCGCCCCCCTTCCAACCACGCTCAAATGGGTCAGTTTCGGGTTGCATCCAAGTACCTTTTTTTTCACCCCAAAAGACGGTACTCCTGTACGCCCCTTTTGCGTCCCTTCCCCATAATCTTCTTACATTTTGCTGCTTTTTTTTTCCCTGAGCCTTCAGCTCTGCGCTGGCCCCCTCCAGTAATTAAATCGCGTCCAGGTTTGTTTACGCTCTCCTAGTTCAACCCTGCTTCTTCCTGTTGCGAAAGTTTGCTTCTCAATCCCTCCCGTCGCGTGTTTCCCCGTTCGTGACGATAGCGAAACCTCTATCACTTTTTTCTTCCCCCCTTTTTTAGCCATCTCATCCGCTGAGACAAAGACAAGCGTTGTTTTTCACCGCCCCGATGGGGTCCTCTTCCCTACCTGAAACGTAATGTTTGATGAAGAGACTTCCCCCCCCGCCTGGGCTCCAGCCCTGTCTTGTCTCACAGGTTCCCCTTGGTCTTTTCTCCCCACCCTTTCCCATCTTTTTTCGGATTTGGTGTCAATCAGAACCTTATTTGACTTCCCCCGGCGGTCAGGTCTTTCCACGAGCGTTTCCCTACGGTTTTTTCCCTGAAAAAAAATCAGACGAAGCCCCCCCTCACGAACTTTTACTCCTTCCTGCCGGAAAAAAGTGACAATGCGCGCCAAAGATCTGCGTCCTTTTTTTTGCTATTGCTTCTTTTTTCCTTTCCCCCCCCGTTTTTAAACAGATTTTCTGTCTGTTTCCCTGCCAACAGCGCCAGCTCCGTTCGCTAGAAGCTAATTAATCTGGTCTTTTTTTCCCCTGAACTGACTCCTTTTTCTCTGACCGGGCTGATTGCCTTCGGACCTCTTACTTTCCCACTCTCCCCCCTGTTTTTTTTGAGAGATTCCCTCGTCTCCCCCTTCCTTACCCCAGAGCGGGATAGTGTTCCTTTACCCCCCAAGACCTCTCCTTCTCAGTTTTGCGATGTTCCATAGTCACCATTTTTCTCTTTTTTGCCTCATTTTGTCCCCTACGATGAACAGCAGTCCCCTTTTCCGGCTACAATCCCCCCCTCTACCGTCCCCAGAACTTTGCTTTTCTTTTTCCCCTTTCATCCCCTCCCCTTTTTTCCCTTCCGAGTTACGAGTTGATGGCAGTTCGTTTCCTAGCTTCTTGGATGCTTGGAAAAATTAGTGCACGATGTCAGCCGCCCGTTCAGGTTTTGGGACCCCCCCCTGATTTCCGGACAAATACTTCCCACAAAGGTGGAAAGTTGTCCTCCCGCCAACTTTTTCCCCCTTTCGACCACCACTTTTTTTTTTCCCGCTCTTTCGCATACGGCGCGTGTGGTGTTCACACTTCCTTACTTTGAGGTATTGTTCCGGCCCTTCCCCCAGTCCTTTTTCTCAGCGGATGACGATGGGAGAACCAAAACAAAAGTTGTCCCCCTCCCGTTCTAGATTTTTTTCTTCCCCTCCAGGTAATCGTATTTCCACCTTTCCTCTCCTGTTGTCTTGATGAAAAGCGGGCGGTTGATTGCCGTAGAGTCTTGTTTTCCATTTTCTTCTCTCTTCACACCTCAGAGATTTACCCCCCCCCTTACTGTATTGTTTCGACCAGGAAGACTTCCAAACTCTATAAACCAAACTCCCTCAATGGACTCTTGTGCTGGGTCCCCCCCTATAGAGTAAACCTTTTTTCCCCCCCCCCAGGAGTTTATATGTCCCCCCATCAACTGTCACTTGTGATCGGTGGTGACAGGATTGTTTTTCCTTCGATTCCTCATCGGGCTTTCCTCGCGTTTAATACTTGAGATCTCTCACTCATTCGTTCAATAGTTCGGGTCATCCCCGGTTCTTCGTAGACGGTCTTCCTTCGTCCTCCTTCAATTACCCTCTCCCCCCCCCCCCCCCCCTACTGTTGTCAACCCACGCCCGCTTTATTCTATGTATTCCTTTTTTTCGTAAAGTTCCCTTTCCCCCCAGGAAGGATTGCATATTACTGACGAGGGTTTAAGGTCGCCAGATTTGTCTTCTTCCTCTTCTCTCCATTTTCACCAACACACTCTTTGACTTCAATTCCTTCCAGTTTCTCGGGTTTCCGAACTTGTCTTTTTTTTTGTTTGCCATCAAAACCTTGGTGCGACTTGTCTTCTTTTTTCATTCCTTCTTAACTTTCATCTTGCCAGTTTTCAGAACCATTACGTTCTTCAAGATGAAGAGGTGTGAACCATCCTGCGACCCCCCCTTTTTTCTCCCGGAAGATTACAGTTCTCCCGGTGGAGCCTTGATTCAACTTAATCTGTTCCTGCATGGGTGCTCCCTTTTCCTTCTTCAAGCGGGGATGCACATTCACGTGTTTACTTCAGAGGAGTTTTGTCCGAAAATGAGTTCTTTTTTCTTTCCCCTCCCCTAGCCGCTTTTTTTCAGGCAGACTTAATAGGAAGGTTACCCCCCCGAGCCTAAAGCTGTCCCACCTCCTCGAAGATTTCTCCCCTTCCCCTTTTCCCCGGGTAAGAACTCTCTTTCCCTCACTTGTGTTGTTTTTTGACTCCCCCATTGGGAGTTTGACGGATTTCCCTGCTTTTCGACAGATTTTATCCTTCCCCGCAGAGTTTTGTAAGAGAGCAACCCGTTCTTTCTTTTTTTTTTTAATTGTAGGAACCCCCAACCACTACTTTTCTACCCCCCCTTGACGCCTTCCTTTCCCCCCTGATTTAAGAGCCTCACCCTTGCCGAATGTCGTATCTGACCAAAGGTGCGGCTTCCTATTCTCCCCGCTCTTCCATTTGATGGTCCAACGGATGTAATCTTTCAGCAGTACATTGATTCCTCCCGCTTTTCCCCCTTTCAGTATGTTAATTATTTTTTCCACGGCAGACACCAGCTTCCCCCCAAACTTTTTGATTTTACTCCTACATTTTTCCTCTTTTCACTTTGTTCCGTGGAGGTCAAGAGGTTTTACATCGACACGCCCTCTAATTTTCTCCCCCTGATGACCCGCTTTCTGTTCTCTCCACTTCCTGAGTTGAAGGCCCTTCAATTCTCCATTCTTTCCTGAACCCCCGGTTGGTTGATGTTTCACCAATCGCTTCTCTTGTCGTCGATGCCCCCCCTTTCCCCCGGAAGAACCCAATTCCGCCGGCGATAAATTTTCCCCTCTTTTCTTCCGGAATTATTTTTGCGCTTTTTTTCCTAGTCCCCTTTCTTTTCCGTGTTTTTGACGCATCTTAAACTTTCTCATCGATCTCCCTTCCCCTCCCACCAACGAGAGGCATTTTTGCTTAAAGAGGAAAGAAAGTTCACCCTCTTTCCCCCCCCAAAGAAGGCGCTTTACTCTACGTTTCTCCTCCTAAGAGATTTCTCCTTTTGCTTTCTTTTTTTTTCCTTCCCTTTTGAGCCTTTCTCAGTTCAGTCGTAAATCGCAAGTTGTGACGCCTCCCCCTCTTTTTAACCCCCCTTAGCTCCTGGCCGCCCTTTGCTCAAAATAGTTTCACGGAGGTTAAAGGCTCTCTTCAAGATATCAAGCCCCCAAGTTTTTCTGCAACTGTTTCTTTTTGAGCCCTTCGTCCTTTTCCCCTCTGAGTCCCCCTCCCAACGAGTTTCTCCCGTCCCGGTGGTTCGCTTTCTTCACTTAAAGTTAATGGCTGAGTTCCCCCCACACCGATAAACTTACGACCTTCGGCCAACGGCTGGTCTTTCCTCCCATTTTGGCAGGCGGAACTTTTCCCCACTCTTTTTTCCCTTGAGTTGTTCCAGTTATTCATAATCTTTTTCTTACGGGACTCCTCAATTTCCTTCCATCCTTTTGTCCCGGAAAACAATTTCTTTCAACAGACCCATGCCTTCCTAGCGTAAAAAGTTGACCTTTTTTCCCCGATTCTTGTCATTGGCTTGCTGATTTTTCTTCCCCTTTGACAAATATTTACGTCTTTTTGAGAAGGCCCGCGTCCAAAAAAGCGCCAGTCCATTTTTTTCCTATTTCAGAAGATACTCAGGTTTTTTTCTGCTTTCGGCCCCCTTTCCCTGGGCCTGATACGTGTTTCATTGCCTCTCCCTCTTCTCTTTCCCTACTCTTGTTGTTTTTTCTCTGATATTTCAGAATCTCCGTCTAAGTCCAGCCACGAGTTTTTTCCGGTTTTTTCTAAAACTGCCTGTTTAAGTTAGTTCTTTTTCCAATTTTAGCCCCCTTTTTGCTCTTTCGCCTTCGACGAACCCCCCAGTTGAAAGCGGGTAACCCTGGACTACCCATCTCCCCATCGGCCCCGTTCCCCCTCCTTTTTTTTCGGCGTTAATCAACTTGTTCCAGGCCGACGGAGTACGAGACGTCTGCAGTCCCCCTTTTCTCTTTTTTTTGCGGTTGCGGTTCCTTTGTGTCACCTTTTCGGACGCTTTCTCATTACCCCGTTCCTTTTCCCTTCAAGCTTGACGGACCCCCCCCACCTTAAAGTGGAAGTTACGAGCCAACGGTGACCCCCCTTTTCTCCCCCTCCCTTTTGTGGCTTCCGGGAGATTTTTTTTTTGTTTCAATGTGCCTCAAATCAGGAGGTGACTTGTTGAATCTGACCCCAACGAACTTTCTCCCCCCGAGTTGGCGTTTTAATTTCTCCTGGCGCCAAAACACGTTCCTCCACTTATAGAGAGTTTTTCTCTCAGCGTTACCCCCCCCCCTTAGATTGTTGACCCACCTCCTCGACTGCTGTCTGCAGCAGATTTCCTCTTGGAGAATGATGTTGGACCGCGTCCCCCCCTTCCTCTGATTACATGATTCCTCTAGCTCCAAAAAACTGCCTCAATCCAAGACCCACCAGGCCAGAAAAGGCGACTGCTCCCTTGGTCTGAGAGTCTCCTTCATACGTTTTTTTTTTTTCTTTTGGTCTTACCTCTCCCTTGGCCCCTTCTTTCAATTTCTGACTCACCTCCCCTCTCTTTTTTTGTGAGTGCTTTCTTCGTCGAGGTCAGATCGGTCGTTTCCCTCTTCCCCTCCCACCCGAAGCTCTTTCTCTCTTTCCGTTCAAGACGTTCCGATGTTGGTAGTAAAGTTCTCGTCCTCCCTTCTTTTTTTAAGGCCCTTTAGTAAACCAGTCCCTGCCCCAAGAGGCATAGATGTTTCACCTCCACCTCTTATTTTCATTCTGAAATTCCCAGTAAAAGCGCCAAAGCTTGGATCATAATTCCAATGGCTCTTTCTCAAGTCTTCTCTTTTTTCTACAGGGCGCGCACTCTCTTCTTCCAACTGACTTCTTTGGATTTTTTCCCCAGCCATGGTATCGTGAACACCCCTTTCTTTTTTCCCTACTTAGGTTTTTTTCCCTTGAACTTCCTCAATCATTCAGATAACGCGGAAGCCCATTCCTTTTTCCTAGCTTTGCGGGTGATCTTCTGTGACAAACGAGCGTGACTGTCTTTTTTTCATCGCACAAGTGTTAAGAGTCTGTGTCTCCCCTCCGCAACCTCACCTGCCGAAGGATTCTTCCCCTCTGCCTCGCTGCCCCTTCCTGGTGTCCATTAACTCTGTGATTTTTGCCGAACCGGTTTTCTCCCCCGCCGTTTTTTCCCCTCTGAGGCCGATTTTCTATTTCAGTCCTTTTTCTTTTTTGACCGGTTAGATCCTTTTCCCCTTTTCCCCCCTGCTGAATCGACCATCCCAACGTTCTTAATATGCTCTTTTCCTCTTGTTTTTTTGAGAGATTATTAATCCCTTTTCCACTTCGGTGATCTTTTCGCTTGAGGTCTCGGTTTAAAGGTCCGATTCAGGCTGCTGCCTCCTTACCTAATTTTTTTTTTTATGACCTGGCTCTCATTTTCGTGCCCACACAAAACCTAATAGTCTTCATCCCGAAGCAGTGTAAGGTTCCCCTTTCTTCTCCAACCTTCCCTTCTCTGAATGGGAGAGGCTAGAACTCCATTAGCTGACAGGTCGCGCTCCGGATCTCTACGCCTTGAGTCAGTACCCGTGTCCACCAACCTCATATAGGCCCAGAGTATTTTTCATCCCTCTTCCTCATGAGTTTGACGTTCAGGTTTTCTCCACGACTTTGACAAAGTCGGACCCCCCAACATTCTTTGATTTCCGTCCTTACCCGTGTCGCCTATTCAATTTTTTTTTCCCTTTGAGGTCAAGCAGACGCTCCCCGCCTTTCCGACAGCGGGTCCCATGTTTCTTCCCCCGCTACATTTAATGGAGTGAATCCCTCCATTCGTTTCAGAATTAGATCTACAACGCTCGAGAACCCCCGGCGGTTTTATTTTTTTTTTTCACAATTTCCGGCGGTTTCTCCTATGGAACCCTTTCCTCCGGAAGAGAAATCCAGAATTCGCGAGTAGACCCCTTTTTCTTCCCCCCCTTCAATTCCTTACCCCCTTCGAATTTGATCGATCCCTTTTTGAATAGTGAAGCATCTCTTTTCGTCTAGAAGATCCCCCACCTCCCCCTTCTAACAGTGTCCCCTTCTTTTCAGTTCATCAAGTACACCATGACAAAGCTTTCCGCTTCCGTGATTTTTCGTATCAATCCTCCATTTTGCTGGCGAGTGTTTTTCTGCCTTCGAGAAGGTAATCTATTCCGTGGTTTTCTCCCCTCCCTTTCCGCATGGTGATTCTCCTACAAAGATCTCCAGGCAACGTCCGTTCCTTTTTTGACTAAATCCGCCCTTTATTTCCACACAAGCTTTGCCCTTTTCATAGAAGAACCTCACCCCCTTTTTCCAATTTTTGACCCTCCTCCCTTCCCTCCTCTCCCGCCAGCCTTATGATCACCTCCTCTAGGTCCGAGTCCCAGTCCTTCCCCTTCTTATTGAGCGTTTTAACCACTCTTCCTGAGCTAGCGCGGCCACCCCCCCCTTTCCTTTGGAGACTTCCCCCCCAAGTTGGGACCTTCCCCCACCTTTCCCGTGGGAACTCCTTGTGTCAACCCAGTCATCTTTCTCTTCCACTTATCCCAGAGAGTATCATCGAAGGTCCCCTTCCACGCCTACAGCCCCCCCTCTCCCCTCCCTAATTCATTAGTAACAGCTAGGCGCCTGAACCCAGTTTGATTACCAGCCCCTCTCTCCCACCCTCTTTATTTCTTCCCTTTATTTATCGGGACCCTGCTTCCCTTTTTGCTTTTCCGCTACGAGAAAAACCCTTCCCCTGTTACGTTTCCCCTTTTCCCCCCTCATCTCGGGATTTCTCGAGCCCCCGATCAGATTTTCTCCTTGAAGCGACGTGCTGATTTCTGCTCTCTCTCTCCGCCTCCTTTTCTTTTTGTGTTTTCTCTTCTTTCTAAGGACCCTGTCCTCACTTTAACAGCAATCTTTTTTTCTCGTTGCTAAAAAAGCCCAGGATGCTCCCTCCTTTTCCAATGATTTCTCTTTTGTGCTGCCGACTTCCGAGAACCACAACGGTGTTTGAAAGCGGGTCACCTGCCTCCCATCAGCCCTCGCAAGCGTACCCGTTCTATCGAGTTTTTCCCCTCAACTTTTTCCAGGCGATAAGGTTTCCCCCCTTTAGGTTCTTCTTCTCTGGTTCATTATGCGGTTCAGGCACATTCGCTGTCTCCTTCTCTCAGCGGTTGTAATAATCATATTGCTTCCGGCCCAATCCAGTAAAGGTGGAGTTGCCTTTCCCCCCCCCGTTTTCCCCTGCGCCCTCCCCCTTTTTTCCGCTTGATACGGGAGGGGGGGTTTGAAGGCGCTCATCCCCCTGAAGTTTTGCCGACTGCCCCTGTCGCCCCCCTCGTGCGTTGTCTCATTTTTCTTCCCTCAGTGTTCAAAAACCGACCTTCCTCTCTTTTCTCTGGTGCTCGTTTTTTTTTTTCAACCCCCTCTGTTGATGCAGCCCTTCCGTGCTTGCACGCTGCCTTCTCTCGTTCTTCTTCTCTAAAAATTTCACCTTTCCTTAACACTTACTGAGTATGGGGCGCATCGCTTTAACCCCCCTTTCCCTCCCCTCACTCAGCAGTTTCCTCTTCTCCTTCTGGACGACACCTACCTCTAAGCGACATGACTTTTGGCCCCCCCCGTTTGAGTGCCTTTCTGCCCCCGAAAAATCCCTTTTAGTTTGAAGTTTGTGGATTTATCGACTTTCTTCTTGAGAGAGCTTTCAAGAAGTGGACGATCTGATCCGCTCCTTTCGCGTGGCCCGAAAATTTTTATGCTCCGGCGGAATTCTATTCGTAGGTAAACCCCTCCGCCCATTATGTTCCCATAAATACAAAGACAGCTTTCTTCTTCTTCTTCCGAGTAAAACGCTCACTAATGAAGTGTTTCAGTCTTCCGAGTCTGCCCCCTGTTAGATTAACCCCCCATGCTGACCCCGTGATCGGATTCGAGGAAACCTTCTCTTTTCTTCCCTTCCCCCCTTTTGCAGAATGTAGGCGGGAATTACCTGAACTGGAAATCTTTCATTCCCTTGGTAGTTTCCCCCCCTTCCCTGAATCTCTCCCTTGTTCATCCGAATGGACACCCTCCCCCCTCTTCCTCCAGTTTCCTACATCTCCCTTTCTTTCCCCTATCACACCCCCCCCTTTCCTTCTACACATTGTAAGATTTGTTTCTCCCTCTTCTCTCCCCCTCATAATAGAAGGGTTTTTTCATCGTCACTGCGGTTGAAAATCGGATATTTTCTTTTAATACGAGGATTTTTTTCGAACTTGCGAGCCTTGACCTTCTCTAGCGGCCTCTGTTCCCTTCTCCCGAATGACATGAACTTTTTCCGACCTACACAGCGTACAACTCTACCCGCCGTCGAACATTTCCCAACCTCTGCCAGGGAATCCTCTATTTTCATAATATTTGTTTTAGAGAGAGTTTTCCGTCCCCCGTGGGGAATGTTTTCTACTTTCTGACCGGGGATTGTAGGTCCGGTACCCGTCCGCTTCAGTCTTCCTTACCTCGAGTTTCTAGCGTTTTTTGCTTCTCAAAACCCTCTCCTTACAAAGAAGAGTGACTTGCAGTCTCTTATCTCAACCCTCCCTTCTTTGCGCAGAGGGATTTCCCGCACCGGGAAAATTTTCTATTCCTTATCGAGAAGATATTCATGTGAAGTCTCTGGTCCACGACTCATCAGCACCTTCTTTCCTTTTGGCTTCCTCCCTTTTGAACTTATGTCTTTCCCGATTCTTTCAGGTTTTCTTCCCCCCCCGACACCAGTGGACCCCAACTTTTTGATTTCCTACACCCCCCGCGTGAAACTGTGCCGAACTTTCGTCCAAGCTCTTCCCCTCCGATCTCTCAGCCGTTCTTTTTTTCCCCCTCTTCAACACCTCCTTTTTTTCAGCTTCCCATAAAAGAGCCTCCTGCCTTTGTGGATAAAAACCCAGTCTTGCTTTGCCCCTCTTCCCTTTTACGGATACGAAGAATAGACCCCCTTTTTTTTCCGAGCCTTTTATGCCACGAGGTCCGATCTTGAACGGAAATTTCTTTTATACCTTCTGAGCAGTTGACTGAATCGCCCGATTCCTGAAGTACATGACACCTTTCCCCCTCCCCTGAGGGAATTTTTCCTACTCCGTTCAAAACCCTGCTTCGCTGTACTCTTTTTTTTATCCCCCCACTAGCTTCCCCTCCCCCTTTTTTTTTTGTTTCTGGAACTTAGCTTTTCACTTTTTTTTCCTCAATAATTCGTTCCTTCCTCCCTTTTTTTGACCTATATCTGTTCAACTTCCAGGTTCCTCTGTTCCCCTCTTCTCATAATTCCCCCTGTCGATTAGTTCCAAAGATCGCTCAGAACAAGAACTCTATCCCCCTTTGAACTGTTTTGCCAGCCCCCTTCCTCCCGTGTCTCCCCCAACCTTTTGCGAACAGCTTCAAGATGGGCCTCGTCCCGAACGCCCCGTATTTTCTAGCGATAGATCTCCGGAGCTTACCCATTGCTGGTCGCCAGTCCCCCTTGCAGGCAGTAAAACTATTCCAAATTTTCCTTGGATTTCTTTTTTCTTAAGTCTCCTATTCCCCCTAGGACATGATACCCCGAGCCGTCTCCGACGGTTTGCTTTCCCCGAAATCCAGAAACCCTGCATTTCACTATATATTACGTCCAAGGGCTCCTTTTCCCCCCCCCCGTTGTTAAGTCAAAGTCTGTCTGTCTTGCTTAGTTTTATCCGGTGACATTCCCCAGCTTTTGCCCTTTAAGGCTCGCGCAAAAGCAGCTCCAATGTTCCCCCCCCCCTCAGATTACTTCCGTTGCTTTTCGCAGCACCCTCTACTATTTTATCTTTATTGCATGAATATCTCATTTCTACTCCTCCGTGTGTTTTTTTATCTATACAGATTTTCAAAGTCTCCCCCCCAGTTTCAGGCCAAGGTGATCGTGATGATACAAAAGCCTTGCTTACTTATCGATGGAAAATTACCCTTTTCCCCATTCGATTCCTATTGGAGCGGCCTTCGCGAAACCCAAGCGGTGCCATGGGTCACCTTGCTTACTTCTATCAACCTTACCAGAAATCTTGCTCTCTTTGTTTGAATCATGGGTCCGGCGCTCCCCCCCTTTCTTTACAGAGAGGGGCAGTTTTGTGCGTCCTTTTTCCCTTGGCGGGGGTACCCCAATTATTCCCTAGTCTTCCCGCTGGAAAAAGATTATGAATTCGTCCCACATCCATCAAACTTCCCTTAAGTACCATGCCCAATGGTAACCTCTACCATCCAATTGGTTTTTCTATCCCCCCTTTTTCTGCGTTGGTGAAGGAGATAAACCCCTACTTTTTTCTTTTGGACCCATGGTCCCCCTTTTTCCCTCCACGCTTTGGAGTGTATCAGCGTATACTTGCCCAAAAACATTTCCCATATTCCCCATTTTTAGGCTTTGTAAGATGGTCCCCCCCCTTTCCCGGAAGGATGATTGATCCTCCCCCTCCTTTTTAGGTTCTCTCGGTAACCTAGTATGAATTCCCAACATGAAAGCGATTCCCCTTACGTTACTTTTTTCAATTTTCAGCTGACCCCCCTTGCTCGAAGTTCCACCAAACAGCTCAGCAAACCTTCTCCTCTTCTGTGCGGATGAAAGAAACTTCGCGGCCCTTCTCTGGAACCCGTCTGTCCTTTCGCACCCCTTCCAAAGGCAAATATGGGATCGTGGTGAAGGTGCGGGGATTTATCGGGCGAGCTCCCCTGAGATCAGAAGGGGACCCCCGGGTGTGTGTTGTGGTTTGGTTGTTGTTTGTTGGTTCTCTGTCGGTAAGTATTTTCCAGACGTCTTTTGTTTGACTTTTTCCCCATATTGACTTAAGCGCTGTGAAGGCTTCTTCAGTCGTACGCCTTCCTCCCTCCCGCCTGCCTGAGTCTTTGAACACTCCATCACCTCCCTTTCTCTTGTCTCATTAGTAAAGATGAAAGTAAGTTCCCCCTCAGAGGGTTATCATTTCTTTCTTCCCGGATTCAGGTCGGCCGCCACAGAGGTCTTTTTTGGGCAAATTTGTCCTGGCATCTGAGGGAAAGACGCTCCCTTCCCCCTTTCCATCAACTTGTGTTTTCAGGGACTTTTTCTCTTTGGACACGAAACCCCCTTAATAATTCAGATTGAAGGCTTTCGACCCCAAAAATTTCTGTTTCCGTTTGTCGTGTGGAACTCGAATGCTCCATAACAAGCGTGCTCTCCCTTCCTTGACCTCGATAGGCGTTCTCGCGAAATTAATATGAGATTTTATATCATCGGCGCCTTTTTCCCCTAACTTCTTACGAGAGATTTTTTGCGCCACTTCTCTGACTCTCCCCCTACGCTCATATGTAGTCAGTGTTCTGAAGAGTTTTTCCTTGTCTTTTCCTTGGACTGACTCTTCCTTCCGAGCCACGTCAACCTCCTCTGAAGAACTACACGTGGCTGGTACAGTTCCCCCTCTCTATCAGTTGTTGTTTTCTTTCGAGTTCTTCAACCCTTGGATGTTAGACAGGCTTTATGATTGGACAGCTTTAGGTCCTAATTTTTAATTTAGGTACATGGACCGCCATATATATTACGCGTTATGCTCTCTCGACTTTTTTGCCCAAATTAGTATTACATTCCACGAGCCGTGACATGTAAGACCTTCCAGCTGGAGATCACCCCTGTCTGATGTAATTGGCGCTCGGCTGAGAAAATCTTTCCCTTTCCCTTCCTTCCGGAGACCTGAGAACGCCTGGATTTCTCCCTTTTTTCACAAGGGTCCACTAATGTATGGAAGCAAGGACCTCTGAATAGTTCTTACTTAACGTCTCCCCCCAAACCATAGGTGCTTTCGATAAAGTAGGGGACTCTCCTTTTGATTCACCGGGAGGTCCCCAATCGATCAGAGCTATTTGCGCCCTCGAGAACACCTCGTTTTTCTCTGTCTGTCCAAATCCATTCCGTTTTTCAGCTTACGAATCCCAAGTTTCTTACGGATTGCGTGGATTTTAAATTTCTTCCTTCTTGGCAGTTCTCCTTCCTTTCCTGGACCAGACCTTCTATGCGAGAGAACTTTTTATGCGACTAACTTATTTCTTTCATAGTTAACGACCCCCCCACTTTCCCCTTTTCCGGATGCATCGACCAGGAGCCCCCTCCGATTCCGAACCCTTTCCCACCTACCTTTGAAGTTTCTTTTGCAGACAGCCCAATAATTTGCCCCATCCATTTCGTTTCAGCTCCCCCCCTTTTTTTTTTCCCCAATCGACCTTGCTGCCGCGTCGGTTCTGGAACTTCGTCGTTTTTTAAGCTCTCGCTGGATTCATAATCCTTAATCCAATGTCTCTCCCATCTTTAAAAAAGTCTCATTTTTCCCCCTTCTGGCCGCCCCCTATTGAATGTCCCTCCCTCTGTCGCGGGTTCACCCAGATCGCTGCATTTCCTTCCATATCCTCTCAAGTTCTGCACCTTTTGAGACTAGTAATACGCTCTCCCCAAAAAGAAACGCGTTGCAACTCTCTGGGGTCCCTCACCGGAACCGTCGTATTGAGAGCCTTCACCACACCGCTCTCTTTATTTGAGCCCTCTTGCCACCAGTGGTTCGACAGGTTCACCATTTTCCTTTGTAATTTCACACCCATTTAACTTTTTTGTTTCTTTTCTCTCCAATCATTCTCGTGAAAGGATAAAAGAGTTTTATCTAAAGGTGTCCCACTGGACTTTTTTAGCACATCCCCTGACAACGACTCCCTCTCTCGTACCAAGCATTAGCTTTTTCCCAAGTGATTAACCGCCTCCACCCAACCCCCCCCCCCCCTCAACTCTTCTTGTTTCGCCTTCGTTTATCGCCCCTCTTTCCAAAGCTTTTTTTTTCCCCTCCAAGGGATCGCGTTCGCCCCCCATTGCGATCTTAATACAGGGAGTGCTTTTTGTTCGCAAACTCCCGCTCTGGTCCGTCTGGGACGTGTCTGA
>Ga0179593_1608601_pt1 | contig 15586 bp, 21 predicted proteins | sample CZODoug2_1_08_16_FD_185931 | JGI IMG/M metagenome (GOLD analysis project Ga0179593, IMG submission 185931) | Vadose zone soil fungal communities from Angelo Coast Range Reserve, California, USA - CZODoug2_1_08_16fungal (PacBio error correction) | ecosystem: Environmental > Terrestrial > Soil >... | reverse complement strand
CCTTCCCCCTGGTGCTTCTTGCAGAGTGAGAGTGGTTCCCCTTATACCTTTTTCCTGACATTTCGGTGGGGCAGTTTTCCCCCTCCCTAAGGGTGCCCCGCCGGGCTTTCTTCCCGGGAGAAGAGCTGTTCTTCTTTTCTCTCCCAAAGCCCCTTCACGTTTTCCCTTTTTTCGGCTACGGCGCCTTCCTCCCTCCTTCCCCTGAAATCCTTTTTCCCAGCAGACGAACGCGTTCCACTTTAGGCCTCCCCCGGTCTATCGCTCCGGAGATGAAAGGATTCTTTCCCTTCGGCCTTTTCTCCTCCAAGACTTTCTTCCCGTTTACGTAGTTCAGCTTCCTTTCTTTTTACCACTTCTCTTTTGATGGAAATGTTTCTAGCCGGTCTAGTAGAGGACTTTATTTCAAAAGTCTTTTTGGTTTACCCTCTTTATGGACTTCCCTCTCCCTCAATGCTTTTTTCCTATGATACTCCTTACGTGGTTTCCTTTTTTTTGATGCGGACAATGGTTCTTTCCCCCTAGATACGTATAAGACCGTGTTTTTTTTCCCATCGGCGACCCTTTTTTTCCCCCCGCCGTCAGGACGGTTCACCTTCCGGGACAGTTCCCCTCCCCTCTTCCCTTTCCTATTATCCCTTTCCTTCCAGAAACGAATTTTCTTCTCGGCGACTTTTTCCCCTTAAAAATACGAGTCATCTCTTTCCGTCCGGAATTCCCTTTCTTTCCTAGAACCCTCCTGAACGGAAGATGCTTTCTCAGTTTTCCTCCGTGATAAAGACCTCTCCCTTGATAGCCTTTCCAAATTACTCTCTTGTGCCATAATCGGTTTTCCCAGTTTTCGTGAAAAAGGCGGCTCCCCAGCTTTTTTTTGACCTTACCAGAAAAATGTCTTCCCAAGCTCCCTTTAAATAGACTACGCCACCCCCTTCCAAACCTGGTATCCTTCTCCCCTAATGATGGGTCTCCTACCCCTTTATGGAGCCCCTACGAATTTCCTGATGTCTAGCGCGGCATGGAAGAGAGCGGCGGTTGTTCCGGATTATGGAGCTCCCCCAGTTCCTTTTTAAAGCCAAAATGCCCCCTGGTGACGGTGACATTTATTTTCATAGTCCTTTTCCGACCAGTGGTATTATAACTTTTTTCCCTTAAGAGTAGACCCCCTTCCTCACTTAGCGAAAGTCCCTTTATGTCCTCCCAGAGCCTCCCCTCCCCTGACTCGAAGAGAGGATGCGTTTTTTTTGATGAAATAAGACTTCCCTCCCCCCCGTGTTGTTCACACCTTGTGTTTCCATTTTAGGAGTAATCCTCTCCTGATAGCTTTTTCTTTGAGAAGGGTTTTCCTTCTTGATGGTCCCTCAAATTTCTCTATGAAAGATTTTTCTTCAGATAGCTTCCCCGAGATGTCTCCTTCCATTTACCTCCTTCCTCCTGTTGAGAGATTTTCCGTCTCGCTTTTCCCCAAAGAAGTGCTCTTCTCCCCCTTTCGGGAGCTCGGGCCTTTCCCTCCAGGAAGAACCCTCGTCCCCCCAAAGAACATCCCTCCTTCTAGCATTTTTTCTTTGGCCTATGGTAATCGTTCCTTTTTAAAAGGAAAAAACTTTTCCATTTCTCCTATAAAAGCATCCTCGGTCTTTTTTTTCCCGCCTTTCTTAACAACCTTTTGAGTCCCCTTGTTTTTCCCCCTTTTTTTACCTTTTCAGACTCCTTTTCTCTCGGGACTTTTTTTTTCTTCCCAAAAGTGACCTACCCAGTTTTTCCCCCTGGTGGGTCCCCCTCTTTTTTTTCCTCAACTTCATTTCACCGGCAACGTGATGTTGTTTCTGGGAGATGGCCTTCCCCTTATCCTTTTTTTCCTTTCAATTTTCCGTCAACCGACTTTTCCCTTTTTTTCGCCTCTCAGGGCATCATCCCCCTATTTCTATCCATCTTGGGTTTCTAACCCTTCCACAGAAGTTCTTTTTTGCTGTTGCCCCCCCCCTTGTGAGAGGTTCTTCTTTGGAAGCCTCTTCTTCTTTTTACAGTTTTTTCGTCGTTTGGGTCTACACCGGATTGTTCTTAAAGACCTTTTCCAGAAGGTAGAGCCGACTATTCTTTCCCTCCCAAAAACTATCATTGTCATTTTGGAGAAGAGAATTCTTCCTTGATACTTCTTCCGTTTAGAGAACCCCTTTTTTTCCTCCTCGTTACCGGTGGATTCTTTTTTAGGAGTACGAGATGATTCCCGGGGCCGTTTGCCACCTCCTTCGACGCCTTCTTTTTATCTGCGTAGAATGAGCCGATTTTTCCTCGGAAAAGTAGCCTTCCCCTCTGTCCAGGTCATTTAAATGATAAGGTTCTGATTTTTATACCTTCCTTTCTTTTCCTCAAGGATTTAGAAGATTTTCCCCTCCTATCACACGTTGCTTTTCTTAGACCCCTTAGCCCTTCGAACAAACCCCCTTTTGGTTTAATTAACCCCTTTACTCCGGGAAAAACTGTCTCTGTTCCAAGGGCTTCTCGTAGAGTCCCTTCCGTCCGACAAGAAAGTTTTCATTGGCGCTTCTAACGAAGATTCCGGGCTCATGTTCCATCAGCATCCCTCTTTCGAACATAGACCCGTCCTTCCTTCTTTCATTTCGAAGTAGAGGCCTTATGGGACCTCTCCTACTTCTCACTCCCCATCCCCTTAGATTAGGAGTAGACTCTCTCCCGGCGCTCCAGAGAATTAATAGCTGGTATTTTTCCTCCTTTCTTCAATTTCTCTAAGCATTGTTCTCCGAAAGAACGAGTTCTTCACTCTTTCCCTTGGAAGAGGCCCCTTCCCCCCCAGAGATTATCCCCTTCTTTTTTTTTCCTTTATAAAGAAAGGATGGCTGCCCACGGGAGTACCCAGGAAAGATTTCCCGAAGTTACTTAGTTGGTTATTCAGTCCTTTTTCCCAAAGATGAGGATTTATTCCACTCACATCGGAAAGACTGGCGTGTGTCCTTTTCTTGAGACTTTCCGGGTTTTTGTGGAAGGATTTTGTTAACTTTGTTTTCGACCGGTTTTGGGGGGGGGTGCTTTTTGAGGAAGACCTTCGGGGGGTTTTTTTGGACATCGGTTCCTTGCGGGTGTTTCGGTGGTGTTTCTTTTCCGTTTTTTTTCCTTTTTGCGGGCGAGGGCCGGCTTCCTCCTCTTTTCCTGTTGTTTGAGATAATTTCCTGCACCTTTTTTCCACCAGCGGCCGCTCTTTCCTTTGGTGAACGTTTTTCCCTCCCCAGTACAGGCCCCCTCGTACTTTCTTCCTCTGGTGCTCCTGTTCCTCGTTCTGCCAGGAAGCTTTTTTCTTTCCTTTTCCGCGATTTTCCTTCCCTTTTTCTCCAGCACATCCCCCCTTTCAGCACCTTTTTTTCACTGTCGCTCTCTCCTCGCGCACTCTTTGGCCCCAGCCTTACCGCGAGGAAGGTTCTCAGTCTTCCCTCCCTTATCGACGCCTCTTTTCCCCTCTCCTGGAGTTCCCTTCCTTCGGAGTTCACCAAGCCAGTTTTTTCGCGATTCTTTCAAGATGCTTTTTTTCCCTCCAAGGTTTTTTTTTCTTTCCCTGCTGGGCTCCTTTTTTTCTTTTTGAGAGAGGTCTCTTCTCCCTACGTGCTGGGCCTTTATTGTCTGCGAATAGACTCCCTTTTTTTGGACGCTGTTCACCTTCCCCTTCTGCTGTATACAATGGTGATGACCTCCTTTTCTTTTTCGATTTTGATCTTGTGGGTTACCCCCCAAGCCGGCGTTTCCCCTCCGTCAGGTCCCCCCCTTTTTAAATCCCCCTTTTTTTTTTCCATGAGCCTTTGACCCATACCCTTTCGAAGAAAGAATCTTTCTCCTTCGACTTTCCTCCCGGAAAAATCCTTTCCTCCCCTCCGTTTCGTAGGCCCCTTCTGTCCCCCTGATAATGAGTCTCCGCTCCTAACCCGACCGGGACTTCCTTCGACTTCTCTTCCAGCAGAATCAAGATCCTTTTTTCCCCCTTTTTGCCAAGCTCTCTTTTTGAAGTATTTTTTGCCTACGGTTGGAGACTCTTTTCCTATGTCCCCCCTTTAGAGGTGACCATTTTTTGTAGGAAACGCTTCCCACTACTTCCGCTCCCCCCGTATCCCTAGCCCTTCCCCAATAGCAACCAAGTTTGTGCCTCCCCCCTTCTCAAAGAAAACTCTTACTTCTGTCCTGAGCAACCCTCCTATGGCGGCTAGTAACCCTCACTTTTTTAACCGTTTTTACTTCTCTTACTGTCCTGAAGGACTTTTTTAGGCTTTTCCCCCGTCTTTTTATTCCCCTTTCCACCAGGAAAGAATCCCCAAAAACCCTTGTGAGGTTGGTGTACTTCTTATTTAGTTACTCATCTTAAATTCAAATGGGCCCCCTTATAAAAGTACCTCTTCTCCCCCTGAGGTTCCCTTGTGATGCTTGAACCTGGTCCCCACCTAGAGAGCCCCAAGAGTCTTCGGAAATTCTCTCTGAGACCCTAAGACGCGGTACCTAATGTCCTTAGAAATTGTTCCCCACCGATTTATTTCATTTTTCCACTCCCTGAGTTACCTAATTATCCTTGAGGACTTTTTTTTAGCCAGTTCCCGATTTCTTGAAGGTTTAGCGGAATGGCAAAGTCCCTTTATTATTAAAGTCCGAGAGAAGGTGAAGTTTCTAAGTCCTTTCCGCTGAGAATCTTTTACTCCCCCCCTTGGGGGGGGAGTATTAGAGAGCCTTCTTTCGTAGCCTTTCGCAATGCGACTCTTTAGATAATAGGACTTTCGTGTTGAATCCTCTTAGGCCCTTCCGACTAACGATTCCCCCTGGAGACCTCAAAACTTCCTCTTTGAAGTTAGTCTTTTCCTGATTTCTTTCCTGGATTCCGATTTTTCACCCCCTGCCCGGAAAAACCTTTTTTCTTTTTCGGATTCCCCCATTCCTTATTCTTTTTAGAGTTCAGATATTACTTCCCTTTTTCAATAGTTCTCGCGAAGCAGTTGTTTACTCCAGTGCTTTGAGGACCTTCTTTTTGAGGAAAAAACGTTCTTCTCCCCAGGGGATTTTTCCTCTCCCCTATCCACCGGTTTTTCCCTCTTCCCAGCGTAAAAAAAGGAAAGTGATTTTTTTTTTTCTGAGCTTTCCTTGTGGGAAAGCTCCCTTGGGTTTCCCCTTCCCTCCCCACCGATTTCTTCTCTTTTCCTTAAAGAGACCCGAAGGGATCCCTCTAAGATATGTCTCCTTCCCCCCTTGGGATGCCCTTTTCCCCCCCCTCAATAGTTTTTTGTGAGATGGCCTCCCCCCCCTTTGTTACCCTCGGTTTATTCGAGGGGCCTCCCTTCCCCTCTTCCGTGGTGCTTTGGGCAGAAAAAGTTGACCCCCCCCTTCCCTGTTGTAAGGTATCCCCTCTTTAGGAGCCTTTTCTTCTGTAGAACACTCCCTGAATAATGGTCAGGATGTGTAGCGCCTTTTTTCCTGAGAGGAGTGGATTCGCCACGTAGGCTCCCCTTTCCCTTTTCTTCTTGTCCTTTCGTTAAGAGATGATTTCACTCAAGGTCCCCCTTTTTATTCCTCGGAGATGTGCGTTTCTTCTTTTTGAAGATTTTCCTGCCCGACCTCCTGAAAAGTGTTATGATCTTCTCCCCTTATATTCCCCATAAGGGTATAATTTCCTGAGAGTCCTGCTTTTCGGTTATCCTTTTTTCCCTCAGATGGTAAAGTGGCCCCCCCGTGCTTCCCTTTCTTTTTTTTCCCGGAGAAATATCCCTTTCCCGTTTGGAGTCCCCCCCCCCCCTTCTCCAGAATTCCTTTTTCAAGAAGGATGAGCCTTCAACCGAGAAGGGCTCCCCCTTATCTTCCCCGGCTCCCTTGGTCAGCAAGTGTGGAATTGGAGAAATCGCTCCCCTTCCGACTCCCTTTAAAGCAGTTTTTCCCCCGACCGGCTTTTTTACAAGACCCGGTATTCTCTCAGCCCCCCCTCCGAGTTGATGACGAGAAGAAAGACTGTTTCCCCTTCCCACTCCATTTTTTTTTCTCTAGGAGTAGATCCCTTCTTTCTACGCCTTTTCCCCCTCCTCCTTACAGCGGTCTCCTCTGGGACTTGCTTATGTGAGATCCCCTATCTCTTTACTCTCCCTTCTCCCTTTTCTTAGATTCCTTTTTTTTCGAGCAAATAGGAATTCCCCAGAGCTCTCTTTTTAAAGATTATAGCTCTCTTTTCCCATGATAACATTTTTCCTTCCCTTGACCTTTTAAAGCGGGACTTTCTTCCTGAATTTCACCCCCCTATAGGAAGATGGGTTTTCCCCCTCCCTCCCGGAATCCCCAAGGTTATATATATCTCTTTGTTGTTGTTGAGATCTCTTTTCGTACGGAATTCATTTTTTTTTTGTCCTCTGATGGCCCCCTTCCTTTTTCAAAAAGTTTCTTCCCTTAGAACCCCCCCCTGCTGGAATAAAGGCGTGATTCTTTCCCCATCCTGGCGAGAGTTTTCCCTTTTGTCCTAGCTTGTCCCATGCCTCTTTTTAAAAGAAAAATCTCCGAACTCTTTTGTAGGAGACTGTCCCTGATCATCAATTCGAAGGAACCCCCAAACACCCCCACCCCTTCTTAAGTAGAGGAAGAGCCTTCACTCTCTCCCAAGGTCGCTTTCCCTCTCCGGTGCTGATGACCTTTTTCTCCTTTTTTTAATAACACAGCCTTTTTTCTTGAAGTAGATACTTTAGGGTCTTGTTTCCCGCCCCTTCCGGGGCTCGGACCTTTTTTTTCTGTGAGAGGGACTTTCCTTTTCCGATCCTTTCCCCCCCTTGGCAGATCCCTTTTTTCTTTTTGGGATCGGACCTTATCTTTCCCTCCTTGGTGGACGGGGTCTCCGGACTTTTTGTCTTGGTTTTTACCCCTTCCCTTTTTTCCGATGTATCCGATATCTTTCTTCTTTAGTGACCATCGCTCCCTTAGACAAGCCGTCAGGTCTGGTTTTCCCAGGGCAGCTTTTTTACCCTGAATCTCCCGGTCCATAGAGCATCCCCCTCCTTCCGTCTGCGTTTATCCACCCGAAAGAATTCCCCCCCACACAGACACCCCCGCCCCCCACACACTCCCCTGAAAGAGCTTAAGACCCCCCTCCCTCACTTACTTCTAGGGAGGACTCTTCCTCGACGGTACCCTCCCCCGCTCTCCGATCGTTTCCGCCCTACCATGATAGTGGCCCCCCCCCCCACATGGTGTTTTCCTTGTTAGGCGCCCCCCCGCTGATCCCCCCACCTTCGGTATCTTTTTTCCCGCAGTGGAGGCACAGCCCCCTTCAACTTCCCTGCGAAACGTTCTTTCCGAGACCCCTTCGTCCCCCCTTACCCCCCTTTCTAAAGCTAACATGATTTTTTCATGAATGAGCAGACCCTCCCATTCTTCCATCTATTCCTGGTTGGGGGTCCCCCCTCGAGAAATGGACTTCAGACTTTTTTTTTTTGATTTTCATTTTCCCTGTGTACATTATTCCCTTTCAAGGCCTCCTAACCCCGAAGTTCCCCTTTGACGATTGACTATTCAGAGTGTGCTTCCCTCAAAAAGTAAAAGGGTACCGTGTTTCCCCCCGAGTAGAAACTTCAGACCCTCTTCCCCCTGTAAAGGATGGGAGGCTTTTTTCCACTCTTTTTTTTAGGAAGAGCTTCCCTCTTCTGAACTTCCCCTTTCTTCCCAAGCCCCATGTGGTCCTTGTTCCCTCTGAATTAAGTCTTTCCCAAAATGCAGTCTCCCTGATAGAAGAGGACGGGTCTTCTTTTCTTGCAGACTCTTTTTTGCTCCTTCGGAACCCTCACCTGCCCTTACTTCCCCGAGGAGAAAGGTGGACTTCTCGAATACTTCTCCGGGAGAACCTCTTTTTTTTTTTTCCTCATACCTTTTTTTTTTTTTTTGATTTGGCCGATCCGCTTTAGTCGAGAGGATCTTCCCAAAGCTCAATTCCCTGCGGTGCCTCCCCCCTCCTTATAGTCCTCCGGCCCCTCTCCCGAAAATTCTCCTGAGCAGTCTTTACTTTTTTTCCCCCTGATTGACGCCTTCTCTCTTTTCACCCCCCTTGCCCCCCCCGCCGTAAGATTACAAGCGGGGATTTCTTTGCATTTTTTTTTTTTTCTAATCGAACTAGTTGCTTTCCGCAAGCTTCCCTTTCCCTCATTCTCGGTTGGCTGATTCCCTGGTTGTGGAGAAACTTTCTCCCCCCCCGGTGTATGGTGGTTCGAGCGCCTCCTTCCCCTGGATGGAGTCCCCTCCCCCCGACCGTTCGGTTCACGGTTCTTTTTTCCACGACCCCGCCCTTTTTCCAGAAGTCCCCGCACCTTTAGTATGTCCCCCCGTTCCTGGTTTCTGCCAGGAAAAACCCCCTGGATCCTTCCCCCTTGAGAGGGCTCTGCCATCTTCGGGGCCTTTCTTCGGGACCAAGAAGTCCCCCGGGTGGAGGTTTGGACTAAAACATTTTTGTTTTCTGCGATAGCCTGTCCCCTTTTTTCCCGTTTTGCTTGTGGGCCGCCCCCCTTTTTGGACACAGATTACTTTTTGATCCCATGGGTCTGTTCCCCATCTCTTTCCCAGAAACCACTTCCCCCTTCCCCAGTTTTTGCCTCTCTATCGAATCTGGTTCGATAGCTCTGCACGACCTCCTTTTCTGGAGGGAGTGTTCGGCGTCTTCCTCTTCTCTCTTTGTGGTGTCTCCCCCTCCGTCCTGATTTTTTCCGGGAGTATCCTTCGCAAAGAGAAACTCCTTTTTCTTTCCGCCCCCCCCCTCGATCTTGTTGATACATGGTTCTGGTGAGCACGCATACGTTCTCCCCCTGTCTCCTCTTCCCGAATCCACGTGATGATATCTTCTTCCCTTCGAAATCGTTTTCCCCTTTTATCACCCAAAACTTAGACCTCATCAGGAAGGATGATTTTCTCCCAGGGATCTCTTTTTAAGATAATCAGGTGCTTCCCTGCCCCTTAGCTTTCCCCCTCCCCCCCCTTTTTGATAGGACCCTTTACGTCCACGATTCCTTTTCCCCTAAGTTTCCCCCCTTTGGCGAACAGACCTCTTTTTTTTCCCCCCTTCCGGCCCTCCTCCGACCTGTTTTTGATTCAGCTACCCTCCAGCAACTTTTTTCCCCTCCTATATGAGTCTTTCTTCTTCCCTTCTGTACCACGCGGCAAAGAGAATTTTTTCCTCCGGTTTTCTGCTTTTTCTCTGGAAAGGTTCTTTCCTCTTTTCGAGTTTCATCCTTCCCCTCCTGAACGAGGGTATGAACTTCTGGCCACGTTTTTTTTTTTCCTTTCCTAGGAAGGAAAAGCGCGCCCCCCTTCCAGACCCCCTTCTTCCGCTTTCCCTGCTCCCCCCGGTCCTTCTAAAGGAAGAGCATTCCCCAGCTTTTTCCTTTTTCCGTTGGAATTGATAAGGCCTTTCCCCCATTTAAACCTCCTTGTTGGAACGCACAGTTCAGGCGTCCCGGGATGTTTGGGCGGATGTCTTGTCTGGGATGGGATTTTGTTGTTGAACGTCGGAATTGGTTCGGGGGACTTTGAAGGTGTTCTGGGAGTGGGTCTATAAAGGGAGGGGGGGTTTGATCAGGGGGGAATTTTTTTCAGGTTTTTTCGGGATGGGACAATTGCCCAACGGGTCTTGAAAGTGGGTCACTGGCCTTTTTTTTCCAGGGTAGTCCGGGAAGTTTCAGTCCCTTTTAAGGATTTTCAAGGGATTTCCATTCTGGAAGAAGGATTAGGGGGGTTTGGGTATCTTTCCTGGGAGGAGGCTTTTCCTTTGGAAGGTTTCTGAGGGAAATTGTCTGGAGACGTCCCCCCCCCCCTATTGTTTCAGGGGGCTGGGGGGAAATTTTCTGGCGTTCGGGGGAGCCTTAGACTTTTTTTTTGCGGGTGCTCTGTGGGGCTGCACTGTTCATGGGGGGCGGAGTTCCTTTGAGTTGTTTTTTGCGCAGGGCATCCTGGGGGTGTCCGGAAATCTTTTGTCTTTTTTTTTCGGGTCTAGATATTTTACTAACCTCCTTTATGAGATGCCCTTGGGTTTTCTTTCCTTAATATGGTGCTGGCCCTCCCCGAAGAGCTTTTCCACCTTTCCCTCAATTTTTGACCCACGTGCCTTTGGACATTCCCCCCCCCTTCCCGTGATTAGGGTGATAAATGTGACCATCTTTTTTCTTTTTCCTCTGTAGTTCCCTTTTTCTTGACTTTTAAAAGAAAATTTCCTTCAGTCTTCTTGTAGGAGAACTTCCCCTTTTCATAGCTTCTTGCCCCTCCCTGGACAAGCCGGACTTCCCTCCTCTCAAGGAGAGGACCCTCCTTGTTTTTGGGTCGGGGGTTTGCGGGGGGGGGGTCTTTGGGCCGTTTGGTGGCGGGCGGTGGGCTGGAGGGGGGTGTGGGTTTTTTGTGGGGGGGGGCGTTGGCGGGGGGGTGTGGCGGCGCGGGGGGTCTTGGAGTTTGCTGGGTGGTTTTTTTTTGGTTGGGGGGGGGGGGTTTTTTTTGGGGGGGGTTTTTGGTGTATGGGGCGGGGCGGGGGTTTTTGTGGCGCTGAGGGGGGGGGGGGGGTATCGGGTGTTTTATTTTGCGAGGTTGTTTTTTGGGGCGTGGGGGGGGGGGGTTTGGTGGGGGGGGGGGGGGGGGGGGTGGGGGGGGGGGGGTGGTAGCGCTGGGTGGGGGGGTGGTTGTTACAGGGGGGTGGGGTTGGGGTGTGGGTTTTATTAAGGGGGGGGCGGGGGTTTGGTTTGTTGGGGTGGTGAGGTCGAGGCTCCCCTGGGATCTCCCTCTCTCTGGTCTTGTCTTGTTATTGATAAAGACTGCTGCTTCCTTCAAGTTAGGTTCTCTTCACCGATGTCCCCCCCTTCCTTCCCATTTCTTAGTGTTCGTCCCCTTTTCTGGAGGACATGAGGGATCTTTTCCAGTAGTTCTTTCTGAGGGGCTCCCCCCCCCCCCCGACGACCTTCTTTTCCAGGGCCGGACGAGGAACGTCCCCCCCCTGCGTTTTTTTTCCCCCTCCGAAGGACGTTTCCCCCCCTTATGCCTGCTACACTCCCCCTTCTTGGGATTTTTTCGATTTCTCCTTCTCTCTCTTTTTAGACCACGTGGAGAGGGAGTTCCTCTTCTTTCCCTGCGGCGTCCTCCCCCCTCATTAAGCGTATAACCAATAGGTCCTTTTTCCCACGAGAACCTTCTAACTTTATCCGATTGACCCTAGAACCTTCGGGCTTCTCCCTAAGAAACGCGTTCCCCCCGAAATTTCTCCCCCTCCAACTTAAAAGGTAAAGCTTTTCTCGTAACGATCCCTTCCCCTCAAAGGGATTTCTTTTCTTCCCGAAGTTTTTTTTTTCCTGCTCAAGATCTCCTCTCTTCCCCCCGATAGAACAGACTTGTTTGCAGTTTCTGTTTAATAGGGGTCGCCCCGGGATTCCTAACTTTCTTCCAAAGAAGGGGGGATTCCTACCCCATCCCAAGGCCCTTTTCCGATTGGACGATTCCTCCAATAAGACCTCTCACACACAACGTGGGGACCCCACACGCCCCTTCTGGGAAGGATGGTAATGCTCTCGAAACCTCCTCCTTCCGATTCTTCTTGGAGTGGATTTTTTTTTCTTTTTTTTCCTAGAGGCCGGAAAGAGATAACCTTTTTTTTTCTTATCTGGTCCCCAAGGGATTTTTTTTTATCACCTCAGAAAGAGACTTCCCATAACCCTTTTTTCCCCCCCCTTCAATTTTTTCTCCCACGAGTTAGTTCCCTGACCAAAAACTTTCCCTCTTCTCACGTGTGTGTCCCCTCCCCCTTCCCTCACAAGGTCCTTTTTTTACCTTTTCCCCCTGTTACAATCGGGCTCTCTCTCCTCGGGTTCGAGAAGAGCTTTTCTTCGGAGCCTCGTACGGATGGGTATCTTTTTCCTCCCCCTTTCGTACGCACATTTTTCCTCACATCTTACGGCCAATCAGTCTTCCCCCTCGACGAAATGATCTTCTGTGCCGGGGTCTTTTGCTTTTGGCCGCCCCCCCCCCCCGTCCGGTTCTTTCTCGGTCGTTTCCCCCCTGACTTTCGATGAGATGAAAAGCCTTCCCCTTTTTGCTTCCTTTTTAAGACTTTTCTCCTTATGGAGACCCCTTCCCTTCATCCCCCTGTTTTGTTCTCTCTTGGAAGAACGATTTTTTTCGAAGCTGACCCTTTCATAGAGGAAGCTTTCCCCTTCCCCTTTTTCGTCTTCGGGCCTTTCCCTCCTGAAGTCTTTCCCCCCCCCTTTCCCGGACCCTCTCCCTTCGTCTCTTTTCTTTTCGCTTTGCGCCGGAGTGGCCCCGCCTTTTTCCTTTGACCACAATGGCGTCTTTTTCTCGGATTTTCCTTAGCGTGACAGCGGCCTGAGAGGAGAGATATTAACCCCCCCTTTGAGAGAAGAAAAGCTTCCAATGTTGTTACTTTTTCCTTCCCTGCGGGGAGGACTCGTTCAAGTTTTTTCTTCCCCGTGATCCTACCCCTTCATTGGTTTTTCCTTTGCCCTGATTTGAATCTCCCCCTTTCAATCCGTCACGGAAAAGTGCTTTTGTCTGCTTTGGTAAATTCTCACTCCCTGTGTGGCCCCCTCAAGAATTCCCCCCCGCCTTCACAGGTTCCGCGATTGCCGGGACTTTCCCCTTCCCCCATGAAGATCTTCCCCCTTCCCCCCATTGGGGCTTTAGCAGGGACAGCCCTTTCCTCTGTGGCGGTGAGTCGGGACCCCCTTTTTATTTTTGTGCGGAGTCTTGATCTCCTCAGGTTTTTTCTGGTGCTCCCCCCTTTTCGTGCTTCTTGGCCGACCCTTTTTTCCGATACCGGCCTTTGTCCGACCCTAGAACCTTTCCCCCCCATTTCGGAACAGCTAAAAAAGGCCTTTTTAATGTCTTTCTTGAGAGACCCCCTCCTCGAGGATTTCTTCGTTTGCTCGCCCAAGTCGCCTCATAGTCAAGATTTTGGCGGGCCGTTTCCTTTGTTCGTATTTCCCCTTTATCAGTTACCCCCCCGTGCGGTATTTTTTCCAGAAGGAGGCGATGCTTTTTGTTTTAGTCAGTCCTCCTTCCAGAAAGCTTTTCCCCAAAAGTCTTTATTCTTCCAAGGCTTCCCTCTAAGGGTCTCATGGCTTCCCGACGATGGTGAGAAAGGCTCTTCGGGTTTTTCCTCCTGTTCACGCAGATGGTCACTCCTCCTCCAAGTTTTTCAGTTCCCCTCACCGAAATCCCCTTTGGGGGCTCAATAAAAAACCTTCCTTACTTTCCCCACCAAGGATTCCCCTTCTTCCCAAAGTGCCTTCTTTTATATTGATAATCTGTTCCTGCCCCCACGTTTTTTTTTTCGAACTATTCACGACCGTCGTTCGCATCCTCAGAATCCATTTTCCCCTTCCATATGCCTTCTCTGCCTCTCGTCGAGCCCCTGGTGATGATCCTTTTCCTGGCACTCTCTAGCTTTATCTGCGTCCTTTTCTCACAGGGAGTTTTTTTGCCTCCTCCTTTCTAGAGGCTTTGGCCTGTTTTCGACTTTTCTCTACTTCTACGAAAGAGTTCGCCTCTTTTCGGTCCCTCCCGCCCATCCTTTTTTTTTCCAAGCGGCGTCTCCCGACTCCTTTCTAATTTCCGGTGGTTCCCTGGAAAAAAGGTTTTCCCAATGAATCTGTGTTTTTTTCGACGAAGGGGAAGGCCATTTTTTTCCCCGGTCACCCTAGGAAACGCTTCTCCATTCCTTTGGCCAAGACTTTTCAGGTCCACCTTCTCACACCCCCCTCCCAAATTTCGACTTGCTACCTTGAGTCTGGGGACTGTTAACTCACGGGGAGAGGCCTACCGGGGTGGGGGCACCCTTTGCGCTTTTGCTGAGCCGCTCGGCGGGTGGAACTTTCTCCCTTTTATGAAGGTTGTCGGCGGGCGGGGATGTTTGGGATTTCCCCCTTCCTGTTCTCCGGCTTTTTCGGTGAGGGTCTGGCCGTTATTGGGCTGGGGGAGGTTTCTTTTTTGTTGGGTACTGAAGGGCAGGTCCACTGCGGGGGGGGGTTTCTTCGGATGTCTACGGGGGGGGAGCCGTTCCCCGGGGATTTGGGGGATAATGGGGCCACCGCCCGCGCGCCGTGGTTGCAATCTCTTTCCTTTTCCTTACGTGTTGTTTCCCCCTTGCAATTTTTCCCTTCTTTTTACACCGCGGTCCCGTGGACGTGTCTTTTCAAGTCCCCCACACCTTCCCCTTCACGGAGGCGCTTTCCTTTATGGAATCCGGGTTCTCCCCTTTTTTTTTCTTAGTAAGTGGTCTTTGGCGACGAGATGTTTAATGCCTTCCATCCAACCCTTCTTCCTCCCTTTCGGGCGGAAAGGCCTTCACTTTCCTTCAGAGTCCCTGGAAGAAATTTCGCCCCTTTCTCAGAACCGTTTACCCAATCAAGGTCTCCTATCTTTCCTGCCTTCCCTGGGAGTTTCCCTTTTTGCGGCTCCCAGTCGTTCCTCTTTTTCTTGCAAGCGCACTTTTTTTGTGTTCTCCCCCCGGGCGGTGATGGACTTCCCTGGAACGCCCGAGCGTCCCCAAAGGAAATTTTCCCGGATGTTTTTTTCATTTCCTTTGGATTTTCTCTCTCACGGTCCTCCCGCGGGCCGCCTCAGCCCCTTTGGCCCTATCTCCCCTGACCACGGAACCGGGTCTTTTGATTTTCTACTGATAGCTTCTCTGAGTTGGGATGACATCGGTGCCCTTCCCTTTCGGAAAGCAGATTATCCCCCCTCTGTGTAAGAAATGAGACCCGTTTTTTCAGATTTTTGAATCTATCAGGACCATTTTTTCTCGTGACTCTTTCTATCCTCCTTCACATTTCAGCATCTCCCCAGTTTAGGCCTTTTTTCCCTTCCCCTATGATAAGCTCTGAAGATCCCCCGTTTGGCGTTTTCGTTCCTTTCGTGTTAGAGATTTTTCCCTCTCAATCTTCCTCTCTGAGATAGCCCGCATGTGATCTTTTCTTTCTTGTACCCGAAGGGTTCGTCTCCCCGGTTTTTCCTTTTTTCGTGCCCCCGGTAGAGGGGACCCTTTCCTTAACTTCTTCATTTCCCTGAACCCTCCATCCGTAGGAGAGAAATCCTGAAACTCACCCCGATAACCTTTCTTTGATTCCCGATGCAGCATAAGAACTGTGCGCGAATCTAATGGGTCTCAAATGGAGTTCCTTTTTTTCCCTTATGAACGTAATCAGAAGGATTACTTTCTTTGAGGAAACCCTTTTTTTTCTAAATTTCCTTTCTCAGCCCCCCAACCAAAGAAATTTTCGTGAGATGCTATTCCCCGAAGGTCTTACTCTCTACCCCGTCCCCTTCTCCACGGTGGTTTTCCTGCCCCTCTCCCCTTTTTGACCGTCAAAAAATGGTCCTTGTTTCACCCTTCGATTTTTTTCCGTTCCCTCTCGCGCGGAGATTCTAAGGCTTTATTTCCCCCGGAAGGCGACGTTCTTTTGAACACTCTTTCCCTCCTTAGTAACCTCAATAAATGCTGCCTCTTTTTGGTAGGGCGTCCCTCTTTGCCTTCAGAGGTAAGGGCCACCGGCCGATGTCTCTCCCTCTTCCTTCCTTTTTAGATTTTCGCCTCCCTTTT
>Ga0179593_1473845_pt1 | contig 15586 bp, 23 predicted proteins | sample CZODoug2_1_08_16_FD_185931 | JGI IMG/M metagenome (GOLD analysis project Ga0179593, IMG submission 185931) | Vadose zone soil fungal communities from Angelo Coast Range Reserve, California, USA - CZODoug2_1_08_16fungal (PacBio error correction) | ecosystem: Environmental > Terrestrial > Soil >... | reverse complement strand
CCCTGTGATCCAAATGATTTTACGTTTCCAAAGAATGCGTACACCTTCGGACCCGGCGCAGGTTTTGATTGTGCTCAAGCTTTCCTCCCAAAAGCTTGACCCCTGTCCCGTGTTTTGACCAACCTCCCCCTCTCAATCCCAGGTTCAGACATACGATTTTGTTTTGTAACGCTGTCCCCCCGCATTGGGCCAAACACCCCTCTCCCCCCCCCCCGCCGACTTTGGCGGCCTGACCTCGGCCTGTTCAGCTGTTTGCCATGGGGTTGTACTCCCCCCTTCGGTTTTTTTTTTGACCCCCCCTCATCCCCCTCCCCGACCTTGTTTCCTTTCTTTGCATTGGTGACCCCCCTTCCCCCCCCCCCCCCCTCCCTACCCTCGCTAGCCCGGCGCTTTTCACTTTTTTCCCCTCCCCCCCCTTCTTCCCTCAAAGGTGCATCCCCGACCGTCTCTTTTCCTGTTTTTGCCCGTTCCCCTGAGCCCCCAGACCCGTAACCCCTGAGCCGATTTAGTTTACATATTTCGATGCCACGAACGCCCTTTGCCCACGGGCCTGCATTACATGGGACAGGCCTTTTTTTTGCTCCTCCCCCCTGCCCCCCTAGTCGCCCGCTGGTTTACTCCTCTTCACCGGTACGTTTCTGAACTTGATTTCCCCTCCCTTTTCCGTTTTTTACCGTTTGTTTTTCTCCCTTTCGACTTCCACTTTGGTTTGTGGCCAGTTCCCCGTTGCATTTCCGAGCTTAAAACATTCCTAGAATATCCCAACGTCTTCCTTTTCTACCTCCACAAACTCCCCCTCGCCTGGACCGTTTATTTTTTTCCCCTTGGGCGTTGTCTTTGGAATCTTTCCCGTTCCGGAACTTTGTCCTTTTTTCCCTTTCTCTTTTCTTTCCCGGTTTTGCCCCGTTTTTTTCAATGTCTTGATGCACCCCGTCGACAGGAACATCGATAGTTGATTTTATCTCCTCCTTGGTTTCTGGATGACCCCACTGAAGGTTCCTCCATTGAAGATGACGTGTTCCTTTCATGGTGACCACATCCTCCCCCCTTGCGCTCTTGTCACCAACGGATTTCACGCTACTTTCGTCCTACCCCTATTCCCACCACAGTTTGATGCACCCAAGAAGGACGTCCCTTGGGTTCCCCGATCCCGTTTTTCTCTGCCTTTTCCGCAAAGGCAGTATAGTTAGTTTCCGAACCCCCAGTTCTTCAAGTGTGGGTGGTTTTAGACTTGCCGATATGTTTTTTTTTTTTTCCTTTTCCCGTCGCCCCAAGCAGAGTTTAGGACCCGAGGCCACTGTTACCACTTTTTTGACCCTTTTGCCGTTCTGTCGTCATTTTTTCCTCCCCCCCAAGGTTCGTAGACGGCCTCGAAGTGGCCGCCGTGGACCCCCCAATGCGAAATGTCCCCCGCACTGCTAGAAGTCCCTTCCGGCTGTCATGCACCCTAAGTCCACGCCGGCGAGGCCTCCCTTTGTATATTTGTCGGTTATAGTGGGTTGTGTCCACTGGACTTCCCCTTTTGTTCCCGGGAATGGGCGTTTTCGAGGCGTTTCCCTTTTTTTCTGTCATATGCTCTGGGGTCAGGCATTGATTGGTCCTTTGGGATTACAAACCTTGACCGGTTCTTATAGCTCTTTTCCCCTCGCTCGTTTGCTTCAAGGTTTCAACCCCCTTTTCCGTTCAGTCCCGCTGTGGCAGTATTCCCGGCCCTCTCTGCAGAGTGGCGGCGATCTCTCCTCTGGTTTAATGGTTGGCGCCCCCCACTTTTTCTCGGGGTGGGCAGCTTTATATTTTTCGGACCCGGTCCCCGCCACCGCCCGCCGCGTTTCTCTTGTTTTGGGATCCCCTCGTGCTTTTTCGCACCAAACCCTTAGAGTGCATACCCCTTTTGCCGGACGGGCCACCTTGCGTACCTTGCTTTTTCTTTCCTTTTTTGTGTGTGGCGGGCGGGTTCGTTGAAACCCCCCGCCGGTTTTCCCGTGAGGTCCCTCTTGCGGGACTCCCGCACCAAAAGCGTAAAAGGGTCCTGCTTTTCCCACCCCCCTTCCCCCCCTTTCCCCATGTCGACTCACCGCTCACGGTTTCAGCTTTTGGTCCGGTGCCTTTTTTCCCCCCTCCCGACCGACCTTTGCGTTTTCTTTTTCGTGTTGGGCCCCTTCTTCCCCCCTTTTTTTCTCCCCTTGCTCTTCGCCTGATCTACTGGGCCCAATCCGTCGCGTTCTTGACAAAGTTTCCGCAAGGCCGATCCTCCCCTTGCCCCTTTTTTTTTTTTTTTTCTTTTTTTCATTGCGACGCACCGTTTTGCCGCCTCCTCCCGTGCATCTTGCCCTGTTTGCCTTTAAGACCCTAACGCCCCCTCCCCCCCACTCTAATCTCTCTCTTTTCCCAATTCCCCCCCTTTTTGTTTTTGTTGATTTCTCGTATGATTCGGGGCGTGAGGTAGGTCTTTGATGGTATTTGATTTCCTTCCCCTAGGTCGGTTTCGATTTGCTGCGCTTTTGTCTCTCTTGGGCGGTCTTGAAGAAACTTTTCTGCGCCGACTGAGTCTTCCCCCGTCCGGGGCGGGTCTGGAGAGTCTTGTTACCTTCTTTTCTGGCCCTGTTTTTACGGGACCACCCGTGACCGGGTCGTTCGGCGTTTCCACGGAACCGGTGTGACCCCTCGCGTTCTTAGTCTTGGTCCGTTTCGCGGAAGGGTGACTTGTTTGCGAGGTGAATGTGACAGTGTTCGTTGCTCTAGTTTGACTGGGGCTGGTGTGCGGCAGTAACTTCACCCCCATGGCGCCTGTGTTCCGAAACGCCGGTTTTTATCCCACCCAAACCTGCTCCCAGGGAATATTTTTGTCTAGGGTTACCCGTACTTTATTTTTCTTGTCCTTCCTGACGTTTGTTAGTCATACGTAACTAGTCCTGCAAGATTCCCCGAGCATTGGGTCTTTCATTTTTTTTTTGCTTTTGCATTTCCGTTCGCAACAGGCCTGGCCGTTTGTGATGCAGGGCCTCGATGTTTTCCAAATTGGTAGCCGTCAGATGCGCTAGTTTGTTAATCTTCGTCGTTAGGTTCATGTGCCGCCTTCGCACTGACTGTGTCGTGGTATTCGGGCATAAATGCTCTGCCGTTTTCCCCTGAGTTTTTGGAATCCCGAGGGTCCGTTTTTCTTTGACAAAAAGCCCCTTTCAGGCATTATTTCCTTTTTTGGTCACGTTTTTTTTCCTTTGTGAACGAACCCCCCCCAGTCCTCTCTCTTCGGCCAATGTTCGGCCCCAACCTCCCGGTTCCCGTCCCCCCTTTCCCCCCACCCTTGGCTTTTTTTCTTCCTCGCCTCCCGGTCCGAACACCGGTTGCCGCCTTGTTGATCCTTCGGATTTCTGGCCAGACACATCAAGTTTTTCTTGACGAGCCCAGGTCTTCCTAGCGCGTCGACTCGCTTTGCCACCGTTGGCCCTTGTCGCGTTGAGGGACTGCCGACGTACCCACTGTATTTGAACATGCGGCCAAGCCTTTCCACCGTAACCACACGTGCTAGCCTCATCTCGTGGTCGGACCGTTTTCTTCGTTGAGTGGCCTTCTTGAAACCCACCCGTTTTTAGTAATTTGTGTAGGAGGAGTCCGTTTTTGAGCATCATCAGTGCCTTGGAGGGGGACGGTCTGTTCTCTGTCCCCATGGGTGGCTGCGGGTTTTTGTTTTGAGTTGTCTTCTGGTTGCTCGACTATGTGGATGGGTGATTCCGTGTGGGAGTTTTTTCGTTTTTCTGTTCCCCGGCCCCGAGCCGTCCTTGCAGTTCGCTGTGCGTGAAGCAAGAAGGTGTGCGAGCAGTCTGGCTGCGCGCCCCTTTCATTCCTTCACGGTTTGGTCCCAGGGATGCCCAAGAACAAGTAAGCTACCGGGTTCTTTGCGTCACCCCCGGTCCTCTTCTCATACCCTTCAGTTCTTTTTTTTTGTTCCCCCTAATGTTCGGCGATGTCGGATTTGCGCTTTAGTCCAGCCGACGGCCTTTTTCGTAGCTTATTGTCTTTCTTTCTGGCCGAGCGGCCCTGAACACCCTTGACTTCTTCTTTGCGGACCTGAAAGGTTTCAGCGCGGCAGGCCCTTTATATTTGAGTTTTCCCCTCTTTTTTACTCTTTCGTCCCAGCGGGATTTCTTACCAGGTTGCGGAGGCTTACGCCGGTCTTTTTTCTTGCGTGCCTTCTTTCTTTTTTCGTCCTTTTCCCCCCTGTGTACGGGGGTTTTCCTCGGACCGGTGACGTTGGTTGACCCCGGGCCTCGTGGTCGGCCCCGTGACGAGAACGGTCGTGGTGGCCACCTGGGGCCTGTCTAGGCTTGGTGCATTCTTTGGTTGCGGTTTTCCTTAGCGATTTTTGGCGTGGCCTGCGAGGCAAGGCCTAGGCAAGCCCTTCTTTTCGTTTCATTTTTTTTTTCCGTGTTTCCTCCGCGTTCCCCCCGTCCGGTGTCCCCCTCCCCCCCCTGGACAGATTTTTTAATTCAACCTTAGAAGGCAGTTGATTGTTTCGTAGCGCTGCGATTGATTTGTCTAGTTCAGGGGTTTTGCGCTTGGTTTTTTTGCCGTTTGCGGGTCAGTGTTTTTTTGGGGCGGAGTTTCCTGCCACAGCTCGCTGCGATTTCCTCCGTGGACGCTGTTTTTCTTTGCGGTTGTTCAATTCGTGATTGACATCTTCTTTTCTCTTCCTCCTTTGTTTGTTGTTGATTTCCCCCAGATTCTCCCGTCCTGCCTTCAAAAATGAGCATTTGGTCGCAGCGTTAATCTTTCTTTTCCGTTTTTTAATGGGCCTCCCCTCCCACTGTGCTGGCCCCCGCACCGGGCCTTCCACGGCCTTTCCCGACCCCCGGCTCGACATCATAGTTTAGAGGAGACCCCGTGAGTCCCCCATCTCAGCGACTGGTTGGAGCGATATCGGGCACGTTGTTAGCTGTTTTGCCCGGGTTTGGGTCTGAGGACTCCCCGGAAATCACCTGCCCAGTTCTGCTTGGGATTTCTTTTTCTTCTGGCCGTCCACCGCCCCCCTCTTCTCCCCGTGCCATTTTTTTGTTTACCCCTGCACCCTCCCTGGCCTGAAAAGAACCCCCCAGTGGTCCTCTTCACTTGTCTTTCCGTTTTGCCTTTTTTTTCCCTTGCCGTCGCCCGCCCGGAACTTTCCCCTTGAGTTTTTCGTCCGTCCCCCGGTTTTAAATAGTTCTGCCGCCGCACGCCCTCGGAATAAGTCGTTTTGCGCCCCCTCCGCCGCGTTTTCTCCGTTTGGGTTTACGACGAGTTCCCCGGTCACGGGCGGCTGGTGACCTACGAGAATGCATGCAGGCCGGTACCCGGGGGCTTGTCTTTACCCCCTTTCCCGAAAGTCAACCGTTATGCAGGGAATTTTTTCCGTCTCGAGTGGACCCCCCCCCCTCAATCGACGACTTACAGGCTTCCTGTCTCGGACTCACCCTTCCGAATAGCCGCCCAAGGATGTTAGGCACGGGGGTTCCGCGATTTTTTCATCGCCCTGCCGATTTTGGGTTCGGCTTTCCCAGAGTGGTGGAGGCATTTTTCTGACTTTTTTCACGTAGCCGTCCTCGCCCCCAGCCTTATGGGTGATCGCCCGTCTTACTGCTCGAAGCCGCCTGCCGTCATTCTGGCTCCTTTTTTGTCCGTTTTTTCACCCCTTGCTTTGAAACCCGTCTCTGGACCCCCGTGGATAACGTCCTTGAGTACCCCGCACCAGAGCCCCCCACCGCTGCGTCCCACATTTCGCGGTTTGGGACCCAGAAGAAGTCGTTGGTACGCAACCCCCGCGGGGCTTCCGTTTTTTCCACCCCCCCCTTCTCCGTTGGGTTTAGTCGAGCCTGTCCCGACGTTTGACATCTAAGTAATGGACCCTTGATCAACGGGCGGTTGACAAGTGATGCCGCATGTTCCTTCCCGTTCCGTCGTCCTTGCCCCTCCTGCGCCGCCGGGGCCCGCTGCCGGAGACGATTCCTATCCTCTTTCAACCCCGTCCGATTGTGGATGCCCTACTGCACGCCCTTCTCCTGTCGCCTTTTCGTCTTATCTTTCCATTACCTCCTGTTTTTTTGGCCACGACTGGCCGTGGGAGTTTTCCTGGCCTGGTCTAACGATTGTAGATTGCTGGTTCTGTTCGGCTTTTTCCTGCCTGACCCTCTTTTGTCTAAGTTTTTTTTTCCCTTTTTGGTTTGAGCGTTCAGCTACCGAGTCCTTTTTAGAGCAGTGAGTAACACGCCTGTGTCCTACCGGCGACCGTCCTCGGTTTTGTCTTTGCGATCGCAGTTCTTTCTTACTTTGGACTCCCCCTTCGTCGTTGCTAACCGTCCCCCTTTACAGGGTTTTGTTACGGTACCGCCCTCCCGCCGTCCCTTCTGCTTTGTTTCGGTTTTTTGTTTGGTCTCCCGTAGTTTCTGATTTCCCCCCCGTCTAACACTTGACCCATCCCTGCCCTGACGTCCTGGGGTTGATTATTTTTTTTTCTCCTGTTTTGTGATTTTCGTTTGGTTCAACCCCCCCTCGACCTTTTGAGGTTCGCTGGCGGGCAGTCTTAATTGACCCACGGAACTTCTTTTTCGCAACCACCTGGGTACTTTGACCTCACGTTCTTGTGCGCTCGGTCTTTGCCCTTGACCCCTCTTGGTTTCCCCGGGTGTCGTACGTTTTTGCCGCACTCCTAACGGATATCCTCCCGGATTGCCGGCTATCCCCGGTTCTTCCTCTCACGGGTCGTCCCGGGCGCCTTCCCTTTCGCTTGCGTACTTTTTCCCCCTCGCCCTTCCCTCGTTGACCCCCATCCTTTACGCACTTTTTCAACCCCCGATTCAATCTTCTCTTTTCCTCAATTAAGTTTGTTTGTAGATTTTTGATGATCTTTTGTGTTGAGGCTCTTCTGGTCGCGTGCTGCGAGGTTTTTTTTTGACGTTTTGGCCGCTTTTTTTTCTTTCCGGGGCTGTCCGGCTGCGTTTCCCTTTTTCCCTCTCTGAGTAATTTTTTTTTTTTTTCTTGTTGTGGACTGTAGGAAGTAATTGCTTTTCCCCTGTACCAAGTCCCCTCGGGTAGTAGCGTTAAGTTCACGGGCCAGAAGTGGTTTTTTTTGCTTGTATTTTTCAGGGTCCTTTTGTTTCCCTTCTTCCTGGTTTGCTTTTTTTTTCGTGGGCTTTTATTCCCCGCCAGCGGGACTCACGTCGCTGGTGAGTGTCCTACATTCGCTCCCCAACCTTACTTTCTCGTGTCCTCCGGTTTCTTTTTTTTTTTGGTTATGGTTTTTCCCCCTTTCGACCGTTTTCGCTCCTCCTTTCGTCACAGTTTCTTTTAATGCTTGGAGGTCCTTTCCGGTCTTGGTCGCACCCGCCCTTCCGAGGAGAGCCGAGATTCTGTTTTCCCCGTAAGCGGTTTTTTTTCAATTCCGATTCGCTGGTGTTTTGCATTTTGCCGATCGGAGGTTCCGTCTGCTGGGGCCCCTTTTCGTGGTCGTTCGGAAATGAGAGTGGAGCTGACGGAAGGCTCCTGGTCAGTGTTCTGCTTCCCACCCGTTCAGGTTCATTCCAGTTCCTGCGGTGTTTAGTATTTTTTTTTTTTTCAGAAAGGCTTTTTTTTCCTTCGTTCGCCCTTCCCCGTCCCAATTGCAGGGCCAGTTGGCCCAGTTTGCCACCCGTCGAAGGCCCTCCTCTTTTTGAGAAGGTCTCACCCCCCCACGGCGCCGTCGTTGGCGTTTGGTTTTTGAGTTTAGTCTTTTTTTTACTTCGTCTCTCTCCCGTTTTCCCCCCTGTTCCCTTGGCCCGTTCGGTTTTGCGGGCTGAGACAGGATTTATGAACATGCGCCTGCCCTTTCCCCCCGTACAAGTGCTCCCCTAGATCGTTGGTAAGTAGTCAGGGCTCTCTCCCTCCTGCTGCAAAACTTCAACCCGGTTGTTCTCCTTGGAGCATCCCCCGGGCTGGAGGGAATTGGCCGTAGATTGGTTTCCCACCCCCCCGGCGGGCCTTTGTTTTTGTGAGTCGTGTTTTTTTTGTGCTTCGCCCCCCTCCTCTTCTTGTCTTAATTTTTTTTTTTGGTCGCATTCTGCCCGTTTCCCGCCGAGGACTTCGTTTTTCCTCCTGCGTTGTTTCGTCCGAGCAGCCCCCCTTTTTTTTTGGTTTGTGGTTTTTGCGGCTCTCCCCCTTTCGTCCTTTCGTTGGTTTCTTGAGTCGCCTTGGCGGCGCCAAGACAGCTTCGGCCGGTCCGAGGGTTGCGTCTCCTGTTTCTTCGCCGATTTTTTTTTCCCTCTTTCTCCCCCCCAAACCGGAGAACAATTTAGTCTTTTCGATGTTTCTCGTTTGGTAGTCGAGCGGACTTTCCCTTGCTTTTTGCTGAGTTTGGTCGTCCCCTCCGCCGTCCGGCGGCCTGCACGAGTTCCTTCTTTCCTCTGTCTGTAACCCCCGGGTTAAGCTTTTTTTTCATTACCGTTTTCTTTGTCAGCACCGCCGTCCTGGTCTACGGTAGTAAAGTGTTCCTCAGATGCGGCCTGAGGCCCGGTTTGGCGCAGGATGAAAGTTTTTTGCGGCGGCTTCGTCGACTGCCCGGGTACGGGACTGACTTTTCATAGGTTACGTGAGGTTCCCCTCTTTCCCCCTTTTTTTATTTGTCGGGGACCCCTTCTTTCCGATCCTGCGGCGGCACCTGGTGCGGGTAATCAATGGTCGGGATTTCGTTCCTCGGGCTAAGCGAGTTATTTTTTGTGTTCTGGCTCGCAGCCCGTGCCCTCCCCCCTTCAATAGTTGTTTCTTCCGGTTTTTTTCTTCCTGTCCAACTTCACGGGGCAACACAGCTAGGGTTTTTTAGGTCCCCACCGTTATCTTTCGTCGTCAGAGGGTGTTTTTGGCGTTTTGCGCGATTTATGTTACCCCCGACGTGGATCCTTTCCTCCGGGGTAGTTTGCGGTTTTTGTTTTAATCTTTGTTTTTCTTTTTTGAGCTTTTTTTCCCCCCGAATATTGCTGGCTGCGGTAGCCCCTTTTTGAAATGGAGTGGCTCTTTGCGAGAGTTTCTTTTTTTTCCTTTCCATTTTTCCTCTACTCCGTTGTGTTGTTGTTCTCTTTTTGATCCCCTCGGTTCCCGGCCTTCCCTCCTTTAAACGGCTCCGCGCAGGCGGATCTTGGGCGCACGTGATCTTGCCACCTTCGTGGATGCCCCGCACCCCTTTGGTTCCCCCCCCGGCGGGGTCCCCTCCTTGTTACTCCCACCATTAGTTCGGCGCGCCGGCGGACAAACAATTGCCGCTTCAGGTTCTTTTTTGTGTCCGCCTGACCCCGTTCAATTTCTCTGTTCCCGGCATTTTTTCCCGCCAGGAGAATTTCCCCTTTCCCAACCTAAGCGGTCCCTTCCTAGTGGTTTTTTTGTCCCCTCTACCCCCCTCGCCCAAGCTCCTTCCTCCTCCCATTCCCTTCACGGATGACCACCTCCAAGGTGCCGTGTCAGGAAATTATCTTACGTTTTCTTCCCGATGGTCCCCGTAGCCCCTTGCACTTCACCTTCTATTTTAGTAAGTTATTTACTTTTCGCCTGGTTTTCCGCCCGCCCTTTGAATCTTGCGGTCCCTTGCCCCCCTCGCACCGCCGCTTGTCTTGTGCTGGTCCACGAACGAGGACCTTCCTCATGGCTGACCTTCCTAAGGACGGAATGCTGACCGGGGCGGTCTCCCAACTCGGTTAGGCTACCAGTTTTGTGGCAGGCCTCGGCCCTTCTTTTTTTTTTTTTTTTTTTTTTTTGACCCCCACCACCTCCCCCTTTTTGCCTAATCAGGCGTTTTTTTTAGTATAACCCCACTCGACCTTCGCCGAACCCGGATGTGAGCCCTTTTGATATGCTGGTCCTTCCGCCGCCTTTTTTTTTCCCTTTGTCCGCGGTATTCTTTCCCTCTTGTCCTTTTTGACTCAGTCACGTCGGGCCGCCGAGAAAAAGAAGATTCCTCGGTTTTTAATCCCGCCGGGTTTTCTTTACTTCCATTTGTCCCGCGAGCCCCTTTGCCTCTTCGGTTTTTTCAAATACGCGTACCTCTCGAACCCCGTGCATACCGTCCCTGGAGCTCCCCAGTGATGAACCAAATTCGCGCAAACCCGCCTTGCCTTGACAATGGTTGGGTTAAGGTCCCCTCTTCCCCTTTTTCCCGACCTTGGTCGGCTTATATCGAAAAACGTCTCACGTTGGGTTTTCTAGGGTGGATCCCCTCCCCGACGTCGCAACCTTTTTCTCTTGCCCTGTCCCACGTTTTAAGGGTTGCCCCCCTTAATTTGCTGCGCATGTTCCATTTCCCGTTTAAGTTCCTTCTTCCTCAGATGCCCCCTCCCTTGCAAGGAGGTTTAGTCTCCCTTAGTTAAGTTGACTTCGCTGGCGTCTCCCCTTCCACTCTGGTCCCCTCCGTTTTTAGTTCGTTGATCGTTCTCAGCCCCCTTCGACCGGAGTGGGACCATGGCGGGTGTTTCCTATTTGAGGACCGCTTTCATGGTCTCAGTTTTTTTTGATCCTCTGTGACTTTTTGACTGGGCGTGTTGGCCTCCCCCGCACCCCACTTACCGGGCTTGCCTCTTTAATTCCCCCCCCCCCCCCCCTTTTTCCATTCGGCCGACCTCACAAGACGGTTGCGAAGACTCGTCCTTCCGCCTGCTTCTGCTCTTTTCTCTTGATTCTAAATGCTTTTTGAACAGATTCAATTTTTCAGCCACATCTCTTTTTATACCTCTTCCGTTGTGTTCAAGGAACCTTCCGGCCTTCCTTTTTTCTTCTGACTTTATGGAGTACAGTTTCCTCATTTCTCCACCACCCTAGGGAAGTGACATCCTGGACGACGGACACCCCGTGTCTTTCCCCCGATCTTAATTGTTGTGTTGTGTGTTCGTTTTCGCTCGGGTCAACCTTTTTTTTGCCTGTTGTGGTCACGCTGCGTTCTCTCACTCGACCCGGGAATCTTAGCCCCCCTGGCCCCCCCCCTTTTGCTCGGACAGACCCAGTCATTCCATTTCAGTCCTTTTTAATGGTTCTTTTTTCCCCCGACGACCCGTTTTCTTCGTTTCCGTGGACCCCTTTTTCCCCTCCATTCTACGGCTCTCCGCCTCGAAGGCCTTACTCCTTTTTCGCGATGCACGGTTTCCCCTTTCGACGGAAAACGCCTCGCTTCATTCGCGTTCCCTTCCCCGTCTTGCCGACCTCTCTTTTTTTCAGCCGCAGTGCCCTCCCTCAAAGTGTTTAACCTCTCTCTCACCCTCCTTTCCTCCTTTTGTTTTTTTTGTTGATGAGACTATTAATCTGGCCTTGCGGGAGGTTTGTCTTTCCTCGGGGCGCTATGTTTTTCTTTTTTTTTCTGGAGAGTGTCGTGGAGTCCTTTTTTTTTCCTTTTTCTTCTGCGCAACATTGTGTTCCGTCTCGAGTAGGCCTTGTCAGGGAGGATGATGTGAGGCCGTCCCGTGCCCACCTTTTTTTTTGCCGGTCCCCTGGGACCTCTTTTCGGGTTTCTGGGGTCCTTTCCTTGGAGGCGTTTTTTCTTCCCTTTTCTAGTCGAGGTTGTCCCCCTGGTTTTTTTTTGTGCCTAGCCCAGGGTTTTCGTTGTCCTGGGGCCCTGCCCTGTGGACCTCCCTTGCGGGTTGGTTCCCGAAAGAGTTCCCCCCCCTCTCGGGTTGATCGTGCCGCGGTTTGTCTTCTTTTGGATGTTTCCCGTTCGGAACTTGTCTCTCGTTTAAACTCGGTCTTTTCCGCAGCCCCGAGCCGTTTTTCTTCCCCGGCCCCGTCTTTTCCTTTTTTGCCCTCCGAGTTCTCGCCCTGCTGCTTTTTAGCCACCCCCCCTTAACTTGGTCAGCTTCGTCTTCCCGCGCCTCCCGGGGTATGCGCTTCTTGGGAAGTCCTTTTTGCGCAACGGCTTTTTTTTTTTGCGGCGAATTGGCTCGGTCTACGGCAGTTTTTTTTTTTTCTCCTTTCGTTTTCACAGCAACTTGTAGGCATGCAGCGGAGCCTCACTCTTGACCCATTGCGCTGTTTTTTCCCATGCGGCCCCACACGTCGGCAGGTTCGTTTTTTCCCCCCCCGCCTCTTCTATTTTTTAGATGTGACCACCGGGAGCTGGGCTTGTCTTTGTTTGCCCAGCGCCCTTTGCGCTCTTCTGACTCGTCTTCTGGCGTTTTTTTTTTTTTTTTTTGCGTGCGGCGGAGAAAGGACTTTATGACACCTTGGCCCTCCCTCCTTTTCCCCGAAAATTGGTCTCGTCCTCTAAGGCTTTTTTTCCCTTCTTTCTGCTCGGGAGGAATATGCGACCCCCCCCACGTGGAACTTCTGTGGTCGGTCCGGAGTAATATAAGGGACCTTTCTTGGTCCCGGCTCGTCGCTGTTTTTCCCCACCCCCCCTTTTGAGTTCTGGCTTTTGTCATGAGACGTTGGTCGTTTTTTCCGCCGAGGCTTTAAGCACTTGGTTTCAGCCGCTGGTCGGATTTGTTACCTCAGAGAAGTAGCGTTCTAGGGATGCCATCCCGTCTCCAGGTCCGGGGCGTTTTTTTCATCTCCCCCGCTGTTGGTTTTCGTTCGGCTCCTTTTCTTTCGAGGCCCCTTTCCGCTTTCCTGGTTTATGCATACCCCCGGTCGGCGGCGTCCCCCCAGATCCTCCCTGCGCACATCCCTTTTTCCTCTGTTCATACTTTTTTAGTCGAGACTACTTTTTCTTGTCCTTCTTCTATGGATGTGTTTTTTTCTTAGCGCGGCGGTTTCCCCCTGCCACGCGGTGGGACGCCGATGGTTCCCTGCCCCGGTCTCCTCTTCCACTTTCCCTCTCTCGTTTTGGTTCAGAAGAGTCGTTTTGACCTTTTCTTCCCCATCTGGCTCGCTGAGGTCCTGGAAGTCTGCCAGGATGGTGCACTTCTTTAGGTCTGTGTTCCCTTGGGTCCAATTTAAGTGGGCCCGGGCTTGACATCCTTCCCCTCCTTTTTTTTTAAGTTCGGTGTGCCCCCCCGGCCTTCGGTCCTGGCCCCAACGGACAGCCGATGTTTCGGCGGGCCACCGCTTGGTTCCTGTAATCCCCCGTTAGGGTCTTGAGGCGAGGATACAGCGATGGTTTTCTGGTGTGGACCCGGCTCCGTCCTCCTAAGTAATTTGCCCTCCGTCGTGTTCTTTCGGTAGGTTTAGCGTCAACCGGCCAGGTTCAAACTCCTTCCGTCCGCGTTTTTTCCACTCTTGCAAACGTAGGGCGTGCTTGTTCCGCGGCGTTTTTTCGAGATTTTTTTCCTAGCCATTTTGTGGCGGCTTGTTTTTTTTTTTTTTTTTTAACTTGAGCGCTTCCGTTGGTTGATGGAGAGGGTTGATCCCCCCCCAATCAGCTGCGACTGTCTCCTTTTACCTTCTGCGTTTTTGATCCTTTTTTTCTTTCCTTCCGCTTTTCCTCCTATCCTTTGTTTTGTGTTTTTTTTTCGATTCACCGTATCCCTTTTTGCCGCAGGTCCCTTCGTGACCCCCGTTCCCGAGAATCTTTCCCCTCCACGCTTCCGACAAAGGCTGGTCCACGTCCAAACGGTGCAACTAAAAGAAAGACTCCATTTGCTAGACATACTCCGTTTCCTCCCTCTCCCCGAAGTGTCACCTACCCTAAGAGAAGTGGTTGGAGTCCAATTCTGAACCTCGGGGACGACGGAGATGTGCCGTTTTGGAAAGTTGGGTTTTTTCCCTCTCGGACCGCACAAAATTTTCTTGGTGCTCGTCTTTTCCTTTCCCTCTTTACCTCGTCTCAGCTTTGTGACCCTACCTCCAGCTTTTTATTTTCACTCCCCAGGTTGAAACCCTTTGAAAGGTATATGGCCCATTTTTCCGTCCTTCTTTTTTTTTTTTCCAGTAGACCCGGCACAGTCACTTCTTCCGACGTGTCGTGCCAAAGTAAACATGTTGCCCTTCCGGAAGTTTCGCTTTAAATCTGCAATACTGGTCCCTTCCTCCTCGTTTCAGATTGAAGCACGTTTCTTTTTCCCCGACTCTTGAAAGTGCCGAGTGCTGTGCCACATCGATTCAATTACTGCCCGCTGCTGTACCGGGGTCTGGTAGACAGAGGAGTGGTCACATTTCAGTTTTCCCTCTCTCCTCCATATCTCCCCGTGTTTCCAGAGGAGTAGTCTTTTCCCACTCGACATCTAGTCCCCCTTCTGTTTGCTCTTGGTGACTTTTTTTTTTTTGATGTCCTTCGAAGCAGCCAGTTTTTTGTTTTCCTGATTCCTGCTTTTAGCTTCATTGATTGTTCTTCCTGTGCCACGGTCGTGCTCCCCCCTTCCAACTCTCTTCTATTGTGACTTCTTGGGCTAGTCCCTGCAGGCAGCGCGTTGACGGTCTTTCTCGGTGGAGGGCCCCCCCTTTTTTCCGACCCTTCTCTTCCACCGTGATCAGGTCTTTACGAATTACCTTTCTGTCCACGCCGTCTACCCGTGGCCCCCCTGCGGGCAAGGTGGGGGACCCCCATTTTTTTCCGAACGAGCCGTCCTCCCCAGGCCCGGTGACTGCTAGCCTCCCCTTTTTCCTCCCGTGGTCGGCCGATTTGGATTAAAGTCAGACGACTTAGCCCCCGCCCTGTTGCTTTTCCAAGTGTTTACGTGTTTATTGTCCTCCTTTCCAGAATTATTCCGTTCCGTAGCCTCAGGTCCACGTTCCTCCGTGACCAGCTCTCTGTTAGTCTCTTGGAAGTTTGTGGCCCCCTGGCCGCCCCCTCCCGGATGCCGTGCTCTCACAAGTGTAGAGGATTTCCCTCTCGAGGGTTGGGCTCCCACGTCCTTTTTTCCCCTGGGAGGTGTTCTTTTTGATGTGTTCCACCAGTTTTCATTTGTTTTTTTTGCTGGTCTTGTCTGCTTTTTCTTTTCTTCCTGGTCTTTGCTATCCGTCCCCCCTTGAAAGTTGCTCCGTCAGCTCCCTGTGCCTGCATGCGGAACGACAGGTTTTCACCCAGGCCCACTTTCTCCCCTTCTTCGTTCCTCCCTGTTGGAAAGTAAGGAGGCAGCTTTTTTTCTTGGACCCTGCTTCCCTTTTTTCCATGAAGAAATTCCCTTCTATAATTCCTTGGCGGGCTGTTGGTGGTTTTGACCTTCAAGACAGGAAGACCGCGTTTTTTCGGTTTCTTCTTTGCTCGCTTTTTTTTTTCTTTCAATGACACCCCCCTTTTTTCGACGTTGTGCACTTCCCCTGAAGAACTTTGTGACCCCCGTTTCTGGCCTCTTTCCCGAATATGTTTGGAAGGTGCTCCTTTCAACCAGAGTCCTTGAGGTTCCCCTCGGAGGTGACGGAGCCCACGTCCTCCCTTTACCTTGATAGACCCCGTGCTTCCCCCAGCGGACCCCTTTTCCTAAAGAAGATTCGTTGAGCTTTGTGACCCGGTCCTCCCCGGCTTTAGTGGGTTTTTTTTATTTTTTTCTCTTTCGGGCCCCCGTTTCCTTATAAAGGATATTCCTCCGCTGGCGGAATATCGTTATTAGCTGACAGTTTTTTTTTTGCTCCTGGACCTCCCCCCCCCCCGCGCTCCTCGCTAACTTTTTGCCGTGACCTCCCGTCCTTCCGCGGGACCATGCCCATGTTTCCCCCCTTCATCAAATCCTTTTCA
>Ga0179593_1275749_pt1 | contig 15586 bp, 20 predicted proteins | sample CZODoug2_1_08_16_FD_185931 | JGI IMG/M metagenome (GOLD analysis project Ga0179593, IMG submission 185931) | Vadose zone soil fungal communities from Angelo Coast Range Reserve, California, USA - CZODoug2_1_08_16fungal (PacBio error correction) | ecosystem: Environmental > Terrestrial > Soil >... | reverse complement strand
CCTCCCACGCGCGGGTCGGAGGACAACTTCCTCCCCCGGCCTTCCGGCAGAGCACTACTACCTGAATGGGCCGCCAACCTTTGCGTCGCGTTGACTTCTCCCCCATTTGACACTCTCATCTCATCGACCGAATTAAACCTCGTAGCACTGTCCCTGTGTTTCGACTTCCTTGACTCTCCCCCCCTCGTTCAGTTTCAACTACCTTTTTCCCTTTTTTCCCGACACCCTCAACACGCCAGAACTAGCATGTTTCTAATCCCCCCCCCCCCTTTGTAACTAATCAGACCGTCCTGGATCCTCCTTTCGACTGTTTTTTGCATCTTGCGAGTGGCCTTTTCTTTTTTCGCGGCACATCCTCCCAAAGCCCACTTTTTCCCTTGCCCCCCATCGATGCCTCCGTCCTTTAACCGCCCCAGCGCGCTGTGCTGGTTCAGACAAAATGTCCTTCCCCCAAGAGTTTACAAACTAGTAACCTTCAATCCCTCTGATTTACTAGTATTTTGTCCTGTGCGCACAGGTGGAGAGCACCGGTGCTTTCCCCCCTTTTTTTCGACACCGCCGGCTTTGGGAGTGAACTGATCGTTGGCGACACGGGACACCTCTTTTTTTCTCCCCCCCTTCAGCGTTTTAATTTCGTTTACGAATGTTTTCGCCTCTGGGGTGGTTTGTCACTGGTGCATTCGCTGACCCCCAGGCCCCCGCCGGGATCGGGGCGGTCAGTTCCCCCCTCCCTCCCTTTCGGCATCACTTGGCCTATACCTTTTAACTGGATTGCCCCTCCGCAGGTGCATCCGATGCACGCATCCACAGTCTCGCCCGTTCTGTGGGACTTCTTCTAGAGCGAGTTTTCCGTCCCTCTTTCGATGTCCTCCTCCCTGTTGTCGCGCGAACCTTTTTTGGGAAATTGCCACCCCTCAACGTGGTGTCAGAGTGTATCCTTCCTTTTTTTTTCCCCCTGAGTTTCTTTTCTGTCGCATCCACCTTCTGGTGCGGTCCGAGTTCTCAATCTTCCCCCGCATGCTATAATTCGTCAGGTCCTACCCAACATGCCTTGATGGTTTTCTTACCTTGCTTTACAGCTTCGCCGGTGTGATGGTCGTGAACTTGTCTTCTTTCCCCCTCGAGGAGGCCGCCACGGACGTTGCTAGGTGCGGCTCTGGAGCCGTGCCCCAATGTTCTTTTCGTTCCCATTGATGTGTTGATGTGTCATTCTTTTTTTGTGTCTTTATTGCCCGTCGTGACGACGCGTCACTTTTTTCCCTTTGAATCATCAAGAGGGGTGGGGTTTCCCCCTCTCCCCCCTCTCCTTGTTGTTCCGGCGTTTTTGGGAATAGCCCCTACTCAAAAATGGGTGACTTCTTTACCGTGCTCTGACACTTTCCCTTCCCTTAACGTCGGTTTTGGTCCCCTCAATTCCTTTTGTCGCACTCGTTCCCCCTGCCACACTTCTCGTGCTTGTCTTTTCTGCGTTTTTTTCCTCCGTCGGCTTTCTCTCTGCCTGTTCGTTTTCATGATAGCAATGACAATTTTTTTCCCCTTTCCTTAACTTCCGCTGCGTGTTGGTTTGTTCTGTTGTTTTTGCCGCGAGGTTTTCCTTTTTGTTCGTCCCCCAATGCATATATTCGGGCAGGGCGGCGCTGAGTGGCCAGGTCCTGTTTTTTTTTTTCCTCCCTTCCCCACAGGGTTGGTCCGCTTATTGAGACCTCCCCCCTCTAATCACACTAGTAGATTCCTGTTTTCGCGTGGCTTGTGACTTTTCTTCTATCTTGTTTAAAAAACTCCTCCCCGGAGCCAGTGATTGACCAACTTCCCTTTGCCGGATTTTATTTTATAATTCCGGACCCCCCTTCTTCTTCTTTCATCCTCCTTCGTCGGTTTTTTTGTTGTCTCGATTGGGTGGGAAAGCCCCCCGCCCTCGTCATACTAGCTGGCCCGACTTTATTTCCAAAACCCGCATAGATGGACATCTCCGGCACAATACCGCGCCTCCCCTTACCCCCTTCCTCGTTTATTAGCTTTTTTTCCCCCCTTTTCCGAAATTCATTTTAGTTCCATTTCGCAAGCACTTCCCCTTTCTTCCACTCCGTTCTCTTCTTCGCTATCTTAATGGTCGCTCCAACCCCCTTTTTCCCCCAATTTCCCCAGGCGGAAATCCCCAGAACCACACCGTTGATCACCAACCGTCATGCCGCCCCCAGCGTGGTAACGTGTGTGGACTTTCCTGTCCCGTTGCAAAGTCGTTGCATATGATTCTTCTGCCCCTTTCCCATCTGCGAAGCCCGTTTTATCTGTTCGGATGTCCCAACAGATCAGCCCCCTATCCCCGATTCTTTGCAGGGGTCGAATCAAACCCCTCTCAATCAACCCCTACCTCCTTCCCCCAACAAACCGCGTGCTTGTACCCTCGTTTTCCCGTTCAATTTTTACATCTCACCCAATTTTTGCTTGGCGCCTTTCGCCTAACCTTTTTTACCTGTGTTCCGACGGCACCGGTCCCCCCCGTCCCTTCTTTTTCTGCCAGGAGCCAACTCGATTCCTTTTCTGCAAACCAGAATGTCCATACACCCGCCTTCCTGTGATGCGTCTCTTTCTCCTTCTTTCCACTTTCATTGTTCTCTTCCGGCCGTCGAGTGAACCTGCCCATCTTCCAGCTCCTTCCGTCTTTTCCCCAGCCCATGTGTTGGGTCGTCCTTTTCCCTCCTTTCTCCGACATGGTGTTCTGCGACCTGCCCCGCCCAGTCCCGTGTGATTGCTCACATGCACGCCTTCACCAACTAAAAAAGAAACCCCTTTCTTGCCTTCGATGCCCCCCCCATTGTTTGGTTGGTGTCCTGTCCCGATTTCGAGCAACAACCCGTTGGCGGCATATTCCCCACCACGTCCCTCTTCCTTCCATTTCCCTCCTGGCGAGATTGTCACTTTTCTCTTCTTCGCATCTGCGGTTTTTGGAAATATTTTCGTGATAGTCTGATTGCCTTCTTTTTTTCCTAATTTTTTCGCCGGATCCCGATCTTTCTCCGTTGCATTGTTTGGGCCGTGGAAAATTTCAGGAACATCACCATAGTCCTTCTTGTTCACTCCGGCCTTCCCCCCATCCTCAGTTATACACTGGGTGTTCCGCCGCTCCCCCACTCTCTTGTCCCACCAGCGGCCCACGGCGGGGCGTCTCCCAGCCTTCGTTCCCTCGTATCTATCCCACTGTGAGGAGAAGATTTTTTTTACTCTTGTAGACTTATTCTCACGATAGTAGAGTGTGAGTGATAGAGGCCTGAGCACATATTCGCTCTCCCTGTATATCGGACGCTAAGAGGGATCTATAGGGTTCACCCCTTTTCAGTTAGACGGTTAGAAAGGGCGCACCAGTCTATTTTCCCTTTTCTACGGCTTCCACACCCTTCACTCACAGCGCAGCACGACGGCCCCCCGCGTGTTTTCCTGCTCCCCCCCCCCCCTTTTTACGTTCGTCCCTCACACATCAAGACTCCATCACCTTTACCTTTTCTCGTCATGAGGCCTCTTCTCGGACGTAGATCATGCTCTCGCTCTTTTCTTCATATTCCTTTCACCATTGAGGTGTAGTTTTTCAATGGCACTGTTCTTCTGTTTTTTTCTTTGTCTGTATACTGACCCGCTGAAGCTTCCCGGTTCAGTTCCCCTCCCTTGGTGACCTGTCATGACTCCCCCTCTCCAACTCGACACTTTGCGGACGGAGTTTTTCCTTGCGTCCTATGTTTTACCTTTCTGACTTCAAGCGACGCAAAAGATTGTTGGACCCCCCTTTCTCTTTTTTAGTGTGGCTCTGGTAGTTACACGGCCCTTATGGCCCTTTTTCCCCCTTTCCTATCCCCACATCCGCTCGCTATCTCTCTGTCCTTCTTCCTCTCTTTTGTTTTTGTCTCTCCTATCCTTCTCAGGGTTATCGAACCAAATTCCTTGCCTTTGACTTGTTTTACCACGCGGACGGGACGTCCCCCCTCTTTTTCTTGGCCTCTTGAAGTCGCCATGGACGATCATCGAGACGATGTCCCCAACCCTCCACGTGCCGCTTTCCTCGTTTTTTTCGACTCTGCCTTTCCGTCAAGCCCTTCTTTACCGGCCGAACTGCTCCACTCTTTGACCCTCAACCCAAAATACCCCTCTTGTCTCAAGTTCAGTTCCATTTCCCCCACCCCCGACACCATCTTTTTTCGTTACCATTTAGTGGTTTTCTACTCTTGCAGGGTCCCATAGTTTAGTCGGCACCCCTCCCCCCCAGAATCGCAGACTCTCAAAACTTTCCTTCCACCACGCGAACACACCTTCTCGAAGACCTTTGTCTGGACCACCTCCCAACGGTCACAGAGTTCCAACCCCCGAAGCTTCTCCCTTCCTTTTCTTTTCCGTTTTTTGAGGGGCTTCTTTTTTTTTTTTTTTTTTTTTTATTTCCCACCTTGTTCGATCACTCCTTACTACCTTTTGATGCACCGGGAGGCTTGTGGGGCTCTTTTTTTTTCGCGCGTGGACATACGTGGCTGGCCGGCTGTGTTTACTTATAATTGTGCCGGATTCAGCCTGTTTTTTTATTTATTGCCGGATTCCCCCATTTCCCACAGGAATCGCATAGCTGGTCAGGAAGCCCCCCCCCTTTGCACTTAAAGCGGCCGGCATCTTCCCATACATGCCTGCTGCCATCTCCGGCACGTGGAAAAGCTGTCCCCCCCCCAGTCTAATACGTGCTGGTTTTAATTTTTCTGCGATTTTCGTCCCTTCCCTTCTCTTTACGTATGACAGGGTGCGCAAATGGACTTTCCCCTCCCCCCCCCCCAAAGTTGGCAGGGTTTTTTTATTTCGCACTTTTTTTCACTCATTTTTTACAATTTGAGGCTTTCCCCTCCCACGGTCTGGCGTTCCGTGTAGTCGTCCGAGAAGAAATGAGATAATATCCTTCCCCTTTTCAAGTTCCCTCCCAACTTGGATTGTCTGGTACCGCTTGAATCGTCTCCCGGCCGCTTTTTATTTTTTTCCTTACTTTGTGGGACCTCTAGGGAGGTGCCCTGCCGTCACTTGTACACACGTTTTCTTATTCGTTCCGAAATAGGCCGGAGACCCCTTTTCCCTGCGTCCCCCCCAGAGCTTGTGTGTGTCTAGTGGCCTTTTTTTGTTACGATAATGGAGTAATAGTTTGGCAGTGCACTCCTCAATTCTTTCGTTGTTCTTCTCTTTTTTTAAGCTTTATTCAGAAGGGTTTTTTCCCTGGCGTCCTGTGCATAGAACTAACTCACCCATGGTAGCCCTGAACGCTGGGTTTCCACTGTGCAACAGTCCCTTTACACTGCGGTTTTTTTTACCGCGATGGCGTTTTTTTTTTTTTGGTGCCCTCAAAGCAAGGTCGAACCTGCCCTCATTACGGTCTTTCTTTTTCTCTGTTCTCTTTTTGCAGCCAAGCCGTATCCTTCCCTTTCCGAGCTGAATGTGACCGGAAGGGCATCATTGCGGTCCCCCCTTTTTTAAAATTAGCTTTTCCCCCCTTTCCCTTGTTTGATTTTGGGTTGGTCTTGTTTTCTTGCGCGCGGTTCTTTTTTCCAAACTGTTTGGCCGAGACCAATTATAGGGCCATCGGGCTTTGCGCATGTTTCCTCCGTCCTGTTTCTTTTGACTTTCCCCAAAGGATTCGGACAATTTTCCGGTCAATGATATACTCGCCCAACAGTATATTTTTTTCTGGCGGGACTTTCCCGGCTGGAACTCTCTTCTTCCTAAATCTCCCCCCTCAAACGGTCAGGGGACTGCACACCCGAAATGTGGCTTGTTCTCATTCCCTCCCGACCCATTTATATTTCTCTCCCGCTGTGTGGTGAGAGAGAGGGTCGTCTTGTGTACTTGCTCACAATTCGACATGTTCTTTCCTTTCCGTTCGTGTTCTTTCCAGCAGACGAGTTCCATCTCCCCAATCCCCTCGCTGCCAGCAATTAACTTTCCGTTGCGCTTTGTCCTTTCCTCGTTCTTTCTAAATTGTCGAACCTTCCTTCATTTTAGGGCATTTCGCCGACTGACTTTTCCACCTCTCCCCCCTAATGCCCTTGCGATTATATTAATAGTTCAACCCCATTTTACAGACCCCTCGAGGCAACAACACACCAAACGAGCACAAAATTCATGACGCAAGGCGGGAGTCCTTGGCGACCGGCGACCTTGTTTTCAAGTGTTAAGAGTATCTTTGCCGCCTGTGGTGAACACCAGAGGCCTGGACACTTACGGGAATTCCCGAATTTTCTTTTCTTAACCCCCACGATACATCGGAAGCCCACCGAGGAAAAACGATCCAGTCATGACTGCAGGGGTTCGCACGATTCTCCACCCCCCCTAAATTTCATAGGATCCAAACCCCTCGGGCGGTCCGACGTTTTGCGCACCAACCATCCGTAAGTATTCCAACCCCTTTTTGAGTCGTTCTTTCTTCCCAGCAGAACAAAAACCCCCCTTTCTTTTTTTTAGCGGAACCCCGTGGCCCAACCGCTTGAAGTTCACCTCCCCCACCTATTTCGTCTTCACGCGTAGTCGTCCAGACCACGAATGCCACTCTCAAAACACGCATCGTTGACTCCCTCTTTTTCCCCCTCTTCCCGTTGCGCAATCTGCAACAGAAGTCCATGTGTTATGAGTGACACTCGTGTACACTCCACCCCTGTTGAAGACACCCCAACGAGGGCCAGGGCGTGGCCTCATTTCAGAGACCCGTTACCATACCTGCATGTTCTTTCGAGGGTCGTCATTGCCCCTCCTATCTTAAGTCTGCGTCCTTTTGTTCGCGACCTCGGCCCCCACCCGTGGGAGTGTACCTGCCCCTCTCTCACCTTTACACAAATGATGGAAACACTTTATTTTGCGGTTCCCCCCCCCTTTCCATTTTGGATTTTTTGGGGGGCCCATGGCCCCCCCCATTTTTCTTTAGGCCGAAACCCTTTCTTCGCCACCCCTTCGGGCCTCGGGACGGACCCTCGTGAGATGAACCCTTAAAACAGACCTGGGGGCGATTTTGGGGCCCCCTCCTTTTTCCTGGCTGACTGTAGTTTCTTCCTGGCATTTCTTTAGGCCAATTGACCTTAATCCTGGTTCCCTGAGCCGTCTTCCCCTCCCCCGAGCGACTCGTCATCCGTTGCCTGGTGTTTTTTGTGCCATTTACAAAGTGAACATCCCAACTTATGCGACTTGACTCCCCTTCAGAATTTTATTTACCCGCCGGCCAATTCCCTGTGGACCTTTTCGAACGTACCCGTCTTAGTGTTGCAGGAACGCAGAACGGCTTTTTTTTGGATCTTGCCCGATTTCTCTTAACCCTTTTCGCACGGAAGATTCGCCCGTAACCGGCTCGTTCTGACGCGCATTCGGTTTGAAACGGCTTGCCCGTAACGTTTTCTTGGGTAAAGTGCCCGCAGTTGTGCTCGGGGGTTTCCTTTTATTTTTTTTTGCCTTGTCCCTCCTCTTTGTTACTGGTTTCTGTCGTGTGTAAGTTTGATTTACCGCCATCCTGACTGCCTCCAGATCGTAACCATACCTCCATGATTGATTTCCGTTGTGTCAGTGCAATTGCAAATGTTTTTTGTTGCCTGGTCCCTTCCCTTTTTTTTCCTTTGGTTGTTGAGGTTGTCGAGATGTCTTTTTTCTCTTTTTTCTTCCAAGCCGCGTGACTCTTTACCGAGGAGAAAAATCGACGCTTCTCCGTTAGTGGATGCGGGCTCTCTCTTTCCATTTTCCTTTCCAGCTCCCTCCCCAAGGGTGTCGACCTTTCCTTCTTTTTCTTGGCTTTGTTCCTTTTCAGGCGCCCTTCCCCTTTGTTTAACTGATAACCCTGCGAAGATCCTCCTCCTTTTCTCCTTCCCCCCTCTTTTTTTTTTGGTTGTGTTGAGATAGTCCGTCCGCAGTTTCATGGTGTTATCTGGTTACCCCCCCCCCCCCATTTGTCCTCGCCTTGGCCTTAAAGAGACCCCCCGACTCAAAAGACTGATTTCCCCTGCCCCCCTCTGGGGCTCGTCGCCCCCCCTGGCCGTATTGCGACGCATTTTCCCAAACCGCTCGTTCGGCGAGTTCCTGCAGTCATGATGGAACTTTTGCTTGTTGGGCCCCCTGCCCCTTCCCCGCCCTTATCGACCACATCCACCCACATCGTCCCTGGCCTGTTCAAGGCCAAACAAATGTTGGCCCACTTTCACTTCACGTCCCTCGTCCCAAGATCTTAATCGTTCTCAGTCGTGCATTTTCGTCCTTGGAATGGGTGTCGCTTTTGATGAACATCTCACACCCGCCAAAATGCCTTGGCCCCCCATCTCTGTCTACTTCACCCGTACCAAGAAACATCTTCTTCGTTCTGCAAAAGAAACAAAGGTCCTTTAAGGACATGGCACGCCGTTCTCACAGCTCTGCTTACGTTCCCCCTTCGGCTACCGGCGCATGTGTTAGAGCCCGCCGGCGACAATTTTGTCTCCCCTACCTTTTTTCAGGTATTTCCCCCTCTCGCTTCGCTCCCTGGAATAAGTGGTCAGTGGGCTTGTTTTTTTTCTTTTGTCGTTTTTCATTGCATTTCGCGATGGGGGATGTTCACTTTTTGCGGAGCGCCAACCACTGGAAACCTTCTCGATCACGCCTGGTCGTTATTAGGAGCCAAGCGAACTTTCCCCTCCCCCTTGGCCTATCACTTGTGATGAAACGCCTCAAGGCATCCCTATTGTCCAGATTGACCCCGCTTCGACAATGCTGGGCCTTTTCCCCCAAGGCTCGAGTGGTATTCCTCGCCGATTTAAGCATGAAGGGTGTCGCGCGTCCATCTTCCCCTTTGTCCCCCCCCCAACAAAGTGTGTAAGAGGGACTTCCTCTCCATTTCCCTCCCAAGGTTTTAATTTGAGGCGTTTTGAGTTCACTTCCTTTTGGTTATTTTTCCCGAGTTCCTGAGGCAACTCCCAACTGGTACTTCCTCTTCCCCAGTCCCCTGACCCCCTAATAATTATGGTGGTATTTTTTCCGTGTTCCCTAGAGGCCAGTCTATGGTAGTTACCCTTTTCAGGTTACTAGGCGCAGTTTGGCCCTTTTCGTTTCTCCCCGGGGCAAGGCGGCGCCCTCTCTCTTCCCCCCTGTGTGCGTGGGTTTATAGTTTTTCATTATGGGGATTCGCGACGAGAAGACGCACTCGTTTGCCCGTTTTCCCTCCTCCAGCGTCATTTTTCCTTTTTGCAGATTACCACAACCTCTTCATTTGTTTTCCCCCTTCGCCCTGGCGCATAGAACCGACCAACTTTTTTCATTCCGCTGTGTGGTTTCCAGGAAACCGTCGACCGGTGCCCCCTCTTTTTTGTTGAAGAGTATTTTCTTTTTCTCGAAGCCTTCTCCCCCCCTGCCCTTCCTTTTTTCGTTTCTGTCCTTGTTACTTGAGTTGCCGCGACGTTCTTCGGTTCGTCTCTTTGTCGTTATGCCCTCTCGGACCCACTGTCCCCACCCATCCGGGTACGTTAAACCGCTTGACTTTTTTTTTTGCTCCCGTTGTTTTTCTTTTTAGCGAGTTTGTTTCCAATGTGGCAGCGCCACTACCTTAGTGGGCAAGATTTCGGGGCGTGAGCCTTCATTCCCTTGATTGCAACTGTACTCCCCCACCATTAATCCCTTTGACCAATTTGCAAGTCTTCCTGCACCACGTCGATTCTTTCTTGCGCGGTTAATGGATTCTGTCTATGAGTGGCCCAAACTTTCCCGATTACAAGGTTGTGTCCTCCCATGCCCATCCCCCCCCCCTTCATTTCGTAGACTTTTCCTCCAGAACCTCCCCTCCTTTCTCCCCCCTTGTTTTTTTCGAGTCGTCTTAGATTTCAGGCGTGACCTTTTTGATCCACTCTCCCTCCACTTGCATTGTTTCTTCCCTCCCTTCTCCGTTCGCGTTTGCCCCCTCTCGGTACATCCTAATCCAGAATGCCCTCCCTAACTATCGGTTCACTTTTTTTCTTCACACTTGTCAGCCCTTTCCTTGGGTAGCCTTCCGCTAGAATTTTAACTGCCCAACGGCTCCTCCCTTTCTTTCCCGATTTCTTTTGGCGCGGCCCCTGACCCTCCCTCTGCTGTGCAAGTCCCCCACCGAGCAACACAGAAGACCGCAAGCCGTTAAATACCTTTGAGTCAATTGTTTTCCTGTTACCCCCCGCCTCTTGTCAGCCGCGGACAATTCAGAGTCCTACGAATCGGCTGCTTCCCAACTGCACTCTAGGACAGGCCCCCCCCACTATTATAAGGTTGCCTTGCTTTTTTCTCTCCAATCCATTCGCTTCCCCCAAACTCTTTCCTTTGACCCTTTTTTTTTCTCTCACCCCCCCCCCCCTCTTTCCACTTTTTCTCTTTTTTATGCGCGCGCCTCACAACTTTCCTCTGTTTCGGCTGGAACCTTCCCCGACTCTTGGCGTTCACGCAACGATCCCTCTTTTCTTCCTCCTGCTCAATCCCCCTCCTTCCTATCCAACCCCGCCCTCATGAAGCTTTCCGCTTTGTCGCTTTTTTTTGGCCCGACAAACTCATGGGCAGTCGCATCCCATGGCCCCCAATAATTTCCTCCCTCCTTTTTTCCGATCCTTCCCCGGTTTCAGAAATCCCATGTGCTCTGTATGGGTTCCCTTCTACTTAATTAATTGTGCTTTTCTCTTCACATAGGCCGTCCATCCAGTGCTTACCTCACGCCCCCCCTTCCCAAACTTTTTCCTTGAAAAATGCGCTTCACCACCCGTCCCCCCTTTTTATGTGTTTTGTCAATGGCCCCCCTTAGGCTGATAACACAATTTTGGGCTGCGTTCCCCCTTGCCGAGCGGAAAAAGACGCTCAGCTATTACAAGGACCAAGCACTTTCCTAGCTGGTGCCCAATATTTTCATCGGATGAGGCAGGTCTTTTTTTCCCGTCCAGTACTGCAGTTTAAGGCACTCTTCTTTCACTTTTTTTCAGGAGCACCCGCCCCTGATCGATGATTGTTCAATTTTTTTTGGGTTTCGACTTTTCCAATTTTTACATCCCCCCACACATAGCGAGTTTCATACTTGTCCCCTTTAGACCCAGCCTTCCCTCTGCCCCCTTATGTACCGGGTTCGGACTTACCTTCTATGAGTTGGCCGTGACGGCACCGCTGCGGGGATACCAATTTGTTCTCTTCTTTCTTTCCACATGTGGACTTGAATCTCTCCTATTTCAGGACTCACTAGTTCTCCTTCCTGCCCTTTTTGAAGGCGTTGGTACGTTGTTTGGGAACCCTGCCCCTCCTTTGATAGGTCTTGTAGGTTCCTTTCCTCGGCATCGCTGTGTTCCTGTGCTAGGCTGTGCCTTCGTTTTTCCCTTCAGTCCTCAGGACCTTTCCCCCGACGAAAACCCACCTCCCTCCCTTTCCGCCATTATTGTCCCTTAGTTTTCCTTCCCCCTGCAAATTGGGGTGCTTTCCCCTTTTTTCTTTTTTGTTCTTTTGACAGGTTCTGCCCCCCTCCCCCTTTTCCTCTTTGCAGTAGTTCCGACAACTCTCGTTTGAACATGCGTTTTGAATCGTCGCTTGCTTTCCATTTTCTCCTTTCCAAGCGCCGGTTTCCCCTGAAGATTCTTTTTTGATAGTCGGTTTCACATTCTCTCCCTGTTTCACCCTTAGACACTGCGCTCGCTTCTCTTCTCCTCATTTCCCCCCCCCTTTTTTTGAGACGCCTGTATTTCGAGGGGTGATTGAAGTTACCAATGCCCTTGCCTTTCAACTTCTCTCCCAGAAAAAGCGGTTCTTTTCCTCCCCCCCCTCTGTTTTGCCTTCTTTCCGTCGCCCATTTCAACGTAGCTGCAGTCTTTCCCCCGCCCTAGCCTCTTCCTAGTTCTCCTGAATTAATCCGCGTACGGGTAAGCCCCCCCTCCGATGTATCTCCTAACCCCTCCCCCCCCCCCACCACAAGAAGAACCTTTGCTTGCTCAATCCCCCCCCCTTTGCCATTTCAGTCCCGTTCCTTTTTGAACCCAGCGCGTCCTCCCTCCCTCCCTGGCGTAGGTTTTCGATTTGTTTTGGGTTTTTTTTTTTTTTGCCTGTCCTGTCCGTTCTCCGCTCCTCCCCCAGCATCTCGTTCCTTTCCCACCTCGATGTTTGACTTCAAAGCGGACCCCGACACCGCCGCGCCCTTTTTTCCGTATGTCCCCCAAGCAAACGTCCGTACAACCTTTTCCCCCGTCCCGCCAGCACTCTTTCTTCTTCCGTGTACTCGGTTTTTATATTGAGTCCTTCCAGGTGTTGTATCTGCACAGCCGTTTTTTGACATTGGGAGCCACCGCCTGTGACGGCCGTTTCCTTCCTCGATCTCCGCGACCCAGGGCCAATTGTCCCAGCTTCCTCTGTTCCTTAAGCCGGATTCTCCTTCCGCTTGGGTTGTTTTTCCCCCTTTTTTTTTGATGGGCGACCCCCCCGTGGCACCGGACTCCCTAGTAGCTCGGCGTACTCTTAGAAACTTTCCCGGAACAGGCTTTTCCCCTGCAGAACCCACCCCCCCCTTGATTTCCCCCTGAAGGAATATCCTTGATGTTGAAGCGTCCTCTTTTGACCCACGTATGGGGAAGTTTTAATGACCTCTTCTTGTGAAGGACATCCTGTCGATTTCCCCCGAAGCATTTTTTTTCGACGAATGAGGGCCCTTGCCCCCCACCACACTTAGAGGGGAACCCTCCTCCCTTCATCCTTTTCTTTTCTTCTTTTACTTTCTGCAATACGGCTGGCCGATCCAAAGCCCATTTTCTCCCAATTCTTTCAAGGATTGCCCCAACCCAATGACCCCAGGCTGGTCTGGGGAGCGAGCTTTCCCTGGCCTTCGTTTGATTTTTCCTTGAACTTGTAAGGATTGTTAAGCGAGAGGTTCTTTTCCCCTTGATGTTGATCGGGCAGTGCCCCCTTGTTCAGGCCGTCACGGTTTCGGCGTCAAACAGGGCTTGTTTCTCCTTGGACTGCCGTTCGTAGAGGAAGGCGCGCCCCCGTTGCACGTGAACTTTTCCCCTAGTCCTTCCTTTTATTCTGCCCACGTTTCCGTCGGTGCGCGCGGAGCCTCTCACTTCCTTAAACATGGGTAAGATTGACCCTTTGTTGTTTTTGTCTGAAACGTCTGGCCGGGCCCCGCGTGTTTTGGGTTCCTCTTTTGCTTTCTTGATCGCATCGACGGAGACCCTTTCCATCATCGGTATTGGTGATGCCTGGTTTTGGTTTTTCTTTTAATTCGTTCGGCTTCGCCGCTTCATCTAGTCCCCTAGCGGAACCACTTTTGGACCCCAACATTGTCTCCGGTAACACGGTCCCGATTTATTTTCCCTTTATGGTTTTTCTCTTTTTTCTTGCAGACGCGGGGTATGGGATGAGGCCGCCCATGAATACCCTGTGGAACTTTGAGGGGCGTTTTTTGACATGGTAATTTTTTGCTTGAGACCTGTCCCCCTACTCCATTCACCTTCAGACCGCAGATAATTTGCCCCCTTCGATTTCGTGCTGTTGTCGTGATGGCGTGAGATGGCTTTCAGTGACCCAATCAGCGAAAGTCTCCCCTTCTCCGCACTCCGGAATGGCATTATCTTCTCCTTTGAAAGAAGTACCATCTCCTCTCTTTTTTCCCCTTCACCTTCCTTTGTTTTCGATTCCTTTCTGCTTTGGTGAAGTCGAATCGCGCAACTTTCTTTTCTTGGACTGTCTAACGGCCCTTTGATTCATAGCTGCCATCCCCCCCTTTTAACATCCGCGCCCACCCTACTCCTTTTTTGTTCATTAATTTTTGACCTTTCCCCCTCACTTCCCCCCCTTGTTGTAGTCACGACCTTTCCTTGACCTTTCCTTCACAGGCCGCCTTGCCCGATATCTTACTTGGGCGGCCCCACCCCCCCATTTTCAGGGACCCTCTTTCCCCGAAACAAACCCATCTCCCACCCGAATTCCTCACTTTGGCTGGGTTTTCCCGTTACAGAGAACCTGAATCCCTCACATTTCCATTTTTCCCTCTATATGCCTCAGATGTTCCCCCTCCGCGGTCCTAAGAATAGGCTGCTGTTTCCCTGCAAAATCCGGCCCATTAAACTCTCCTCTTTCTGGTAATTTCGACGCAGCTACAGATAACCAACTATCGCACCCCCACCTCCGTGGAACTTTTCCCTCCGGTTTCCTCTTCCCCCCACAGCTTTCCACTCTTCACCATTTTGTTTGAGTCGGTCTCGCGCTTAGCCAGGCCCCCCACCCACCCCCCCCCTTCAGCGGAATCTTCCCTTTGCACTCTGATGATTTCACGTGCCAACTACCGAGTTCCTCGTCGCCAATACCCCAGAATTCCACCTCCAAAAAACACCGACAGCCTTTTTCCGACGCAGTTTCTCCCTCCCCTAGTTGTCGAAAACGTCCTTGGGTCTTTTCGGCCTCCTCGCTTTCCCAATAACCCCCAATGTTCACGACATCCAAGAAGTCCGTTCTCCCCTCTCCGCGGTTCACTCCCCTCCTTTTCTTTCTGTCGTTCCTTTTTAATCAAGTTATTCATGGCTTCTCGCGAACTCTTCTCCCCCTCCTGGCTTTCGTACATGAGATAACCTTCCCCCATGAGTTAACCCCCTGGAGAGGTATTTTCCCCCTCTTCCACCACTTTGGATGGGTGGTTCCAATTTTCCCTCTTCGCGCGACCCCAATCGGCGGCGCCACCGCGTTCCGGCCCCACGAGCAGAGAGCCCCTTTTTTACTGCCCCAAGACCCTTTTGCTTTTTTGCCTATTTCATCGGAGCTGGGGCTTGGTCATTGCATGCCGAGCCAGTGATTCCCCCCTTTGCGCCACCGCCGTTAGGGCGTTCTCCACCTGATTATCCCTTTCGTTTGCACCTTGTGGTGTTAACACTTCCCCCCCCTCGCTCCTTTTTTCCCCCTGCGCCTTTAGAACACGGCTCTGACCTTCTTGTGTGGAGCGCCTTTGACCATCCAGAGATTTTCCTGAACCGGAAGCCGGCTTTTGTCCCCGTTGTCCTTTGTGCTCTCCACTGTGCGCTGTTTTTTCATCTCTCCCTCTTCCCCTTTGAATCATCTTTTTCCCCCCCGTCCTTCAGGTACCACGTTTTTTACGGACGTTTTTCTTTGTCCTGCCGAACTGGCTTTTTTTTGTCGTTGTTACTCTTTCATGTATTCAAGCTTTTTGTTTTTTTTGGGGTGGGGTTGTGTCCTTTGACGTCTTGAAGGGCTGTTAAGTTAGGTTCCGAGCGAATTCCAACTTGTCAGTCTTCCCCCCCTTTACTCGTACCATGAGCTTTTTACGAGTTGTGTTTGTTACTGTGAACTTTCCCCTTTTTGGGTAGAAACGCTCGTTCTTCTTCTTTGGTTTGTTTTTGAGTGGTCTCCTTAAGGTTCCCGCCTTCGGTGGAGGACCCCAGCCTTCCCCTTGTGACCTTGTTCATGAAGTCGAGCCAACTCAGACCTTCTCCGGCTTTTTTATTCGTCTTCCGATGATAGTTCCAGTGTTCCGACGTTACCTCTCCCTGCCCAACGCGTGTCGTCCCCTGACGCTTTGATTCTTGCTTGCGGTTTCCCTCCTCGGCCATTGGGCCTTCCCCTACTGCTGCTCGCT
>Ga0179593_1586804_pt1 | contig 15588 bp, 12 predicted proteins | sample CZODoug2_1_08_16_FD_185931 | JGI IMG/M metagenome (GOLD analysis project Ga0179593, IMG submission 185931) | Vadose zone soil fungal communities from Angelo Coast Range Reserve, California, USA - CZODoug2_1_08_16fungal (PacBio error correction) | ecosystem: Environmental > Terrestrial > Soil >... | reverse complement strand
GCTCTAGGAAATCTGTTTTTCGTCGACTTCCTCACTTATGCCCTTCTGGAGAGGTGTCCGATCGGGCGTCGTTCGCTTCCATTTGCTGCGTCCCCGAGTCTGCAAAAGGATACTGTTATGCTTCCCACTCGACCTGCTACTCTACAGGCATTCTAGCTACACCTGTTCTCCCCCATCTCTCCGCTTCTCGACCATTGGTGATAACGAAAGCGAGACGTGCGGATCGACGCTTGTGTCCCCACCGATGTGATGCCCATGCTCAGATCGAAGGCCAAGGCCACGCCCAGTGAATGTGCGGTGCCAATTTCGACCTCCCTTCAGAATGAGCGGGTGCCAGCCGATATTAACTGCCGCTGACCCCAACCCGGCCACTGAAACCGCATGGCAAGTAATCCCTTTCATGGCCGTTGATCTTTAAATTTTTCCCTCTCGGGTTCGTCACGAGACACATCCAGGCAGGAAACCACTCCATACTAGGATCCTTCTCAGCCGTTGTTTCCGAGTTAGTACTCTCTACGCATGGTGTTCGAGTCTCACCGAACCTTCCTATTTCTTTTCCTCTGAAGCACACTTCTTTTGGCACTTTTTTCCCCATCCTTCCCAGCGGTTTTGATCGTCCTCGCGCAAGTTTTCAGACACGCGCCCGCATCGACGATCACCACCTGGATCAGTAGAACTCTTTTCAATGTTTTTTCTAGGTATTAGATTGTATAGTTTCATCTTCTACGCCATAAGGCTTCGATCCAACGACCCCAATCCTTCTCCTAGCGTTTTGGTTTGTTTCCTCGCCCTCCAATAGTTACGTCTCCCAGGCGAGGCGCAATACGGCTCATACCCAGAAGAGGCAATTAGTTCACTGCTCGCCCCACGCAAATGACTCGGACACCTCAAACACTTCTGCCCCCTCCAAATGGCTTAGATTTCGACGTCCGTTTCTCCCACTTCTCTTTATTCTTTTTTCTGAATGTGTTAAGAGGTGGGCGTCCACCCGATAAATGCCCGACGGATTCGTTGGTTTTTGTTCTTTTCTTTTCGGCTGATGACTGAGCCGATCATGTGTATACTTGCTTCCTTGCCTTATGGACCTCTGGAGTTCTTCTTTCTCGCTCCCCCCTATTCTTTTGAATTCAGTCTTCTTCGTCCCCGAGGTCGATATAGACTGTCCAGTAACTGTCACGGCCCCTTCACTCTTGAGTCACAATCCGCCCGTTCATCTTCTTTCGACTTTTTTGCGCGGCTCCCTTTTTGCGCGAGTTTTTCTTCACCCCCACCTTCGTTCGTGAGTGTTCTAGTCCTGCGTCGCGATGTGTAGTGCGCAGCACTCTGTTGTGTATTGCCTTTCCATTTTCTTTGTCCCCCTACGCCTAGACACCCGTGCACCGGCCCCGGATTCCCCTGTTTTACCGCGTGTCGCACAATGCAACGTCCTCGTGGTGCATGACTCCCGCTTTTTCACCCAATTTTTCCTCCGAGATCCACCCCCCTCCGCTGTGGTCTTCATGCCATTCCTACTCTTTGCCTGTGGTTAGCCCGACCGACCATCCCCTTCCTCCCGACTTTTTCCTGTCGCCGATTTCATGCCGCTGACCCTTCTTGCCTGGGAGCGCCCCAAAGTGTCTGCTCGCTCTTCCCAGTACACGATTAGCGCTTTTTGTCCATTAAATTGCTGCCGGATTCTAGCCTTATCTTTCTGCGTTGATTTTCTCATCTTGACGCCGACCCGCTGCTTTTTCTACGGACTTGTCAGTGTCCGGGTCACGCCCCTTCCTTTTCTTCGCATGTGCACGTGGCCTTGCAGTGGATACCCCCGGTTTGAAACATCACTGTACATTCCTCCGCCCGCTGATTTAACTCATTACTGAGCTCAATCGAATATAGCGTTTCTCCGTATTTTTCCGACCCCCCCTCTTAAGGCAGGGGCCCTTTGTCAAATTCAGGGCTGTGTTTTTTGGACAACCATGCTTACACCCCTTTTACTTCTTCCGATTTACCCCACCCCCCCTAAATACTTTTTATTGTTAGTTATACCCATCCCCCCACCACCTTTAGCCCCGTCCGTGCCGTGATGTGCCGTCCAACGCCGGTCTACAGGGTTAGTACCTGGACAGGTTGTCCATGCCCTCTCAACGCTGCTAGAGGTCTGTCGAAGTCAGCGCACTGCCATTGGTTTGCAGATCTTGCTTACGACCGCGCACACTCCGCGTGCAGCCGCCAGCTTTCCTTTACGAGGCTGTTAACGCCGCCCACCCCACATCCTCCGCATTCCGCCTGTGGGAGCCCCCTTAGTTTCCCCTTTGATGCTTCTTGGCTTTGATGGGACCCCCTTCGCCCCTCGAGGACGCCTTTCCGTTGCACTTTGATATCCCTCACCCCTACAGCGGTGGTCTGCTCACTTTGTACGACATTTGAGGTCTCGCGGTAGTTTTTCATCGCGGCGTCACCAGGAGAAGGCTCGTAGGTTTGAGTTTAGAAGTGAAGCCGAACGCTTCTTCCCCGATCGCGGCTATCTAAACTTTTTTGTCCTCCCGAATTTCTATGAGTACAGCTTCCCCCACTCTAGCCACCTTTTCCATGAGATTCCAAAGGTATTCTATCTTTCTGTTATCGATCGCCCCTCTAGCACTTTAGCACGGCGCTTCCATCGTTTACCTTACACTTTCTCCAACGTGTTTAGTCTCTCTAGGCCACGCACGTCTCCGATGCGATTCCTTCTGCTACGTTAATTCGTCATGCGTACTTGAGTTTGAACTTTTTTTCACACCCCCGAGCCACTACATTACCCGCCAGTAGAGAGAGTCGATTTTTCTTGATCCTCTTGGTAGCCAATCTCGTCTCTACTTTCCTCCTATATTTTGGGCGATAAACGAAGAGATCCGACGCAACAGGGAGAGATATTTTACTTTTTTTTGCCTTTGGCAATTTGAAGCTCTTGTATAGTTATACCCCCGATTAAGACGTAATAGCATCCGACTGCAAAGTGAAGCGTTAACGGTCTCCCGTCATCGTCAAAGTCCACGTGATCCACGACCTGGATCTTCTTCGAGTTTTTTGTGTCAACCACTCTTAGTCTGTTCCTCCCCAGTTTTCGTTGGCGAAAATGATTCTTTCCCACACCGTTCATTGCCGCGCACTTTCTCCAGCCCCCCCCCCCCTAGAAACCCTGATACAGCTTGGCTGCTTGTACGTCGAGATGCCCTAAGACAACTCCCATTAGTTGTTCCGCTCTTTGTACTCTTCTTGATACACACCACCCTTGGATCCCTGGGGAATTGAGCGGAACGAACCGTTGGGAATGACGACTCTTCCGCCATTTCTCTTATTAGCTGCACTCTTCGTCCCTGGCTCCCCCCCCCTTAATAGCTCTATTCTGGCCTCAGGTCCTTTTAAACCACAGATCAACTGCTCAACATATTCCCCCCGTTTTAGAATCCATGCACTGACATTTGCAGTGCGCCCTCCCCCGACGTTCCCACCAGTTCGTCCTTGATCTTTCTCTACCTAGTTATCAGGCTCTTACAACGCAGTTAAGTCATGGCCTTTGAAGTCACCCCTGAACCAGAGAATGCCCGGCTTTTCCCATCTAGTCTCTGCCCCAGCCGGATGGGACCCCCCCTGTCGTCCGGCCAACGTGACTTGGGAGCCCTGTTGTGGACAAGTCCCCCCCCCTGTTCAACCCCTTACCTTCCTCAATTCGGGGGATTTGATTTGGCTTGCCTTTCTCCCCACCCTTAGTCAGGTCTTTTGGATATAAGGAAATCAGTTCGCGTGTAGTGCATTTTAATGTCTTTTCAGATGTTCCCTATCCAGCGCCTTATCCGGGGAGACGCATAAGCCGACCCGCCTCTACATTTCTCGGTGTTCCGTTCAGGAAATGGCGAAGCTCTTATTCCTTTTTAACCATTCCTCGCCCTAACACCTCCCGTTATTTCTGCCCCTTACTCTGGGTGTGGTTTTTTTTTCTTGACGACTCTTTCTCTGTCAGCCGTATATACAGTTCCCCCGAGCATCCCGCCTCATGTGGAACGCGACCGTGACTACGCGCGGATTTCGAATTTCCTTTGCGAAGTAACCTCGTTAATGACGGCACTTCTCTTCTGTAGGACTACATTCTTCACTCACCTCGGCCTAATCAACCCTTAGTTTTCATCCCAGCGTTCGTTGTCGATCTCCTCGTCCGCGGTCTCATTTTTCCACATACCGCAACTCCGGCCATCGGGTCGCATCCCCGAGTTTGAGATATTCACTGTTAATACATAGCATGTCACACGTTCATTCCTTTTGTCCCGTCTTTATCCCATTAGGAAGCAGCGGTTTCCCCCCCCCCCCTAGTTTTTTGCAGTTGGGGAGAAGTACTTCCCTTCCACTACTGTCCACTGTGTTAGACCACCACTGTTCTCCATCGTGCTCCCCCCCCCGTCCGACAGACTTTTAGCCTCAACGCCCGCTTGTGTACGCGTCCCCCGGCGTTGGCACAAGCTTTGAAGGCCGTTTTCCGTTTTTGAACCCCCTTATCTGCGTACCTTAGTCGACCCGCAGGAGAGAATACAGCCGTGTCCTTCTTTCCAGAAAGATCCTGTGTTTCCTCCAAACCCCATGATATACATGTTTCCGATTACACCCGCACACTTTTACCTGACCTTTCGCATCCCCCTTCCCGCCGTACTCAGCACTTAGCCGCCTGTTGGCCGGATTGAAGTATACCCCTCTGAACATGTCTTCTTATCTGTAATTGATTTTCGGTGTGAGGCAGGCTCCTACCGCAGCCCCCATTAAGGACGGTCTTTTGCTCCTTTCCGGCTGCCGGGGTAGCTTGCGGGCACTGTTTCCCGGTCGAAGAATTGTTTCTTTCTTTCTCCGGTGCTTCCCCCCCCCCCGGGCCCTACCCAGTATTGGCTTCGAGGTTTTTTTTTCTACGCAGGATTACTCCCCCTTCCCCGAATCTCCTTTTTCCATTTCTTCCTTCGCTCTGTTTTTCTCGGACCTGTTTAACAGTTTGTTACGAGCATGTAGCGTCGAACGCGTATAACTTTGCCTGCGGCTATAGTATAATACACCAACATTTTTGTCCGCTCGAGAGGGGTATCTTGTCATGTGCAGCCGTTAGCTATGACTTCCTACTGATTCGTACGGACGACCCCAGTGTCCTGTGGTAGTTCTGACCCTGCCCTCGTTGCCCCAAGGGCTGCTCGCGATCCTGTCTGCCGAGATTTATTTTTTCCGACGCTTCTTCTGGCGAATACGGGACCCATGTGAGTGATCTTGTGTGTCTTTTCCCGGTTTGGTCGTAACTTCCCCAAGAGGCTTGTCCTTACGCGGGCCGTGTTCTCCGTCTCATCCCATGACGGGCCTTTTTTCACTTTGGCCTAGTCGAGTCTGTGCCTTCGGATTTCCCATTAGACACTCCTCGGTGTTTGCACCCCCACCTCAGGATTTAGATGTCCTGCTGAGATGCGCATCCCCCGCTGGAGCGCTGCTGATTCTCTCGGATCGGATTCCGCCCGTGGTAGACCCTACGACCATTTCGTCTAGGGCCGCCCTCTTAGTACCTCTTTGCACACTCTGTCGAGGCTTTCGACCGTCACCGCACCAGAAACAGATCGACGAATTTAACCGTTTTTTCTAAAGTCCTCTCCAGGAGTTCCCCTTCGAGGCCTGGCCCCCCCCCCCATCACCATGGATCGAAGAGTAGTATCTCTATCCTTCCTTTCCTATTGTTTATTGCGAGATTCTAGATCGTTCTTTTCGTTGTATTTAGCCCGGCACGTACGGCTCCTCTTTCGTCCTTAATTTTGTGCTCTCGATCTGGTGCTTGGTGGGAGGTATGTTTTTGTGTTGGTGTACGCGCCCGCGTTTTCCTATCTCTTTTTTCAGCCGGAATTTCTACCGTTCCGTCGCGCTCCACCGCTAGTTACGCGGCGAAAGCCCTCCCTTTTTCCGGTCTTCTCCGGTTTAGATCACTCTCCCCTTCTCCGGATGTAGTCGCATCTGTGGTGGGTCGACCCCCTTTTCGTATTACCCGCTTCGAGCTGCCTCCCTTCCGCGCTTCCTCCCGAACGGTGATGTGTTCCCGCCTGGGACCCTAGCCCTTGATTTCTGACGTCACCACCCCTCCCCTATTTCGACCGAGCCCACCATCGGTTTCCTGTACGAATGCGGCGTCAGCGTCGGAGGGGCAGGCGGACTGTAAGGGAGTCGCTTTTCCTTGTTTAACTATTTTCTTTCCGTGAAACTCCGCCTGTGTGGCGTCAATGAATCTTTTTTTTCTTTTCCCCAGAGGAGTTTCAATACAGTGAGTGCTGATTGGGGACTGTCATAACAGTAGGGTGGCCGGACAACCTATAATTGAGAACCTCGGTCTCCTTTTGCCTTCTCTCCCCTCGCCCATAGATATCATTTAGCGGGGATGTTTCGTTTCTTTTGTCAGGCCGACAACCTCTACCCGCACTTATGTTATAGCCCGCTCGTCCCGCACCTTCCACTACCCTTTTCCTTACTTTCCTCGATAGCTCAGGTCGAATTTTTTTTCCAAAGCTTGGCTATACCGGTACCCCCCGCCTCCAGTTATTCGTTCAAAAATGCCTTGGTCAGATGCCGTCGCCTCTTCTTTTTCACTTTGGAGTCCTTTCCCGGACCGGTTCGATTCTGGGTGGTTCTCCCCCCTCTGCAACTCTCGCTGCTCTTGTGGGGAGCTAGGCTCCCCGATGTGCGCGAATTGTCGCGTGCTGGAACACGTCCCATCCGTGAAGTCGCATTCGGTCGATCTCGTTGGATGCGCTTTTACGCCACGCCCCGTTTGCCTTTCTCCGCGACACCAGACGTTTACACTAAGGATTTACGGCCGTACTTTTCACCAATTCTGAGGCACTTTTCGTCCCGATTGCTATGTCTGCGACTCTTCGAGTCAACTGGAGCCTGACGCCGGTCCAGTCCTAGCGACGTACCTCATCATACTATCTTGCATTCACCAGGACGCGCCGAGGATATAAAGAATGTGCAAGGAGCTCAGAGAGCCCCGCTACCCCAAAGCCTGGGCCGAGCCGGACGGTTCCCACCCCTTTGCTTGGCATAATCTTTTGGAAAGACGATCAACTCCCTCAACTTTCTTGATGTTTGTCCCGATGATCTAGTTGACCTCGTGCTCTGTCCCACCCATGTATAACTCCCAATCAATATATCGCAGGTTCCCCCTGAGATGTCTGTACGCACCATTTCTTAGTGATCCCTAATCTTCGTCTTCAACAACCCCTTCCCAGCGACTTGATGTTGATAATTCTGACGCCGAACCCTACCCCCTAAACCCCAACCTCCCCACCCCCCCTCTTCACTTGTCATCTTACACTCTCACTGATTCGATATAACTCGCAGGCCCGGGTCCCACGATTCTTTTCCCGGTCCGTGCCCACTGAATAGATTTATTCTCTCTTGAGAGCTACCTTCCCGGCTTTTCCATGAAGCTACTTAGCTCCTGCTTTGACCAATTCCTCCCTTTTTTTCATGCTGCGTAAAGAACCCTTGAAAAGCTGAAGGAACATGAATCTTTTTCAGATTACCCACCACGATCATTACTCCATGTGTTCCCAGGAAACCGTTCAACCCACCCCGTTCGATGCGACCTTTATTCTCTCTGACACCCAATTTTGTAGCATTCAGGTCGCTCCATTTCTTATGAAAGATCTCCCAGCAGTGCGCCTGTCCAGTGTATTTAAATTACTTTTCCAGCACCTCTCTGTCTTGTGCGGGACAATTACAGTCCCCATTTCTCAAGTAGTCCATTGTATGCACTGAGCCTAATTTTTCCAGGGGCGTATGATCTGCCCACTTCCCCGCCTATTCGTCAAGAATTTTCCTCCCTTTCAATTGCGATACATCTGCCCCCTCGCCGGCCCCTTTCTCTTACCTTTTTGAACCTTTTCTGAAGAGGCTGCACAACTGCTGGCCACCAGGCTTCGGCCGCTTTCTTTTTTTTCTTAGTTACTATAGAGGCCGACCGCCCCATGACACCTGCAGTTTAACTAGTCTAGAAGGAGATCTCCAGTGGAAGCCTTCGTGGAAGCCCTTCCTCCCCCCCTGGCTGAACCCCCCCACCCCCCCCCCAGACAAGTGCGTTTCCCGTTACCCCAGCCTTATTTCATTGCTATCCGGCGCAATGTCACCGCCTGAAGCGTCCTTCGCAGCACACGGACCGTGCTAAAGCAGTGCGACTGTTTTAAGCTTGCCCATATTGTTGGATTTAAATTCAGGAATTTCCGCCAAACCACGGCCCATTCCCCATTGATCATCCCTTTGGATGGGCTTCTGTTGTCGAAAACACTGATCGTGATATATCTTTAACCCACATTAATTGGGTTGTGTCCGTAGACGATTGATCCACTTACCGTACGCAAGATCGCCCCCTCCCCTCCCCCCCGGTCTCACTTTCTGTTTATTTCGCCGTGTCCTGCCAGAATATCATGCTACTTTGTCATCAGGCTCACGACTTTCTGTAACCATTACTGGAATCGAATATTTCCCTCCCTTTCAGGCGCTTTCACCGGTATACGAGTGACGCGCCCCTCAGAATGTCTTCGAGTTCAAACCCCCTACTGCGATGCCCCCCCTATCAGCGAGCACACTTCTTCTGGTCGGAGGTCTTCGGAGCTCGTACCAACGCCTGCTCTGCGGGCGGCGAGGGGACTTACGACGTAATTTTTTCGGCTTCATACATGCCGCGAGCTCCTCAGAAGACCGTCTTCTTTCTGTGGTCCCAATCCACTCAGGATTTCCCTATCTAACCCCGAGCTCAAATTATGTGGAAAACTAGATCACTCCACCAGTTGATCCGTATCGCTAGCAAAGTAGGTGAGCATCTACTTTGTTTCTCCTCATTGAAAAGTTCGTGAGGCGCCTTGTCCCACAAGCTGCTTAACACCCCCCTGACTCCCTGAACGCTGATGAACATTAGTCGCCCAAACTCATTGGTCTTTTTTGTCTTTGTTTAGCGCACTCTCCCCCCTGGAAGCTATCCTACATCGAGATTTTCCGCTTTCCGCTGACGTACGCGGTAACACCGTCAGGTTTGGGCTCTTTCTTCCTTTACAGACCTCTTTTCCCGTTGTACCCGCCTACGCCAGGCGGCTCCCCTGTTTCTCTTCCCCTCGACTGGAGAGGATCTGGGCGGACGCACGCCTGTGCAGACAGTATGCGATCGGCATCGCCCCCCGGTTTATACCTTTCTGCAGACCCGCGGGCTCGTCGATATCGGCGCCTGACCCCCCACGTTGAATACGTGCGACGAAGTGCCAAGTCCGAGCCCACACAGTCGAGTTCTGAGTTCTTTGACAGGAGAGTCCGTTCACAGACAGTAATAAAACTGGGTATCTCGACGAGGAAGCAGTCCCCCCTTCTTCTGCCCGTTCCCGTTTTCCTTTTTCACATACGTCGCCCGGAGCACCAGAGACTTCAAGCTCGGTCGCAACCTCGCCATCTTTCATGACGAGGATTTCGTTCCGTTGCCCTTGGACCGAGTTACCTTGCCTTTCTGCCCCTCACTTTTTCTTCGGTTCAGTAGGGGTGGATTCTATATTTACCATTACCACGCGTTGTGTTCTTGCGACACCCTCGGACTGCATGTCCGTCTTTGCCGATACGCTATCACCTCCCACTGCCGCTTCGCACACCCCCGTGATTCCTACTATGAGTCAGCCTATCAGATTGTCACTCACTCCTATTGTCGAATCCGGGACATTCTCCCCCCGCTAGTCAGCGGAGGCAATGGACATCGCGTACCCGATCTGTTCGATTCCCCCCCTTCGCTGACAGACTCGCATTGCACTCTCCGTAACTGCATGTTTCTCTTTTCCTCCACGTTCAGTCACAGTTTTCCCATGCGGCCCTTCCGGCTCCAAAACTTGACCTTTTGATTTCTACAGGCGCTCCCTTCCACATGCATCGCCTCGACCAGGTGAGATCTCGCCGACGAGAGAACCCGTCGTTCTTTGTTGGAGAATGTGGCTTATCCGTGCAGACGGTCCGCCTTTGCGCTTCACTTTCGCCTCCCCCGTTTTTTCCTCCAGAACCCGACCTGTGTTTTTGCTCCTGTCCGACCTAGGGAGTTGTAGCAGCGGCTCGCCCCACGAACGAGTAGTGAACCTGGCGCGCTCCCGAGTTGCTTCTGCCCCCCGTCCTTCTTTTTGCTCGATTTCAGATCCCCTGTGTCACGGATATTTTCTGTGAAACACCCCGAAGGTCGAAACACTCCCGACGATCAAGCTTTTCCGCCTTCGGAAGTCTCCCTCCCCCCTGTCGGAGTGACAGAGGTAGTGTTATCTGTAGTTTTTGTTACGACCCAGGCGGATGTTCTAGCCCATACTAGTGCCAAAGGCCATATGGCGATCTGATCTATTACAACTTCCTCTAAAAAGAAGCAGACAGGTACAGTCAGCGTGCTGGTCAGTTTCTTGGTTTGGTGCCAGTATCCCCCCCTCGATGGATAGTTTAGGCCTCAAGTCTCCACTTTCGATGATGGAAGGGGGTCGATAGTAGAGAGTTGCCCCTCTTGAACGTAGACCACCACTAGGTTTCCCACCCCTGTCGTCGACCCCGGGACTTCCTTTTCTTTCTTGCTTCGAAACGCGGGTGTCTCGCCCCTACATTTCTTCCACCACATGACTCGCATGCCCCGACTCCATGTGCATATCCCCCGACCCATCCAGCGAAGCCGTCGGCGGCGAAAAATACCAGTCGACGGGCACCGCTGCTTCATCAGGTCTGTGCTTCCCTTAAATCACAGGGCCCGAATTTTTCCGGTATCGCTCCCTTTTAACTGTGGTTGTGTTGTCCCCCCCAAATCCTCAGTGGATGTTGGTCGCTCTCCCGGAAAATCAAATTCACCTCCGTGACGCTTTTTTCTCTCTTGTAGTGTCGAGTGGACGGACCTATCAGCCCGGGAACCAGGCCTCGTCAAAGCCCCAGTCGGCCTGGTTTGACCTCCCTCCCCCTTTTCTACTTTTTTAGATATCGCTCCCCCTCTTCTCCATAGTTTAGACGCGGAGCCCCTGATCGACCTTGTGGCAACGCGGTGATCGAGGTCATTTCAGACGCTCTCCCTGCTCTAATAGAAAGTCTCTGGAGCGTTCGTCGCCACGACGAGAGTTTTCGTCCTATTTGAATCCTGCGGACACCACGGCGAAAACGAACAGAAGCCCCATCCGAGGGCTTCCCGTACCCCGTTTAATTCCTCTAGAGTGGGAAAGGTAGGCCTTCTTCCGGAAAGTGACGGCGCCTTACCCCCGACTCAGTGCGAGTTGAGTACAGTCCCTTCCCTTATCACCTTTCTGTCACATCCCAGTACTGAGAATTCCCCCATCGTGTCAAGGCTCAGCGTACCCTTTCCCCTAGCTTCTTGGTGTGGACTAGGAGGTAAGACCACCGCGATCTTCTAATCCACTCGCTTCACTATCTTCAAAGTTGATTGAAGGGTATGTAATATGTATTGTCAGTAGGAGCGACCCCCCCCCCCTTCACAAGAGCTTCCCGAACCCGCTTCCGTTTCGGACGCAGGACGTGTTGAAACTGTCACAAAGGAGGACACCCGTGCCTGCCCCCCCCCCCCCCCCCCCCACAACGTGTCCCCTGTCACCGCGCTCGACCCTTCTCGTCACCAGACCGACCCTGGGCTCTCTCGGCTCATCTTTGATGCGATTTTTTGATGTACCCCTGTTCGTTAGCCGTTTCGTGCACCCCCACAGCGATTTTTTTTTTGCGGAAGTGGTGCGATTGTTTCCGGTTCGCGGCTGAATAGTTGTTTAGTAAAAGGCTGAGATTCCTCGTCCTCTCCTCATGGGCTCGACGAGCGGTATCTACCCCCTCCCTTTTGCCGCGTCTTTTTCACCCCGACGTCTCCCACGCGGGGGGGGTGGGATCCGTTTGACCCAATCCTTTTACGGTGCGAGATACCTTCTCATTATCCTCGGGACTTATCTCCCCCCCGGGTCACGCCCCAATCGCGGAGCCCTTCCAGTTACGCGGAGCCCGTGTCGCATCCACGGCTCCTGCCACCTTACCTCCGGTCTCTTCCCTACCCTCGTTAAAACTACAGTAGCACCCGTACGCTTGGACGGCAGAATTGTTTGGAAACGATTCCACTCATGCGATGCGAGGTTTTTGGCTGATCGGACTGCCCCCCCGAACCGGCCTTGGCACGCCGAAGGAATAGCTCTCGAAAGTGGTCATGGATCCGGCTCCCTTCCACATTCCCTTCTTCGGCCGCTGAATAGTTGCGTTACCGAACACCGTCTAACGCTCCTGTGATGGGCGTCCTGTAAGGATCCGCCTCCCCCTTCTTTCCTTTGCAGTAGCTATCTAGGAGCCAGAGGGCTTATCTAGACCTAACCGGGCGTGATTTGCCCTTGCATCGTCCTATGCTAGTGCCCCAGCGTTGATTTTGTCGTCGGGCCATATCATCACCATGTGGAGGGCAACGCGCCCCCCACCTGGCGTCCGTTGACCTTTTTCACTCTTTCGTCTTCCATGCCCAAGGGAATGACTGTTCGAACCCGCTGGTTAAGCGTCAGCGTAACGCGGCCAACTCGTTTCGTTTTTCTTTTTCTGCCCACCTGGAGCCGCGGTGCCAAAGCGGAAACCCCCCACGCGAGAGGGACTCTTTTTCGCCGCGCGTTGTACCCTTCTCTGCTTCGGCTCTACCCAGGGACGGTTCGGTTCACGTACCATATTCGGCGCACTTTCTGGACCCCTCGTGAGAATGGGGCGATTTTTCCCTCTCGCACCACGTCGCCCTCTTTTCGCGCTTGCTCCCGTTGTGCCCCTGTCGAGACCCTGTTGCACCTTTAGCGCCAAACGCGGCGCTGGCCCACTAGGCGAAGGAGCGCGTCTGCTTTCATCTGACTGGGCCTTCCGCCGCCGTGCGTCGCCCCTCGTGTACTGCGGCCGATCACGTTGGCCCCCCGGCGTGGAATCCCTTCTCGCACCAGCCGGTGCGCGTTCACCGACCCTTACCATTTGCTCCCCGACATCTACGTCCTTCAACCTCCTCCTCCTGTATAGCGACCGTGTCCCAATCGATCCAGTCGGTTCCCTCGTCGGCCTATCTGACCCTCCGATTTCTGTCGCCCTCTACCACACATAGCTCGTTCTTTGGGCGATCTGGGCGTCGAACTGTCTATCTCCCCCCCTCTCTCCTCCTCTGTTTTGTTGTGTCGCTCCTGACCGTCGACGCCCAGATCTCGTGCCCACGGGAGCTGTCTTCAGTAGTTTTCTTCGGAGCCCACAGCCGTCTTTTTTCCGCTAGGCCTCGAGGAATACTGGAACGCATCTTCGACTTGTTCGTGGCCCCCCCCCTTCGCGTCCTTTCGGTTACTAGGGCGTGATCCTTCGAAGCACACCTTGTCTGCGCACCGTATTTTGGCGCCGAGGGAATCCCACGGCACGTCTACCCTTTTTTCTTTTGGCCAAGTGAATCTACTGCATGACAGCACCCGAGTTGTACTCCCACTTCGTTGGCGCTTCGGCACGTCGAGAGACCCGAAGACATTCTTTTTCCCTTTTGGGCCAGAGATTTCTTTTCCCCCGGCAAAGACCCACTGTCTACCCGATCGACCACCGCGGGATGCGTCTAGGGTTGCACTATCATGGAGGAGTCTCGAGGGATCCTGTTATGGCCACCCGCTTTTCCCCTGGCACAGGTAATCCACGCGGTCGAGCACATGACCCTGCACTTTCGCACATCTTTCGTCCCACTCGCTCTGATTTGGGCTCCGACCGGCTTTTTCTAGTTTCGATACCCTTTTCTTTTCCCTACCGCCCCTGGTGTCCGAGAGTGAACAGCCTTTGGCCGCTGTCCTCTTCGACCGGTCCACCGCGTCTTCGAGACGCAGACCGTTTCTGCAGGGTCGTCCGTTCGCCTTCCCTCAGGGCTGCTCCTGAGTCTTCCTCCTCCCTTCGGCGTCATAAGTGGGTCTTCTACTTTTTCTTTCTAGATTCGATCTTCTTTCGCCTTTTTTCTATCGTTATGTAAGCCCCCGGGCGTCGATTTTGCGCCTTACCCGGCAGCGCAGGACGTGCGGCTAAGCCGCCAGGTCCGACATTCCCCCTGTCCGCCGCTATGACGGTGTTAGTGACGCGATTCGGCAAACGTTCCTTGATCCCCCCTATGATTCCCAAATGGGCGTCCACGTGGCGTTTTTGAACCTTTAGGCGCCGGCGGTTACTTTTCGGTGTTCCCGTCCCCTCCAGAGCACCACCTCCGAGCTCTCACCGAATAGAAATACGAAGGTACCGTAGTACTTTCGAGGTAGGCCCTCACCTCTTCCGGTCGGAGTGGGTTTCCCTCTGTGGCGCTCTCCCTTCTTCATTGCCCACCCCTTCTTTTTCCGCTTTCCCCCCCGCGCCTTTGATGTTTTCGGAGACGAGTAAACCGCCGTGACTTCCTCGAATATAGACCTCTATCGCTTTTTCGTCACCCCCGGATTGGTCCGCCAGGCCTTGGACTGCGTGGATCCCCCCGTCGTTAATGTCAGTCCCCAGTTGCTCGGAGTACCTTAGTCCCGACGGAATTCAGCTTTTCCTTCACGACTATGATTGGTTGGTGATTCGCCACGAAGCCAGTTAACCTCCCATTGGCGGCCATTATCTCTTCACCGCCGACCAAACATAGCCCCGTCTCACTTTTTCTGCATGATGATTCCTCGGCACACGTTTCGGTCTCATATTCTCAAGGGTTTTCGCGAGGCCATTCGGTCGATGACGAGGGAAGGGTCGGCGTCTGTGCTTCCTCTTGGCCGCCTTATGATCTTCCCCCTTCCCCCAGATAGACGTCCTCCCATTATTAATAGGTGGCTACGACCCTGCGATCGCCTCACCAACCCCTTGCTGGAATTCCCTCTCCTAGGACCGCATGACCTAGTAGCCTGCTGCTCCTCGTGCTCGACGGCGCGAGATTCGTTTTTTTGCCTACATGGATGCACCGCTTCTGACTTTGAGGTTCAACACGCCGTTCCCCCCCCCCTCTCCAATCCTGACTGGGAGTTCCTCCGTTCCCTCACACACGAATTCTGTCTCGTCGTGAGATGTTAGTTATTTCAGCCCGACGGAAGAACAATGAGAGAAGAGCGATGAGCGCAGCCGTCTTGCCGGAGCCCCATACCGGTACTCCCCGTCCGTCGCCTTCTGCGATGCTCGACCAGGCAGCTTCTGGAGGTAGTATGAAGTTTCTCCTATCGGAAAGAGGGGCCTTATGGGTGGCGCTCTTCCCCTTCCGCTCCCCCCCCCTGTCTGGAGCTTCCTCAGCGTCAGTTTAGCGCTGCAATGAGCGCACTTTCTGTCCGCCACCTCGGAGCAGCTAGAGGTCGAACAAGAGCTGCGACTTCGCTCGGCTTCTGCCCCCAACCTAGGAGGCACCCGCGGCTGTGATCCTTTTTTATAGAAGACTCTTTTCTACAGCTTGATAGTTCTTTTCCGCCGTTCGTCGGCTTGCCCCCCACCTATGACAGACGACACCCCACCCTATCTTTTCCTTCAGGAAAAGCATTGGACCTTTGTGACAAATGACATCGACCTCCGGAACCTTTCAAGGGGCGAGCGGCAGTTTGCAGG
>Ga0179593_1496330_pt1 | contig 15588 bp, 21 predicted proteins | sample CZODoug2_1_08_16_FD_185931 | JGI IMG/M metagenome (GOLD analysis project Ga0179593, IMG submission 185931) | Vadose zone soil fungal communities from Angelo Coast Range Reserve, California, USA - CZODoug2_1_08_16fungal (PacBio error correction) | ecosystem: Environmental > Terrestrial > Soil >... | reverse complement strand
TGCCTTCTCTTTTCCTTTAAGAGCCCCCCGTCCCTTTCCCCTTTGCGGTTAATAGTCGAATCCGCTGGCAACTATGAAGTCTCTTCGATCGGTAACGGACCTACCCTTCTTTCCCACCGTGTGGACTCTTAAGGTGGACCAATTTCGGCTCCCTGCTCGGTGGATGAACTTTCTCCCTCAAGCAGCTTCAGATTTTTGGTTGTTCTCTTCTATCCGACCTTTTCCCCCTTTGTCCGACACCCCCTCATCTCCTTGAAATCGTCCCCCCCCATTTGTTGGGACCGAGAATGTGACCCCGCTGCTTAGTTTCCTGCTTTTCGTTCCCACATCTCTGTTTAACCCAACAATAACTTTACTACGCAGTCCTCCTGATTCCACGCCAGTCTCATGCCGCGACAGCAAGCATCCGCTCCCCTCCTGGACAGCGCCATCCCCACAGCGCGTACCTTCTCTTTTCAAAAGAATAATTTTTTCAGTCATCGCTTATCCGCGAGGACAGCAACGTTGCCCCTTTCCGATCGCCCCGAGAACGCCCTCCCCTTCCAACATCCGCGTCGGCGAGCGCCAAGCCCCTCCCCCCCCTTTCCCTTTGCTGCATGCCAACGATCTACACCGCCTCTCCGCCCAAGTTTCCTTAGCCCTTTTTGCGACGAAGCCCTGATCGTGTTTTTAAGCCGCTTTCCCCCTGTTTTCACTGTTGCCTACAAACCCGGTTTCCAATCCTTTTTTAGGTAGGTCCGGATCCCCCCTTTTTTCATATGTTCCTTTCCCTCGCAACCGTGTCGCCGCGCGTTCTTATCAGGAGCGCGCTGAGCGTTCCACGTACAGTTTCTGGTTCTAAACCGAGATTTCTCTGTGGTGTCCTCCACCCCCCCTTACATTCTTGTCCCTCACATGACACCTGCTTTTTTCTCGTTTTATAATAGTTCTCTGAACCACATTCTCCTATCAGCCGATTCCCCCCAATCGGCGCCCCCCCCTTCATGGGGATCGACCTTTTTAGCGCTGATGTAATCTGAGCAAGTAGTTACCGCGAACACCCCCTCATCCCATCTTGAATAATCCCTTTGCGTTTTTTTTCGGCGTCAAGAGAGATTACCATTCGACCGGCCGAGTCGGCTCGAGAGTAGCCTTTCCCGATCGAAGTCATCCAGCTCGCGCCGACCCATTGAGCTTCTTTCTCATTTCTCGCCGTATTAGTTTTTCTGAATCTTTCAAGGTCCATGCGCATTGTTGTGGTCCTTAATCAGATTCTTTCCGAAGTTCTAGGCCCCTGAGATAACCGCCCATCGATTCTTGCAAACATTTGCGCAGCCTTTCCTGCTATCCGTAGTTTGCCCTGCTTCACGCTCGGTGACCCCATGCGTGCGATATCTTTCTTCTATATCCTTGTTGTTTCGTTGCATGGTGCCGAGGGCTTGAAGCATTGCTCTCCCTTTTTTTTTCGGCGTTCGTGCTGCTCCCCCTCCCGCTTTTTTTTTCCAATTAGCGGTAGATTGTTTTTTTATCGGCGTTTCGCAGCTCGTCCTGACTGAATCGTCCTTCTTTCTGTCCGACAATTACTTTTCATTTCTGACCCCCTTTCCTAGTCCCCGCGCGCGATCTTGCGCTCGTTCTTTTTTATGCTCCTCTGTGTTTTGGCTTCGGCATGCCGAGTCTTGGATGGCGAGTTCTTCCACTTTCCCAGCGAGGCCTCCGTTCCCATCACCTGCCTGGCGACTGCAGCCGGGTGGGCGGGGATGGTAGAGTTTGGTCGGTCCTCCCCCCTTTTCCCAACCCGCTGAGATTCTCTGCTGCGTTCCTTCTCTTGGATCGCATCTGTTCGCCGGGTTTTCTTTAATCCGATCCGATGATCTTTGGAACTCGGAATCCGATCTTGAACCCTCTTTTAAAGGGTCCTTTCCCCGTTCTCCCAATACCTAGTTGTTTGTTTCGGTGTTGGTTTTGGACCTTACACCGATTTGGTCCCCCCCACTTCCTGGTGTGAAAATCCCGCCTTTTCCCGTCTCTTGATCCCAAATCTCTATCCCTTGACCGATGGGCTTGGAGACTCTCACAGTCGCGGCCTTTCGTTCCATTTCTGGAGGTGGTTCAAGTTAAGTGATGGCCGACTAGAGGGAAAGTTGCTCTCCCTTCTTCTGTGAGTGCAAATTTTTAGCTTGGAGGTGTATATTTCTTGTTAAATCCGCGGGAGTTAGTTGGGGTTGAGTTTAGGGGATAGGAGGTTTCTTTTTTTTTTTTTTGAGGGTCCTCTGGCCCTTTTAGGTGCTTCCAGGTTGCTTTTGGAGTTGTGGCTTCTTCTCTTTTCACGCGACCCCTATACTACTCTTGCAGGTGATAATCCCCTGCTTTGTGTAAGGCGCTGTTTTGTTTTTGTCCGCGTCGCCCTTCCGAGATGATTACCGGGGGCGTCTGCTTTGATCTTGTGTCTGAGGGAGCCCTGGTGCTTATGGAGAGTGGGAAACTCCTTTTCTGGTTTACTCCGCCCGGCCACCTTTTTTGACCCGCACGCGTGGTTTGTCCTTCTTTTCCTCCTTCTTTGTCGAGGACTCAGTTCTTGCGGTGGTTCTATACCCTCCCAGAGCATATTTTGGTCCCGTATCTCTTCCCTTCAAGCCTTTTTTCGCCCCCATTTTCCCACCTTTCCAAGACGGGTTTTGTTCTTTGTTTCTCCGGTTCCGAGCGCCTCTTATTTGAATCATCCCTTTTTTTTTCTTTCAGGTTACGAGGAACCCCCCGTTCGCGTTTTACTTGTTCTCTTCTGAATAGACCAAGGGTCAGCCCCCCCTCCCTCCTGTTTGTTGTGAGAGATTATCCCCTTTTCTATTATGGAGAGCCCCCAACCTACGGGTTTTTCCTAGTCGACGATCATTCTGGTTTATTTTTTCTTCCCCCCTTTTGGATCAACCCTTTTTTCCAATCTCCACACCGGGCAACAGTTTTTGACCATTGGAGTCACCCCTCAGGTCCTTTCTTCTCCGCCAGCGCAGGATGGGCTTTTTTTGTGGAGAATTGGAGTAATCCCCCCTCCCCCCCCACTTCGAGTCGACAAACCTTTCCATTAGCAACTTGTCTTCCCCCCTGTTAATCTTTCCCCTCTTTTTTCGGGGAGTCTTTTGTTCCCCCCTTAAATCTCTTCCAAACATAAAGTCCTCCCTCCGAGCACCACTGATCCACAGATCGCCCATCCTACCGCTGCCGGGCCCCCCTATCCCCGCAACCCTTATTTAAACCCCATCCGGCCCTCCCTCCTAGTGTCCAGATCTCTGTGAGACGCCATAAGCCCCCTCTCGAAGCCGCGACTCCACTTTCTTCAGACAATCCCGCGAATTTCTCGCGCCCCCCGAGGAATTGAGACTCTCATCCCATCACAGCGCATTCCTCCGAGTACAGCCCAATTAACCTAGCCAGCCGAAAGCGAACGCCCCCCCCACATCCATCGTTCCTTTACTTTTCCCCCTGCGAGAAACACCCCACTGCTCCCCCCCATCCGCCAGTGCCATGGTCCTTTTCCCTTTTTCCGCATGTTACTTGATTTTCGTCCCGCCGGGTAGCTCTTCTTTCCTTAACAGTGACCCTTGATCTTCTTCTGTTGCCCAAGTACAAGAGTGTTGCTGGCCCCCCTTCAGTGCGCCCCCCTCCACGATGGATTGGTCCCTGCCCCCTTCTGTTTCTTGAAGATCTTATCCTCTTGAACATCCTCCTCTCATTTACGACCGATTCACAACCACTTCTGCCAACCATCCGATCGTGAGGATCGACTCTAAGTTTTACTTCGGCCTTTTCGTTAGGAAGTAGTCCGGACCCTCCCAAAGAATTCTTTCCCCCTTCTCTTTGGGAGTACGCCGCGATGTACCCCTCTCTTTTTCTCCGAGGCAGGATGATGAGTTATCCCTCTCCCTCTGGGACTTGAAGAAGACGATTTCCCCTTTCCCAACCCGGCGCGCCCTAGACTTTTCGAGCGCCTTTTCATATTACGGTCATGAGAAAGCCTAGTAGGGACGTTTCATCGACTCACGTCAAGATGAGAAGGATGATCCGATTTTGACACAGTCCTCGATACTTTTCCGCGGCCCGACTTCGCAGCCTTAGTTCTCCCCCTCCTTTTTCCCCGTCCTAGGAGAAAAGCGTTCGCTCTTCCCTTGATCCTCTACCATACTCTTTTTTTTTTTTTTCTCTTCTGCAGATCGTCCATTTGGTAGAAAGAGGTTTAGTGGCGGACGCTCTTTTTTGTGGGTCTCCTTTGCTTCCTAAATTCTGCCAAAGCGTGCACGTTTTTTCCTTCGCTTTGGATCATGATGCGACCCTTCTCTTATTTTGATCCCTGGATTCGGCTTTTCTTTATGACCTTGATTCTTCACGTTTATGTTTCCCTGTTTCCCCCCCCTGGCCCCCAGGGGTAGGTCAAATGTTGGACGTCTCCTTCTGGAATCGGCGAGTTTTCCTTTTCTTCGCCAGGTTTTAAGGTACAATCGACGCCCTTCGACCGCAGCAGGTGATCCCTCCGGTTTTTTTCTACGCGGTGGCCTCTTCCTGACCTACTTTTCACCCTCTGAAGATCGTTTGGCTTTATCTCCGTTCTATCTAACGATGCTTTTTCGCGGGTTTTGTTCCTGGTCGTTGTCTCTGTTCGAGACCGCTTCGGCCCTCCAGCTTGCCTTTATGTGACCGGAGCGCAAATTGAATTTTGTTTTCTGCAAAGCTCCCTTTTAGGCCTCGGTGGAGCCACAGCCCCGAGTTCCCCTACCTCCTGAAGGATACGAGCCCCCTTCCCCTCAGAAAGTCCTTTGACAGATGAATTTTTGGCTAAAGAAAGCTGCCCCGCAGTTTATCCAAGAACACCAAATTTGCCCCCCCTATTGTCCGGCCGATCGCTCCCAATCCATCCGATAACTCTTTAGGTGAAATGGTGTTTGTTTCTCTTATCTGGATGGATTGCTCCTCGTGTTTAGAAGAGGATTTGACTGTTGACCCTGTCAGATCGGGGATATAGGTTCTATCTGGGATGGTTTCCTAGGGTATGGAGGTTCGAACTCAAGGTGAGGCTTCTTTTCCCCCTCATCTCAACAGATTTCCTACTCTGATGTTATTCCGGAACGATGATTTTGATCCTTTCTTGTAGGAGAGTCAAGCGCAGTTTCTTCTTAGGAGTCATCTTCCACTTTTGTGGATTCCTGTCTGGTGATGAGGGCGTCTCTCTCCACGGTTCAGCACTTTCGATGTCTTCGTGGTCCCTTCCCCCCTCATTGGACCTCCGCAGATATGTCATCTATCCCCCACCGTGTTGGATTCATTGGTCCTATTTGTCTCTTCTCCCGACGTGGTGGTCCTCCCCCATCTCCGCACCCACGAGACTCTGACATCATTACCCCCCAAGCAGATGCTTTTCGTCGCCCCTACTCCCCACCTCCCTTTTCCGCGTAGTTTGAATTACCTTCTTTCTTCTCATCGCTCTATTGCAGCATTCTTCTCGAGAAACCCCGTTCGCGCTTGGACCGTATTGGTTCCTTAATTCCAAAAGGAGTACGCTTCCTCCGTTTTTTGTTGAGATCTCTTGCCCCTTTCCCGGTCAATAGCACCTTCCCTCCTCGAACTTGGGCGTTCTTTTTTTCTCTCCTGATGGCAATTATTCGTCCGGAAGTGAGAGTCCCCCTTTGGAAGACTTAACCTCCCCCTTCGGCTCTTTGACTTCTCTGGGAGTAGTGTGTCAAACCGACGCCCTCCCTTTTTTTTGGTTTTGACGGTCCAGATCTCCCCTCTCCTGATTGGCTCGGGTTTGAGATGTTTCTTTAACACTGCCATTCAGAGTTCCCTTGCCCTCTTTTAAATTCAGACCAACCCCTCTTTTCCATCCCTCTTTTGCGCGGAGTCTATGGGAGATTTTCCCCTCCCCTTTGCTGTTTTCCAACAATTATCCCCTCCACCCCTTCACCCCATTTCGGATCGTCAGAAAGCTTCCGCCCGTGCCAGCACGAACCCACCCTTTCCCCCCCTATTCTTTTCCTTCTTCACCTCAACGCCTTTTTCCAGATATGCTTGAGAGACTGACTCCCACACTACGCAAACTCCCGATCTCATAGAAAGTCTTCACCTCGCTCCTCCCGCATCCCTTAAGAAGGATCTCACCGCCCCCTCATACCCCCACGCTTCGATGCGCCTTCTTCAGCCCAATCAACGACCTATCCGACACACGCTTACCCCTACGTTCTCCCCCGGAAACGAAACCCGTCCTTCTTTTTGAGAATTTTTGTGCCTCCTCCGGGAAATATCTTCTAACAATTCTCCCGTTGCCATTTTCCCTTCACCTTCGTGTTTTCCTCCCCCCGTGCCCATCTGGTAGACGAGCAGCGGATCAGGTCCCAGTGAAAAGGCTCTGGCTGAAAAAGTACAGAGTTTTGCTTTTTTTTCTCGTCATTTAGTGATTGTAACCCCCCCCCCCCCCGCTTTTTTCTTGGCTTCGTTGTCATGCCAAGAGTTTGCCTCTTCCTCCTGACCCAGAAGAATCTATCCTCCTTTTTTACTCAACCACCCCACCGACCACGATGGCCTATTAGGATCCCCCCTCTTCACCCGCCATCAGATCTTCCTCCTCGGACTCGAGTAGTCGTCCGAGCCACCTCTCTCTCTAAGGCGAGGGCGCCTCGTTCCGCGCGATCTTCTCCCGCTTCCGATGTTTTTTTTTTCTTTTCGAAACATCTTCCACTCCCTTTTCTCCTCCGAATCCATCTCCCTCTACCCGGCGCCGACAGAGGAACTTCTTTCTACTACTTCTTGAAGATAAATTTCTTCACCCCGTTAATTTTTTGAAGGAAAGTAATGACGTATTTTCCCCTACTTTTTTTCTCCAGCCCCAAGAGAGAACACTCCCACACCGCCCCCTTAAGACTTCCCCTTTTACTCTATCTCTACCCCTCCGTCGTCAGGCACAGTGCCTAATTCACTCAGGATCCCCTGTGCTCCGGATGCGATCTCTCTAATCATCCTAAGTTTTTTTTTTTAGAAGCATCAAGTTCTTCCCCCTTCACGTCGCCTTCTAGGGCTTGAATCTGGATCTCTTTGCGTTTCTCGGGGCTAGCCTTCTCTTTTCGTAGACGGTCGGGTGGTTGACTTTTCTTCTCTTTTCCCTGCCAGCTTCGTCTTCTGTCCTTTCCGTTTGCCAGCAACTTTCTTTCTTGATCCTAAAGTAAGTACATCGCTTTCTTTTCTGTACTAGTCGAGGTTCTCCGATCGGCAGCAATGGAATCGGCTTTCTTGTAAACTCCTTTTCCCCCCTTCTTCCATCGGCTCGGGTACAATCTTCGTTTTCACCTCGGCGCCCTGCCGGTCTCATCACTTATTTAAGAGGGTGGTTATGTTTCCTTTGGTCTTCAGCTTTTTTTTTGGTTCTCTAGTTCTACCTCGCTCGGCGTCGCCGGTTTGGTTTTTGAATTTTTTTTTTTCTTTTTCTGTTCGAGCCAAGAGGACCGAACCACCTCCCGCGGTGCATGGGACGCCTACCCCGAAGGTTATATTTTTTTCATTGCCCCTGGCCTGCTTTTTTCCTTTCCCCCCACGCTGAATTGTTCCCCACTCCTTGCCGAGAATTTTTTCCCCTCCTTTCAAAGAGTCAGGCTCCTTACCAGGGTCCCCTTGAGAATGCCCACAGATGGCCGGTTTTGGATTCTTCCCCCCCGGCAATTTTTTTCTCTTTTTTTTGAGGTTGGATAGCTGTCGGGCGATCGAGTTACCATTACCGATGCCTTCTGGTTGCCTCGCTGTTTGTTGGTTTTTTTTTTCTGGTGATTGCAGTACCTTGGGGAAGTGTTCTTTCTGGTGATTAGGATTCTTTCGAGGCTACTGCGGAGACCTTTTGACTGATCCGAGGCCTTTCGGCGCGGACTATCTTGAACCTTCTTTCTTTTTTTGCGGCGATAGAGTCCTACTGATAAGATTCTTTGCTTTGAAGAAGAACCTTGAGTTTACGCGGCGTTGCCGGTGTTGGTCCCCTTTTCCTTTCTTGTCATGGATCTGAGCCCTCGCTCGGAGTTTTCCGGAGTTGATTGAGTAACAGTTTGGACCGCTATTCTTTTTTTCCTTCTGAGTTCAACTTCCCCCCGCTGGTTCATAGTTCTCCCGCTTTTAATTTAGGGACTATTTTTTTTTCGGATAGTTTTGACGGTGGTTCTTCTTACTCACCAGTTGCCTCTCTTTCTTTCTCCCTTCGCAACAGATGCGTGGCGTCGCCCCCCTTTTCATACTCCCTTATTACACCCGTATTCCGTATCCGAGCGACTATTATTCATCTAATGATCTCGTACTTGAACAGCCCCGGTCTATAGATTGCCTCAATAGCCCCTTCCTTTTCTCATATATCTATGTTACTTCTTTCCGGTAAGATCTGATTAACCTCTTTTACAGCAAAATACAAACCAGCGTCCTGTTCCTCGTCGACGTGTCCAAATGTTCTCTCCTTTCTTCTGTATACAGGAAGGAATTCCCCTCCCCATAACTTGGGTCCTCGGTAGTATGTGAACATTCCCTCCCCACGAATCTGATGCTTTTTTTCGAGTTCCTTTCGCGCAGATTTGGGGTGCGGGAGACCATCCACCCTCCTTCTTTTCGGGGGACACACATACTTAATTATGCAATGTTGATCCTCTTCTTCCGTCAGCGCGGTAGTCGCCTAAGGAGCTCCCAACTCTCCCCCCCATTTTTATGAAAACAACGACTACCCAGTACTCTCCCACCCCCAAGGCCGTCCACACCGGCCCCGATTAGATTCCTTCCCCTTTCCTCCCTCTGGACCCTTCGCCCGACACACAGATTACCACTAACGAATGTCACGCATAAAGTCGTCAGACTGATGAGCGCCTCTCCCCTCCGCAAGGTTTCCTCCCAGCTGCAGATCCAAACCCCTTCACAATCGAAGCAGGACCATCACTTAAATAGACCTCTTGCCGCCCCGTCGCTTCTCTTCCTCACCAATCCCAATGTCCTATACGTGATTTTTCCCGCATAGATACCGAACACCCTCCCTAACAGCGAACCTGTGCGACGCCTCCAGAATGGATCTATGACCCTTTGTCTCGATTCGTGTCCCTCTGCCATAAAACAGGCCAAAATCCGCCATGCCCCTTGGACGGACACCTTCTCATTGTTCCTTGGACTTTATCAAACCTTCCCTTTTATCCTCGCAGGTGCGAGTGAATTGCTCGGATTCTGCCTGTGCAAACTACCTCTTCTGGGGTCCCCACCGCGGGACGGCGCCCCCCCAAACTCCATTCTTTTACCCAGTCCCCTGTCCTGCTGGACGACTTTCCTCGTTTGAACAGCTCATAGCCCCTCCTCTCCCATGATCCAAGAAAAAAAACCAATGACCGATGGATTTATCTTCTTAACTTCCGTTTCTCCGGTTAATATAATCTTTCTTCATTCTGTCTGACCCCTCTCCATCCCCGATGGCCTGCTCTTGACGGTTCCCCGGACTTGAAGCGAGATTGTACGTTCATCCTGTCGCCGTGTGGGAAGAGTCGTTGAACTCTGTTCTCCACCCTTCCCCCCTTTTGTATCCAATCTGAATTCCACTCCCCCTTGTCCTCTTCTCTTCGCGCGAGTAACTGATTGCCCTTTCAATTTTCATTTTTTTCCCTTCCAAGTTTTGTAGGGCCGGCAGACCTCTGACCCCCTTTTCGCAGTAGAAGCATTAGAACCTCTCATCTACCACGTGACCGCTACCCCTCCCCCCCCTCGCTCCTTGCAGCAGCTAGTCTCTTCGTCACTAAATGATTCAAGACCCTTGCGACCCGCGTTCGATTGCATTACTTCCCTCCGTTTTTGTTGTTGAGATCGATCAGTCATCGTCTTTTTCCCTGAGGGCTTGAAGCATTGAGGAAGAAAGGGCTCCCTTTCGTGGCATGCGCAAATTTTTCCTTCCCGTCGGTGGTTATGGTGATCAGGAGCGGGCTTCTGCCGGCTTTATTTATGAATCTGTCAGTGACAAGGCTTTTCTTCCTCCCCACTTATAAGTGAGCATGGACCTTATTACTCCTGCGCGCTCCCTTGCTTTTTCTTTTGTGAGTCAGAGATGTCTTTGATGGCCTTGGAACGGCTCTTAGAACTCCTCTATGACCACTCGCCCTGCGGTTTCCCCCTCGCGCTCCCATGTATTCTCCTTTCTTCAGGAAGTTCTTGTCATTGTCTCTGGTTCCCTCCTTCCCTTCACGTATTGAAGACCTCTTTTCTGCGGGTTCCTGAGTTGACCTCTGCCCTTTGAGTGTTGGCGGTGAAGGAATAGGTCCTGCGCTTTTCCTTTATATCCGAGTTGATTCCCCCTTTTCCGATTCACTGGCTCTTTTTTTTCCTGCGAGAACCAATCCGCAAGTTTTTCCGGTGTGGTGGAGTCGGGTGGCTCCAAAGACCACGCCCTTTCAACCCTCTCCCTGAGACACTCCTTCTCAATGATTTCCTTCTGCGACCATTTTTTACGGTTTTTTTCAAGGAACAGATGCGGCAGGTGTCTTTCACCTGGCTGACATTGTTTCTTCTTTCCTTTATTTTCTCGTTCGCAGTTAACTCTTCAGGCGTCCTTTCTGGGTTTATTTCCTCCTTTCCTCTGGTGCGTGTGTTCGGGATCTCGATTGCGTAAGAAGATTCAGAGTGGAGTGGGGTGTAGGATTTCTCTCGTTCTTCCCGGGGCACTTCTGAGAGTTATGGCGGTCGCGGCTAGTTTTTCTTTCGGTGAGGTCGTTGCGGCGCTTCCCTCGATTCTGACGCTTCTGCTGTACTTTTTAAGTCGTCGTGTACCCCGGATGGTTCGTTTCTTTATGTCCTTTCTCGGCAGCGTTGCTGCTGGGCCTTTTCCTTTTGCGACTGAGTGGTCCCTTCCCTGGTGCTTTGAAGTTTCTCACTTGGGGTCAGTCCGAGATGAGGGTATCAGTGATCTTACCCTTTCCTTCGTCATCGTCTAGATGACCCGAGGTGGGGGGTTGGGTGTGGGGGGGGGTTCTTGGGGGTTGGTGACCTCTTTTCATTTCAGGGAAGATGAGGTTTGTGGTTTCCTTTTCCGTGAGTTATACTTACTATCCAGAGCCCTCTGCTCGGCGGAAGAATTTCCCTTCCCCTTGCCCTTATGAGTGCGCAAATTTTAACCATATCCACCTTCATTCCTTTTCCTGTGTGATTCCTGTTTTTTTTTACGGTATCCGAGCGCCTCTTTTACTCGGAGTCCTAGTTCCCCTCAGTCGCGACGAGGTCCCCCGGGTCCCTCTCTTTCCTGTTTTTTTTTTTTCTTTCTTTTTTTTGGTCTCTTGCCCTAGAAAAGGCGGAAGCATTATTTTTCCTCCCTCCTCCATACGTTGGGTGTTTCTCTCTATCCCCTTTTTTCTTATTCAGGGAGAACCCATACCCCTCGCAAGGTTGAGGCCCTCTTTTCCCTCCCTATATGGCAATTATGATTCTACTTCCTCTTTCCCTCGGAGGCCGGGATAACCGGGACCGGACTTCCCACGATCGGGACAACCGCGTTTTTGAAGGGGATTCTTCCCCCTCCTGACAAGAATCTTATTGCGGTGAATTCTCTGATTACTTTCCCCTTGCGTCCTATGTTCCTCTGGTGCGGAGCTTTTGAGTCAGAACCGCCCCCTTCGAGTCGTCCCCCTTCCCTTCAACTTGACTTAGAACCCCCTTTCTTTTTTTTTTTCCCTTCTCGAAGGTCCGACCTCCCTGTAGTAAGCATAAATGATGAGTCCCACTATTCACCCTGTGATCCAACCAACTTTCCGTATTTCTCCCGGCCAAACTCAACAGGGATCCCCCCAGTCTCCTATCTATTCCACATCTTCTCTTACATTGAGCAAGAACCGCCCCAGCTCCTCCACCCGCATATTTCGGATTAGACCTTTCCTGCAGCTCCAGTTCAGATACTGATAGAGAGCCAGTCCCCTCACTCCTCCCCTTTGCTAGTCCCGCCATCCCTCAAACCCCCCCCGAATCGACTATTCTTCTCCCTATCTCCCCGCAGTACCCTCCTCCCGCTAAAACAGAGAAGCCCCCCCCCTCCCTCAGATACTGTTCCCCAGCACCCATCCTCCTTTTTCTCCTGAAACCCCCTACTTCTTAGATGTTTTCCCTCTATAGCTACCAAACTCCCTTAACCCGTTCAGCAAGTGACTGGCTTCTTGCCTCATCCTTGTCGCGCCACCTGCCCATAGGGCACTCCGTTTCCAATGACACTTACCCTGCTTCCTCCTTACCACACATTTTTTTGGCTTTTTTTTCCCAAAGCTAGGCCATAGTGGCGACATGCTCCCCCCACCTTTTTTTTGGATTCGTACGCGCGTCCATCCACTACTTCCCGTATATAGTCTCGAACATCAGCCCGCCCCTCCTCTTCCCCCTAAAACACTTTCCTCACCCGATGCGATAGTGCTTCCGCCCCCTCCTCCCCTCCCTCTGCCATGGACTTCGTAATCCTTTTACCACCGCGAATACCTCCTTTTCTATTTCTCGTAGCGGTCATTTCAGAGCCTCCAGTTTCCCCTTTTGTCTTTTTTTTCGTTCGAATCGCGATTCCATGAAGTTTTGAACCACTCCCTTTGATCACTTGAAGCCCCCCAGATAGCGCGTACGCGTCTTCTTTCTTATTTTTATCATGTGACCTTCCCGTCTTGTCCCATACCTTTCCTAAGATACGCACGAAGCTGCGCCGCTTTCCCCCCTCGCCGCTCAACCCTCCCCCCGACCGCTAACGGCCGCGAATTGAGAAGCCCGCGACCGTGCGCGAGCCGTAGCCTGCTTCCTTCGGAGACCCTAGTCTATATGCCTTTCATTTTCTTCCCCCCCCCCTCCCCCCTTGTGTTTTGGGATAGCTTGCCCATCGCATTTTTTTTCCTTCGGGTTCTAAGAAGGGCGTTCGAAGTGATCCTATTCGAGATGGCAATGAGTTTCTGTCCTTAAGTAGTTTCAGAGGTGGTGCTGTTAGGCTCCCCTTTTTTCCATGATGAGAGCGGAGGCTGACCTCCTCTTTTATCCACCCTTTCCAAATACTTGGACCCCTTGAGCTACCTGATCCCCTTTTTCTTTCGATCTCTTCCAGTAGAGAGTGGTATTAAGCCTTTTTTTCCTGTGCACTCCTTTAGTGGAGAGAGTTCGAACTTTTCCCTATCGACCCCAAGCTCCGCTTTTTTAAATCCTCTTAGGGAACGTTTTTGCGAATTGCTCCTTCCTTTCGGGCGATCGCGGTGGTCTTCTCTCCTTCCCGATGAAGTTCGACTGTGCTGGGTTTTTCTTTTCAATACTTGCATCGGTTCTTTGTGGGTGGTGATGCCTTCCGTTAGTTGCGTTCGAGACGATCTCGGCAGCATTGCAGATCCCGAGACCCCTTTTTTGATCGTGTTTTTTTTTTTTTTTTTTTTTTTTTTCGAGACATTTGCGCCCTCTTCTCTGAGCCACAGCCCACGTGTTTAGCACCTTGCTCCGCTTCCTGTTCTTCTTCTCCCTGCACGAGTTGATGACTTTAGTTTGTTTGGGGGGAAGGCGACACCTTCCCTGCGTGCAGGTGTCATCCCACCTCCCGCTGACCTGTGCCGGTGTCCTTTCTCTGAGATCGGGGACGCTGACAGGACGATCCTTCGGGTGCGTTCTTTTTGCGTTTTTTCTTTCTTTTTTTTATATTGACTTTGATGCTTAGGTAGCGGCGCCGCTCTATGTAGATAGGGTGCTGATCCTTCGACCTCTGATTGTGCGGAGCTAGTGTCGGTCGCGTACTCTATTTTGCTTTGCTTAGTGTGCTGCCTACTCGGACTGCCCTGAAGATGCTTGCTTTTCCCTCCCCCAGATTTCCAGTTACGACTTCGGTGTGGGCTTGTCCTGGTGCTTGCTGTCTTTCTTCGTCAGGGGATATGGCTTCCGTCGTGTGCTGAGGGAGTTTCACGGTATACGTTTGCAGATTCATGGAGGCCCCTATAATTAGCGGACACCTGATTTTTTTTTTCGTCTAGATTAAACGACAGTTTTTTTCTTTCCTTTTCCCCATGATTTTTTATTTTCAAGTTGAGGGGGTTCTTCAACATCTCCCCCCCCCAAGACCTCATCTGAGCCCAGTCCTCTATAACTTCACTTGCAAGTTCGTAGCCCTTTTCCTAACCCTTTATTCCGACTAAGTTTTGATATTAAGGGTCCTCTTTTATGCGCATTATAGCTCATATTGTACGGCAGTGTAGTCGACGCTCACCGTTCCGGCTTATTGGGCTCTCTGCAGAACCGGCGAAGCACTCTTATTCTCTCCGTTTTGGTGAGTCTTGATTGCTTCCGCTTAAGGACCTAGCCCAATACAGTCCCGCTCGTTTTTTTTCTTTCTTCGTCTCGATCTGCTGGTGGCAATATGATTTATGCTCTCGGATACAAGGACGTTCCCCACTTTTCCCCCCTCTTTTTGGAATCAGGATGATGAAAATTTGCGGACTCTGCGGTGTGGTAGAGATCTTGGCCTCCTTCTTATTTTATTGGGGGAGGTGAGTATACTACACTCCCCCAAGTTCGCTTTCCCCTCGACACATCCTCTCAAAGAAGCCCACCACGGTTTTCGTTGTAACAGTTTAAGGCGCGGAGTGTCCCCCGCTACCTGAGGAGTGTTCCTCTCCATTCGTCTTACCCCCCCCCCCCCACGCCAGTTACCTTCAGCGGCCGGATTTTAAACCCTTCCTCGAGGACTGCCAGAACCCGATGCTTTTCCTCAGACAGCCCCGTCCAGTCCCCCTTCCCGTCCTCCCCTTTCCTGAATACTACTTTTCAGCTGTCTTTCAGATATCTCGTAGAGCTCATCCCCACGACGCCCCGCTTCCTATCTTCCGCGACCGCTCCGTCTCCAACAAATTTTTCCTCTCCCTCCTCGCTCCGCCCGAGCGACCTAGAAGAACCCCTCTGACCCGCTGAGAAACAGACTTACCCCCCCCTCATATATACAGACATACTCCCCCCGCCAGACAATGTCTCTGAAAGAACCAAGATTCCTAGTGTCGCGGTAGCAGATAGATCCGGCCTGCTAAACCTGGAAAAATGTACCCTTCCTTTTCCCTGGATTCCAAGCCGATCTTGACGCCCCGCCCCCATGTTTCTCGCGCGTGCGGATACGCGAAGTTCAATCTTCTGCGCTGTCTTTGAAACTTACCGTGTTGGGAATGGTTTCATCTGCCATCTGGGCAGAATGTAATACCCCACCACGACCTTGGATGGTCCTCTCCCCTTAACATTGAAAACTGCCGTTTTTTCGTCTTTCCGGATCGCCCAGCGCTAGCCGAACGAACCACTCGGACAAGTATGCGATCTTTTTATTCTTCGACACTTCTCATCTCTTTCTATATCGTGTCAAAACTTTCGTCCTTCCCCCGCCATACCCTTCCTTGTCCTTTTCTTTTAAGGGTTTTAGCAGTTCGTGTCTTAACCGGGAGCATAGAAGTCGGTGGTCTGAGAGTTTCTACTCCATACCAGGCAGTCTGAAGATCCCCTATATGTCCCACCCCAGGAAGACCGAGGGCACGATAGAAGAGTACCGCTCTTATCAGATGCCATTATTTTTCTGGCATCTCCGCCGATTACTCCCCCCCCTGTGCA